>Ga0070738_10000499_pt1 | contig 111018 bp, 94 predicted proteins | sample Coa_R2_2_FD_66446 | JGI IMG/M metagenome (GOLD analysis project Ga0070738, IMG submission 66446) | Surface soil microbial communities from Centralia Pennsylvania, which are recovering from an underground coalmine fire - Coalmine... | ecosystem: Environmental > Terrestrial > Soil > Unclassified... | reverse complement strand
CTTCCAAAATTACAGACTCAGAGTGAAGGTGCTATGTTCTTAGAATCAGTTTGGGGCTGGGTTGCCCCCATTGTTGGCGTAGAGCCCGCGAAACGAAGCTAATTGCTTACGTGGTGCGCCCGGAGTGATTCGAACACCCGACCTTCTGGTTCGTAGCCAGACGCTCTATCCAACTGAGCTACGGGCGCGCCTATTGAAGTTGCAGCCTTAATTATAGCAAGCAGGTTCGATTTCCAAAGTTCAATTTCGCTCGCGAGGCGGCCATCTTTCTAGCTGAACCAGAACCTGTTTTGCCTTCCGCACGCCAGGCAAGCCCATCCGCGCAGATGCCGCCGCCGCGGATGCGGCGCGTGCCTGTACCGCAGTTGGGCGGCGGAGTCGATATCCACCACACGCGCCCCTGCCGGCATCGCATACAGCCAATCGTGCATGAACGGTCATTGTAGCCGGTGCCCCGTGCCCCAGTGCCAGCCGACCTCTCGCCACACTATCTCATCACACGTTAACGATCCGGCCTTGCTTATCCAGAGCTAACTTCCGGCCGCGCCACTCCACCGTGTTCCCAAACAGTCCCGCGGCCCAAATGGCGACGCCCCAAAGATCGCGCAACGGAATCGCGTACATGTATTTCCACACATCCGCGCTGCGCAGAACGAACCAGCCGCAGCTAACGGCCATCGCGAGCCGAATCAAAAGCACAGCCAGCGCGGTCCACCATAGTCCGGCACACGCGGCCGCGATCGCCCACAGCGTCGCGAATGTGATCGGCAAGCCGGCGTACCCGCCGGCCCGCGACAGGCGGACGGTCCGCGCCCATCGGATTTGATGCCGCCAGGCGCCGCGCCACGAGCCAGCCGCCATGCGCGTGCTTACCACCACAGGCGACAGCACGTTCCTGCGGCCCAGTTGATGCAAGCGCCGGCCGAGTTGGTAATCATCAGCCAGGTAGTCGGCGATCGCGGCGAATCCGCCGATCGCGCTCAGGTCTTGCCTGCGAAACGCAAGCGTTGATCCGAGGCCAAATTCGGATACACCGAACAGAGGCGCTACCAGGACGCTGGGTGCGAATTCGGTAGCGATGGCCAGCGCTTCGAAGCGGCTGGGCCAATCGCTTACCTCGGCGCGATATAGGCAGGTCACCAGTCCCACCGTGGGGTCCATCAAAGGAGCCGTGACCTCCGTCAGATATGCCGGTGGAACCCAGATATCGGCATCGTTGACCACCAGCACCGGATAGCGCGCCTCGCGTTCCAGGTCGATCAGCACGCCGGCTTTTCGATTCGGGGCCTTCGTTGGACACACCAGCACCCGAATCGGAACGTCGGGAAATTCGGCCATTAACCGCTCGATGCCCGCACGCGCGCCGTCGTCGGCCTCCGCGATACCGAACAGAATTTCGAAGTCGCCGAATGCCAGCGCGGCATGCGACCGGATGGCCTCATAAAATCCCGGATCGCTGCCGTGCACCGGCTTGAGAATGGAAACGCCGAAAGCGGCGTTCTGGGCAACTGAACGATGCCTCAAATGCGACAGCGCCGCGGCAATCGTAACGATCTGATAGGCAGCCGCGGCGTAGGCCAGCGCGAGAAGAATCCAGATCACATCGCCAGCAGCGCGACTCCGCAAGCTACGCAGAACGCCGCCGCCCAGCGCTGCCACGTGACAGATTCTTTCAGCACGATGCGCGCCAGCACCGTTTCAAGCACCACGCTGGCCGCGGTGGCCGGCACCGCGAAGCTCAGGTCGGCCAACGAGAGCAGTTTCATGAACGCGAAGAAGGAGATCGCCATCATGAAGACGGCGACTACGATGGGTGCGCGCCGCGCCATGCCCGACAGCACGCTCATCCAGCGGCTCGGGCGGAGCTGTTCGGTTTGAACGGCATGGCGCTTCATGTCGAAGCTCTGCAACACGTCGCCCACCGCGGTGGCTCCCACGATGATCGCCACCATCGCCCACTTCATCCGCGCTCCTTCAGCTGCCGTCCGGCTGTGGTGTTGGCCGTAGTAAAGCCGACAAAGATCATGCCGATCACGATCGCGGCGGTTCCCAACCACCGGTACCAGGAAATTTGCTCGCCGAAAATGTATTTACCCAGAATGGAGTTCAGCACGTAACCGATGGAGGTAACCGGCAGCACATAGCTCAAGTCGGCCCAGCCGAGAAGAGTCATGCGCGAGAGCAGCCAAACGATCAGCAGCGATGTACCGAACAAAATCCAAGGGCTGAAAATGAGGCGGATATAGGGCAGGGGAGAGAGACCAAGTTCGACGTTCTGATGCTTCATGCCCCAGGACATGGCCGCGTTTCCGAACACGTTCGTCAGAACAACGAAGATGGTTAGAAACTTGACTCGCAGGTCGACGCCATAGGCCCGCTGCTGACCTGTCGCGGATGCCGCCACCCCGGGCGCCGCGGCGGGGCTGGAGGTCGTCATCTTTACGACGCGCTCTCCTCGGCCGCCGCTTGCAGCCCGCTGGCGGCCTTCTGCTCTTTGATGAACTTCTTGCGCTTATTGCTAACGAACAGATACTCCCGCGCCTCTTTGTAGAGCCGCGGCAGATCATTGTTGAGGAACGCGTTCTTCACCACGCGCCAAGCCGTTTTCGGCCGGAAGTAGTATTCCGAGTAGAACCGGTCGACCCACTCCATCAGTTCAGCGCGATCGAAACCGGGGTACACCACGTTCGGAAGCTGGTGTCCCGTGTTGTCCGCCATGCCGTCGATCGTGACGAGACCGTTCGCCTTGGCATGTTCGTAGAACTCGGTTCCTGGAAAAGCGTGGCCGAGCGACACCTGAATGGTCTCGACATCCAGCTTTTTCGCGAATTCGATGGTCTTCCGCAGCGTCTCGCGCGTCTCGCCCGGCAGACCCACAATGAAATCGCCGTGAATCACCAGACCGAGCTTGTGGCAATTCTCAGTGAAGCGCATGGCCATGTCGATGGTGGCGCCCTTCTTGATATTTCGCAGGATCTGCTCGTCGCCTGATTCGTAGCCCACGATCAACAGCCGGCAGCCCGCGTCCTTCATCGCTTTCAGCGTGTCGTAATCGGTGGTTACGCGCGAGGTACAGCTCCAAGTGAAATTCAGGTCGCCGAGTTTCTTCGACAGTTCGATGGCTCGAGCTTTCCGGTAATTGAACGTGTCATCGTCGAAGAAGATTTCCTTCAGCCCGGGGAAATTCTCGAGTGTCCATTTGCATTCGGCCGCGACATCATCCGCTGACCGCAGCCGCCAGCGATGTCCGGAGTGCGTTTGCGGCCACAAACAGAACGTGCACATGGCCGGGCAGCCGCGCGTGGTATAGAACGAGATGAACGGATTTAAAAGGAACGGCACGTTGTAGCGCCGGAAATCCATGTCGCGTTTGTAGACCTTCGTCACCCACGGCAGTTCGTCCAAATTCTCGATGACGCCACCCTCTGGGTTGTGGACGATCTGGCCGTCTTTCCAGTAGCTGGCGCCCGGTAGTTCGCTTACCGGTGTGCCTTTGGCGTAGTTGGCAATCTGATAATCGAATTCGCGGCGCACGACGAAGTCAATCGCCTTGGAAGCGTTCAACGCCTTTTCGGGTTCAACAGTAACAGGCGGACCAACAAGCGCCACCCGCAGTTTCGGATTGGCGTCCTTCATCATTTCGGTAATCCGAATGTCTACGTTAAACCCGGGACTGGAGGTGAACAGCACCAACAGCTCGAAATCGTTCGCCATCGCGACCGTCTGCTCGATGCTGATCTTGTGCGGAGGCGCGTCCACCAGTTTGCTATCGGCGAGCATTCCGGCAGGGTACGCTAACCACACCGGGTACCAGTAGGACTCGATCTCGCGCGAAGCCGGCCAGCGCGAGCCTGCACCTCCATCGAACCCTTCAAAAGATGGGGGATTCAAAAATAGAGTTCTCATTTACCCTCTCCGCCCCTGCGGGCCGGGCTAATCACGGTAAAAGCCTACGAGCCAACGTGTTACGCGTTCGCTCACATGCCAGTGTATCAATTTCGAGGGGAAAGCCACTGCCCCGCAGTCACTGCTGGTCGCCGGCGGCCGCAGTCGTCTCCGCCTGATCGTCTTTCGAATAGCGGAGGTAGTTGATATTGAGCTCGACGGGGCCGATGAAGCGCACTTCGGCCTTGCTCTCCAGCCGCTGCGGAACCGAGACGCCATCTTGCAGTTCGTACTCACGGACAAACTGCATCTTCTTCAAGAACATGGATGGGGCTTTGACAAACGAACCCGATTCCTTGACCGGCATGTACGTCTCCGCGTCCAGCCACAGTTCGCCCTTGAACAGGCCAACCTTCTTTTGGCGTGGATTCACGCGCATCACGTAAGCCGGCCGGCCATTGAAGTCCTCGAGGCCCTTGTACTTAAACTTGTAGTTCTCCGGTGTCAGAGCCACGTCCGAGCTGGATTGCGAAGCATCGATCTCGGCCTTAAGGTAGCGCGCAATCACCTCGGTTTTCACGGTGTTGTCGCCCGTGAACCCCAGCACGTGGAAGGTGATCTTGCCGAGTTTCGTGATGTTCTTCAAGGCGTGCAGCTTGCCTTGTCTCTGCAATTTGGGTAGCGAAGCGTCAATGTCCATTTCAACGCTGCCGCCGCGCATGGTGTCCTGTTGCGCTTGCGTGGCGCTCAGGTAATGGCTGACGATCTCGTCTTCCGGCATCGGCGGCCGCGATGGTTCAGCGTATGAGAGGCTGAGGCTAACCACCGCCATCAGCGCACTTAAATTGAAAATCCTCAAAAGACTCCTTCGTTGAGCGTCCTGCCACACAGCGAGCCGGCCACTAGCGGTATATTCCTTAAATGTACCAGTACCTTGAGACAATTACAATCCTCTTATCGACTGATGAAACAGGGTTTCCTACCCCTTAGATTCCTCGGACGGCGTCTCGGTGCCACGAAACTTCGTCGTTCAGGATCAAGGGCTTAGCAGGTTCGAGTCGTTCGTTGCGTAAACAGCCTTACGTTGTGCCGGATGCTAACATGGCTCGGCAGCCTGCGTTGAAAGTAAAAAGGCAAGGTGAATCTGAGGTGCTGGCTGGCTGCAAACCTTGCAAGCCGGCCGTAGCGCAGACCGAGCTGCAGGCTCATAGCTGGACTGGCTGTTGGACCGTAAAGGTCAGGCGCGTTTCGGACGGAATCTTCACCACCTGGCCCCGGGTAACGGCCTGCGCAGTTCCACCGACAGCCGCGCCGGAAGCAGCGCCGATTGCTGCACCTTTGCCCCCGCCCGCGATGGCACCCACGATCGCGCCCAGCGCCGTAGTTCCGCCCACGACTTTAGCCGTACGGGATCCACGCGAGTTGCTGGATTCCGCTACATCGCCGGTGGTCACATCCACCATGCGGCCGTTAGCCATGACTTGCTGCAGCACCAGCGTCAGAACCGTGCGGCCTTCAAACTTGCCCGATTGCCTGTCCTCGACCAGCTTCACCACGGCGTCCGCGCCGCGGGGAACCACCGTCTGATCGCCAATAATTACAGGTTCGTCCACGCTTGCGCGGAAGGTCTGGCCAAGGCGAGTCTCCTCGGAATTCACGGCATCGATCATCCGCACCGTGATTTGTGTTCCCACCGGAATCTGCGCTGCGTATGCTTGCGGGGACGGACGTTGGTCGCCATCTCGATCGCGGTCATAGGATCGAGCCGGAGCGGGAGCGGCAGCGCGCGCGGGCTCCGGCGCAAAACCTGAGGGTTGCGGCGCGTCGCTGCGCAGTTTCTCGCCGCCGAACTGCAGATTGTCGATATCTTCGATGGAATAAGTCTCGACGCGATCCCCAACGGTAAACCTGACATGCCGGGCGTCGCCGCCAATATAATCCCCATGCACAACCCGGCCGTTGCGGAGCGTCAGGGTGTCGCCGTAGCTCAATAATGCCACGGCTGCGCTCAAAATCGTTAGACGAAGTCTCATTCAAACTCCTTTTAGCTCCTTAGAGTAACACCGCTGCTCTGTTTCCCTTAGATTCGCCGCAGGTCGCGCGCGTTTCCATGAGCTTCATAACGTGGCTGTAACTTTGCTGCCAAGCCTATGATTGCGCAACAGCTTTGGCCTTAACCCGGTTCAGGAGCGATGTCGCGATCGCCCGCCCGCGCTCCAGCGCATCTCCGTAAGCGTCGCGACGCTCTTGGCGCGTGTAGGCAGCACCGGTACGATAGAACCGCTCGAGCGACAATCCCACGACGCGCGTTCCCGCGTAAGCGATCGCGCCTTTGGGAATGAGCCCGCCACCCAGCGGAATTTTGCCCACCAATTCGCGAGCCAGGGCGCGCCAGCCGAAGGCGCCCAAAACAATCGAGGCGATCTCGTTGCGCTGCTCCCTGTAGCCGAAGTCGCGGTCCGCGGCCGCCGCCAGCAAAAACGCCATTCGAACCTGGTTCGCCGTAAGCACCGCGCTGTCGGAGGCGAACTCGCCTACTGCCCACGGCAGCGAAACAAAGGGGATGATATCGGGAACCGCAGTGGCGAGCGCAAACATCGCATTCTGCTTCGAGACCTTTTTGACGATCCGGCGCGACACCTCTTGCCGGAACGGCAGCATGTGAATCGCAAGGGGAATCGCCAGATCGGGCCGCTGTCTCAGTACTTCGGAAACGAGACGGTGTGGATTGCCCGGCTGGAAAGGGAAAACGTCCTTGATGGGGGTCAATCCGTCGGGCGGCGAATCTTCGAAGTAGATCTCGAGGTCATTGCCGCCGGCGGGAGCAAACCCTGAGGATGCGCGATGGATCCGGTTACCTACATCCGCTCGCTTGGCCGCCGACAACCGCGGCGGCGCGAGGAAATCCTCCATCTGCCGGTACGCTTCTTCGGTGTGCGCGTACAGAAAAATCTGTACAGGCTTATCGACGTGCCGCTCGATCTCTTCGGGATTTAAGCTGCTAATGGCTTCTTTGATGTGTTGGAATAATTGGATGGACATGCAGGACTCCGCTCCTACTACGAACGCGCGGCCTGGCACGAGCTCGGGCGCCGGCAGCCGCTAGGAGCGAAAGACTACTTTCAGCTCCCTTCGCCATTGTAAGCCGACTCCCACCCTCTCGACGGGAATCGACGGCGAAAAGAACCGCAGCACGCGCTCGTTGGCGGGATGAAAATCGAGCGCAGGCGACACCAACAGCAGGCGCGGCGCTTCGAGGTTCAGCCCCACGCCGGGAAAATAGCCATGCCGCCCGAAGTCGCGCCGGTCCAGGTGCCATTTGACGCGGATCCAGTAATCCAGTGCCTGTAGCGGCAGGTGAATATCTTGGGAGGCTTTCAATTCGAGCACCGCAAGGCGTCCGCGCTGGTCCACGGCCAATACATCCAGTACACCCCGGTCATTGGCGGCGAAGGCGGGCACTTGGCCGTAAGCCGGGTCCGATAAAAGCTGGGCATCGATCTGTTCGAGCTGCGCGCGCACCTCGGATTCAAGCCAAACCTCGGGATTAGCCGTGTACAGTGCATTGAGCCGGTCTGTTGCGCCCGGAGCACGCAGGCGCGCCAGATTCTCGGCGAGCGCCAGGACCTCGTTCAGATTACCTGCCGCTAGGGCGCGGCGCCGCGTGATGCCGTAGAGCAACTCGGCGCCGGCCGTGCGCGCGAATTCCATACCGCGCACCCGCAAGCTGATTTCACCATCCGGCTTGTTCACGGCTTGGACTCCGCGAACCGTGAGAATTTCAGCGATGGACGCGTCCAGATGGCCGGGTAAACGCCTCCGGCACGGCTCCAGGCGAGTATCGATGTTCCCGTAATCGCTCAAATCCGCGGGCGCTTCGAAGCCCTGTGCATCGTAAATAAAAACTTGATAGCAGGCCGCCGCCGCGTCAAGAAACAGCAGCCGCAGGCACGTGAGCTTTTCCTGACCCGAAGGAAGATACAGGATCAACCCTTGGATCACCCGGCCAGTGTCGCGGGAGCGCAGGTAATCAAGCCAGATCAGTCCAAACGTGAGTGCGTGTTCGGCGTGGAACATGTCCGTCGGTGCGCCGATGGCGGCCCAGCACATCGAGCCTTGCTGGAGCAATGCGCGGGGATACGCGGGCGAAAGGCTGTGTTCGAGGTCGGCCTCGGTCGTAAGCTCCGCGATCCGGTATAGCGGAAATTGACGCCGCAGGAAACGGCGAAATTGTTCCCGAAACTCCAGCCGGCCGCTGCGTAGTTCCGCATCTTCGCCGGCCGGACGGCGCAAATCGAGCAGCGCCAGCGTACCCTGACGTTTGCCGAAACGCTCAATTCGAAGCAAGAGTTTGCCCCGGCTCTGGCGCTCGATCCCGATAACACGCCGGACCAGGTTGCAGTGATCGCTCCAGGCTTGCAAACGCAGCCAACCGCCCGAGCCGTCTAGATCGAAGTTGTCCGCAGAGAGGCGAATCAGTTCTTCGCCGGGTTCAGAAAGCGCCGGCTCCAAGCATCCTGCAACAAAATGTTCGATGGTCTCGCGAAGTTCAGTCACGAAGAGAAAACCTCAATAAGCTGGACCACTCGGGCTCGCGCGGGCAGCGCCGCATCGGGACTTTGCCAGCCGCGCACCGCGCCTGAGCAGCATCACGCCGTTATTGCTGTGAACCGCGTAATGCCGCATCGCGCCATCCGCGAACCGGCAGGGTGGTCAGCGCCGCGCCGGCTTTTCCGCGCTTGCGCTCCTGGCAGGATCACTGCTGCCGCGCCCAGTTGACGCCGCCGTATCCAGCGGCGGTGTGCGGCCTTCCGGCAGCGGCCACGAAAGCCTGCGCTAACCTATTAATCGTCCGTGCTCCGCGAAAAATTAGAGCAAGTAGAAACCAGGATCACCAGTGCGGCCGCTCGAGCCGGCCGCCGGCGCTCCGATATCACGCTGCTGGCCGTGACCAAAAAATTCCCCGCCTCTGTAATGCGGGAAGCTTATGCTCTCGGACTGCGCGAGTTCGGCGAAAACTACGTCCAGGAGTTCGATTCCAAGCGCGCCGAGCTGGCCGGCTTGGAGGGCGCGCGTGTTCATCTGATCGGCCATCTGCAGTCCAACAAAGCCAAACGAGCCGCCGAAATCTTCGATGTTCTTCAAACCCTGGATACGCCCAAGCTGGCGCGGCGCGTCGAGCAAGAGCAGCGTCCGCTGGACGTCATGATCGAAGTGAAGCTGTCAGCCGAAACGGCCAAAACAGGCGCCGGCCCCGAGCAGTTGCCGGAGTTAATCGCAGCGATCGGCTGTTGCCCCCATCTGCGGCTGCTCGGGTTGATGACGATGCCGCCCTGGTCCGAAGACGCCGAGAAGTCGCGCCCCTATTTCGCGCGGCTGCGCCGGCTGGCCGGCGAACACAACCTCAAGCAGCTTTCGATGGGCATGTCGCACGATCTCGAAGTCGCCATCGAAGAGGGTGCCACGATGGTGCGCGTCGGCACCGCGTTGTTTGGGCCTCGGAGAAGAGATTGAAAATCGGGTTCCACTCGCCGCTGCCGCCGGACCGAACGGGCGTCGCCGACTACTCGGCCGCGCTCCTCGCCGCCCTCAAGCCCTTGGGGCAGGTGGAAGTGAACGCGCGCGATGCCGCCATTCATCTCTATCATCTCGGCAACAACCGGCTGCATGCCGGCATCTATCGCCGCGCGCTGGAGCAACCGGGCATTGTTGTGCTGCACGATGCCGTGCTGCATCATTTTTTGCTCGGAACCCTGACCGAGCAGGAGTACATTGAAGAATTCACCTACAACTACGGCACGTGGCACCAGGACCTCGCCCGCCAGTTATGGCGCAACCGCTCCCGCTCGGCAACCGATCCGCAATATTTCCGATACCCATTGCTCAAGCGCGTCGCCGAACGCTCGCTTGCGGTGATCGTTCATAATCCCGGCGCGGAGCGCATGGTGGAGCGCCACGCCCCCGGCACCGCGGTGTACGAGATTCCACACTTGTTCGAGCCGCCGCGAGAGATGCCCGCCGTGCCGGACGTGTTGCGCTTGCGGCAAGCCTTAGGCATTGCTCCGCGCACCTTCCTGTTTGGTATCTTCGGCCACCTTCGCGAGTCGAAACGGCTGCTGAGCGTCCTGAGATCGTTCGAGCGCGTACGGCATGCTGCGCCCATGGCACTCCTGGTAGCGGGCAACTTTGTTTCTTCCGACCTGGAACGAGCCGCCGCCCCGCTGCTGCGCGCCAATCGGGGAGTCTTGCGCGTTGGCTTCATGCCCGAGCCCGCATTTTGGCGCTATGCCGCGGCTACAGATGCCTGCATCAACCTCCGTTACCCTGCCGCAGGTGAAACCTCTGGAATTTCGATTCGCTTGATGGGCACCGGCAAGCCAGTCATCATGACCGCCGGGCTCGAAACCTCCCGGTTTCCGGAATGTGCCGCGCTGCGCGTCGACGCTGGACTCGCTGAGGAGGCGATGCTCTCCGAATTCATGCTCCTGCTGGCCCAATCGCCCGCCGATGCCGAGGCCATCGGGCACCGCTCAGCCGCCTATATCCACGAACGGCATGAACCAGGTCGCGTTGCTCGGGAGTTTTGGCGCGTGCTCAACGACTGCTATCATAAGAATTAATCCGAAGCCGCCGGGTATATCCGTGGTGAAAATTGTTTCATGGGCGTTCGTCGTCCTTGCAGTTTTGCAGTCGTCGTCCCACGCCACTGCACTGGCCAAGTCCGATAAGCTTCTGCACCAGCGCGTTCCCATGCGCGACGGCGTTCGGTTGGATACCAATGTCTTCAAACCGGCGGGCAATTTTCGTTTCCCTGTAATTCTGGTTCGCACGCCCTACGGAAAAGGGACTGAACCTCCGCCGGGCTACTCGGTCTTTCTCGATCACGGCTACGCGGTAGTCACGCAGGACGTACGCGGCCGCTACGCTTCTCAAGGCATTTTCGACGCGCTGAAGCAGGAAGGGCCGGATGGCTATGACACGCTGAACTGGATCGCCGAGCAGCCCTGGTCGAACGGAAAGATCGGGATGACGGGCGGCTCTTATCTGGGGATCGCGCAGTGGCGCGTCGCGCTGCTGAACAATCCGCACCTCAAGGCAATTTTTCCTGTCGTCTCCGGCTCCGACGATTACTTCGACCGCTTCTATTCTCAAGGCGGCGCCACTAAGCTGGGCCACCGCCTCCTGTGGCTTTCGCTGAATCTCAGTCCCCCTGGCGCGCCCAAGGCGAGATTTGAAAACTACGTCGCCAACCTGCCCCTGCGCACCTCAGATCGCGCTGCCACGCGCCAGACTTTGAAGCTGTACCAAACGATCCTGAACCACCCCACCTATGACTCGTTCTGGAAACAGCAGAGCGTGCTTGAAAATATCACGCAGGTACATGTGCCCGTTTTCTCGGTCGGCGGCTGGTATGACAATTTCGTCGAAAGCGACCTGGCGGCATTTTCGGCGCTCCATAAATTCTCCGGCGCCGACGAGCGCCATCACATCCTGATCGGACCCTGGCCGCACAACATGTCGATTCCTTTCGCCGGCGTCAGCTTCGGCGACGATTCTTCGGCGCCGATTCGTTCTTACCAGCTCGCCTGGTTCGATCACTGGCTCAAGGGCGATCCCGAAGACGCAAACTACTATGCCCCCGGCGAATGGCACGCCAGTCGATCGAGCTTGGACGAAGCGCCGCTGCATATTTTCGTCATGGGAGCGAACCGCTGGCGCGACGAGCAGGAATGGCCGCTGGCTCGGACTCGCTACACGCCGCTCTATTTGGCCGGCGAGGGTTCGGCCAATACGCTCTCCGGAGATGGAAAGCTCGAATGGAAGCTCCCCAGGAAAATTACCGTCGATCGCTTCCGCTACGATCCGCGCAATCCGGTCCCCACACGCGGTGGCGCGGTGTGCTGCGACCCGAAAATTTTCCCCTGGGGGCCCATGGACCAGCGCGGCATCGAGCGCCGGCGCGATGTCCTGGTCTACACCAGCGAACCCCTCAAAGAGGATCTGGAAGTCACCGGCCCGGTTCGCGTCACCGTTTATGCGTCAACCTCGGCGCCCGACACGGATTTTACGGCCAAGCTCGTGGACGTGTTCCCGGGTGGGGAAGCGCGCAACCTAACCGACGGCGTCCTCCGCGTGCGCTACCGTCGCGGTTTGGATAAGCCGGAAATGACTCGAGCCGGCGAAATTTATCGGCTGAGCATCGACGCCGGGGTGACCAGCAACGTGTTCCTGGCCGGGCACTCGATCCGCGTCGAGATTTCGAGCAGCAACTTTCCGCGCTTCGATCGCAACCCGAATACCGGCCGTGCTTTCGCCGATGAGACCGAGTTGAAAGTCGCCGACCAGGCCGTATATCACGGCCCGCTCTACGCCTCTGAGGTAGTGCTGCCAGTCATTCCCTCGCGCAATTCGCGCGAATTGACTTCGGCGAGCGTGGCGCGGTATGGTGCAAAAAGAAGCACCGCCAATTCCGTGAAAGCCTCTTCGTTCCAGGCGCGGTAGCCAAGTGGTAAGGCAGAGGTCTGCAAAACCTTTATTCGCGAGTTCGATTCTCGCCCGCGCCTCCAACAAAAATCGAGCAACACCCTATCGTTCTAATTAATTACGCGGATTCCTTCGTTCGTGCTGGATCGGGCCGAATCGGGCAGTTTTGGCCTGTTTCGTAACCAGAGTTGGCCCAAATTTGGCCCGGAACTACGCCCGCCCAACCACCCCCGGAGCGGCCAGAGATGTGTCGTATAGCGTCATAGCCGCGTCCTGGTGGGCTTGGGTAGGGTGGATGTAGCGATGGAGCACTCTTGTGCTCGAATGGCCTAGAATCGCCGCGATGGTAAACGCATCCACACCGGCTTGGGCGAGACGTGTAGCGAAGGTATGCCGCAGATCGTAAAGGACGAAAGAGAGGCCCGTGGCTTCACACACCCGGTTATGAGGGCCGTTTAGTTTCGTGATGTGATCCCCACTACGTCGTTGTGACGGGAACACCCACCGTCCATCGGAAGACATCCGACGAGCTAGGATCGTCTTACTTTCCGCCGTAAGCCGTAGCGTTCTACGTGCTGCATTAGTTTTGCCGTGGGCGATCACGAGTACGCCACCGATAAGATCCACGTGATCCTTCCGAAGTTCCAAAACCTCCTCAGGACGCATACCTTGTAGGAGAATCAACCGCGCTACGTCGTGGAGATCAGGAAACGGGCCATGCTTTGACGCTTTACCTTTCTCGGTGATTGTGAATCGTGTAAGCGTCGTGCCGAAATATAGCCTTTCCTCCCCCGGCGTTAAGACGTGTTGACGGATGGCATCCGAGTCGGATGGCTTCCTAACCTCCGCCACGGGATTCTGTCGCGCATATCGTTGCTCAATCGCCCACCGAAAGAACACGCTAAGGTTGTCCAGGTCATGTTTAACGGTCACCGGCTTCACCTTGTGCTCGGTGAGACGCCATACTTTGTAGTTGTTTACCTGAGCGGGTCCAATCATGCTGACAATCGTATTCCCGAAGAACGCGCGACAACTTGCCATGCTGACGGAGATGCGTGTAGCGGTAGCGGGATGTTGGGTGTATTCGATCTTGCAAAACTCCTCAAAATCAGGCACAGCCGTCTCAAACGTTCGCGGCGTCAGCGACGTGATCCCCCACCGGCCTTCGAGAATCTCTTGTCGATGGGTTGCTTCCTGACGCGCGGCTTTGGCCTTGTTTCGTTCGGTAGCCACCAAACCGGTGCAAACCTGTACCGTTTGCCCTGCTACGCGGAATCGATACTGCCATCGTTCGTTCTTGATTCGTAGTCCCATGTTGTTTTTGACGCTCCATCCAGGATTCCAAGTCTCTCAGAAGATAGATCACCTTGCGGCCAGCTTTCACGTATGCAGGGCCGTGGCGTTGTGATCTCCAATCGGCAAGCGTTGCTTCGGCCACGCCCAGCAGTTTGGACACATCCTCGGGCGTGAGAATTTGTTCCTGTAATGTGGCCCGCGTGTGGGTGCTCATCGGGATCGTTCGTTGACTCTGACCCTGTTGCGCCGAAACGTCCATTGTCGATCATAGCCCCGGTTGGTGGGAACACAAATCCCACGAAGGTTCTAAGCCGTCCTTAGTACTCGCGGACTACTTTCAAATGGGTTGTGATAGTGGCGAAGGTTGGTGCTGCATAAAACTCGCCCCGTCGCGCAAACGAGCACAATGACGGCCCGCGTTCCAATCAAGTCCCGTTTTTGTCCTGTGAAAGGGGTTAGGCGTTATTACCGCTCCGCCAACCTGCCACGCCCCACCGCCTCCGAAACGGACATCGCATCATCAATCCTGGTGCTACACGTATGACAGCCGCGAACGTGTAGTGTGACGGCCAGAACCTCCCTTGCGGTAAGTCCTGCCCCGGCGAGGTACGAACGGAGCGTCTCGTCCGAAATGTGATCGATGTGCTCCGACGCGTAGAATACTTGTTCGATAAGAATACCAATTTGATATTTCATCCCATCGGCACGGCAGTGGCGGACCTCTCCAAATATCACAGCGTGTTTGCGAATCAAAATTTCTACGTGTGAACCCTTCGCAACATTCACGTTGGACTCGACACGAATGCCCGATTTAGAGATGTCCAACACAGTAGCCGGATGGCTCGGCCCAAGATCATCGAGGGATCGCATCTCCGCCGAGTCACGGCAGGGATACCTCACCTCGCGTCTACGATCCGCTACCGGCGTGGTCACCGGATGATCGGGAGTGCGATTGGTTTCTTGCGCTGGCACGCTCTACCTCCTTTTCACGGAAGGTACTACGGCGAGTCCTTCACGGGTGTTCCAACACGACGGTATGGACGCCCAACCGCGTTTACATGGATTATCGGCACATGAGACGGCACGCGATATAGCTCTGATGGGCTAAGAGGACAGCGTTACCCTACGCGCGGGAATATAATTCCACCGGATTACTTATCAATTCTACCGGCTTATGACAAACACCGATGCATTTTCTAGCACACTCCCTAAAGGCATACCTACTTCAGCACGATAGGTCCGTAGTGCTTTGCAGCCAAGCGTGGGCTACAAAGACGCCCTTTCTGCTATGTACGGGGAATCTCGTGGCCGTTCCATCGATTGGAACTCCGGCCTAAGAGGAGCTTATCTAATGGAGAAAAGCGACGTAGCAGCTACATGCCCCGTTGAGAATGGCCGCGAATCCACATCGATGAATGGAATCTCTGGTTTCTTGCGAGAAGGGGCTATTCCTCTTTCGCCCTTCCGCAAGGGGGGTGGATGCCTCTCCTGATCCCTACTTCCTGGTAGCGGACGGCCCACCCCCTTTTTACAATCCACACGGATCGAGCCTAGAGGGTTCATCGTGGCCGATAACGGAAGCGGCGTATTCCCACGCGTTCAACGTGACGCGTTCTGCCGGATTGAGTTGAACACGCAAAGGTGATATCGTTGATCCACTCCACGGCCACCCAGATCCCGCTCGGTGGGGTTTTACGCGTCACTGAGTGGGATATCTGGCAAGTGACAAGAATATTGTACTGATGGATCAGGATCAACTACGATTCGATATCGCGGCACTTCTAGAACAACGGCAACGTACCATTGATCTGGCGCACGCCAGTCTGTGCCGAGAACATGAGTTATTTATGTACTGGCAGGATGATCCGACAAACGAAACCAAGCGCCAGCTTTGGTTGAAGCAAAAGAAAATATCGGAGGAAGCCGTCAACGTGTTTGATCACGCTAATACGCGATACGTCAAGGCGTGCGTCAAAATGTTACCGGAATTGGAGCGAGGCGCATCTCAGACATCGTAGACTCATGTCATGAATCTCGTTAAAATGATCGCGGAGCTTCGCGCGGAGCGGGAGCATAGCGCAAGCCATTCTAGTGCTGGAACGGATCGCGCTAGGGCGGGGTAAGCGGAGGGGTAGCTATCTGGTTAGCTGTCGATGATACGTCTTACCTCCGGCCCGGAAACCCGCTCGATATCTTTTCGCCGTTCGTTAACTCCGGGGTGAATATCCCCGATATCACCCATCCCGGATCAGTGCCGAATAACAAAGCTTCTGCCCCGTCGCGTACGATGGCGAGGCGGTAGTTGATCGTGCCGTTCGCGTTCGTCACCTTCGCTGTGCCAGCACAGTCTGCCGCTATGGTGTATGTTCCCGTAGCGGTGCTCTGAGTCACAGCACCGCCGAAGTTACCGACACTGGCTACGGTCTCATTCCCGTTGCCATCCGCCACGAATTGCCCTGCGTCGGAATACAGCACACCGCCGAAGGCGGGAGCTAAACCTGCAAGCACGTAACCAAAAGCACCCGTAAGTGACCCAACTCCACAGCGCGTCGGTGTGGCGGATGAGGTTTGTCGATACGCAGCACCTACCGCAACCGCTGATGAGGAGGACACGGCTACGATCATCTCTTGCGCGTTGCTTACGATCTGGAACGTGAGGGTGTTGGTGCTTTGCCCCGTGCTAAGAGTGATACTGCCCGCGCAATTACTCTGCACCGTGTATGTGCCGTTCAGGACATAGGTGCTTTGCTGCCCACCCACGCTGGCATAGGATTGACCGGACACAGCGCCACGTCCATCAGCCACGAGCTTCCCGAGTTCCGCATATCGCATCGTTCGGCCACTCGATACGATGTCGCCACCGAGAAGATAAAAATACGTCCCCGTCACCGTTGCTGTGGAACACGTGCCAATGCCCGTCTGCGGTGGTGTTACGGGCGGTGCGCCACCACTCGACGGAACTAAACGAACCTGAATTAGGATGTCGCTGTCGTTGTCATCGACGAGATACGAAGCTGCATCATCGAGGTGCATAACCCACGTGTTGGTGCCAGTCTGTTGGATGATCTTCCCGCCCATCCCAAGGCTGTTGTGGGTATCAGAGAAAGCGATCACCGATGCTTGATCCGTCCCGGTAGAGAACGCGTAATAATCCTGCCCTTGCCACACAGTGTGAATCCCAAACGGAACACTCTGACCGGCTGTTACCGTTCCGATGGAAACCTCATTCGTTGGGCAGGACTGCGGGAGTGAGGATAGATATGGGATGAAAGTACCGATTGAGGTTCCGGTGCCAAATTGGCTCACGGCTCCAGCCGAGCCACCGATGCACGAGAGGTACAGCGTTCCGGTGGTTGGCGCTATGAATACCTCGGCGTGCGCGATGAACGATATCGATCCGAGCAACGTCACCAAGCACAACACGCGGAAGGGTTGTTCGGGCCGTTCTTTTGTAGTTCGCACGTTCCGCTCCGGTGTTAGTTCTTCACACTCATCGCGTCCGAATCCACAGCCTTCTTGCCGGTGATCCCTTCCAGCCCCGCTAACACACCGCGATAGTCGTTCTTGTCGCACTGGATAGCAAGACCACCTTTCTGATCTCCATCCGCCCAAGTGATCCCCACGAAGTGTTTCTTGGATTTACTCAAAGCCATCAAAGCTCCAATGCCTAGGGAGACAACCGCCAGTCCGATGGCCGTACCGACTCGCCGGTGTACGTCCTGCCCGTAACTAATTTCCGTCACGGCAGAAGCGGGAACGATGGCGATACTCCGTCCGTCCTTTACGAATCGAACCTGATTCGCATCGATGTACATCTTTAGGCCGGTGCCAGATTTGGCTTGCGTCAGCGATCCGCCGTCATAAGTGACGTGGTAGGCGTTGTCATTGGCGAGTACAACGATGGGAAGCACAATGCAGAGTAGCGTGGCGATTAAACGTTTCATGGTTTGTCCTCAATGGAGATACTTTCGGGTATCAGGCTACAATCGGCTGTACTTATTAAACCGAATATAGTACCCGTGACCTATTCCCCGAAGCCTTGGACGGAAAATGTCGCGCCGATGCGTGACGGTGCGGCTTGTCCTCACCACCGCGATTCCCCGGTTATTTGGTAAAATAGAGATAGTTCAGGGTTCCGTAAACACGCACTTCCCTCTCGTAACCCGAAGCAACATTTAACCTCGAAAGGACTCTCACTTATGGCTACTGCCGTAGCTCCTACGCCTGTTGTTCCCGTCGAACAAGATCGATGGTTATCTAGTTCTGAAGCAGCCGAATATCTGAGCTTAACCCCAGACACCCTAAAAACCTACCGCAAACTTCAGATCGGCCCTAAATACACCGTCCTCAGAGAGCGTGTGTATCGTTATCGGCTTAGTGACTTGATTAGGTATTGCGTGGAGAATCAGGGGGTAAACTAAATGCCTGGAGATGAACTCGCACCTGACACACCGGAAGAACCCACGCCCGATACACCCAACCTTGAACCTACCTACCCTCGAATCGCCTTCCCCCTAGCCGCTATCCCGTGGGGCTTGCAAGGACTGCCTGCGGCATTTAAGCCTAAGAAAGAGAACTAACCATGCCCATAACAACTAGCGAACAATACAGCAACCTTGGTTCGAGTACGTGTACGGGATCGCTTGATAACTCCACAAACCCCACGAGTATAGTAGTCGCTTCCGGTGCGGGTGCGAATTTTCCCTCCACCACCAACGGACCCTTTCGCATCGTCGTGTGTGATGCAACCGGAACCAACGCGGAGGTAATGATAGTCACTACCCGTGCGACGGATACCTTCTCCGGTGTATACCGGGGTTCCGCGATATCGACGTATGGCGCACAAGAAACCCCCATCCCTACGTTATCCACCCATTCAGCGGGTTCGACGGTAGTGCAAGCCATCACGGTGGGTGCGATGGATCAAATCCGTACCGAGGCGTATGGGTACGGCACGCTTGCGGGTAGACCTACCGCTCCACGAGTGGCGGGAGCTATCTACCGCGCATCCGATGCGTTAGTGGATGAATATCGGTGGAATGGTACGTCTTGGGACGCCTTCGCGGGACGATTCAAAGTAAACCCCCAAGGCACGGCGTCCTTCGGTACCAGCGTCGTTGGTGGCGCTGGTACACTCGTAGCATTCGCGAACCAAGGTGGCACTGATGGGGGATTCATTCTATCAGGCACCACCACCAACGACGGTGCGGATGCGCTAATCGGGCAATTCCAAGCACTCGCTACGGCCCCGTATACAATCACTCTCCGCTTTGCTGTGACATGCGCTCCGCTGGCCAAGTTCGAGTATGCGGGACTCGCTTTGAGGGATTCTTCATCGGGGAAGATTTTAACGTGGGGGTGGAATTACCAAGGAAACGCATATAGCTTTGGCTCAACGCCCATCCTCCGTCACGCGTATTGGAATAGTCCGACGAGTTACTCGGGGACGAGTAAATATGCTCAATCGTGGGCTGGTGGACATTCTAAGAATGGATGGCTGACCGTGCAGATTTCCGACAACGGTACCAACCGCATTCATCGGGTATCAGCCGATGGGTTGAACTTTGTTGTGGTGTATAGCTCCACAAACACGGAGTTCTTTACGCCTAATCAAATGGGTGTGTTTGTGATCCCTTACGACAATGTAAGTACGCTGAGTGTTGTGGATTTTAGTGTGGCGAATCAGTAACACCACTTTTAGGGAAAGATTATAACGAAAGGATAGACGATAACGTATATGGGATATTACCGAAAGCGCTTGCCTAACGGTGGGTATGAGTACTTTTATGCAGAGGCTTTGGCCGGGGTGCCTCATGGTGTACATGTTGAAGACGTACCAGAGCCGCGACAAGCTCCACCGCAACCTCCACCCGGACCATCTCAACTTGAGTTACAACTTGAGAGACTCAAACGCGAGATAGCGGAGACGAATGCCAACACGGCTCGTAATCGTCTACGCGCGGAAGCGGAAGCTCATGCTAAACCCGCACCTCCTCCACCCCCACCTCAACCGAAGCCGAAGCAAGAGGTGTATGTGCCTCGCATCATAGATCCGTCTGTGAGATGAAGGATGCCCAAACCGCGTAAACCCACATCCAAACAGAAAACAGCTACTACACCGCTATCAGCCTCCCACCTCATTCAACGAAGACCTTTTGGATTGACTTGGGGTAACGGACACTCTCCCGCTCCTACCTCATCCGTTCCTATGCCGGGGTCACCTGGCACCGTGAAACTCCGCCGTTACGATTAGCCGTTATTCCGTAAACACCCATACCGCCCCGCCTCGATAACCAGCCCCTTTTCACATAACTTCACGTTCGACTATTCGTCGCGACATACTCGCCTCACTTCCGTTTGACGTACCGCCGCGTCTCGGCCTACGTTCAAAAAACACCTCTTGGTAAGTGACACGTAACGTTGTGGTTATCGCAACGATCAACGACATACCCGTTGTGTCGCAAAATATCGCTATACTTACCGCCATCAAAAACACCGAAATGATAAAATAGACGATAGTTAGTTTTCATTTCCTCGTTCCCGCCCACCAGCCGCGTAACAGCCGGTAAATCCTCTCTCGAAGGTTGTCAGACCTATGTATAAACCTCGCAAGCGTCGCATAAAGCGATACCCTCGTGTCGCACCTCCGTTTCGATATCTACTAACCCCCAAAGAAGCGTCCCTCGCGTTAGGGGTATCTAGGCTCACCCTTCAACGATGGACAAAATCTTATTTTGAGGGGCGCCCTCGTGGTGGAGTAGAGCCAGTAGTTCTCGCACGTCGCAAGGACGGAACCCCGTCCATAGTTCGCTTCCGTTGGGATTCGGTGATGCGCCTACCAGAGGGTACTTGGTTAGATGAATTCCTCGCGCAAGCGAAAGAGAATCGCGAGGCCGAGCAACCCTCACAACACCCACACATACAGGAGAATGCTCATGTCTAAGGACAACACCATGCCATTCGAGGCCGAACCCGCTACACCCAAAGCCCTCAACCCCGTCGAAGCGGCGTATCGTGATGCGATGGAGCAATACGCACGAGAGCGTGACGCGCACAAAGCCAACGCCATAGCCGAAGCGTGGGAGGAGTATGAAGCCGAGCGGAAGGGCAAGTATATCCGCTCATGGTTGCGAGACTACTATACCCCGCTTAAAAACCCATACAAGGACAAAACCCCCGCCGAGGTATACCGCATGACTCGCCCCTACGAGACACGATTAGATGAGTTGATTAAAGTTGGCCTATGGTCCGAAGCTTTGAAGGTTTGGATCTATAGACGTAAGTGCCACGCCACTATCGAAGAGATCCAAGAGTTTCTTCGTGGCGTGGGTTTCCCCGCTGATGGCAAAGCTAAGATCGAATCCTACGATACGAGCCTTAATGTATCCGACATACATGCCAAAGGTATAAGCCCGGAGCTGAGGGACTTAATACACGACTGCGGGTTTGAGGTGCGGAGAGGCGATGTGTATTGGATCGTAGGTGAACGTGAGATCGAACCCGCGACGTTTAGTAGTCACGGAAAATACCGCAGTGTGTTAGCGTGCGGAGATCAAGATAACTATTCGAGACGTGAATACTAAACCCATGTAGCCGTATATCCGTACTTCGTCTTGCTCTTCCCGTCCCCGTCGAGTCTGAAGCGACGTATCCTTTCAGAAACCTAATCATAAACGTCATTCTGAAAGATAACCTCTCACGTGCCCCGCAAGCCCGCAACACCCACCATCACTCAATTCCTAACCCGCTTCAAAACGAAGGCCGCTATCATCGCGGTATCTAAGCTGAAGTGTAAACATGGTAGGTCATTCATAGACCACTATAGGTGCTATGAACGAGCATATCCCACGGCAGCGGAGGCTGCTGCGCCGGAGCGTATCGGCGTGATGGATTTAGAATGTTCCGGCCTTCAATCGGACTACTCTCAACTCCTTACGTGGGTGATACTCGATTCGGCCACGGGCGAGGTCTATAAAGACCAAATCACGCCCTCGGATATCCGCTCCGGCATCGAAGATCGGCGTATCGTCGCGTCGTTGATCGAAGCTATGAAAAGCTTCACGTTGCTATGCGGCCATTATTCGACACGATTCGACATCCCGTATATCCGCGCCAGAGCGCTCATCCACGGTTTGGAGTTCCCGCCATACGGATCGATCAAGCACTTCGATACGTATTTTCTCTGCCGCTCGAAGTTCAAGTTGTCCTCCCGCCGACTCGATAACCTCGCTCGATTCTTGCTTGGCAAGTCGGATAAAACCCGCGTCGATGCTAGATACTGGCGCGATGGGCTTCGAGGTGATCCTAAGGCTATCCGATACATCCTCGATCACAATCGGAAAGATGTGGTTATGACAGAGAAGCTTTATAACGCGATAGTTAAGTTCAAACGCCCAACAGCGACTTCAATATGAACGATACCGTCCACTGGGACGCAACACCAGATATCTCGCCCTTCCAAGGACTAATTTTATGAACACACCTACCACACCTACGCCCGAGCAACCCTACCGCATCTCCGCATACGAGCTAGAGCTTGGTGCCTCTAAACGACGCACGCCCCATAACTTCATCAACCACACTGCATATGTCACATCTACATGGCCGAAGTTCTACAACTTCACCGAACTATCCCGATCCGGTGAGGTTCGGAGATTCCTAGCCCTTGGCGATGCCGAGGTCACGCTGGCTTTAAACGGCGTGGCCGACGATGATTCGGATGCTACGCCGGTCACGATGCCGGTGATGAGTAGGGCGGTGGTGTTGGTAGAGGAGTTTCATGAGAGTGATCCGTATCCGTACACGTGGTATTTCGTGTCCATCCCGCGAAACGACGAGTATGTTGAGATCGGTGGGGATGATTCAGAGGCCGGGTGATCGGGTGCTTCTGCTTCGCGTAGGATGCCCGTTGCCGCGCATTACAGGCTCCTGGCGGAGTCGGCGCTATCGAAGCGTGTTCTACCACCCACTTACATACGCACCACTAAAATTGACTGGATTTTGACGCCGTTGTGCTTACTCTGTCAAGAGTGACAAAGACAAATATTCGTGTTATCCTGTTAAAGGGAGAGAGGTGTCGTATTCTCCGTTCGATAAGTTATTGATTTAGCGTGAAACGCTTAAGTCGAGATGACAATTCCAGTTAGTCGTGGTATCATCGTTACGAGAGGGTAATTATACCCGCTGATTGGCTCGAAGATTCTTGCGACTTTTTGGCGTGCAGAATCATCTAATACTTGTGGGCTGAAGTTCGGCGCAATGTTGTTGGCAGTAGTAAATATAAGAAAGGTGGCGAAGACCATCAGATGATCGTATTAGTTCCTTTTCCTTCCTCACGTCTTCGTATTGGCGCATGCCATACGCGGACATAGCGAAACAACTCCAATATCAACGTAAATGGATAGCCGCACGGCGGGCTAAAGGCATCGCTGCGCTTGGCGGTGCTTGTCAGGACTGTGGCAGCACTGAGCGGCTGGAGTTCCACCACGCAGATCCCGCTACAAAGGTGTCCCATCGAATCTGGTCCAGGTGTGGCTCCCACGCACGGGCGACAGGGGGTTCGTGAAATCCGCGTGGCCTAGCTCGGCACCGATAGCGCACGGTGGACGCTGCGCTAGGGTCCGCAACCAGTGCGGAAATCGAAAACAATCTATCTAGTAATCGGAAAGGAAATTAATGCCATTCGCTTGGGCAACAGACGATAACATGTTGCGGTTAGAAGTGCATCAACGTATCTCGGAGAAGTTAGGATTGGGTAGGATCGGATTGCGGTTTGAGAACGGCAAGATCTACCGCAAAGATCGTAAGCGTCCCATCGGGACGGAGTTAGAGGCACTTGCTAGGAAATTTCATGTACTTCGACGGAACGAGCATCTTGGAGAACCTCCGGTGTGTAGCAGGTGTAAGCAACGTGTAGCTGAGATGGACTGGACAGGTGGGTATCTCCGCCAATGTTCTCGATGCTACGAATGGTCACGTTCGACGCGACGTGATCCTTCTCGATGCACGAATTGCCGAAGAACGAAAGATAATCTAGCCATCCAGCGAGAGTTATCGCGATGCACTGAATGTCATGAGGCCAAACTAGCGCGGGAAAAGCGTTATCGGTTTCTAACACCAATTTGGGAGCGGCCATCTCGCCGTTGGGATTGGACCTGAAGCTTGTGAGTTTCTTCTAGCCGTCCGACTTTGAGCCGTTATCGAATTAGAAGTAGTGGCTTTTGTTTTGGGACTTCCGCCGTGGGAGTTCTCGTATCAACCCAACGAATCAAACATAAAAGGAAACTCAACAAAGAATATGCCACAGAGCATAAGTTGCAACTTCCCTCCTTCACCATCGCTTTCCAACGATGGTAACTTCCATACTCAAAACCTCGAACTCGCGGCGTATCTTATGGCACGCGGGCATCGTCTAGTGGGTGCTATCTCGACAGGTAGGCTTGTAGCTTTCGAGTTCGAGCCGTCCGCACGTGCGGATGTAGCAAATTTCTTCAGCGGATCTATTCCACTCCCACCGATAAAGCTGTTTGAACACCATCGCACGCTGCGCTCCCTCATTGCCACGGTACGCAACACGGGAGGTGCGCGATGACGGCGCCTATTCCCACTAACAATGCTATCCCGTCATTAGCCCAACTCGGTGTAGATGCCGTTTGCCAAGTGCCGGAAGCCGCATGCGAACCTCGACGAATACTATTCCCGAAGGAGTGCTTTGTCGGTCCTCTCGGAGAGTTTGCACAAGTTATGTCCGACAATTCCCAAGTCCCGCCAGAGTTCTTCTATGCGGCTGGATTAACCATGTTCGGAGCGATGGTAAGCACCAAGGTGAAACTCGCGATTCGCTTTGACGTGGAGCCGCGACTATATACGGTGTTGCTAGGTCAATCGGGCATGGTTAAGAAGTCCACTGCGATGAAGCAAACGATCAGGTTCTTTCAATCTCTGAAAGGTGGGGCCAGCTATGTGTCGGTTTGTAACGGCGTTGGTTCGGGTGAAGGTCTTGCATCCGCGTTGAATGAAGCTCCGCGCGGACGAATGGTTCTCGCATATGATGAGTTGCGTGGTTTGATCGACAAGTGCGCTATCACCGGCTCCTCATTACTATCCTCGGTAACTTCGTTGTACGAACAAACCGAGCTACAGAACCAAATAAAATCCAAATCGCATTCCGTGCTGTGCAAGGATGCTCACTTAGCTGTCCTCGGGTGCTGTACGACAGAAACCTACAACCACATTTGGTCTTCAGCCGCGATAGGAATCGGTTTGCTAAATCGTCTATTCGTGGTGATGGCCGATGGTGGCAAAATCGTGGCGTGGCCGGATGAGATCCCCGAAGCCAACGTGGATCGGCTACGCGGGTACTTCGAGGGTTATCTACAACGTGCCCATCGGGATCAGGACGGTATAAAGTTTGACCGTACACCCGAAGCTCAAGCGTTGTGGGAGAAATGGTGCGAAAGGCTTCGGCCATCCGCTCATGCCACTCGACTAGATACCATCGGATTCAAAATCATGGGTCCGCTGGCTTTGTTGATGGAACGAAAAGCCATCGACGCGGAGGTTATGGGTGTCGTGTGCAAGCTCCTTGATTATGAACTTGACGTAAGAACTATCACCGATCCAATCGATGCGGACAGCATCATTGCACGACTTGAAGAATCGGTGCGCCGTCATCTGCACATCAAAGGTTCGCTAACTAAGAACCAGCTTCGTCAATCCACGAGTGCCGATAAGCACGGTGTTTGGATGTTTGAACAAGCGTTGAATAACCTGCTACGGATCGAAGATGTTGTCATACAGGCGGGGAAGTACACGCTTACGGCCCAAGGGCGGGGAGAATAGTAAGAATCGTAGTAGCCGCTCTTTAGGGAGATAACCTCTATGATATGAAGTAGATACATCGCTAATTGACCTTAGGGGGGCGTGGTAGTGCATATATAAACGTATATACGTCTACCACACTTGGATATTAGCCAAAACTCCGTGTAAGTGTTTGATATAAAAGTGTTTTGCCCGATATCGCACCCTTACTACGATTCTTACTACGATTCGCTTCGCACCTACGCTGAAACACAATCTGTCGGTGGGAGATAGCTTTCGAGGCAATGCGAGAAATGCCATAAGGACGAGTTTGGGTATCCTGGACCCTCACCCGCTCTCGCGTGCGCTTAGCGCCACGCCCATCGAAAACACCCCCAAACTCATGCTAGGACGCGTTAAGCGTGGTAGGGGAGGGCTGGAATAATACCCGGAAGGGGCGGGAATCAGCTTAAAAATTGGCGCGTGAGGGCAGGACCCCCCCCACTTATGCTGACGCCCCACCCGTCACGAACGGCAACCATTGTTTATGGGCTGCTAGGCACTTTTCCTCAAATTCCATCCGCCGTGTAGACCAACTTGCGAGTCGATCAACTGCGTAGGGTTTCAACTGCCGCTCAAACACACGAAGGATCGTTGCATGTACGCTCGTAGAGGTCATGAACTCCGCCACGAGAGCCGGGGCGTCCATTGAATCAAACAAATTAATATCAGCACCAGCATCGCCACGTTGCCGAGGCTGCGAAATGAAATGTAAGGCTATACCATACACGCTTGGGTGACTGGCTTTGGCGCAAACGTCATAATGTTTGCCGAGTTCGCATAAGAGAGCGTCATCGGTGGGAAACAAATTTGTGAACTTCTTCCGAAACTTCTCGAACGCATCTTCGCCGGTACCGGCTGATAACCAGATCTTAGCCCGATCCGGGTGCTTGTCCATCTTAGCCGCAAACGCGCAGATTTCGATTGCCTTTCTGAGATCGGATTTGTGATCGCTCCGGTGCCCGCGTAACAGCGTGAGCGTTCCAACGGTGAGTTGTCTCCGGCACAAGAAGACGAGATTTCCGTATACTCCGACAGCGAAGGATTTGTCATTACTTTCATAGTCATTTGGAACTCGGCACAGCTGTGGCAAAGTATCATACAACGCTTCAGCGTCTGTAACGAGGTTGTATGTGTCTCCGAGGAGCACCAAAGTTCGCCTTAGATTATTGTTCTCTTGTTCAGCCAAGAGATTAATTGAACGGTGTGCGCTCATGGTTATAGTCTCATCTAGTTAGACGTAGCATAACGAGGCGAACGGCTCATAAAGTGCGATATTCTGCCTAAAGTTCATGCTACGATCTGTTTGATGCCCACCGATCACATACTCGATTTACTCATAGAGGAGCGTAACCGCCTCAACCGCGCGATAGAAGCCCTCCAAACTCCAACCCGCCGAGGTGGAGGACTCCCTAAGACCGCTTCGGCCACTACTCCCGCCAACGGTGCTGCGCCACGTCGGAGGGGGATGAGTGCGGCTGCGAGGAAAGCCCAATCGGAACGTATGTAGTCAGCAATCCAACGAACATCATGTGATGGACGCGCATAATTCTCCTTTATCTGCGGATTGGTCTTACAGTAGCATCCGAAAGTCAAGATATTCAATAGCAGTTTATCTTAGCACCAGCAAGACTTAGTACTATTTCGCAGAATTTGCTTGCACGGTAGGCAATTAGGTAAGAAAGTAGTTCACGCTCCGCGCATCATCTTTCGGCGATGAAGACGATGAACTTCCACAACTCAATGGCGAGAACGACTGTGGCTCCCGAGGTGGTAATGCCTATCGCGAACGTGGGTTCTCAATCAGGTGCTTCGCAGGTTTCTCAGTCGTTTTTCGTTCCGGTTGCAACCGACGTGGCTCCATTGTGTCGATCATCGCAGTTAGGACATAACGGCTGTCCGTTGACGTACAGTGCGGTTTCGATTCCGCACGCTGTGCATTGGGCCATGAGATATTTCCTCCTCTACCCGGCGTCGTTTTCGGTGTGCGTGTGGACATCATGCGCCGAACCGATGAGGAACGATGTTCAATACTGCTCACAAGGCCCATCATCGTGGTACGATCCGGTTCATACCCATCCCCGACGTACCGCGATCCATTCTCTTTAACCGCCAAGTCAAAGCTGCCAACACTCTGGGCCGAAACAGCGGCAGGTGAAAGAGTGTAAAACTTCGTTTGGGTGCTATCGCGGGTTTGGGCTTCCGTCCCGTGGATGCCGCTACCGTCCCCAGAACACCCACACGATAACGAAGACAACCAAGATAACCACTACGACGAGCGACATGGTCTTAAATATCTCAAGGAAGCCCGTCGTACCCGTCTCCCAGGAGTTCTTCCCGCAAGACTCACAGTGCCGAGCGTCATCCCTCGCGACACTTCCACATTCCTTACACCGCTTTGGCATCGGCGTTTGGTGGTAGACGCTCGAATCGAGGATGCGGTTTCCGATCTTCGGCCATGTGTCCCAACGGAAGATCAAACGGCTGTGAGCATAACCCTCCGCTTTCGCCACAGCCCCGCTAGGCGGGCGAGGCCACGTCTTTGCTATCGCTAATTACGCCCTCGGCGGAGGGACTTTCGCCACACTTCCCCAATACTCCACATCCTGCTAATGCGACGCGGATGGTTTTGACAGGAACGCCAAGCTCGGATGAGATCTTCCTCCAAGAATGGCCTTCGGCCCGAAGCCGGATAGCTTCGTCTCTCCTCCAAACCTTGCGAGGCCTCCCGCAATGCTTGCCCTTCGCTCTAGCGGCTCGTACACCGGCCAACGTCCTTTCTTTTATCAACTCCAACTCGAAGGCCGCAACGCTGGCGAGGATGTTCAGGAGTAGCCGACTCGTGGGGTTGGCGTGATCGGTATCGATTCCCTGCGATACCGCGATGAAACGTACCCCATAGCTATCCAGCGTCGCGAGGGATTGGGAGAGATTCAGCACGGATCGTCCGAATCTATCGAGCTTATAAACCAGCACGACGTTAAAAGCGATGTTGGGACGCATCCGCCATAAGCCGATCTAGCGCGGGACGGGATGCTTTGGCACCACTGATTCCTACGTCAATATACTCCTCCGCAATGGTCCACCCGCGACGTTGAGCGTAAGATCGGAGTTCATTAAGCTGAAGACTGCAATCCTGGTCACTGGTACTGACGCGACAATATACAACCACGGACGGGGGTGTGATCCCGTCCGTAGTCGTGGCCGTAGTGGATTTTGTGCCCTTCACGGTTTCGATTCTCCGTTGCCCGCGTCGATATACCCGTACCATCGATCCCGCTTGAACGCGGGATTGAGGCTGTGGCATACCCGAGCTACCGCATCCACGTCCAACTTCCACTGCGTAAACTCGTCGATCATCGACTCCTTCGGGCGAGTTGCTTTCAGAGCATCCGCTAACGCGATGAAATGCTTTTTACTCATAACGCCCGCCGATCTCGTTCGATATCGTCTTCCCGCGCTACTCGCGCCGCGAGGGAGCCAAAATATTTACTCGACGCGTTACGGATGAAGCTCTCGCAGGATTGGGCGATGCGGTTATGGTGGATAGCCCCGCCAGATGGAGCGCTGTTATGCCAAAGCCGGATCATCACGGCTCCGAGGTTAGCTATAGCTACGTGACGGCGATCCTCGGGAATCGCGCAAAGCAAATGCTCGATATCCCGTAGCGAAGCGCGAAGCCGCTCCGTGCGGCCCGCATCACCGGGAACGTTCACACCCTCATAACCATCCCAACACGCCCGCTGACGGCGGAGGTAACGAGTAGCGTATTGACGAAGACGCTCGGTGAGGATCGGGTGTTGGGGTACGTGAATGTGATCGACAATCTCGGAGATGTCGAGGTTCTCAGTTACGTTGTTTGGATGGATTGGACCGGATACCTGCGAGGTATCCGGTGTTGACGGTATCGTATGATCGATACAGCTAAGCATGTGAAGATATCTCCTTCATATGTTTGGTTAGGCGTGTGAGCGATTCGCAGTCGTTCATGCGCCGTTTTTGTTTCGTGGGAATTATCGCCGATAATCGCGGATGTGTCCATAGTACAGCGAGGGATTTATGTTGTTATTTCTCGTCTCGATTGGTGCCGACGCTGTGGATACTGCGCGGCCTGTAGCCGAGATCCTACACGATCATCCGGTCTTCCAGTGATCGCGCATAGAAGTGCGAATCGCGCCACCGAATGTCATCTCTTTCGTCAGAAAAAAATCACCTCATGCCGGGAGGCTCATCGGTACCTATCCGGGGATGGGGTCAAATCAGAACGACAAGTTGGGTAGCGGGGTGGCGGTGGTAGCGCGGAGTGTTTGATGTAGGTCCGAAAAAAAATTTTAGAAAAAAACTTTTTCCGCGAGAGCCACATTACCACCTCATCCATCCGACGAAGCTGGCCGGAGCATCGCGCGTTTTGAGAGGTTGCGGTAGTTGGCGGTGGAAGATTTTAAAAGCTAGATTTCTCTTTCTCTCTCTCCCCCTCTTCGGAAGATCTTTTCAACCACGACTTCAGAGCAACTCTCTCTCGTATCCGTTTGACACGTTCGAGCGTCGCTATAGTTCGTTGGTGCATTTCTCGCGCCTCATCGATCCATTGTTGGCACAAGCCAGCTACTTGTTCGTGGCGCCGATTCGGCATGAGCGAATGGTACAACGGCTGCGGGGAAAACGAGTACTGGTAACAGTGCCAGTAGGCCACAGCCGTAGATGCTACGCTCAGTGCAACTTATGGCGACATGTTCGACGTGCGGAGCGGACACTCAGTTGTACTTGAACGGAGTTCCGATTTGCATCCCGTGTGTGGACAAAACCGAAGCGGCTCGAAAGCCATCCACCAAGGCTCAACCCACCACACCCGAACTCGGCAAAAGTAAAGCAGTGTAGGTTGCCCGCGCGAAGCGAGGTGTACAACGTCACGCCTTGCTGTACCGCTCCACCCTAGCCAGCAACGGCAGCACCCGTCCGCTGCCGTCGCATCCGGCATCAGTTGTAGAAAACTCTCATCGACTTGCGCGATATTACGCCGTAGATTTGCATTACGCCTCCTAATTTGTTCATGCTAAGGCGATTCGCGACTCTGGCCTCGAGTGTGCTCTTTATTTCGGCGTTGGGATAGAAGGTATCGCCACCCGTGGAGAGAGGAGGCCATGTGAAGATCCATCTCAAACCCGACGAATCCCGGCGTATCGCGCTATGCGGGATCTTTCCCGGCTCCGCCTTCCGGCTCGTGCGAGATTTCGGAAAACTCAGCCACGACGAGGTAGCGTCCGTTTGTAAGGTTTGCTTAATGGTGTTTGAGCGTAATCACGGGCATCCCGGAGTCGTGGATTCGTAAACCCTAGCTCGGACTTAATCGCCAAAATTCGATTCGCATCGAAGACCGTACCCCTCTTGCATTGAGTACCTCGCCAGTAACCCATACCACGGATCACAAGACCACGTTGCTATGCCCACGAGCAGGAAGATTTTTGATGCGGGGTCATCGAGTTTACGCGTATAGACGAGATTTGCTACGCTTGCCTCGACGGGTGTGCGTTCTCGGCACCTACGATCCAGCCGTTGTAGCAAGGATCGGGTAGCGGAGGCTGTCATCCCTCCGCTATCGATCACGTGGGCGGAATTTAGAATCAGGTTCGGCTTGTCCATCGATGCGTAAGAGGCATCGCACCCACACGAAGCATCGCCGCGAATCGGCGAGAAGTGATGGCCAGTTGGCCCAAATTTGGCCCACAGAGCCATATTCGAGAGTGGAGCCATTGAAAATAAACAACTTCCGCGGTCAACACAAGGATCTGCAAAACCTTTATTCGCGAGTTCGATTCTCGCCCGCGCCTCCAACAAATCAACCAATTACCTGATCCTACAGTCGAGCTAGTATTTCCGTCTAGAGCCCTTCTGAGCGGCCAAAACCCCGCCAAAACTCCTATGAGGCGGTAATAGGGGTACCGCGTATGGCGGGGTCGAATCGGACCGCAATCCGGAATGTTTTGGACTACCCCGAAACCTCGCGCTCGGCCAGGAGTCTTCACTATAGTCTGGTTCCCGACAGGCGGTGTTAAACACGCGCGTTAACAGCCATTCGCCACCGCCGCGCCGCCTACGCGGCGATAACTGGAAAGAAAGAGGAAATGGTCGCCATGCGTTCAGGCGTATCGCCCAGCCCTATCGAGGTGCTTGTCATCGAAGATGATGCCGGGGATATTCTTCTCATGAAGCAATCTTTTGCCGGTCAGCCGGTGCCAATCTCGATGCACGTCGCGCTGGATGGAAAACAGGCTATCGAGATCCTCGAACGTGGATTCAAACCGGATGTCGTCATCTTGGATCTAAACCTCCCGAAAGTATCTGGCCTCCGGTTCCTGCAGGGCTACCGGCCCGAAGCGCCCGTCGTCGTGTTCACGAGTAGTTCAAACCCACATGATCGTGAGCGTGCCTTGGAACTCGGCGCCAAGGAGTACATCGAAAAACCAATGGACCTAAACGAGTACACCCGCGTCGTACCGCAGATCGTCCGGCGATGGGCAGCGTAACCAGGGCGCATAAATACGAATGATCCTCGTTGTAGATAACGATCCCGAAGTGCTTGGCAGGGCAAGCGAGGTGCTGAACCGGGATCGGCAAGTATTTCTGGCTTCCACGGCCAAGCAGGCCGCCGACATCGTGGACCGGCTCGGGAGCGGCTTATCCGTAGTCTTGATCGATATTGACCTTCCCGGCGCGTATAATCTGATCAAAAAACTTCACGATGCAAACCCGGAACTTCTCTTTATCGCCATCCACGGCGCGGTGAGAGCATCAGTGCTAGAAGCTACAAGACCGATCGGAGTGGTGGAAGCGCTGGAGAAGCCGATCACGCCAGCTTGGAAGCCGGTAGTGGAGCGCATCCGGGCGAGACGGTTCGCGTCGTGAAGCCGTCGAAGTCGTGATCCGGGCAAGACTCATCGCGAGCGTGCGAGTGGAACGAATCAACGCTTTTGGGGCGGTGAAGCGACGGAAGAATCCACCATCGGCAAAGAAAGTCCTGACGCCATCGTCCGGCCGACATCGCCTTAGAGCGGCAACTGGCCGATAAATGGTTATCGAGGCCAAATTCGATCATCGATTTCCGCGATACGGATATCGTAGAGGCCGTAGTCGTTCTCGTATACGGTTGCGGTAATTTTGTAGTTCACTTGCAGCTTCTTTAAGATCTCCTCATCCTCGACGCGGTAAGTAGCGATTCTGGCATCGGAATACCCCTCAATCTTCTCCTGATTTACACGAACCGTGTGATTGGAATCGTAGATGGCCTCGACGGTGCCGTACAAGGTATGAGCTTTGCCCTTGGCGTTTGTCTGTGCGGTTATTACACCCGCACAGAGGGTTGCGAGGACGGAGACAGTGACTACACTCAAGGTGAGCGTGTTGTACATCGCAAATCTCCTGCCATTAATTATCGCTCCAGGGTGCGGAATCGTACCTGTACACGCGTACCACAACCATTTCTTTCTGGAACATCCGGCGACAACACCCGGCCACGAAATCCAGCGGGTTAGGGCTGCATCCGGCAAGGTTTTGGAACACCTCCGGCAAAACTGCTGCCAGCAGACGGTGGATGGTTCCGGCTCCCGCGCGAAGCACGCGGATCGGCGATTACCTTTCAACGCCCGCGCGCCGCAGCAAATATCGCCGCCCGCTAAAGCGGTTCTTTGCAAAAAACCCACTAAAATCGCGAAAAATCGCTTGCGCCGCCGATAACATCGGCATATCATTGTTCGTGACGAAAGCCACCCTACTAAGGAGAAGGAAATGACTCAGAGCGAACTCGTCAAGCTGCTCGCGAAGAACTGCGAGGTCAGCAATAAGGTATCCAAGCAATTCCTCGAGAACCTATCGCAAACGGCCGTGAAAGAGGTAAAGAAGACCGGCGTGTTTGCGTTGCCGGGCTTGGGCAAACTGGTTCGAGTGGATCGCAAGGCGCGAATCGGCCGCAACCCGGCGACCGGTGAAACCATTAATATTCCTGCCAAGAAAGTCGTTAAGTTCCGCGTGGCCAAAGCGGTGAAGGACGCAATCGTACCGCCTAAGGCGAAGAAAGCTGCTAACTAGCACCCAAGCGCCGCACGCCCTCCATCAAGCCAAGCGCGTGTGACAAGGAAGCAGGCGACCGGCCCGCTCGGCCTCGCTACAAAACAACTGCGGTATTCCGCCGGCGGGCCTCATTCAGCTTGCGCCGTTGCGCCTCCACCCATTGTTCGCTACTCTTCTGCTCGCTGCGGGCTCGCGTAATAGCGGCGGTCACCTGTTCCGGTGCAGGCCCGCCGACGATCCGGCGAACTTTCACGAACTGATCCGGGTCCAGCGCCCGCTCAATCTGTTCGCGGCTCAGCGGCAGCGAGGGGTTCTGTGACAGTAATGCGCGCGCGATAGCCCCCGCGCTATCGTCGGTTCCCGCCGCGCTGACTGCGCCTGCTACTAACGCGTGAGCCTCGCGGAAACTGAGGTTCGCTTCTCGGACCAGGGTGTCGGCCAGCTCCGTTACGGTCATGAAATCGGATCCGGCGCGCTTTCTCAGGCGATCGCGATCCACTTCGGCGGTTCTCAACAACCCCGCCAGAAGCCGCAAAGCGCGCGATGCGTCTTCGAACATCGTGAAGACCAACGGCTGCAAGTCATCTTCGCTGTCATTGATATCGCCGAACGGGGTGTTGTGCGCGCAGGTGAGGACGGCTTGCGCTTCCCCGAGCGCGCGGCTGGCGAGAATGCGTGAATGCTCCAGCGCCACCGGATTGCGCTTCTGCGGCATGATGCTCGAAGACTGGACGTAGGCGTCGGTCAAACGCAGGAAAGCGAACTCGCGCGTCGACCACAGCAGCAAGTCCTGCACGAATTTCCCCGTATTCACGGCAGCCACCGCGACAGCCGCTGCGCATTCCGTCAGGTAATCGATGGACGCGATCGCACCATACGAGTTCTCCGCTAAGCCATCGAATCCCAGCAGTTCCGCGGTGAAATTGCGGTCGATCGGGAAACCGGTGGTGGTGATGGCGCAGGCGCCCATGGGGCTCAGATTCACGCGCGCGAACGCTTCGCGTAAACGTGCCCCGTCCCGCTCCAGAAACTCGGCGACCCCGAGCAGGTAATGCGCGAGCGTGGTCGGTTGCGCAGGCTGCGTGTGCGTGTGGGCCGGCATGATCGTTTCTACGTGCCGCTCGGCTAAATCCAGCACCGCGCGGCGCACTTCGGCCACGATCCCCGCCAGTTCCAGCAGTTCCTCGCGCAAAGTCATGCGGTACAGCGTGATCGCGATATCGTTGCGGCTGCGAGCCGTGTGCATCTTGCCCGCCAGCGGACCGCAGGCTTGCTCCAGCAAGCGCTCGATGTAGAAGAACAGATCCTCGTGCGATCCGTCGTAGACCGCCGCCGCGATCTCGCCGCGGTTCAGCTTGTCCAGCGCGTGCCGGAGCGTGCGTTCTTCGGCCTCGGTCAGAATACGCTGCCGGGCGAGCATGCGCGTGTGCGCGTAATGAATCTCGATCAGCGCATCCAGAAAGTGCCGCTGCGCTTCCTGAAAATTCGGGGCAAGAACGGTCTCGACATAGAGCGGCGCCGGAAAACTCTCAGCGTTCACTGAGCCACCCTGGCGGTGGGCTGTCCCGCGCGGCCGCTCTGTCCCTGAAATCCAGGATTCTTGCCGAGACTCACCAGGTTCGCCAGAATCCGGTATGCCCCGGGTACGCCGTCGGGTAGCTGCCGGTACAGCGCAAACGCGTCGTAAATGTAGGCGCCCTTTCCATAACGCGCCAGGAGCAGCCCTCCGAGCTGCGGGTCCTGATCGGGATCGTGAGTTTCCACCAGCGGCTCATAGCGCGCATCCCAGGTCTGCATGAAGCCGTGCCCGCGTTCTTCAACCCAGCCGGAGAAATCGGCGGCCGTGATGCGATTGGGCCACGTCATCACCGGATCGTTCGGCTTTAGGATTTGCACCTTTGAATTCTCGTCCACCACCTTCTGCGGATTGTTTCCGAGGCTGAACGGATACGGCCCGTAGTTCTGATCGAAATCCTGAAGCTGGTATTGAACAATCAGGACGCCTCCGTTTCTGACGTAATCCAGCAGGCGCGCGTTGGCGGCCTTCAATGCCGGCCGCACCGCGTACGCGCGAGTGCCGAGAATAATGGCGTCGTAGCTCGATAGGTTGCCCTGCGTAATATCGCTGGCAGCAAGGATACGAGCATTGTGGCCGAGATTTTCAAGAGCGCGCGGCACGTCATCCCCAGTGCCGGGCAAAAATCCGATGCGTACGTCCGCAGTCTTCACGTCGACGCCGACGGCTCGGTACACCGCGGGGCGGTAATCGGGATACGGACGCAGGCCCGCATAACCCGTCAGATGATAGCCTTCTTCGTACGTCTTGCCCTGATACTCCGCCACGGCGGTAATAGCGTGCTCGCCGGGCTGAATCGCGCTTGGCTGAACCGTGAACGTGACCGCCTGGTCTTCGCCATCGCGCGCCATCGCGAATTCAGCCGACTCGGGCGAAGACCGCCAGCCGGCCGGCAGCTTCAGCCGCAGCCTCCCCTTGGCTGCTCCTTTCACGTTGCTGTGAACCGTGCAGGAAAACTCGAACGATTTTGCGCCAACCGGAACCGCGCCCGCGGCGGGCGAGACCGTGACTGAGATGGCCGGACCTACGATCAGCGGCTCGGGAACGATGCCCTCCGCCTGCACGCGCTGCATCGCCTGCACTACTTCGGAAAGGTGCAGCGGCACTCCGCGGTACGAAACGGTAGCGTTCACGGCCAATGGATAGGGCGCCAGCGAAAGGTTGCGGTAACGCGCATCGGCAAGATCGTAGTAAGGCTGCTCGTCGTTAGGACGCGTGAAGTACGGACGTGTCAACGCGGCGTCGGCCGGAGCGGTCACCGAAAACCGAAGCTGGCCCTGCGCGCGAGCGGCCAGGCTTTTCGGCGCCTCGCCTTTGGCTGCAATCTGCCAGGGCTTTCCATCCGACGCTGCCATCGAAATATTCTCAACGTTCACCGCCTCCGGGCTTTGATTGAGAAGATCCACGCGTACGCCGAACGTCTGCCCGGGAATCGCGATTGTGAACGAGGGCCCCGATTGCGGATACGGTCCCGGACGCTGCGGCTCGCGTTCAGGTGCCACCGCGGCGAATAACGAAAGTCCGAGCGAATCGGCCAGCGCATGCTGGTACTGCTCTTCTTTCGCGCTGAGTTCGAACAACACGTCGGACTTGCCCGGATCCGCAACTCCGCTCGCGCGCACGCGATCCATCAAAGTGCGCGTCGCCCGCAGGCCATCGGCGAGCAGCGGAGCGATGGCTTGCGGCCGGTCCGGTTGATATTGCGCATTCGCCTGATCGGCGCTTCGCGCTATATCGGCCAGCCCGCTCTTCAGCCAGTCCGGCGGATTTTCGGCCAGCGACGCGATGCCCGCAACCGAAGTGTCGATCCCATCGAAGAAGGATTCCTCATGATCGGCTGCCGCCACGCGCGAGCCATAACGATGATACGGGCTGGCTTGTGGCGCGGGCGGCGGAATCGCCACGCCGTTGTTCTGGCTCTTCTGGTTCCCCAGCCCCTCGCGGCCGATTTGCACGTACGTCAAACCGGGCGCGGGCGCGTAATTGCCTTCGGGAATCTCGAGTGTGGTAGAAGGCTTCTCGTTAGACCAGGTCTGCTTGAGGTAATCGAAGAACCGCACCGGCACGTACTTATCGATCGCGTAGTCGTACATCCCTTTGTCCGTTATGTCGAAAAACGGCACGCGCGCATAGACCTTGAGCGGCGACCACGGCTGCAGCCCTTCCCGAATCTGCTCCGGAAATTTGGTGGGATCGCCCGCGGCCAGAAATGCCTCTTGCGCCATCTGCCCTGAGAGTTGGTGCTGGCCGTGACCGTCCGTCGCGGCCCCTACGAAAGTGGCCGTGATCACCAGCGGCCGCGTCATCCGGATCACGCGCACGACATCCGACAGCACGCGATCGTGCCCCCATTTCTCGAGCGCTTCCTCGCGCGTCTTGGAAAAGCCAAAATCGACTACGCGCGCCCAATATTGGTCAACGCCGTAGTAGCGGTCCGCCGCCAGCAGCTCTTCGGTGCGCACCAGCCCCAGCGCGTCGTACAGGTCGGGGGACATGGCGTTTTGTCCGCCTTCGCCGCGATTCAACGTCAGCAGCGCTGCCCGGGCCCCCATTCCGCGCGTCTCGAACGCCAGCATTCCGCCGTCCTCATCGTCCGGGTGCGCCGTGACCATCAGCAGGCTGGCGCGCGTACGCAGCGCATGCAGCCAGCGCGTGAGCCCCGACGCGCCGCGGTCGACATCCACCGGCATTGCATTGGCGGAAGGTTGCCGGGGCGGGGCAGACTGCGCCGACGCCATCCACACAATCGGGGACGCCGCCAGAAAAATCACAATCAGTGACAAACCGGCGCTAACGAAAGCTCGCTTACCGCGGAGGAAGCCCTGCATACCTTCATTCTTCCGTGAACATAGCGTTTGATGCAAGAAGCGCGCGGCGGGTGGCAGAAGAATTGACCTGGCGTGGGTTTTGCAGCCAGATAAGTACGGAGTAGGACCTATGACTATATCGGAATTGTTACCAGCTTATTCCTCCGACGCGTCGTCGGAGTGAGAAGGATCGCCTGGGGCGTGAGCATGGCGGCCACTCAGCCGCCAACCAGCGACGCCTTTAGCCGCTCAAGCAAGCGGGTCCAGCCCGTTGGATGGACCCGCACACTTGCACTCAGGAGACACTACGTTACGACGAATGATCCGCTGTCTTGTTCTTGACCTTGGCTGCGCCTTTCTCCGTCGCAGACGATGCTTTGTGAACACCCTTCTTTGTGCCCTTCGCCACGGCTTTCCCGCTGTGCTTTGCAGCGCGCCCCGTGGCTCTCCCGGCTTCCTTCACGTCTGAGCCGGCCTTCTTGGCCTCCTGCTTCGCGGTGTCTTGCGCCACTGCGGTAAGCCCCGTTGCGATGATCGCGGCTGCTGCGAATCCTAGTAATTTGCGCATAATTAACCCCCTTTGTAAGACGCCACTCCTGCGGTGGAATTGCAAACAATCAGTTATAGGAATCTTAATGAGGCCAAAGGCCCCTTGTTTGCCGTTTCTTCGAGTTGCAGATCCTCGTCGGCTTGACGTGCATCCTCGGAAGGGCACATACTGAGCGCATCGGAAGTTATTTCTGACTCAGGGGAGTGAACATGTTTAGTTTTCGCGATGTGCGCCTCAGACGGGCCAGGTTTGCACTGCGTTCTCTTATTCTTACGTTGCTTTTGGCGGCTGGTATTGGGTCGCTGTTTGCGCAGACCCAGGCCATTAACGGCAGCATTCGCGGCCGGATTACCGATCCCGCAGGCGCCGCCATCCCGGCCGCCACCGTGACAATCACCAACACGGCCACCGGCTACACGCGCGACGTGCAGTCGAGCGATGACGGCTACTACGTGATTCCCAACTTGCCGCTGGGCACGTACACGGTGACCTTCAAGAAGGAAGGATTCGACACGGAACGCCACACTGATGTCGTGCTGAACGCCGGTACCGAAGCGGTCATCGACACCGCGATGAAGGTCGGCGCGGTCAGCACTACGGTCGAGGTAACCGGCGGCGCGCCCGTGATCGAGCCCTCGCGCGTCTCTACCGGCCGCACCATCTCCTTCGCGGAAGTCGATAATGTCCCCCTGACGTCGCGTAATCCGTACAACCTGGTTATCTTCCAGCCGGGCGTCAGCGGCCATCCGAATCCCGAGCTGGGTATTCCACGCACGCTGAATACGAACGGCCTGTTGGATCGCATCAACTACCAAATGGACGGCATGATCGACACCGAAACGGACCGCTACGGCCTGCGGCTGTTCCCCATTTCCGACATTTACGTGCGCGAGGTGCAGACGGTCTCGAACAGCTTCGCGCCGGAATTCGGCCAGACCGCCGGGAATATTTTCAATGTCATCAGCAACTCCGGCACGAACACATTCCACGGCGAAGGATATTTCATTGGCCGCCCGCCGGATGCCAGCGCGCGCACCATTCTGCTGCCATCCAACCGCTCCGCTGCAGCGATCGACCTCCATGACTATGCCGTGAACGCGGGCGGTCCGATCAAGAAGGATAAAGTGTTCATCTTCGGCGGTTACGAACACCTGCTGCGCGGGACGCCCACGCCGGTGACCATCAACTCCACCGTCGCTTCGCAATTGGGCCTGCCTGCATCCGACCTCGCCACCGCGCCCAGCTTGGAACACGTCCAGTTTTTGGACCTGCGCCTGGACTGGAACGTCAATGAGAAGAACCAGGTGTTCTTCCGGTACGACTATTTCCGCAACGAATTCCCCTTCAACACGCAAGTCGGTGGATTGAACGCGTTGAGCGCAGCCGTGGATTTTCACGACCGCGCCCACATCGGCGGCCTGCAGTGGTTAACAACCTTTTCGCCGACCGCATTGAATGAATTGCGGGCTTCCGAGCCGTATCGCAACGAAGCCCATGCTGCCGGCCCGCTCACTGGCCCTGGACCGGAGATTTGCATTGCCGGCTGCAATACAAGCGGCCTCGCCACCTTCGGCGGGACGCAATCGGCGGGCGACCGGTTCGCCGAAAAAATTCCAAGCGTCAGCGACAACTTCACCAAAATCCGCGGCGCTCACACTTACAAGATGGGCTTTGCCTGGCAGGAAAATAACGACAATCAGGTCGCGGACACTTATAGCTTTTACAATTTCCCGACCGTGAATGCGTATCTAGCAGCCAAGAGCGGTGCCGCTCCATTCGGTTATACGCAATTCGGCACCGTGCTGGGTTCGCCGGGTGTGGCATACAAATCCTACTTCTACGACTTTTACGTGCAAGATAGCTGGCAAGTCCGCCCCAACTTGCTCATGATCTACGGTGTACGCTGGGATCGCTTCCAAGCGCCGGGTGCCGAGCCGAATGCCCCATTCGTTTATACGCGCAGCTTCCACACAGCGAACCGCGACTGGGCGCCACGCCTGGGTATAGCGTGGAACATCCGTCCCACTACGGTAATCCGCGCGAGCTGGGGAATGTTCTACGAAGCGCCGCCCACGAACACCTGGTTTAATGCACTCTACAACGACGGCTCGAACCGCACGTTCGTCGCAACCTTCACGCCTACACAAGCGGGCGCTCCGGCATTCCCGCAGGTGTTTAATTTCCTGCCAGGCGCCACGGCTCCGAGCGGACAGAATATCACCGCCGTAACGCCGGATTTCAAGAACGCCTACACGCTTAACACCAGTTTCCAGGTGGAGCAGCAGATTTCCAAGAACGATCGCGCCACGCTCGGCTACGTTAACACCGGCGCGCGGGACCTGCAGTATCTCCGCGACATGAACCTGATCAACCCCACCGGTTTCCTGCCCGACGGTCGCCCGATCTTCTCTACGGCGGTCAACGCAGCAACCCGTCTGTATCCGCAGTTCAACGGCATCACGCTCCAGGACATCGGCGCGGTTTCCAACTACAACGCGCTGCTGGTGACCTGGTGGCATCGCCTGGGTGACGGCTTCCAGATCAGCGCCAACTACACCTGGTCCCATACCATCAGCGATGCTCCCGACGCTAACAGCTTCGAGCAGAACCTGCCCATCGAGAATCCGTACAGCCGCGCCTACGATCGCGGTAACTCGATTGTCAACCGCCCTCAGGCCTTCAACCTGTCAACGTATATGGCTCCCAAATTCCACGTTGGGAACCATGTTCTGAACTATCTGGCCAATGGCAACGTGCTGACCATGCTGGCGAACCTGGCCAGCGGCGACCAGCAGAACATCACAGGCAATCTCAATCTCAATAACGACCCAATCGGCGCCGCCGTCCAGCGGCCTGCTTTTGTCGGCCGCGATACCGCGCGAACCGGCAATATATATCAGGTCGACATGCGCTACACTCGCACGTTGTTCTCGGTCCACGAGCGCCTGTACACGAAGTTCATCGCCGAATCGAACAACGTGTTCAATACCCGTAACGTGACCACCATCAATACCAAGGCGACTGTAAACTCGCAGGGGTTGATTACGGCGCAGCCTTCCTTTGCGCCTGTCAGTACAGTCCTGGAAGGACGCTTGATCCAGCTCGGTATTCGCGCCGATTTCTAGATCGTGCGCCCGCAGGGCTACAACTTATCGATGGCTCGAAGAACGTCGGCGGGCCTGGCGCGCACTCGAAAATCGTCCGTTAAATTCGCCCATCGAATCACGCCGGCCGAATCCACCAGGAATTCGGCCGGACGGGCGATATCATGCCCATCGGGTCCGCCCTTGGGGTGCAGGACGCCGTATTGACGGATGACGTCGGCTTTCGGATCCGAAAGAAACGGAAAAGTGTAGCCTTTAGCGTCGCAAAGCTTCTTGGATTCCGCTGGTGAATCGACACTGATAGCTGCCACGGCGATATTCCGGGTCTGAAATTCATTCAAATGCCGCTCGAAGCTCCGCAACTCGGAGTTGTAAAATGGTCACCAGTACCCGCGGTAGAAAATCAGAACGGCGCCGCGGTGATTGTTGAGAAGGTCGGCCAGTGCAACGCTTTTTCCATCTGCCGTCTGGAGGTTAAAGGCCGGTGCGCGCTGCCCGTTATGCAGCGCTAGTTCGGCCGAAGGGATCTGCTTCGTCAGGTAAACTGTGCCAAGCGCGAACAAACCCGCGAGCAGCACTGCCAGAGCTCCCAGAATCGTCCCGCTGGTCTTTCCCACATAATGCTGCGGATCGCGATAGGCGCGTCGCAATCCGATGCCCAGCACCGCGAGCCCTACTGCAAACAGAAGATAGTTGACCCAAGGAACGTCGCGAGTTGCCGCATACTTCACAAAGATCGGAATGTAGCTCACGAGCGCAACCAGCACGATCGTGAACCCAATCCAAATCGGCAGGTTCCAACTTCGCCGCATCTCCGGCAACGAACCGGTCTTGTGCGCCATCTCCGCTCAAATTATCATGCTTCATCCGGTATTGGCTTTCGTGAAATTAACAGCAAACGGGCGACACTCTTTCCAGCCCGGCGCCACGTTACGATAAGCGCACAGGACGCCGCGGCATCCTCGTCCAAAGGAAAGATGCCGCCGTGGCGTTCCGTTGTGCGCGTTAAGGAAAGAGCGCACAGGACGCCGCGGCATCCTCGTCCAAAGGAAAGATGCCGCCGTGGCGTTCCGTTGTGCGCGTTAAGGAAAGAGCGCACAGGACGCCACTCAAGTGGGACAAGAAGTGCCGCGGTGGCGTTCTGTTGTGCGACGTTAAGGAGAGCGCTCGCGTTCCGTTGTGCGCGTTAAGGAAAGAGCGCACAGGACGCCGCGGCATCCTCGTCCAAAGAAAAGATGCTGCCGTGGCGTTCCGTTGTGCGCGTTAAGGAGATGACTGGCTTTCTACAACCTCGGAAAGACGCGACGCCATCCCGCAGGGCCATTGAGCTGGCCGTAATGGCCTTGCTGGCCGCGGTCGCGCTTGGATTCGGCATCCGCAGCGCCGGCCTTGCTAGCGCATACGTTGACCCCTTTTTGCATGCCCACGCCCAGGATGAAGCTGTCTATGGCCACGCAGCTGCCAGTATGGTGCGGACCGGCCAGTGGCTCACGCCCGTTTTTCTCCACCGGCTCATGTTAAACAAACCGCCGCTGCTGTTCTGGATGGGAGCTTTAAGCATGCGCCTGCTCGGTGTCGGACCGGTGGTGCTGCGCCTAACGCCGATCCTCGCGGGCGTCTTTTGCTGCTTACTGGCCTTTTGCTGGCTTAGACAATCGCAGTCGTTCGCAGCGGCGGCCTCGGGCGTCGTTTTGCTGCTGAGTAATGCTGTGTTTCACAGCATGGCCAGAACGTTCATGACTGATATTCTGCTGACGCTGCTCGTTACCGCCGCGATCTTCGTCCTCGCCCGCGATCCCCGGCTGGAACGTTGGCGAAGCGTCGTGTTCTTTGGCCTTTCCACCGGCGCGGCGATCATGACCAAGAGCGCCGCGGGCATCTTGCCCCTGCTCGTGTTCCTGATTTATTTCCTGCTGCGGCCCGACGCTCGCCCTCAACTCCAGCGCCTGATCGCCGCTGCCGCCATAGCAGCACTCGTCGCCGCCCCTTGGCACCTGTATCAATTGCTGGTCCATCGCGACTGGTTCCTCGCCGAATACGTGCGCTTTCAACTCATAGGAACCGGAATCACGGCGCCTTCGCGATATTCGAGCGACTCAGGTGTCGCTTTCTATTTGCGAACCTTGTTTGAAATGGACCCGCTCTTATTCCTGCTGGCGTGTCTCGCGGTGCCCGGTCTCGTTGCGGCTTGGAACAGACAGCGGAAGGAAACCGACGCCCGGCTCCTGACCGCCTGGTCCATCGGCGCGTTTGCCGTTCTGCTCGTGTTCGGAACGCGCGTCGCCTATTACCTGTTGCCGCTCATCCCGGCCCTCGTGCTCATATCCGTGCGATTCTCCCCGTTATTCCGCGGCCGCTGGGCCGCGCCCGCCTGCGCCCTCCTGCTCTGCGCTTTCGCACTGAAAGCCTGGCAAGCTGATGCGCCATTCGGCCTCGACTACGAATCGAAAACGGTTCCTTCCGCGGCCGCGCTGGAAAATTACAGCCGGTTGCGTCGCGCAAACGACCTGCTCATCGTGGCTCCGGACGACGATTTTTATTCTTCTACGCTCGACTTGCCGAAGGTCCGATACGTCTATCCCGGCACCGTCGATCCGGCTAAAACCAGCGGCTTCTTCTACACGCTCGGCGTGAATCTTTCTACCGACGAATTCTGCCACCTCGCGCCGCTGCTGCCGCTATACCAGCAGCGGCTGGCCGCTTGGGGTGACCCGCACCCGGACGCCGCCGGCATCATCATCGCCGCCCAATCCAGCAGCGATGTGCCAGACCTGGTCCATTGCAGCCCGAACAGCGATTTTTTCATCCCCGATGAATTGCGAGACCAGGCCGTCCAAGCCGGACGCTCCACCCACACGGCCGGCCCCCGCGCCAACGGCCGCTTCTTCCTGCTGGCGAACAATTCGCAGCAACGGCCGGCAGACGCCCATGCGGCCGGCGCGATCATTGCTTTGGCGCCGAAGGCTGAGCTTTGGCGCCTACGGCTGAGCGCGCGGCTCGAGCGCGATTTCCGTGACCACCGTCCCTAATTCTCTGGGATCGGTCTTCATGTTCGCCACCGCCTTGTCCAACGAAAAGTTCGCCGTCACCAGCGGATTCCGCAGAAGCTTCGCCGGAATGTCGGCCGAGTAAACATACCCCCCTGGCGCCGTGAACGTGCGGGCTGGGAGCTGGTATCCGTTCAGGTTCGCGCTCAACGTGATTGGTCCAAGCGTCTGAAGCTGCACCGGAGGCAGATACATACGCATCGTAAGTTGCGCGCCGTTAGCTACCGACCCGGATGGCGACCTCAACAGCACCGAAAAGTTCTTGGCTGCCCATCGCCAGGCTTGCGCTTCCACGGCATAAAAGCCTGTCAGTAACTGCGCGGCATTCGACGTATCGGCCATACTGAGGTGACTCGTCGCGTGCTGTGCCGCGCTTGGATCGCTGCGGTACAGATCGAACGATTCCGATTCAAAGGTCGCAGTTTGCCAAAACGTCTTTCCCTCGAACTGCCGGGTCTGCTGGTATCCCAGCAGGTTCAGCAGCTTTGCCCAGCGTGTCTTCTCCTCGGGGCTTTTATATCCCACCAGAACAAAGTCGCGGTGGCCAGAGGCGAACAGCGCGCTTGGATCGTTCGCCGTATTGCGCTTGGACCAATCCCAGTATGCAGCCGGCCCGCCCGAGTCGAAGTCGGAATAAAGATTGCGCGGAAAATACGGCTGGATTGCCGTCGTGGAGTAGCCGATCGCGTACAATCGATCCGGCGGAATCTCCGCGCCGCGCAAATACTGCGCCGCCTCCAGGCTGCCGGAATAGCGCTGGTCCCAATCGTAGTAGGCTGCCGTAACCGTCCAATAGAGCTGGCATCCGATCGTGATCGCCAGCGCCGCAATCGCCGGTTTGCTGATTTTTACTCGCAGCGCCGAAATCCAGAGTGCAAACAGCCAAATCAGAAAAAATATGCCGAAATGCCATACCTGCGCGTAGACCAAAGTTCCAAAAAGCAGCAGAATAACCGTTGGTAACAAAAACACCAGCCAGCCGCCACCTGCCCATAAGAACGGCATCGATAGTGCGATTACAGCAGTGGAACTAATCCACTCCCCTGTAAAAGCTGCACCAATGGTCCCTTCGGCCACGGCCGGCAGATAGTGAAAGTTTGACAAACCCCGGTGTTCGGCGAACGCAACGTCGTTAGCAGGCCACGCGCACAGCACGCAAGCGATCAGCACGAGAGCATACATCGCTGTTGCTGCGGCTATCCGCCTCCGCTCTTCGCGCGTCAGCTTTTTCCAGCCTGGCAACGCCGGGAAAAATGCAACCAGCCAAATGGATGCCGAAATTACAACCCCGTGCACGCTGATTCCCGCCATCAGGCACAGCAGGGTTGTGAACAGAAAAGCGCGAGCCCGAGCTTTTTCAAACAGAAGGGCCACTGCGAAGAGCAATGGCGCAAGCAACGCATAGCTGCGAGCCACCACCGCGTATTGATAAAAGAGATAGTAAGTGAAGGGCAGTACGAACCGGATCGCTGGCGGTAACGGCGCATAGCGAACTAGCATCCATACACCGCCCAGCGCGAACGCCGCTGAAACGAAATTGTAAGCGGAATAGGGCAGGCCCGACTTCACCAGCACATGCAGTAGCGTCTGCCATAGTCCAGGCGACCCCTCGTAGTGCATCAACTTCAGCCAGATCTGCGACAGGCTCGCGTCGCGCGCCAACAGCCATGCTTGCGCTTCATCCGCCCACGGTTCATGACGCAAAACCATTGCTGTCACCGCCAAAGCGTACGCTATCGCGGCGCATACCGGCAGAACGCGCACTGCGGGCTTGGCCTGGGTCTGGGCGGGTGTGGCTGCAACAGCGGTAGTGCTCATGGAACGAAAGAGGCTCGCCTAACTGTAATTGTGCGCACGCAACCGGATCCGGCGCTCCGCAATCCGATGGAAATCGAGTCAGATAGACGCACAGAACGGGAGCATTGTTTCAGCGCGGCCGCTCAAGACTTTGTAAATTTCAACGATATGGCCCAGTCTGACCGAAACGTTTACTATACCGCGGACCTCTACAATAAAATGCCAGAGCTGTCAGGAATGCACCGCGTAGCGGTAGGCGATATACTGAGGATTCGCCCCAGGGCTGGAACTACATGGCAGCAGTGATTATCGGAGCGGGACCTGCGGGTCTCACCGCAGCGCTCGAACTACTGCGCCGCACCGGCATTCGTCCCATCGTGCTCGAAAAGAGCGCCTATCTGGGCGGCCTTTCTCGCACCGTGAACTACAAAGGAAACCGGATCGATATCGGGGGACATCGCTTTTTCTCCAAAGTCGACCGCGTCATGGATTGGTGGACTGAGGTCCTGCCGGTCGAGCACACGGCCGAATCCTCGCACCGCTTGGTTTACCAGAATCGCGAGCGTGTCATCCGCCAGAACGACGCTGGCCCGAACGCGAAAACCACCGATCAGGTGATGTTGGTCAGGCCGCGCAAGTCGCGAATCCTTTATCTCCGGAAATTCTTTGACTATCCGCTGTCCTTAAATTTTCATACGCTCAAGCAGCTCGGATTATTCCGCACCGCGCGGGCGGGCGTCAGCTATCTTAGCTCGGCGCTGCATCCGATCCGCCCCGAGGTGACGCTCGAAGATTTCCTGATCAACCGCTTCGGCCGGTACCTATATCTCACGTTTTTCAAAAGCTACACGGAGAAGGTCTGGGGTGTTCCCTGCGATCGGATTAGCGCCGAGTGGGGCGCGCAGCGCATCAAAGGCGTGTCACTTCGTAAGGCTTTGATGCACAGCTTGAGAAAGCTGGTAGCCTCGCCTGCCTCCGACGTCCGGCAGAAGGACTCGGAAACCTCGCTCATCGAGAAATTCCTCTATCCAAAATTCGGCCCAGGCCAACTGTGGGAAGAGGTCGCCAAACTCGTGCGCGCAGCCGGAGGCGAAGTCCTTACCGGCTGGACCGTCTGCCGCATCCACACTGCCGGCGATCACGTCACCGGTGTTACCGCCCGCCACGAGAGCGGCGAACTGCGGCATTTTCCCGCTAATTACGTGTTCTCGACCATGGCCGTGAAAGACCTCATCAACGGTTTCCAGGCGCCGGTTCCGGCCGACGTCCGCGCGGTCAGCGATGGCCTGATCTACCGCGACTTCATTACCGTGGGGTTGCTCCTCAGCCGCTTCAAACCTCGCCGCGACGGACAAGCGGCCCTACCCGACAATTGGATTTATGTCCAGGAACCCGATGTCCAGGTGGGGCGGCTGCAGATCTTCAACAATTGGAGTCCTTATCTGGTCAACGACCCATCGAAGGTTTGGATCGGCCTGGAATACTTCTGTTACGAGACCGAAGATCTGTGGCGCCTGACCGACCGGGAGATGATCGACTTGGCCATCAGCGAAGCCGAGAAGATCGGCGTCGCCGCGCGCCAGGACGTCCTGGATGCCACCGTCATCCGGATGGAAAAGGCTTATCCGGCGTATTTCGGCAGTTACGAACGGTTTCAAATCGTCCGGCAATTTGTCGATCGCTACCACAATCTCTTCCTCATAGGCCGCAACGGAATGCACCGCTACAACAATCAGGATCATTCCATGTTGACCGCCATGACGGCCGTGGATAACATCGTCGCCGGCCGGCGCGATAAGGACAATATCTGGTCGGTGAATACGGAAATGGAATATCACGAGTCACGCCCGGCCGCGGAAACCGCCGGATCGCGACGCGCCGCCGTGGCCGGCGGTCATCCTTAGGCGCTTACGCGCGAACCAGCCGGCGGTTTCGGTGGCGCATCGCCGAATAACAGGCCGTCGCGATCATGAGCAAAACCGCTCCCACGCCCGCGCACAGCATATCGCGCTGCGAGTCGAACAGATCGCCCTGCATGCCCACGAATGAGGCGGCCATCTTTGGGTCGGCCTGCGCCGTGTAGGCCTCGATGATCTCGTATATCGCGCTCAAAGCGAGCACGTGAATCACTGGCACATAGTAAGTGAGAAATCCGCGCGGATGCGGCAATTGTATGTACATTTCTCGAATCACATACGACCAACACACCCCAAACGCAAAATGCACGATCCGGTCGTAGTCGTTGCGATGTAAGTGGAACGTGTCCTTGAGCCAGAAGCCGAAGGGCACGTTGTCGTACACGTAATGCGCGCCCACCTCGTGCAGCGATAAAAATATCGCGATCAGCGCCAGAGAGAAGGTCGAGATCCGGAAATAGTGCCGCAGCACAAACATCAGACCGGCCACAAACACGACCAATACATTCTCCATGCACCAGTCGCTGAATTTGACCGGGTTTATTGCCGACCAAATCCAAACGGCCATGAAAGCCGCTGCAATGAAAATCTCGGACCGGGTAGCCGCCTTAGGAACGCTCAGACCCCGCGAGGTCGAGAACGGTAACTTCTGGCCGGCAGTTGAATCGAACACCCGCAAGATTGCCTACCCCCCTCGTTATATAGATGCTACGGCCCTCCCATTTCTTCAATCCAGAGATAAATCTCTTATCTCGAACGCTGACGAAACGGGTGCCGACTACGGGGATCAGTACCTGCCCGCCATGAGTATGGCCCGATAACATTAAATGCCAGGGGCGGTCCTGCACTAACTCCTTCGAATCGGGATTGTGCGAAAGCAGCACCACCGGAGCATCGGGCCTGGATGGCACTCCCGCGAATGCCGCTCCCGGGTCAGCCTCGAACGACCATATATCGCCCATGCCCCCAGGTAAATCGCTTGTCCACGGATGCGCAGTTTCTCGGACCGGTTGTGGAGCAGGCTGATTCCCGCCGAATCGAGCAGCGACCGCACCGCGCTCGAGTCCGGAAATCCGCCTATGTGCGTCGCCGCCCACGAGCCCCCGTCGTGATTGCCCAGCGATGCGAAGGTCGGCGCCGATTGACTCAACATCCTCAGCAGGCGCGCATATTCTTCCGTATCGAACGGCTGAGCATTCGTGATGAAATCGCCCGTCAGGCAGATCAGGTCCGGCTTTGACTCCAGGCCCATCGAAATCGCACGGTGAATCAAGGAAAACGGTACGAATGCCGAAACGTGCAGATCCGAAAGCTGCAAGATGCGGATACGCTGCCGCGGCTCCAGGAACGGGACAGGAACGGAACGGCGCGTCTGCTCCAGCCAATTGGGTTCTACGCCGAAAGCATACCCGGGCACCGCCCCAACCAGGGAAATAGAAGAAACAAATTGTCTGCGGGTCAAACTACATCTATTATCCCTTGCCCGCCGCGGGCCCGCCACCGCAGCAGGGTTTACCTGCGCGAGGGCGGGCCCGGTCATTGTCCCCGGTTCACCGTCACAAAGAACGCTTGTCCGCCGCGATTCACCAGCAGCAGCGATGGACCATTGCTCGCCTTATCCAGCGCGGGACCCACGTCGTTGACCGAGTGAATCGGCTGATGATTGATCTGCACGATCACATCGCCCGTTTGCAGACCGGCATTGGCGCCCGCGCCGTCGGGATCGAGATCCGTGATAACCACTCCCGTAGTGCCGGACTTCAGCCCCAATTCCGAAGCGACATCCGGCGTCAGCGGCTCAATCGTTACACCCAATCTCCCCTGGCCTGGCGTCCGCGTGCTGCCGCGCTTTTGTGGCTGCCCGTTAGCGGGAGTTTCCGCCAACGTGGCCTTCAGGTCCATCTGCCTGCCGTCGCGGACCAACGTCAATGTAACCGTGTTTCCGGCGCCCGTGCTCGCCACTTCGTTGCGGAAAGAGTTCGGATCGTCGGTCTTTTTTCCGTTCAGCGCAACCACTACATCGCCGGACTTGACTCCCGCTTGATCGGCTGGGCTGCCCGGATCCACTGAATTGACCAACACGCCCTGCACGCCCTTTAGACCGAACGTCTGGGCCAGGTCCGACGTCATGGGCTGCACGGTGACCCCCAAATGACCGCGCGATACCTTGCCGTTCCGGATCAGTTGATCCATCACTGTCTTTGCCATGTTCGAAGGGATCGCGAACCCAATGCCGATGTTCCCGCCGTTGGGCGACAAAATCTGCGAATTGATTCCGATCAGCGCGCCGTTGGTGTTGATCAGCGCCCCTCCCGAATTTCCTTGATTAATAGAAGCGTCGGTTTGCAGAAAGTCTTCGAACGACCCATTGCTCAGCCCCGTCCGGCGCCCCTTGGCGCTGATGATTCCGGACGTCACGGTCTCACCGATGCCGAGTGGATTGCCTATGGCGAGGCAAATATCGCCAACCCGCACCTGGTCGGAATCGCCAAGCTGCAATTGCGGCAGATTATTCGCATCGATCTTCAACACTGCCAGATCGCTGGGAGGATCCGCGCCTACCACCTTCGCCGAGTAGGTCTGGCGGTTGTTGAGGTCCACTTTGATGTCTTGCGCCCCGTCGATTACGTGATTGTTCGTGAGGATGTGGCCGTCCGATCTCACGATCACGCCCGAGCCCAGCGACCGTTCCACTTCCTCCGGCGAACGCTGTCCGAGAATTCCGCCGCCGCCGAAGAAGCGGCGCAGAAAGTCATCGCTGCCGAACGAAGATTGTGCGCTGACGCGCACGCGTTTTGCCGAGCGCACGGTGACCACCGCGGGCGCTACCCGTTGCACCACGTCCGCATAAGAAAGCGGAGCGCTGGTCATGTGCGGAGGCGGCGGACCCTCCTCTCTTTCGCCGGAATTGCCGCTGCAGCCCACCGCCCAAACAGCCAGCAGGACCGTCAACAGCCGCGCAATCGCGCTTCGCCGTTTGTACCGCGAACCGCAACTCTGCTTCGAATGATCGATCGGACCCCGTTTCGTCAGAAAATGTGCCTCCGTTGGTTAGACGCCGAATTGGCAGCCGCGCACAAACAGTCGCACGCGATACTAACCGTGATACCGGCTCGAGTCTAGAAGCGTTCCTGGCGATGTGCCGGCGGATCGTCCGCCGCCGCCACCGGCCGCGCGAGATCCACAACCGTGGCGCCGATCAGCACTCCAATCGGCGCGATTAGAGCCGCGTAGGCGAATCGCCCTTCTGCCCACACACCGCTGGTCGCGCCCGCAAAGAATCCGACCCACAGCCCAGCCGTCAGCGCGGCGTGCTGCAGCCTCTTATGCCGCGGAGTCACTAGCAAAACGAGCTGCAAACGCTTCCAGGATCGCCCGCGCGTGCGATCCCGAAACCAGAACGCGAAGTCCACCACAGCTTCGGCACATTTCGATAACGACCCCGTGAGGTACGTTGTGTAGACCCGCAGGCCGTTAATTCTTGTAACGGTGACGGTCTGCATTCCCATGGCGGCTGCCGGCAGCGCGAGCAGCAGATACACCATCCAGCGGCCGCGCGCCTGGCTTCCGCTCGCCAGCCCTATGAACGCGGCCAGCGCCAACACTTCCGTGGTCAGCGCAATCGAAAAAGACGAGTGGATGCCGCGGCGCCGCGAGGCTTTAATCACCGCCGCGCTGTAAATCAGCCCCGCCATGAAGGGTAGGATTACCCAGCCGTACAAGAAACCCCGGCTCCAGTTGCCCTCCACCACGCTACGCGCGAACGAAGCGGTGTTTCCCGTCATGTGTGACGTATACACGCGCTCGATCGCCAGCCAGCAAGCCGCGTCCACAAATCCCGCGGCCCAGGCCATGAAAACAGCGACCCACGCCTTGGCGTGTTGCGCGAGAGGATGCGAGCGCTTCACCTTTGTCTCACCAGCAGCGACCTACTGCTTCGAAGATGAGACTGCGGCTGAACCTCGCCCGTGACACCGCCACGCCGCGATATCGGGCGCACTTGACTTTGTTACAATCAGCGCTGCACGGGATGCGGAATGCCCAAGGCGGGCGCGGCCGCCTCCGCGGGCGATGCCTCGTGCGCGTATTTCAAAAATCGGCTCTGCGCAAGAATTCGATGGGGCCCTCGTCAGCGGACGATGCCGTTAAGAGCGTGGGGCACTATGTCGAGAGCCAATGAAACTTCGAATCCACGACAATTCGATCCGGATCAGGCTTACCCGCAGCGAAGTGGCCCGGTTCACCGCCGAGAGCAGAATCGAAGCGTTCCGCCGTTTGCACGGCGCCAAAATAGAGGTATAGATGGCAACAACCATCCGGCCGGCCGCTGATGCGAGTCAGAAATTCGTCCCGCGCGAGCACGGCGCCACCGCGATGCTCCTGATCCCATTCTTCGCCGCCGCCATTCTGCTGCGCCAGTTCTATTGGACTGAGATCGTTGCGTTGGCCGCCGTCGTGTGTGCCTTCGCCATAAAAGATCCGCTGGTCGTGCTGGCTCGCCAGCGTTTCGTTTGGAAGCAGGAGCATCCGGAAACGAAACCCGCTCTGCGCTCCGCCCTGCTTGAGTTCGTTCTTGTCGCGATCTGCGGCCTGACTCTGTTGTTGACGCGCGATTGGCGTCCCTTCGTTTTACTCTTCTTGGGCGCAGGTGCGTTTACGGTATTGGCCGTTGCCGTGAACGTTCGAAACCGCCAGCGCTCCGAGTGGTTTCAGGTCGCCAGTGCTGTAGCGTTGAGCTCAACGTCTGTCGCGGTATCTCTATCCGGTCCCGGCCGGATCGCATCCTGGGTCTGGCTACTGTGGCTGCTGACGGCGCTTCAAGCCGCCGCCGGGATTTTCGTGGTTCATGCCCGCTTGGATGCGCGCATTGCCGCCCGCAAAGGCAGGGAAGCCGACACCGCGTCACGCCGCGCCGCGTTCTTGAGCCAAGCCGTCCTACTCCTCGCCGCGGTCGTGTTCACCTACTTCGGTCGCTTTTGGATCGCCGCCGCGCTGCTCGCCGCCGCCGCTGGATATCTGCTGGAACTTCGCAGACAGAAAAATCCTGCCTCGTTGCAAATGTCTCTCAAGCGCGTAGGACAAGAGGCCCTGACGCTCTCCATCGCTTACTCGCTGATGGTCATTGCAGGCCTGTGGCAGTTCGCGAAATATTGAGCTGCGTTTACAATACAGGTTCGGGGGTTAGTTGCTTAAATCCAACTCTGTTGTCTGCCACAGCCCACTCACTGCAATCTGTTCTTTACTCGTTCTCGTTCCTTTCAGTCCTCTGTTCGGACAAAATCACGAATGGTTTCGTTCCGATGCGGCTATATCGGCGCTCGGCACTTTCTCGACCGGTACGGAAGGGCAAGGCCGGTACCTCGGTCCGCAGCGGGATTTTTTCGCAGATCACTCACTGGGACTGCTCGTTTCATACCACTATCGCTTCACCGCCTATCAAGCTGTTGAGGCTGACTACAGCCACACGGCGTTCAATCAACAATACGGACTAATCGCGATTGGAGCTGCCGCGGGCATCGACACGCGCCTCCACGAAGCCACCGCGTCCTACGTCCTCGGATATACATTCAAACGTTTCACACCTTATTTGAGTCTCGGCGGCTCTGTCGTCTTCCATCCACTCTCCTCAAAGACTCCCTTCGGCACGGAAGTGACACCAGTACCAACCACCCAAGTTCGTCCATCTGCTGTTTACGGCGGTGGGCTGGGCATACGAATTACTAAACACGTTTCGCTGCGTGCGGGTTATCGTGGCGTGCTTTGCTCAGCGCCGGACTTCGACGTGCCGGGTCTCAAGACGTACGAGATCACGCATTTTGCCGAGCCGCACGCGGGATTCGCCTACGCCTGGTAACGCCGGCTCAGCCTCGAATACGGCGAAAGCAACGCTCGGTACGCGAGTTTGTCAAAATCGAGTGCTTCTACACCACTCTTTCGTTTCGGCAGAGGTCCGGCGGTTCAGCGCCCGGCATTCCGCGGGCGGCGGGCACGGCGCAACGGCCTAAAACACGGCGCCTCGCCGCGCAGGCGTGATTCGCTCAACCGCGAACCGCGCAAGGTGCTTCAGAACAGCGGTGCTGCGCTTATTTGGCGGCTCCTGGCGCGATGAAGAAGTCCCACACGCGCATGTTTACTTTGCCTTCGGTGTATTCCACCACCGCATATTCGCCGGGCGGCATCGGCTTCTCGGGCCAGATCTTGAACAGCCCGTCCGCTTCCTGCTTGCGGAAGGTGTCGACCAGGTCGGGCTGCTCCATGGCTTCCTTCGTGACCGGAATAATGGTGATCTTTTCGACGATTCTGTTACCTTTATGTTCACTTAGCCGCACGATTCCGAAGCGCTCGTCGTTTTCCAGACGAATATAAAACTCCGGTTCGCGGTTGGCGGTTCCAGTGGCAGCATGACCGCCGTCCAGCTCCAGGGTCGCCTTGCCGGAGACCAACGGCACCGGGCTCATGAGCTTCAGGATCGTGCGCTTCTTATCGGTTACTACCTTAGCCTCAGCCGGCTTGATCGGGGTCAGCTTATTCTCTTCGATCAAGTACACGCCATTTTGTTGAGGGATGCGCTCGACTTCTTTTTGTGCTTCGAGCTCCGCCTTTTCCTCGGCTGCGTTCGCGGCGGCATTGGCTTTGGTCTCTTCCTCGCGAGCCTTGATCTCGCCGTGAGTCTTGTCGAGATCGACCAGCGAAGCGGGCACTTCCTCCCAGTCGTCACGATCGGTGCTATAGAACCGCACGCGGTCTCCTTGCACCTGGTATTCGCGGACGATCTGATAACTGCCGTCCTTCATGTAAAGCCTCACGGCGGCCATCAGGCCGGCCGCGCTTGCGAGGAGAACGAGAAGGATTCGCGTCAAATAGTGGCGCAATTGGTGACGGTACATCGGAAACTCTAGGTGGCTACTGCTCCACCGGCTGCAACCCGGCGCTGCGCAGCAGCAAAAACTGCGACACATTTTCCGAGCTCAACAGCCCACGCAATTTTCCCTCCTCCATAACGAGGACGCAGGCGGCCGCGTTGGCCATGAGTGGCAGAACTTCCGCCAAATCCTGGTCGGGCGAGATGGTGACATAGGAGCGCTCCATGAACCCGGCGATGTAGGAATCTGCGCCCTCGGCGGCCATGCCGCGCAGCAGCGCGTTGCGTCCCAACAGCCCCACCACTTGATCGCCGTGTACCACCGGAAAATCCTGCTGCGAGGTGGACAACAGCAGATTTGCCGCGTCCCGAATCGTGCTGCCGTGCGCGAGGGTATGGAAAGCCGTCATCATGGCGGCGCGCACCGGGATGCCCTGCGTCAGATTGCGTCCTCGAGAAGCCGCCCCTTCGTTGGCCGCGCCCAGGTAAATAAAGAACGCGACGAACGTCAGCATCGGCATGAAGATGAACCCGTACAGCCCCATGCTGAGGGCCAGCATGCGCCCGCACCAGGTGGCGATCCTGGTGGCCTGATACTCGGACTTGAAGGGCGACAGGACGGCGCGCAGCATGCGGCCGCCGTCCATCGGGAATGCCGGTAGAAGATTGAACCCCGCCAGAATCAGGTTGCCCAGCGCAACCCGGTCCGCCAGATTGGAATCGGTTGGTTGGGCGAGCGCAAGAAAATCCAGAGGCCTTTTTTGCGAATAGAGATAGGCAAAAATGGACGCTGCAATCAGGACGTTTACCAACGGTCCGGTCACCGAGACCCAAAACTCTTCCGATGGCTTGGGTGGGCGCTCGGTGCGAGCCACGCCGCCGATGGGAAACATGACGATCTCGAGCGTGCGGATTCCGTAGCGGGAGCTCACGAAGGCGTGCCCGAGCTCGTGCAAGAGCACCGAAGCGATCATCGCGACAATAAAGAGGACGTAGTTGGCTGGCGACTGATTGCTGCCGAGGCCGATCACGACCAGGAAAATCAGCAGCAGGACAAAGGTGAAGTGCAGCCGAATGGGAACACCCATAAGCCGTACGGAACCCATCGAGCCCGGAGTCACGGCTCGAGGCGTGCTGCGCTCCTCTGCCAAATGGACCTCTGCGAATCATTGTGACACAGCGGTAACAGGACCCGGCAGGCGCGGCGCGGTGGGAAGCGGGGAGTGAACATCGATGGTTGCGAAGCGGCTGGGCACGATGCGGGCGAGGAGCAGTTTTCGTTTGGCGGTGGGGCCAAGTGCCGAAATATCGGCACCGATTTGACGCAAAACGCGATTTTTCCCGGAGCGTTGGGAAAATTTTAATCCAATTTTACCGATTGGTTTTGTGGGCACAGATGGCGGCAGATGGGTGCTTCATCGGGTTCAGACTAGCATTGGCATTTGGGGGAGATGCCCGACCGAGCCGGCAAATCGTTGGCATGCCGAAAGAAATTGGCGGCCGGAAGTGGTCAATGACGGTTCGGAGTTTACTGGTCTGTCATTGGCGCGTGTTCCGCTTGGTTCTCGAGATGTTGATCTCTTTCGCGATAACGATAACGACGAAAATTGCGAGGTCGGCAGCGACAAAGTAAGCAACGCTTCGAGGCGAGGCGTGATGCTGGAGAACAAACTGGGTGATCCGAGCCGCCACCATCAGAACCAGCACCAGCATGAGGAAGTAAAGTCCAAGGCGAAAGCTAAGGCTTGGTGGCCGCATCGGGCGGCCTGGTCCCCTGAGCCGTAACGATCGGCGAACGTATGGGCCCGCTACTGCACCTGCCGCGATGACAAGTAGTGCAAGAGGAGCAAACATTACCCATATAACCCCTTGCATCCCAGGGCGTGCGCGCGGAAGCAGGATAACTAACTCAATCGCCAGCGAGGCAATAGCGATACCGATGATGACAATTTCGACCCTGTGGCCAACCGTGATCCAACGTCTATACCTTTCGCCTAGGGAACTCATCGTCGATGACCACCAGTTCCCGTGCTGTGTCCAATAGGTGACGGTGCTGCTCCACAAGCTGACTGCACAGCACTCGGCGAGGGCGGCAGAGACGCTAGGGCATTAAACAGTAGCACCAGATCAGTGTGGTATTCATTCATAGCTAACATCCCAGTGTGGGAACCGAATAATGCCCCGGCAACCGTGCCTACGCCCGGGATTCCGCTACCTAGCACGCCACCAGCAACACCCCCAGTCACAAATCCGGCACCCAACATCCATAGGTAGTAATCGTCAAGGGTCTGTACCCAAGACATCCAGTAATCGTGCTGCTGTTGGGCGACCTGGAGAGCAAACTGGGTGATCCGAGCCGCCACCATCAGAACCAGCAATGGCATGAGGATGTAAAGTCCGAGACGAGAGGCAAGGCCGGGCGGCTCGGCCGGGGGGTAGCCGAGTGACTAAGCTGGGCAGACCGGCGAATGAAGGGCCATTGACGGCGCCCGCGGCGAAGGCTAAGAGCGTTGGATAGTGCGTGCCACGGTTCGAACTGCTACTAATGGGCATGGGTGTCATGGGGTGTGGAGGCGATACCCAACCAAGGGAAACAATGTATGCATGGTCACGTCAATATGAGCGCGTCTCACTATAAAAGTTCGCAGGACTACTGAAGAACGCTGCTCGCTTCGGCTGCCGCCGAATAACGTTCCGCGTCTTCCAGCAAGAGGAAGCGTTCCCTAAGGAGACTGCGTACGGCTCTCCGAACCGCGTTAGCGTATCCGTCGTGGGTCTCATAGCGTTCCGCGATGGACAACCGCGGATCGCCAGCGGCAACACGCTGTGCTTGGGTTTGGGCGAAGGGGATCGCCTGGCCATAGGCGTCGCATCCGTCGTCGGCTGCAGGACCAGCGCGCAGCGCCCAGCCCGTGTAGGTTGCCAAAGGCGCTGCAATTTCCGGGAGCCGAATCCCTGCCATGTCGTTGCCGTCGGGATCGGTTCGTGGAACGAGCGTGGGATAGGCGGAGCTGTGGATGGAAGGTGGAAGCGTGGTTATCACGCCCGGATTGAACGCGGTCCCAAAATCGTATAAATCCCCGGTGTGCAGAAGGCCGTTGTATTTGACTCCCGGAATCTGCGGGAATCCGACGGACGCCTGAGGCAACGGGGGCACAAGGGTACCATTGGATCGCCGCGGCAAGCGGTTGGCTGGCGGACTGATGTCCCAGCTCGCCCATTCGTCGAGAGCAGCCAGCATCGCGCGTAGTGCCGGATCAGGAAGCACGGGATTTCTGGGCTGCTGGCAGATGAGGGCACCCGAACCCGGGACGTGTGCGATGCTTGACAGGAAATAGAAGCGCGCCTCGGGTGCGGCTTCGAGATCGAGATCATTCCCGGATGAGTCCGTATGCAGGAGAGATCCTGCTTTAGCCCAGTATTCGTTCTCGGTGTTGATTTCGAAGATTTTCGGACAGGTATTGGTGGACCGGCAGGTGTTAAGCCGCCCGCCGGTTTGGCCGGTCACCGGGTCGGAGATGATCTGGTTCGTAAATGGGAAATACAGCTCCGGATACCAACGGTTGATATGCTGGCGGTGAGTTCGCCCAGGCTGCGCGAACCGATAGTTAAAGAAACCTCCGTTTCCACCGCCGGTGAAGTTTTCCATGGCGTCAATAACGCGCCGACCTTGTTCGTCCTGGTTGAAACCCAAGTTGAGGAAGTCGTGCAGAAAACGGGTGGGCTGAGAAACGCTGAAAGAGTAGACAGATTGGACTTGGCCGGCCAGAGGATTAGGAGTGCCGTCGTCATCCGCTGACGCGTAATGCATGAAAGAGGCAAAGTCTCGCGTAGCAGCGAAGCCAAGCCCCGCTACGAAGGGATCTTTGGCTTGATATGTCAACTCATAAAGCGTGCCCAGCTGAAACGCGGTTCCGGCGGGGAGCAGAGCGATGGTTTTGGCGTCGACATAGCGCCAGCCGGAAGCCGGTATGGGTGTGGGCGCATCGGAGTAGTGATTACGCACGGTTAGGTTGGCCTGAGACTGGTCAAGACTCGCGGCGGCGTAGGTCAGCGCTGCCGTCATGGTGGTGCTATTGTCGATGGCGAACTCCTCAACGGCGGGACCGACGATGCTCGTGCCATCCGGATTGGTTGCGACGGGAACGGTAATCGACAGAAGGTTATTGGCAGAGGGCACTGTTACGTCCCAGCCGCTCCAGGCAATCGCGTATCCCTCGCGCATCAAGTAGCCGTTGCCTGCATCTGCGGCCTTTGTCGGATCATTCCCTCCGCTGGAACTGCTATTGATACTCCCAAATGTGCCGCTGAGGGCGAGCTTACTGCCTCGATTGTTGATCTCATAGAACAGTTTTCCGTTTCCTTTAGAGCTGTCTACGGGAAGCAGGAGGTAAATGTCCATCGAGTACTCGACCATGCCATTGGCGTTCACCGGAGCGAGGCCGATATCGGTGATCACCGCGTTGCGGGGATCGTTCGGATCTACTTGTCCGAACGCGCGTCCCACGATTTTCTGATATTGTCCGACAGCGCCAAATGAAGCGCCGTCGAATGTTGGCGATTGTACGCTCGTAATCGTCACTCGCGTGATCCGCGCGTGGGCCGGCTGAACGGGCAGAATACCGAGAGGGAGTACGAGAAGGCTGGCAATGGCTCGCGCGGTTCGCACAGCGGCAAGTAACCGATGAAAACACAGGCTGATCATCCGAATTTCTCCTTATCGCGTTTTGCTGCTGGCTATACGGTGGAAAGCATGTTGAATTTGAGGCGCGTCAGCGGGTCAATCCGCGCTGGGTTTGCGCTGACTGATCCATGTCATGGCGTAAGTCACCAAATGGTCCCGTAAAAATCGACCTGATAGAGTTCGGGAAACCAGAATACCGACCAAGAATACTCCCGGTGGTAATGGCTTGTCATCCTCCAAATTGGGTATGAGATTTACTTCTAAAGCCGTCCAAAGGGGGTCATCCGCAGCACTAGCGAAATCAACTCGCCTTGCCGGCCGGTGCCCGTTTTCGATAATATACTGCGTACTTGGCTGCGTACGGTCTCGATCGAGACACCGGTCGCACAAGCAATCTCCTGTACGCTGCGTCCCGCCACTAAGTGTCCCGTCACTCGCGCTTCGGCCGGTGTCAGTGAAAACAGGTCGCGCAATGTGGCTGGATCCGGTTCCAAGGCCCACTCGCTGTCCATGATCAGCACGGCGGCTGCGGGCTGAGAGGTTCCGAGCGGCAAAGCCCCGAAATCCGGGATGCTCATGAGGAACAGGCGATAAGGAGCTTTTTGTGAAGGTCGAGGGGCCGGGATGCTGTGAACGGGAGCACCCTGGCCGCGGGTGATTTGCCTGATCGCGTCGAGAAAAGCCAGATGGGCTTTCTCTGCCCATAACCTAAGCCGCCCCTCCTCAATGGCAAGACCGTCCTTGCGAATGCCCGCTTGGCGTGCAGCAGCGTTGGCATACAACACGCGCGCCTCCCTGTCCGTGAGGAGGAAAGGATGGGGAGACTTGTCCAGGTGACCGGTGAATGTAGCCAGCTGCGCGCGCATGGCGGTACACTCGCCGTGCAAAAGCGCCGCGCGTCTAAGGTGTGGCATGAGGGGCCGGAGGATCGAGATTTCCATTTCGCCGTATGGACCTCCGTCGTTTCCCCGCATGGCGATGATTGCGGACGCACCTGCTTCCGTTCGAAGGATCACTCCCCCAAACCCCCAGTCAACACCTCGAGGACCATAGAATTCGCGATACGCTGCGGTTTGCAGTAAGACTTCGCGCGGGCAAAGATCGGTGCTAAGCCGGATCTCACCCTCGTGCATGTCGTGCCGACCAAAAGGATCGATGGCCGCATAACGTTCACTGTGGAGGCGTATCTCGTCATCCTGCCAGCCATGCCAGGAGATCGTTCTCCAGATCGCCGGCTCCGAACCACAGAGCGCGAGCGTGCCGCGCTTACTCCGTGTCGCATGAACAAAAGCTTCCAGGAACAGTTTCCACCGCGAGGCATCCGGAACGGCGTCATAAATCATGTCGATCAGGCCCAGTGTGGATGCATTTACGCTATGCACAGCGCTCGCGTCCGATCGGGAACTCGATTGATGCTTCTGGTTTTTTCGTACTCCTTGCGAGGAATTCTTTTTGTAAGAACCCGCGTCCATTTGAAAAGTATCTCCCGTATCGCTCGGTCTTCGTTTTGGGCTCTCTTAATTATGTCGTTTATTGCGGGCAAGACTATCGAAGGTAGTTAGCCGGCGGCCGATCGGCTGCATTTGCCTTTTTTGACGATGATTCCCGGCGCCTGCGAGTGCATGTGGGCTCTATTTTACGGCTCGGCGCAAGCCTGGAACAGTAGGGGATACTTGAGAGAATATGCCGCAGACGCCGCACGTTGAAAAGCATTTCACCGCATCGGATTTTGTACGCGACGTTGTGATTGGGATGGCGGACGGACTTACCGTGCCGTTCGCGCTCGCGGCCGGATTGTCGGGCGCGGATGTTACGCCGCGCGTCATCGTGGTGGCGGGCGTGGCCGAGATCGCGGCCGGCTCGATTGCCATGGGCCTGGGAGGATATCTGGCGGCCAGGAACGATGCCGAACATTATGCCAGCGAACTGCGGCGCGAGCAGCGGGAAGTGGAGGAGATTCCCGACGAAGAAGCGCGGGAGGTGCTGGAGGTGTTCGAAACCTATGGGCTCACGCATGACGAAGCCGTGCCCATCGTCAATTCACTGCGGCAGCGGCCCAAGCAGTGGATCGATTTCATGATGCGGTTCGAGCTGGGCTTGGAAGAACCCGATCCGCAGCGCGCGCTTCGGAGCGCAAGCACGATTTCGGGCGCATACATCGCCGGAGGTCTGATTCCGCTGGCGCCTTACATGTTGGCGTCGGCGGTGCAGACGGCGCTGATCGCGTCGGTGGCCGCTACGCTGGTCGCATTGGCGATCTTCGGCGCGATAAAAGGACACTACACCGGAATGCCTCCGGGTTCAAGCGCGGCGCGGACCACCGTTATCGGCGGGCTGGCCGCCGCGGCGGCGTTCGGAATCGCGCATCTCGTATCGGGGAGATGAGAGAGCGCGTTCGCGCCACTACAATCCGCTCCGGGCCGCTTTTGTGTTTGGACGCGGGGCATCGCGAGCGGCTTGGCGGGTTGCCCGGATAAAGCGGTGGGCCAGGCTTCGGATTGCATGCACGAGTTCGACCGGCTCGCGCACTTCGAAATCGAATCCAAGATAGGCCAGATACGCGCTCATGCCGTCGAGCGAGGGAGCGCCCATGCGCAGCAGGCAAGTGTCTTGGTCTACCGCTTCCAATAAGCCCACGGACGGCGGAATTTTCTCGGCGGCTGCGGCGAGGGGTGTCCGGAGCAACACAGTCACTTGATGCGCGTAGGGAGCGTAAGCGATGCTGCGCGCGACATAGGCGACGAAATCGCCGTCCGGAGGGGAGCGTTTCTTAAAGCGGGCGCCGGTTGAGGCGGCGTGCTCAATGCGGTCGACGCGGAAAGTTCGCCAGTCATCGCGGCCGATATCCCAAGCGGCCAGATACCAGCGGCGCCCGGTGTGGACGAGCCGGTGCGGCTCGACCTGACGGGAGGTCGCCGAACCATCACGGCTCTTGTATTGGAAGCGGATGGATTCCGAGTCCCGGCATGCGCTGGCGATGGAGGCAAGCATCGCCGCGTTGACCTTTTCAAAAGTATTCGGCATCGGCACGACTGCGGAATGCAGCGCCTCGACACGGCGGCGCAGGCGCGAAGGTAGAACCTGTTCCAACTTGGCCAATGCGCGTACTGAAGATTCTTCTATGCCGGCTACGCTGCCGCTGGCGGCGGTTCGTAAGCCGACCGCGACGGCGACGGCCTCCTCATCGTCCAGCAACAGTGGCGGCAGCGTGGCGCCGGCCGCGAGCTGATAGCCGCCTGCGATGCCCGAGGTGGAATGGACCGGATAACCGAGGCTGCGCAGCCGGTCGACATCGCGCCGCAGCGTGCGGGCAGTTACCTCCAGACGATCGCACAACGCAGCTCCCGGCCAGTAGCGCTGAGCCTGGAATAGAGACAACAGGCGCAGCAGCCGGGCCGAAGTATTCAGCACTTTAATTAGTGTCGCACGCATTGCGGACCGAATCTGTCCGCAAGACCTGTTATTGTTCTGTGAGTGAGATTTTGAGAGGAGACCCGAGATGACTTTCAACCAGATGTTATTGCCCGAATTCGAGGAAGAGATGAAGAATACGCGCAAGCTGCTGGAGCGTATTCCGGACGGTAAATTCGACTACAAGCCGCATCCGAAATCGATGACCCTGGGCCAACTCGCGACCCACGTGGCGCAAATACCGGGATGGGCTGCTAGCACGATGGATGTCGAGCTATTGGAGTTTGGGCCGGACTTTAAGCCAGAGGTCGCCAACACGCGCGGCGAGCTGCTGGCGATGTTCGACAAAGGCGTTGTTGACGCGCGCCAGAAGATTTCAGCGGCAACGGACGCGGACTTCCAGAAGATCTGGACGCTTAAGTTCGATGGGAAAACAATGTTTTCCATGCCGCGCACGGCGGTAATGCGGAGCTTAATTATGAATCACCTGATTCACCACCGGGCTCAACTCGGCGTCTATTTGCGGCTGAATGACGTCGCGATTCCCGGAATGTATGGGCCGTCGGCCGATGATGCAGCAAGCACGAATGCGGCGCAAGCCTGAGCTGGGTTAGTTCACTTCGAACGCGCCTCGAAGCCGGACCGGCCACAACCTGTTTCAAACCGATCTGAGAAAATAAAGGTTTGGATGTATGTCGGCCACCGGACTGCTGATCCTGTTCCTGGCGTTTCAAAGTAACTTCTACGATCTCGGCATTAAGGCGCTGGACGAGAAGCGCTACGATGCCGCGGTCGAGAATTTCACGAAAGCAGTTGCGGCGGATCCTAAGGACTACACGGCGTATTTCAATCTCGGCTTGGCTTACAGCCTGCAGGGAAAAGACGTTGAAGCCGTTCCGCAGTACAAGAAGGCGCTGGAGCTCAAGCCGGACGTCTACCAAGCGAATCTGAATCTGGGGATATCGCTGCTGCGTTTGAAGCAGAGCGCGGAGGCAGTGCCATATCTCGCCAGCGCGGCCGCCGAGAAACCGAAGGAGTACCGGCCGAACTACTATCTGGGCGCGGCGCTGCTCGGTGCGGGCGATTTTGCCAAAGCGGAGCAGGCATATACGACGGCGCTGGAGATCGACCCGAAGTCGCCGGACGCGGAGCTTGGTTTGGGCCGTACGCTGGAGAAGCTGAACCGGCTGAGCGAGGCCGCGCCGCATTTTGAGAAGGCGGCCGAGCTGAATCCGGCGTATCGCAACGACCTGCTGGAGCTGGCCGCGGCGTACGAAACGCAGAAGCAGGCGCCGGAAGCGATGGCGATCTATAGCCAGTTCGCCGACGATCCGGGCGCGCAGGAACGGCTGGGGGCGCTGCTCATCGCGGCTGGGCGAGCCGAGGACGCGATTCCGCATCTGGAGATTGCCGTAGCTAAGTCGCCTACCGCGGGCAATCGCGCGGCGCTGGCTACGGCTTACGTCAAGAGCAATCAAGCTGCAAAGGCACTGCCGGTCGTAGATGAACTGCTGGCTGCGAATCCGAAGGATTTCGACGTTCGCATGCTGCATGGGCGCATCATCCGGGACCAGCGCAAGTTTCCGGAAGCCGCGCAGGATTTCCGGCTGGCGATTGCATTGAGGCCGGAGGATGCGGACGCCTGGAGCGAACTGGCGGTGTCGCTCGTAATGGCGGAAGACTACGCCAACGCGCTGGCTGCGCTCGACAAGCTGGCGGCGCTGCACGCGGAAAAGCCGGGCCACGTTTATCTGCGCGCTATCATATTGGACAAAATCAACGACCGAAAGGGCGCGCTGGCGAGCTATCAGAAATTCCTGGCGATGAGTAACGGGGCGAGCCCGGATGAAGAATTCAAGGCGCGCCAGCGAGCCAAACTGCTAGAGAGAGAGCTGCATAGATAGTGATTTTCCTACTGGCACTGTGGTTGGCATTCAGCGATATCGGCGCGGTGAAGGCCGAGCCCGATCTGGACAAACGCTCGGAGCTGGCGCTCGTGAACGCGGATCACAATATCGATCAGGCGGAACAGGCCTATAAGAGCGGCGATTTGAGTGGCACCGAAACTGCCCTGAAGGATGTGTCCGAATCGGTGGTGGTCTGCTACGACGCGCTGCAACAGACGCGCACCCCGCCTCGCAAAAGCAAGTACTACAAGCGCGCGGAATTGAAGGTGCAAGCGCTGCTGCGCCGGTTGAACGGTTTTCGGGAGGATGTGGGTTTCGAAACACAGGCCGCGGTGGACGCGGCGGTGAAGAAGGTATCGGATGTGCACGATCATCTGATAGCCGACATCATGAGTAAGAAGAAGTAGGATGTTAATTAGGAGTTGTGCCGCATGCGAATGCGACTGTTACTGATTGCCGCGCTGATTGCCGGGGGCGCATTCGCGCAGAAAGATTTCCTGACCGCCGACGAAGTGGACCAGATCCGAGAGGCGCAGGAGCCCAATGCGCGGCTGAAGCTTTATGTGCATTTCGCCAAGCAGCGGATTTCCGAGATCCAGCAGTTTCTGGCCAAGGACAAACCGGGGCGGTCGGCGCTGATACACGACGCGCTGGATGAATACGCCCAGATCATCGATGCCATCGACACGGTTTCCGACGATGCTCTGCAGCGCAAGGTCCCCATCGACGAAGGGATGAAACTGGTAGCCGCGGCCGAGGGGGAGATGCTGGCCGTACTGCAGAAGATCCAGGACTCGAATCCCAAGGACATGGCCCGGTTCGATTTCGTTCTGAAGAACGCGATCGACGCGACGTCGGACAGCAAAGAGCTTTCCGAAGAAGACGCGCATATGCGCGCGGCGGATCTGGCTAAAGAGGCGGCGCGCGAGAAGGACCAGCGCAGGTCGCTCGACTCGTCGCTGGACAAGCAAGAGAAAAAGGCTGAGGCTAAAGCGGAGGATGCGAAGCCGAAGCGCAAGGCGCCGACGTTGTATAAGCCGGGCGAGAAGAAGCCGGACGATCAGTAGGCCCAGACGTTCAGACGCGTGAACGCGGCACGCAGGATCGCGTGCGAGGCGTTACGCAGTTCGCATCATCTCTGATTTGTCGCTGCTAAGGGCCGCTTGCGCTGCCGCTAAGCGCGCGATGGGGACGCGATAGGGCGAGCAAGACACGTAGTCCATGCCAACGCGGTAGCAGAACTCGACCGAGCTTGGATCGCCGCCGTGTTCGCCGCAGATGCCGATTTCGAGCTTCGCATTGGTGCCACGGCCGAGCTTCACCGCTTGCTCGATCAATTTGCCGACGCCGTTCTGATCGATGCTCTGAAATGGATCGGCGGTGAAGATTTTCAGCTCCTCGTATTTTTTTGAAAACTTGGTGTAGTCGTCGCGCGACATGCCGAGCGTGGTCTGCGTGAGGTCGTTCGTGCCGAAGCTGAAGAATTGAGCGACCTGCGCGATTTGATCGGCCGTGAGTGCGCCGCGCGGGATCTCAATCATGGTGCCGACCATGTACTTCAGATCTTTCATGCCGGCTTTTTCGAGAACTTCTTTGGCGACGCGCTCGACGATGTCTTTCTGCATCGCGAGTTCCTGCTTGAAGCCGACCAGCGGAATCATGACTTCAGGGATCACCTTGACGCCTTTCTTGGCGACCTGAACGGCCGCTTCGAAAATGGCGCGGGCCTGCATTTCAGTAATATCGGGATGCACGATGCCCAGGCGGCAGCCGCGGAAGCCGAGCATGGGGTTGAACTCGTGCAGGTCTTCGACGCGCTTGAGCAGCAGCGGCAATTTCTTCTTTAGTTCGCCGGCGGGGATGCCGTAGGCTTCCGACATCTTCTTTTTCTCTTTCCCGCCGGCGTGCGGCAGCAGCGCGAGATCGACCATCAGGTTTTCACGCTTGGGCAGGAACTCGTGCAGCGGCGGATCGAGCGTGCGGATGATCACCGGATAACCGTCCATGGCTTCGAACAAGCCGGCGAAATCCTTGCGCTGCATCGGGAGCAGTTTTTGGAGCGCCTTTTGCCGGGTCTTCTCGTCTTCGGCCAGGATCATGGCCTGCATATGGGGAATGCGGTCGGAGGCGAAGAACATGTGTTCGGTGCGGCACAGGCCGATGCCTTCGGCGCCGAACTCGCGCGCGGCTTTGGCATCGCGCGGGATGTCGGCATTGGCGCGGACGCCGAAGTCGCCACGGAACGAGTCGGCCCACTCCATGAACTCGACGAACAGGGGGGATTTCGGATCGGGCTCTTTGGTCTTGGCCTGGCCTGCATAAACATCGGCGGTAGCGCCGTCGAAGGAGATCCAGTCGCCCTCTTTTACCGTGATGGTTTTGCCGCCTACATCGACGGTGAAGATCTTCTTATGCTCATCGATATGGAGCGCGCCGGCGCCGACCACGCAAGGCAAGCCCATGCCGCGCGCGACAACGGCGGCGTGGCTGGATTTTCCGCCGACCGCGGTGAGCACGCCTTCGGCGACTTCCATGCCGTGGATGTCGTCGGGCGTGGTTTCCTTGCGGACCAGAATCACTGGGCCGCCCTTCGCTTTTTCGGCGGCTTCTTCGGCGGTGAAGACGGCACGTCCGACGGCTGCGCCAGGCGAAGCATCGATACCGGTGGCGATCTTAGTGAGCGACTTCAGCGAAGCTGCGTCGAACAGAGGGTGGAGTAGTTGATCCAGTTGGTTGGGAGCGACGCGCAGGACGGCTTCCTTCTTATCGATGACGCCTTCTTTGACCATCTCGACCGCGACGCGAACGGCGGCCGCGCCCGTGCGCTTGCCGTTGCGCGTCTGGAGCATAAACAGCTTGCCGTACTCGATGGTGAACTCGAAATCCTGCATGTCGCGGTAGTGTTTCTCGAGATTCGCCGTGATGTCGCGAAGCTGGCGGTAGGCGTCGGGCATGATCTTCTCGAGATCGGCGATGGGGTGCGGCGTGCGGATGCCCGCGACCACGTCCTCGCCTTGCGCGTTGAGCAGGAACTCGCCCCAAAAAACCTTTTCGCCCGTGGCCGGGTTGCGGGTGAAGCCGACGCCGGTGCCTGAGTCGTCGCCCACGTTGCCGAATACCATGGTTTGAACCGTGGCGGCGGTGCCGAGCTCGTCGGGGATCTTTTCCATGCGGCGATAGGCGACCGCGTTTTTGCCCCACCACGAGCGGAATACGGCGGCGATAGCCATGAAGAGCTGCTCGCGCGTGTCCTGCGGGAACGGTTTCCTGGTCTCTTTCTGGACCAGCTTCTTGTATTCGTCGATGATGGCTTTCAGGTCTTCGGCTTTAAGATCGGTGTCGAGCTTGGCTTTGGCTTTTGTCTTGCGCTCGTCGAAGATGTGGTCGAACTTCTTCATGTCGATGTCGAGCGCGACTTCGCCGAACATCTGGATAAAGCGGCGGTAGCAATCGTAGGCGAAGCGCGGGTTATCGCTGGCGCGCGCCAGGCCTTCGACGGTTTGGTCGTTCAGCCCGAGGTTGAGGATGGTGTTCATCATGCCGGGCATAGAGAATTTGGCGCCCGAGCGGACGCTGCAGAGCAGGGGATTGGTGGAATCGCCGAGCTGCTTGCCCATTTGCTTTTCGAGCTGGTCGAGGGCCTTGGAGATTTCCTGTTCGATCTCTTTGGGGATGGTGTTGTTGTTTTGAAAATAGAGATTACAGACTTGTGTGGAGATGGTGAAGCCGGGGGGAACAGGCACACCCGCGCGGCTCATCTCGGCCAGGCCGGCGCCTTTGCCGCCGAGAACGTCTTTCATCTTGCCGTCGCCGTCTGCGCGGCCGTTGCCGAACGAATAAACGTGTTTAGTAGACATGTCGGGATTCTCTTTTCTGGAGCAGGGTGTTCACACGAATGTGAACACGGCACGCAGGAGTGCGTGCGCCACATCGTGCTTCAAAGACATAACTCAAGAGCTAGACCTTTCGGTCACGATTTCGCTGAAGTCGGCGATATCGGAAAATTCCTGCAGCATACGGTGCAGTAGGGTGAGGCGGTTCTTGCGAACCGCGGGGTCGGGTGCGTTTACAAGCACCTTGTCGAAGAAGAGGTCGATTTTTGGGCGCAGCGGGGTGATACGGGATTCGAGGGATTGGCCGCTGGTGCGCTGAAATTCGTCATAGAGCCGGCGCTCGGGGCCGGGTTCGATCAGGGATTCGTCGACCGCCGAGATTTCTGTGAAGCCGGCTTGCTTGAGGATGTTTTTGATGCGTTTGAAGCTGGCGGCGATGGGCTCGAAGTCGGGAGTGGGGCGGATGGCCTGGACGCGTTTGAGGCGCGATTCCAGGTCGATCAGGTCGCGCCATCCGGCGGCCATGCAGGCGCGGACTTCGTCGTAGGCGAAATTGCGGACGTCGCGGAAGTAGTATTCGACGCGGTCGCGCATGAACTCTTCGAGGTCCGGCGGCATGCCGGGGGAGTCGAACTTCACTTTGCCCTCGACGACGATGCGTACTACGCCTTGCGCGGCGCGGCGGAGCGCAAACGGATCTTTCGAGCCAGTTGGCGCCAGGCCGACGCTGAAGCAGGAGGCCAGCGTGTCCCATTTATCGGCCAGGCTGAGCACGCGTCCTTCGGCCGTGGACGGGATTTCGCCTTCCATGCTGAGCGGCTTGTAATGATCGTAAACGGCACGCCAGACGGGCTCGGGTTCGCCCTGCGCCTTGGCGTACAAACCGCCAACGACACCTTGGAGGTCCGTGAATTCTTTCACCATGTCGGTGGTCAGGTCGGTTTTGCAGAGCAGTGCGGCGCGCTGGGTGTTGGAGTCGCCTCCGAGCAACTTCACCAGGTCGACTACGCGCTGGGTCTTTTCGTAATACGAACCGACCTTGGCCTGAAATGTAACGTTCTTTAGATCGGAAAGGCGGTCTTCCAGTTTCTTTTTTTGATCCTGCTGCCAGAAGAAGCGGGCGTCATTGAAGCGCGCGCGAAGGACGCGTTCGTTGCCGTGCCGGACCAAGCCTTCGGGGTCGGCATTGGTGTTCATGACGGCGATGAAGTGCGGCGCGAGATTGCCTTGGCTGTCCTCGACCGAGAAGTATTTCTGGTGGTGGCGCATCACCGTGATCAGGACTTCGCTGGGGAGTTCCAGATACTGAGAATCGAAGCTGCCGAGGATGGGGCTGGGGAACTCGGTGATGTAGGTCAGGGTGTGGAGGAGGTCGGGGTCGGGTTTGATGCGGAGGTTCTTGCCGTCGAGCAGGCCGGCAATTTCGGTTTCGATCTTGTCGCGGCGCTTTTCGGCTTGAAGGATGACGCCGTTAGTGCGGAGCTGTTCGTCGAAATCGGCGGTGGTGATCAGGATCGAAGTTTTTCCGAGAAGTCTGTGACCGTGTGTGGCGTTGCCGGAGCGGACTCCGCCGATCTCGAACGGAATGACCGATTCGCCGAGCAGCGCGACCAGCCAGCGGATGGGTCGGATGAAGCGCTGGCTGCCTTTCCCGTTCCAATACATTGTCTTAGGCCACTGAATCTTAAGAATCAGATTGGGCAGCTCGCGGGCGAGGATGGCGGCGGTGGCCTGGCCTTGGGTTCGTTTGTGCAAAAAGTAGTACTCGCCTTTAGCCGTGGTTTGGACGATTAATTGGTCGGGGGTGGCGCCGAGCTTTTTCGCGAATCCGGCGGCTGCGCCCGGACCCGCGGACTTGGGCGGGCCAGAAACCAGCTCGTCGGTGTCGGGCTGGCGATCGATAAGGCCAGCGGCTTTGAGGACCAGGCGGCGCGGGGTAGCGTCGGCGGAACTGACCTTGCCGGCGAGAGAGTTCTGGTCGAGCAACGCTTGAAACATATCCTGCAACTGATTCATTGCAGGAACGATCATCCAATCTGGAATTTCTTCAGTTCCGACTTCAAGCACAAAGGGCAGGCTCACGCGACCACCTCTTGGGCGGCATCTGGTGGGTTCGTTTGTGCATATTCGGTTTGGGCCATCCACGCCTTGGCGACGCCGAGGGCCAGCCGGCGGACGCGGCCGATGACGCCGACACGCTCGGTGACGCTGATGGCGCCGCGCGAGTCGAGAAGATTAAATATGTGGGAGCACTTGAGGACCTGATCGTAAGCGGCTAAAACCACGTCGGTTGTGGATAGAAGGCGCTGGCATTCCTTTTCATGCAGGTCGAAGAGCTGCCAGAGCATTTTGATGTCGGCGAGTTCAAAGTTGTATTTCGAGAACTGGCGCTCGTCCTGGAAGCGGACCTGGCTGTATTTGATGCCGGGCGCCCATTCGATGTCGTAGACGCTATCGACGTTTTGGAGGAAAGCGGAGATGCGCTCCAGGCCATAAGTCAGTTCGGCGGGTACCAGGTCGAGATCGAAGCCACCGCACTGCTGAAAGTAGGTGAACTGGGTGATCTCGAGGCCGTCGAGCATCACCTGCCAGCCGATGCCCCAGGCACCGAGGGTTGGAGCTTCCCAATTGTCCTCTTCGAACTTGATGTCGTGCTTGGAGAGGTCGATTCCGATGGCGGTGAGGCTGCCGAGGTATTGGTCGATGACGTCGGCGGGGGACGGTTTGAGGATGACCTGAAGCTGCTGGTGCTTGTAGAGGCGATTGGGATTTTCGCCGTAGCGGCCGTCGGCGGGGCGGCGGCTGGGCTGGACGTAAGCGACGCGGTAGGGATCGGGGCCGAGGACGCGGAGGAAGGTTTCGGGGGCCATAGTGCCGGCGCCGACCTCGACGTCATAGGGTTCCTGGATGATGCAGCCGCGGTCGGACCAGTATTTTTTGAGGGCGAAGACGGTGTCCTGGAAGGTGGGTGCGGTCATAGGGCGCGGTAGTCAAGTGGCATAGTCGGGAGATGGCGGTTGCGTTCGACGTTTTTTGTTGGCGACATTACGTCCCAGCGTGGTGCTTGATTGAACTGCGAGGGAACCAGCTCGCGGGTCAGGCGGTCGCGAGTGGTTCTTGTATTGATGATACGACAGCGAGGAGTGGGGGGATCAAAGCATCGCGTCTCTTAGAGAGTAGAGTGCACAACATTTTCTTTTCGACCATATCGAGCGATCAGGGATTCGACGAGTTGAGCGAACCAAGGCCGCGAGAGGGGTGAGAAGCACAAACGGTTTTTCTCGACGAGAGCGCGCGCTTTGCCGAGAGTGGCGCGGGCATCCCGGTAGTGACGCAGGCGCTCGACGCAAACGGCGATAGAGCTGAGCTTACAGCGACTCCAGCGCAGCGGGCGTGCGGAGTTTGCGCTCGGCGTGTTCCTCGATCAGGCGGTTGAGCAGGCGGCGCAGATCGGAGGCGGTGTCTTTGGTCCAGGGCCGCGGGGCGAGGGCGTGGATCGGGGTAGACAACATCTGTTCGGCAATTTCGGCGGATTCGGGTTTAACGCGGAGGTCGGGGAGGAATCCGGCCAGGCGCACGGACCAGAGGCCGAAGTAGGTGACCGCGGTCCAGGGGTTGCCGCCGGCGCGCAAGTAGTCCAGCACGGCAATCAGCAGACGGAAGTGGCGTTCGTTGGTTTCGTTCGGCGGGAGAAGTTGCTCGGTGATCTCCGCCATGTAATCGAGCGCGATGCTCGCTTCCCAGTTCGAGGCTAGACCGAATTGGGAATGAACCAATTCGCAGGAGTTCAGGCTGACGAGTTCGCGATTTTCTTTTTGGTAATAGGACACGGTGGCGTGGGAGAGGCGCTCGAGGCCGGAGCCGAAGCTGGATTTCGGGCGGCGGGCGCGGTGGGCGACGCCGCGGAGCTTGCCCTGGTCGCGGGTGAAGAAGCTGACGATGAGGTCGGACTCGCGGAACGGGTAGGTTTGGAGGATGAAGGATTCGCTCGAGCGAGCGGGCATGGGTACGACGGAGTCAGCGACCAGCGTACCAGAAGTCGGTTGGAGCGACGCAAGGCAAGGGCGTCAGCGATCGAATCGGTTGTCGTTCGGGTGGGCGTCGCGCCCGTTGCTTTAGCAGCCGAGTGCGAACTGCAGGGCGGCGCATACCTCGTCCAAGGGGGCGGCAGCTTCCTCCCAAATGCGATATTCCTTTTCGCGCTGGGGCTTGGTGCGATAGCCTTTACGATCCTGTTCTTCCAACTGCAATTCGTGCAGGTGCTTCAAATGCCGCTGGAGCGCTTCACGAATCAACGCTGAGCGGTTCACGTGTTGTTGCTTCGCCGCGATGTCGGCTGCCTTCAACAAGTTTTTATCCAGGACGATTTGTATAGTCGTCGTCATTGTGTGGATCTATCCGCAGTGTACTCCACATGCAATTCGTGGAACCTGGACCACGGAGGATCGAAGGGTTTCACCAGCGGGGCCGGTTTGGCTTCGGCTATGGTGCGGGACTACAGTAGGAAGTAGGGAGTTCAGATGAAAAGCCGACTTACGATGTTCTCAGGGAGCGCGATGCTGATGCTCGCCGGCATAGGCGCGAACCTGAATGCCGCCAGCGTTCCCACCTTCTCCAAAGACGTTGCGCCGATTATTTACCAAAACTGCGCGACCTGCCATCGTCCGGGCGAGATGGCGCCGATGTCGCTTCTGACCTATAAAGACGCCAGGCCGTGGGCCAAGTCGATCCGCCAATACGTAGCGACCGGCAAAATGCCGCCGTGGCACGCTACCGAGCCGCATGGGTATTTCTTGAACGACCGCCGGTTGAGTGAGGCGGATAAAGAGACGCTGATCGCCTGGGCAGATGGCGGCGCGCCGGAGGGCGATGCCAAGGATCTGCCGCCTGCTCCGAAATTTGTCGAGGGATGGCAAATCGGGAAGCCGGATGTGGTGCTAACGATGCCCAAGCGTTTCGATGTTCCCGCGAAAGGAACGATCGATTACCAATATTTCACGATCCCGACGAACTTCACCGAGGACAAGTGGGTGCAAGCGATGGAAATCCGGCCGGGTACACGTAGCGTGGTGCATCACATCATTGTGTATATGAAGCTGCCGGAGGGTACGCCGGAAGAAACGGCGTTCGTTCAAGTGCTGCCAATGATGCCCCAGAGGAACCGGCCCAATGACGGAGGCGCGGCGAAAAACCGGCAGGCCGGTCCTGGCGTCATGTTGGCTGGAACGGCGCCGGGCGCGCCGCCGATGGTGTTTCAGCCGGGCGATGCGGTGCGGATTCCAGCGGGTGCGTCGCTGATTTTCCAGGTGCATTACACGGCCAACGGCACCGCTGCCGAGGACCAATCGAGCATCGGACTGATTTTTGCCAAGCAACCGCCGCAGCGGGAGATTTTCACCAGGGCCTTTTTCAACCCGATGCTGAAGATTCCGGCAGGGGTATCCGATCAGGCCATCGATTCGGCGATCGAGTTTCCAGAAGACGCCCATATCACCTCGCTCATTCCGCACACGCACCTTCGGGGCAAGAGCTGGGAGTACCGCCTGATCTATCCTGACGGCCGGTCGGAAGTGGTGCTCGAGGTGCCGCATTACGATTTCAACTGGCAGACCTGGTATACGTTTGCAAAGCCGCTGGCGGTGCCGAAGGGCTCGAGGCTAGAGGCGACCGCGCACTACGATAACTCGGTGAACAATCCGTCCAACCCCGATCCGAAGGTCGACGTACGTTGGGGCGACCAAACCTGGCAGGAGATGCAGTACACGGGGATCACGTATTACGTGGATCATTCCGCGCCAACGAATGCGACAGCCGCGAAGTAAGTAGCGGTTCTGGGAATTTCGATCTAGCACGCGAGACGAGCGCGAAGTTCGCCGCCGCCGCGACTGCTAGTACTATCTCACGGTTTCCTATCGGTGACGATCTGTCGCGTCCACCAGCGCTCGCTTGTCCAAATCACATACGGCGCGAGCCGCCGTATAGGTGGGTGGACACGACATGGTGCAAGCCGGGACATGGCGTCGGGGCGTGTGGATCGCCGTGGCGATCTTTGTGGCGGGGGGCGTTCCCGTCGCGCAGGGGCAGTCTGGCGGCGGGAATCGTGCTGATGGGGCGCTCGTCGCTAAAGCGGAACCCGGTGGTGGGCCGCTTTATCAGGTCCATTCCGACCTAGTATTAGTTCCAGTGACTGTTACGGCGAACGGCGGCCGGGCGATAGGCGGCCTGACTGAGAAGAACTTTCGCGTATTCGAAGATCGCGTCGAGCAAAATATCGCCAACTTCACGCCGGAGCAGGCGGCCGCCACGGTGGGCCTGGTGTTGGATTGCAGCGACAGCATGGGACCCAAGTTGGCCAAGGCGCAAGCGGCGGTGCGCGCGGTCTTGCAGCGTGCTCTTCCAGGCGACGAGTTCTTCTTCATCCGGTTCAGCCACACACCCGAGCTGGCGGTGAGCTTGACCACAGATGTGGCGCGCGTACGACAGGCTCTAGCAACAACGCAAGTATCGGGAAACACGGCGGTGCTGGACGCGGTGAAGATGGCATGGGATCAAATGCGGGGCGCGCATAGTGTTCGCAAGGCGGTGGTCTTGATTTCCGATGGCGAGGACAATTCCAGCCGCATCACGCCGGAGGATTTCAGGCAACTCGCGATGCAGAGCGACACATCGATTTACAGCCTCTTCATTGGCGAGCGGCCGGATCCAATCCAGTCGCCTCGTTGGAACAAAAGCCGCGGTCCGGGATTGCTGGATGACATTGCGCGGCAGACCGGCGGGCGCATGTTCGTGGTATCGAACCTGAAGCAGTTGCCGCTCATCAGCGCGGAAATCGGATCCTGGATTCGAAGCCAATACGTGGTCGGGTATATCCCGCGCAAAGAAACGCCCGGCTACCGGCGGATCGAGGTGAGAGTGGTCAAGCCGGCAGGCTCCCCGAAACTGCACCTAAATAGGCGCAGGGGCTATGCGGTACCCGGAACGTAGCACGCTTTCGCGTCTGTCCAGCGGCACGATGAGGTAGGCGGTCCACGCCGAGCGAGCACCGTAGGCCTGGCAAGAAACGCATCGTCAAGACGGTGGTTGGATGGCGGGGCGATTGGAGCTGGCACGCCCGAATAGCGGGTGCGCGTAAGGGCGTGAGCGGCAACGCCAGTTAAGGCCATGCCATTAAACTCTTACGGGTATATACTGGCTAGAATGCTGGACGAGGTTGGGGCGTCCGCCAGGAGCGCCCTACCGGCCCGGCACCGCCACGGAGGTGTGCGATGAAGGTCAACTTACGACGTTCTTTGGGCTGGCTTAGCGCCATCCTTTTCGCTTTAACGGCCTCAACCGCCGCGCTGGCTCAGTCGAAATCGGCCGGCGACGTTACGTTCTACAAAAACATCGTTCCGATCCTGCAGCGCAGCTGTCAGGATTGCCACCGGCCGAATGGGGCTGGTCCCATGTCGCTCATCAGCTACGAAGAAGTCAGGCCGTGGGCGCGCGCGATTAAGGAGCGCACGCACCTTGGACCGCACGCAGGCGTCATGCCACCGTGGTTTGTCGAAAAAGAGATCGGCATCCAAAAGTTCAAGAACGATCCATCGCTGACGGAGGTGGAGCTGGCGGAGATCACCAAGTGGGCCGACGGCGGAGCGCCGCGCGGCAATCAGGCGGATGCACCGCCGGCGCGCACGTTCGACGATGCGGATAAGTGGACTATTGGCGAACCGGATCTGGTGTTGACGTCCAAAGAGGTCACGGTGCCGGCACACGGGCCGGACTGGTGGGGCGATGTCGGGCTGATCCCAACCGGTCTGGACGAAGACCGGTACGTCTCGGCCGTCGAGGTCAGGGAAGTAAACGATGTGCCGAAGAGCGGGCCGACGAATACGGTTGGCGGGCGGTTCGTCTTTCACCACATGAATTACTCCAGCACGACGGCGGGTAACGGAGAAGGCGGCGGGACGGTATGGCCGATACACGAGGTGGGACGGAACGCCGATATCTTCCCGCCCGAAGCGGGACGGCTGCTGGCGGCGCATTCTTCGCTGGCGCTGACCGCAGGGCATATTCACTCGAACGGCCGCGAAACCAAGGCGCATCTGGAGTTCGCATTCAAGTTCTTCCCGAAGGGATACCAGCCGCTGTACAAGAGGTCGAGCTTGCGCCTGGGCAATGGCGTGGACATCGATGTACGGCCGAATGAGTCGAGGCAAGAACTCCACTCCTACATGACGCTTACGGAAAACACGAAGATCATCGCGTTCGAACCGCATCTGCATGCGCCCGGAGTGCGCATGTGCCTGGAAGCGAGCTGGGGCTACGTGATAGAGACGCTGACCTGCGTCGGCTACGACCACAACTGGGTGAAGCAATACGTTTATGACGACAATTCCGCGCCGCTGCTGCCCAAGGGCACCATCGTTCATCTGATCGGGTTCCTGGATACGACGGCGGCTAACAAGAACCCGGCCGATCCGCGCAACTGGTTTGGCGGCGGCAGGCGTTCCATTGCGAACATGTTCATCGATCTGGGCTACTCGGTGGCGCTGACGGATGAGCAATTCCAGGCCGAAATGGCCAAGCGGCGGTCGAATATGAAGAGCCGGAACGATTACGACATCGGCTGCCCGCTATGCTGGGCACCCGCACCGCCGGCGAAGCCGGTGGCGACGGGCGCGGCGTTGATCAAGAACGAGGCAGGATCGCAAGGCAATTCAGGAGCGCAAGGTAATTAATGATGCACGGAAGCGGGATTGTGGAATCGAGAACTGGTTGGATCGCGCTCGCTGTTCTGGCGGTCCCGCTTTTTATGCAAACCGCGGGAGCGCAGACGCGCTTCACGTACTCGAAAGGACAGCCGCTGGCGCCCACTTACGAGGGATGGATGCCGAACGACGACGGGTCGTTTACGATGTATTTCGGCTATATCAATACGAATTGGGAGCAGCAGTTCGACCTTCCGATCGGGCCGGACAATCAGTTCGAGCCGGGGCCCGCGGATCAAGGGCAGCCGACGCATTTTTATCCGCGGCGTAACCCGTTCCTGTTCACGGTGCGCGTGCCGAAGGATTTCGGCACAAAGGAAATCACCTGGACGTTACGGGCCAACGGCAAGACGGAGAAGGCGTTCGCTTCGCTGAAATCGGATTATCAGATCGATAAACAGGTAATTTCGACTGAGGTCGGAGGCGACTTCGGCAGCCTGCGGGATGAGCTCCGGTATAATATTCCGCCGGAACTGGAAGTTGCCGGCGAAACGCAGCGGACGGTGAAGGTCGGCGAAGCGATGTCGCTCGTGGCACTGGCGGGCGATCCGGACAATTTGCCTCCGCGGCGCGATGGCAAACCGCAGCCGCGCCATGCCGGCAAGGCGATTGAGGAGGCGGACAAGAATGCCTCGGAGAAGGCCACGAACCGGCAAGTGGCTCTGACCGCCCAGGCGAGCCGCCCTCCGGTGGCATTAGTGGTCGAGAGCGGGCCGGGGCTGCGGTTGTCGTGGATCGTGTACCGGGGGAAGGCGTCGGCGGTGACGTTCGATCCCGAGCAGATGAAGACCTGGACGGATAGCCGCACGTGGGCGAACTCGCCTTGGTCGCCGCCCTATGTAATTCCGGATCCGCCGCCGGATGGTAAATGGACGACGAAGATCACTTTTCACGAGCCGGGAGAGTATGTTTTGCGGGCGGTCGCCAGCGATGGGTCGTTGTTTACGTATCAGAATGTGAATGTCACGGTTGTGCCGTGATCGACCTTCGTTTCTTCCGTCGAGTTGTGTAGCAGGTCGGAGGTGATTCGATGCGGATTCTCGCGATAGCGTTAGCTGGGACCCTGGTGGGGACGTTGACGGCCGCCGATCGAGCCGTGCCGACGTTTTCCAAAGATGTCGCACCGATCTTTCAGCGGGCGTGCGACAACTGCCATCGCGCCGGGTCGATTGCGCCGATGTCGCTGCTGACGTATAAGGATGCGCGTCCGTGGGCGCGGTCGGTTAAGGAGAAGGTGTCGCGCCGGCAGATGCCGCCCTGGCACATTGACCGCAACATCGGCATCACGAAGTTCAAGGATGATCCATCGCTGAGCGATGCCGAGATCGCAACGATTTCGGCTTGGGTGGACGGCGGGGCGCCGGAGGGCAATCCCGCCGATATGCCTCCTGCGCCGAACTTCGCGAACGCCGATAAGTGGCATTTCACGCCTGACATGGTGGTGACCATGGCGAAGCCTTACGTGCTGAAGGCCAACGGCGGCGACGAATATGCCGATATCGATATCGATCCGAAGCTGACGGAGGATCGCTTTATACAGGCGATCGAGACCAAGCCGGACTTGGGCTACAAGGTGGTGCATCATGCCACCACCAACCTGGTGGAAGATCCGGAAGAAGATCCGATCGGGCTGTTCTTAAACGAATATGCGATTGGAAAGAATGCCGACGTGTTTCCTCCCGACGCCGGGCGCCTGATCAAGGCAGGTTCGACGATCCATTTAAACCTGCACTTGCATCCGGACGGGCAGGAGACGCCGGTGAAGCTTTCGATCGCGTTCAAGTTCTTCCCCAAGGGCGTTACGCCGAAGTACGTCGCATTCACGCAGCATATGGGGGACGTAAACGATCTGGATCTCGAAGCCGGAAAGATCACGCGCAACGACGGCTACTTCCGGCTGCCGCGGCCGGCCGTACTCACGGCCTTCCAGCCGCATTTCCATACTCGGGGAAAGGCGCAGTGCATCGAGGCGATTTATCCCGACGTGCGGGCGGACTCGGCGCGGCCCGGCCCCGCGCGCACGGATACAATCAGCTGCGTGAGCGATTACCAGTTCGGCTGGAGCATCACGTATCCGTACGCCGACGACGTTGCGCCGCTGCTGCCGGCGGGCACCGTGATTCACGTTACCACCTGGCACGATAATAGCGACAATAATCCGCACAATCCGAACCCGAAGAACTGGGTAGGATATGGCCAGCGCACGATCGACGAGATGAGCTTCGCCTGGATCAGCTTGTACTATCTGGATCAGGGCGACTACGAGGCGCGGGTGGCGGCGCGCAAGGCGATGGCGAAGGCAGGAGAATAAGTAGGAGAATGAGCAGCTTTGCCGCCGTATTTCGCGGCACCTGTTGCGTGGCACTAGGGGTGGTCTGCCAAGCTCAAACCTTCACTACGATTGCGAGTTTTAACCAGCTGAACAGCGGCCCCTTATCCGTGGTCATAGGCGCTGACGGCAATTTCTATGGCACTTCGGTCGGAACCATTCAAACCGGTGAGTCGATCTTCAAGGTGACTCCGGCGGGCAGCCTTAGCACACTGCACAGCTTCACGCAATTTGCCGACGATCCCACTCAGCTCACGCAAGGTAAGGACGGAAAGTTGTACGGCATGAGCTCCGGCGGTAAAATGTGCCAAAAAACCAACGATGCCGCGACCTGCGGAACCATTTTTGCCATTACAACGGGGGGATCGTTTACAAGTCTGTACCAATTCTCAGGCCCGGATGGTTTTATTGCTAGTCAGATCATTGCACCCGGCAACCTCGTTCAAGCAAGCGACGGCGACCTATATGGCGTAACTATCGGCGGAGGCGCAAACCAAAGCTGTACAGGAGGGGTGCTCGACACGCCTGGATGCGGAACGATTTTCAAGATAACCACTGCCGGGGCGCTTACGGCGGTTCACAATTTCGATATTATGGACGGCGCTTTGCCGGTACAACTGATCCAAGGCGCGGATGGAAATCTTTACGGCATTACGCAGTATGGAGGTACTGGAAGCTGCGCACCGAATCGCAACTCGCCGGGCGGGTGCGGGACTGTTTTCAAGGTAACTCCAAGCGGAACCTTCAGCACTCTGTACAGCTTCACCGGCGCCGATAACGAATTCGGACCCAGTCAGATCATTCAAGCCAAAGATGGCAATTTGTATGGAATCCTTCCGGCGGGCGGTGCGAACAACTGTCAAGTCCTTAGTGTCGCGACCGGGTGCGGAGAGATCTTCCGCCTTACGCTTGCTGGATCGTTTTCGGTCATTTACCGATTCGCGCCTTTAGCGAACGGAGTCTCTCCAATGCCGAACATTCTCATCGCAGCGGCTGACGGGAATCTTTACGGGAGCACCCAGGCTGGTGCGAACGGTTGCAACTTCTGCGGCACGATCTTCGAATTGACGCCGGCGGGTGCGCTCACACGATTATATGATTTCGCCGCAAATGGAAACGCGAGCGCGACCGCACCGAACTCCCTTATACAGGGTAGCGACGGCAATCTCTACGGAACAACGTACGACGGAGGAGCAGTCAGCCAAGGATCGCTCTTCAAACTCGCGCTTGCTTCGGCCAATACGCCCAGTATCACCCAAGTGATTAATGGCGCCAGCTTTCAACCGGGCATTCCATCGGGGGCGTGGGTGACAATCAAAGGCAGTAATCTCGCGCCGAAAACTGACAATTGGGACAATGCCATTGTGAATGGAACTTTACCAACCGTCCTGGACGGCGTCAGCGTCATGGTGGGCACGCAACCGGCGTATATCGCATATATCAGCCAGAACCAGATCAACGCAATCGCTCCGAACGTTGCGGCGGGGCTCGTGCCGGTGACGGTGACCGACGGCGGCGTGACGAGTTCGCAAGTGATGGCGAATGTCCAGAGCGTTCAGCCCGCGTTCTTTCAGTGGGGCAACTACGCGGTCGCGACGCGGCAGGATTTTAGCTACGCCGTTAAGAACGGAACTTTCCAAGGCACTCCCACCGTAGCTGCCAAACCCGGCGACGTGATTATTCTTTGGGGTACCGGTTTCGGTCCGACCAGCCCTCCAGCTCCGTCAGGAGTGGACGTGCCATCCACCACAACGTATTACACCGCTCCGGTTAGCGTGAGCGTTGGCGGCGTGCCGGCGACGGTTTATGGGACCGCCTTGGCGCCGGGCTATGCCGGGTTGTATCAAGTAGCTATTCAGGTTCCGCAACTGCCGGACGGCGATTATCCGGTTGTCGCGACTATCTCGGGCGCGCAATCACCTTCGACGACGATGATTACGGTGCAGCAATGAAAGCGCTCCATGTAGCGGCGCTCTTGCCGTTTTTCGGCATCTGTGCGTCCGCCCAACCGCAGTTTCCGACGGCGATTCCGCAGACCAAGTTCAACTCGGGGCAGGACGTGGTGCCGAGTTTCGACGGTTGGATGCGCAACGCCGATGGCACTTACACGTTCGTGTTCGGATACCTGAACCGGAATTATAAAGAAGAGCTGGCCATTCCGGCGGGCCAGGATAACAAACTGGAGCCGGGGCCGGGTTTGGATCAGGGTCAACCGACCTATTTCCTGCCGCGCAGGCATGCCTGGGTGTTCCAAGTCAAGGTGCCGGCCGACTGGGGCACGAAGGAACTGATCTGGAGCATTACCGCGCACGGCAAGACTGAAAAAGCTTACGCCAGTCTTCAAATGGAAGAGCAGATCCTTCCGCGGCTCATCATGTCGCATGGGAACCTGAGTCCGGGGCTGGACGATCCGAACCAAGCGCCAGTGGTGAGGATCGAGCCGGTTTCCGAGGCCACTGTGGGGGCGCCGGTGAGCCTGAGCGCGCTGGTGACAGATGACGGCCTGCCGAAGCCGCGAATTTTAAAAGCCCGCGCCGAAGTGGCGCCAGGGAAGGCACAAACGAATACAGCGGGTGGGCGCCCCAGATCCGGCGTGTCGGTGAGCTGGTACGAATATCGAGGACCCGCGAAAGTGAGCTTTGAGCCGACCGAGCCGGTCAAGGTAGGGACGCCGGGCGAGCCGGTGAACGGCAAAGCTGTCGCGACGGCGCGCTTTACCGAGCCGGGGACGTACGTGCTGCGGGCGGTGGCGGATGACGGGGCGCTATCGACCACGGCCGACGTGACAGTGACCGTCACGCGATAGGAGGAGACATGTTGGCTCGAAAGATAGCGCTGGTCTGTTTCGCCGCCGTTCTACCCATCGCGGCTCAAAACGGCGCGAAGAACGGAGAATGGCCGACTTATGGCGGCGATCTGGGTCACACGCGCTACGCGCCGCTGGATCAGATCAACGCCAGCAACTTCAAGGATCTGGAAGTCGCGTGGCATTTCAAGGCCGATTCGCTCGGCCCTCGGCCGGAGTATCAATTCGAAGCGACGCCGCTGATGGTGCATGGAGTGGTGTACACGACTGCCGGATCGCGCCGCGCCGTCGTGGCGCTGGATGGTGCCACCGGCGAGATGCTATGGATGCACAGCGAGAATGAAGGCGCGCGCGGGCGCAACGCACCGCGGCAGCTTTCAGGACGCGGACTGGCCTACTGGACCGACAGCCGCGAAGAGCGCATTTTGTACGTCACGCCGGGGTACCGGCTGATCGCGCTGGATGCGAAGACGGGGATTCCCGTGTCCGGCTTCGGCAAAAACGGCGCGGTGGATTTGAAGGAGGACGACGATCAGCAGATCGATCTGGTGACCGGCGAGGTCGGGCTGCACTCGACGCCCATCGTGGCCAAGGACGTGGTGATTGTGGGCGCCGCGCATCGCTCCGGAGGCGTGCCACGCAGCTACAAAAACGTGAAAGGCTACGTCCGCGGGTTCGACGTCCGCACGGGCAAACGGCTGTGGATCTTCCACACGATTCCGCAGCCTGGCGAATTTGGGATCGACACCTGGCTGAACGATTCGTGGTCGTACACCGGCAACACCGGCGTGTGGGGGCAGATCTCGGTGGATCCGGACCTGAATCTGGTGTATTTGCCGGTGGAACTGCCGACTGGCGATTATTTTGGAGCACACCGGCCTGGGAACAATCTATTCGGCGAAAGTCTGGTAGCCGTGGATCTCCATACGGGCCAGCGAAAGTGGCATTACCAGCTAGTGCACCACGGCATCTGGGACATGGACATTCCGTGCGCGCCGATTCTAGCCGATATCAACGTGAACGGTCGCGCGATCAAAGCGGTGGCCCAGCCGACCAAGCAGGGGATCCTGTACGTTTTCGATCGCGCGACGGGGCAGCCGGTCTGGCCGATTGAAGAGAAGCCGGTGGAAAAGGGCGATGTGCCGGGCGAGTGGTATTCGCCGACGCAGCCGATGCTGGCCAAGCCTCCCGCTTACGAGCGCACCGGCGTTTCGGTGGACGATCTGATCGACTTTACGCCGGAGCTGCGGGCGGAGGCGGAGAAGCTGGCGGCGAAGTACAAGATGGGACCGATCTTCACGCCGCCGGTGGTGAGCAAGCCGGGCGGCCCACTTGCGACGCTCTCGCGGGCGCAGGCGGGGACGAACTGGTTCGGAGGTTCGTACGATCCGGAGACGCACACGGTATACGTGTTTTCAAGTGGCGCGATCGGCGCCTACGGGCTAGTGCCGCCGAATCCCGGCCAGTCGGACATGGAGTATGTGCAAGGGAACGCGGAATCGGGCGCGCGTACGACGGGCGGAGCTGGGTCGGCGGCGGGCGGCGGAAGGACTGGAGATGCGGGCGGCGGCGAAGGCGGTGGGGGCGGTGGCCTGAATGTGCGCGGGCTGCCGTTAGGCAAGCCGCCTTACGGGCGCATCAGCGCGGTCGATTTGAATGCAGGTGACATTCGATGGCAGATTGCGCATGGCGAGACGCCGGACAACGTGAAGAATAATCCCGCTTTGAAAGGGCTGAATATCCCGCGAACCGGGCGCCCGGGGATGATCGGGACGCTGGTGACCAAAACATTGGTGATCGCCGGAGAAGGCGGATTCGCGATCACACCATCGGGACAGCGCGGCGCGATGCTGCGCGCATACGACAAGGCGACCGGGAAAGAGGTCGGCGCGGTTTATATGCCCGCGCCGCAGAGCGGTTCGCCGATGACGTACATGCTGAATGGCAAGCAGTACATTGTGCTCGCGATCAGCGGCGGCAGTTATTCGGGCGAACTGCTCGCGTTCCGGCTGCCGAACTAAGGCAAGCGGCCGGGCTCCGCGTTATTGGATGCTCATGAGCGGCTTCAGCCGGTGAGCCGTCTCCGGTGTGCGCAGGCGGCGCAGCGCCTGGACCTCGATCTGGCGGATGCGCTCACGGCTGAGGTTGAAGTGCTGGGCGATTTCGTGCAGCGTGTGCTCGCGGTCGCAGCCGATGCCAAAGCGCATGCGCAGCACCTTTTCTTCTGTCGGATCCAGCGTCTTCAGCACGTCAGCGGTGCCTTCCCGAACGTCCTTCTCAAACAGAGTCTCGGCCAGAGGCTGTAGCCAGCGATCTTCGATTAGATCGCGGAGCGCGGATTCGCCGTCCTTGCCGACGGGAAGATCGAGCGAAACAGGATCGCGGGAAATAGCTTTCAGTTCTTCCACTTTTTGCGGAGTGGTTTCGAGGCGCTTGCTGATTTCTTCGTTGGTGGGCGTACGGCCGAGTTCCTTTTCGAGCTCGCGCGATGCCCGCACAAACTTCGTGAGGCTCTCATTCATGTGCACCGGAATGCGGATGGTGCGCGACTGATCGTCGATCGCGCGTGTCACCGATTGCCGGATCCACCAGGTGGCGTAAGTAGAGAATTTGTATCCGAGATGGTAGTTGAACTTGTCGGCGGCGCGCATCAGGCCGATGTTGCCTTCCTGAATCAGGTCCAGGAGGTGCAGGCCGCGGTTCACGTACTTCTTGGCGACCGCGACCACCAGGCGTAGATTAGCTTCGACAAGTTTCTTCTTCGCTTGTTCGGTTTCGTGCTCGCCCTGCTGGACGCGCATGAGAGCGTGGCGGAGATCGCTCATTTTCGCGCCGGCGCTAGTCTCTTTTTCGCGTATCTGCCGGCGAAGCTCCCGAATTTCGCCGGTGGCGCCCTTTTTCGACTCGTACTTCTTCAGTTCATTCGAAAGAACAGCGATCTCGTTGGCGGCGTTCTTCAAGAGAGTGGAGAACTCAGCCCATTGCCCAGGTGTAAACGGAACCTGGCGAATGGATTGAGAAAACTTGATTTTGGAGCGGACCAGCTTGGTTTCGAGCTTGGCGCGCGCATGCACGTGACGCTGGGGAATGGAGGCGACCTTCTCTTCCAAGGTTTTCAGTTCGCGACAGCAGCGCGCGACCTTGGCAAGCCGTTCGCGAGCGTCGGCCCGTTTCTTTTCCTTGCCTGCTTCGTCAGCCGCGCCGACCTCGACCAGATCGTCCAGCTTGACGCGGCCATGCCGAACGTCATCGATAAGCTCAACGATTCGCTGCTGGATGAGCAAAGTGCGAGAAAGGGCTTTTTGGGCGCGGAGCTTACCACGTTCCATGCCGCGGGCCAAATCGACCTCGCCTTTGCGTGTCAACAACGACACGGACCCCATTTCGCGCAAATACACACGCACGGGGTCGTCGGTGTAGGGCGATTCGGGAGTTTGCTCGAGTTGGTCTTCTCCTTCCAGATCGGATTCCAGGAGCTGGGCGGATTCTAGCGCATCTTCCGATATAACCCCCAGTTCGGACCCATCTTTCAGGACATCTTCAAGTTGTTCCATTTTCCTCCCAAGGCGAGCTGGCGTGCCTTCCTTTTCTTTGATTTACGGAATGTATCGAGGCGTTTTCCTTACTGTCTGGCGCAGCCCGGCCAAGTTACCTAATTCTTTGATGCGAAAGGGTTAGTTCCGGTTCCGACAACCGCGCGCACAGATAACTCTCAGGCCATCAACAGCAATCCGAGTGGTCACACACTGGTGACATCCAAGTTGACGGACGATCTCAGCAATGGTTTGGCTGGCGGCGCGGACGATTTCTGAGCCGCAATGAGTAAATATAGCATTTCCGACGCTTGTTCGCGACATCATCACTTCAGCTGGGTGCGAAAGGGGGGAGTGGCCGATTAAGGCGGTACCTCGTTTGTGGAGAGGCGGGCACTGGCGGTCCCAACCACCGTTAACAGGATCGGCATGCCCGATTACGTGCTGGGACGAGGCACGGGCCATGCCTGGCGTGCGTTGTGCAGCCGCGTGGAGCCGATTACGATAAAATCAACAACACGAGCGGGTGCCAGCGTGGAACGCTGCTCCGCCGATTGGAGAAATATGCGCCCTCACGCAGCTATCATTACTGTCCTCGCAGTCGCATGCGCGTTCCCGGCCTACAATCAGACCACCGGGAACAGAACCGCAGCGTCTCAAGCCGTACGGTCGAAAGCGATACCGCGCACGACGGATGGCCACCCGGATCTTCAGGGTGTCTGGACCAACGCCACCATAACGCCGCTCGAGCGGCCTGCTGAACTCGCCGGCAAGGCAACGCTCAGCGATGCCGAGGCGTCGGCCTGGGAAAAAAAGGACCATTCAGTCAACACGCTGGACAGCGACGTCGATAGTGGTTTCAACCGTGTCACGGGCGGTCCGGGAGTCGGCGCTTACAACAACCTGTTCGTCGACCGCGGGTCGGAGCTGGCAAGAGTCGACGGCGTGAAAAGGACGTCGCTGGTCATCGATCCGCCGGACGGAAAGATTCCGCCGATCACAGAAGCAGCTCGCGCGCGCAATGTCAGCATGGTTCGCGGATTCAATCGCTATGACGACGTGAAAGACCGCCCGTTGAGCGAGCGCTGCATTATCGGATTCGGATCGACTTCCGGCCCTCCCATGCTGCCGGTGCTGTACAACAACAACTACGAAATCGTGCAGACTCCGCAATACGTCATGATCGTGGTGGAGATGGTGCACGACATTCGAGTGATTCGCATCAACGGCACGCATAAACCGTCAAACGTGCGCCAACTGCTCGGCGATTCGATCGGGCACTGGGAAGGCGACACACTGGTGGTGGATACGACGAACTTCACGGACAAAACTCGCTTCCGCGGCTCAGGCGAGAACTTGCATGTAATCGAGCGCTTCAGGCGCGTCGACGCGAATACGATTCTGTATCGAGCGACGATCGACGATCCGTCAACGTACACGAAGCAGTGGACGTTGGAGTATCCGTTCCTGGCGGCCGCGGGACCCGTGTATGAGTACGCGTGCCATGAAGGGAACTATGCGATGCCGGACATCCTGGGCGGCGCGCGCAAGCTGGAATCCGAAGGAAGGCAACAATAGCTGGCGCGACGCGCTGCCGGCGCTTAGGTGAGCTTGGCGTCGAGGTGAATTTCGGTTCCACCGAGCGCGCGAGAGATCGGGCAGCCGGCCTTGGCGTCGGCGGCGATCTTCTGGAAAGCTGTATTGTCGATGCCCGGAACCGTGGCTTGAGTGGTCAGGTCAATCCGCGTGATGGTCGGTTTGCCGTCTACCGGCGTGAGAGTGACCGCCGCAGTGGTTTTGATATTGCTGGGCGGGTGTCCGGCGTTGGTGAGCGCCGCCGACAATGCCATCGTGAAACAGCCCGCGTGCGATGCGCCGAGCAGCTCTTCGGGGTTGGTCTCGCCGCCGCCCTCGAATCGCGAGCGGAAGCTGTAGGGGCTGTTTATGGCCCCGGTCTCGACCTTCACGCGGCCCTTGCCTTCCTTTAGCGAACCGCTCCACTCTGCTTCCGCATGCCGAACCATCGTTATGTCTCCTCCCTGTGCAGCATACCACTCGCGCAGGACGCTACGACGGATGGAACAGCAACAAGTCGAAGCTGAACGTAAGGCGCATGGCTTGGGCAGGCTGCGCCCGCAGCGGCCGGTACACAGAGTGCAGCACATCGCGAACCGCGGAGGCATCCAGGTCGGCCGTGCTCGTGGCGCGGTGGTGTGCCACGAAGGCGAAGTGTGGCGCAAAGGTCGCGACAGTTCGTTCGACGCGCTCGCGTCCGGCACGGCGCAATTCGATGAGATCGTCGGGGGCGGGGATCGCCACCAGGAGCCGGCCATTGTTTCTCAGAACGCGGCGGAATTCGTTGACGTTCATGCGCGCAGTGATGGATAGGAGAATCGAGAAAGACGAATCGGAGTAGGGAATGAAGCGGTCGACATTGGCGACGATCCATTGGCATAGGGGAAACCGGCGGGCAGCGGCCTCTATTGCGGCAACGGAGATGTCGACGCCATGAGCGTCGAACCCGGTTTGGCCGGCAAGGCTTCCGAGAAAGCCGCCATTGCCGCATCCGGCATCTAGAACGGTATCGTCCGGAGAGGGGGCGAGGAGTTCAGCGATGGAATCGAGCAGCGGTTTCGTTATGCCAAGGTCCTCAAGACGGCGCCGCGCTTTTACGGCATCCGCCGTGTCGCCGGGGCGTTTGGAGCGGCGGTCCTGCGGCTGAAGAAGGTTGATGTATCCGCTACGCGCAATGTCGAAGGAGTGGGCGCGGGCGCACCCGACGCGGCGCTTTTCACGCGCGAGTGGCAGATGGCAGCCGCGGACGGGGCAGATCAGCATGAACGAAGGCGGTCAGGCGTGCGTCGGCCACTCGGCGGTGTCATGAGCGCACAGGACGTAGGCGCGTCCTCGACAGTCGCAAGGCGTGGCCCGAGGCGTGCGGTTATGCGTTCTGGAGAGATGTTTGGGACGAACGTAGTGGGCGCCAAGCCGGCTGCTGAAGTGACGCCAGAGAAGGGCCGCTCGCATGGGAGAAATGTATCCATGGTCCTACTCTGCTCTCAGCGCGTGGGCCGGATCGACGTTGGCGGCGCGCCGCGCAGGCAAATAACTTGCCAACACCGCACAAAGCGAGAGCACAACAGCCACGCCGATCAGCGTAGGCAGGTCCCAGGACTGTACACCAAACAGCGAGCTTCTCAGCAACGCGGTCGCGGGGACCGAACACGCCAGCCCGAGCACAATTCCAACCGCTGCCACAAAACCGGCCTGCCCGAGTATCAAGCGATAAACGGTGCTGCGCTGCGCACCCAGCGCCATTCGAACTCCGATCTCGCGCGTCCTCTGGCTGACCGAGTAAGCAATCACGCCATAGAGGCCGATCGTTCCGAGCAACAGAGCCGATACCGCAAATCCTCCCACCAGCCATGCCGATGAGCGGTTCAGGAATGCTGCCGGCGAGTCGTTGATCCGGTCCTCCATGACAAATTCGTTTCTGACGCCGAGGTCGGGATCTATGTCGTGGATCGCATGGACGAGCGATGGCATCATCGTCCCAGGAGGCGGCGCGGTGCGGACCACAAGAAACAATGTACCCTCGGTGTCTTGCTGGAATGGGTAGTAGACAGCAGGCGCGAGCGGTTCCACCAAGTCGCCTTCGCGAAGGTCATCCACTACCCCGATCACCTGTGCGAGCGACTTTGGAGAAAGCCTCGCATCGCCGATCGTTCTGCCGATTGGATTCTCGCCCGGGAAATACTGCTTTGCGAGCGTGCGGTTAATCACCGCCACGTGAGGCTTCGAGGTGTCGTCTGCTTCCGTGTAAAAGCGCCCGGCGATCAGCTTGGCATGCAGTACCTTGAAGTAATCCGCACTCGTTTCGCGCCGCAGAGCCTTCGTGTCCTCTCCGTACCACGGATGTCCCAGCACCCGGAAATCGGTTAAATCGCAGTTGCATGTGACCGGCAAATCGCTCGTATGGGCGACGGAAACCACCCCAGGCAACACGGAGATGCGCTGTAAAAGCCGCTCCGATAGCGTCCGTACTTGGTCGACACTGTAGCCGAGGCCGTGAAGTCCGTCGACCTCGAGGGTCGCCAGATTTGCCGGATTGAAGTTCAGATCGACGTGAAACATGCGGTATAGGCTCTTGCCCAGCAGTCCCGCGCTGGCCAGCAGGACCATCGCAATTGCCAATTCCGCGGCGACAAGCTTCGAGCCGAAACGATTCCATAATGTGCCCGATGAGCCGCGTCCGCCGTCGGCGAGATCCTGGCGCAGGTTGGAAAGCGATAGCCGCAAGACCGGTGTCGCGGAGAACACAAGCACCGCAAGCAGCGAAACCGCGGCCGCGAATAAGAGCACGTGGGGATGTAGGCCGGCGTCGCGAAAATACGGCAAGCCGCGCAGCCGGCGTTCGGGAATGAGGCTGAATAACCCGGGAATAGCCACGGAAGCCGCCGGTATAGCGAGGCCCACGGCAACGACAGTCAGCAACACACCTTCTGTCACGAACTGGTGCGTCAGGCGACCCACAGAAGCACCCAGCACCCCACGCAGCACCGTCTCCTGTTTGCGGCTTTCGGCCCTGACCAGCAGCAGGCTCGCCAAGTTCACATACGCGATCAGCAACAGCAGGCCCGCTCCGCTGAACAAAAGCAGCAGCGTCGGGCGGATGTCACCGACGATCGCATCTCGAAAGGGCACCAGTCGCGCGCTTCGCCCTTTGTTGGACTCGGGATAGTCTTTTTCCAGCCGCGCCGTAATTGTCTTTGCTTCAGCCGTCGCAGCTTCGATAGAAACTCCATCCCGCAGCCGGCCCAGTCCGTTAAAATCATGGCGGGCGCGGGACTGTTCGCCATCGTCGGAGTCATGAATGGTGGTGAAGAACTCCGCCGCCCGCATGGCGAAGTGAAATTCACGCGGCAGCACGCCGACGACGGAGTACGGCGCGTTATCAAGAATCAGCGACTGCCCGATAATGTCTTGCCGCGCGCCGAAACGGTTCTGCCAGGTGTCGTACGTCAGTACAACTGCGCGCTGCGCCGCCGGGTTGTCGTCTGCATCGGTAAGCACGCGGCCGAGCATCGCGGTCACGCCTAGATCGTGGAAAAAGCCGCCGCTCACGTGCGCGCTGCGAATCGACTGCACTCCCTCGGGACTGCGCCAAAGGTGCACGGAAGCATCCCATGCCTCGAAAGAGCTGAAAACGGTGTTGGTGTTTTTCCAGTCCAGATAGTCCGGGTAGGAAAGATTGCATTCGCGACAAGAGTTTGTGGTCTCATACGCGACCACCAGGCGGGAAGGGTTCTGGTACGGCAGCGGCTGCAGCAAGGCCGCATCCACAAAGGCGAAAATTGCCACGCTCGCCGCGATTGCCAGCGCCAGGACCAGGACGGCCGTCGCCGCAAACCCGGGATTCTTGCGCAATTGCCGCACCGCGAATCGCAAATCCTGCAGCCTGTCGTCGAGGCGGAACGCGTCGATCAGCAGTTTCGATGTGTTTCGCAATATAGAGCAGCCTTAGTTTAAGGATCGCAATAAAATCCGCGGCATTGAAGTTAGCGGCCGGGCCAGCACCGCGACCATCGTCTGAACACGCTGATCAAGTTTGAGATGCCGAGATGCGCTTGGCGAGTGCGCGCGGGCGCGGTCGTATCGGTCATCTGCTAACGCTAGCACGGATTCGACGCTCTTCCGCGTGCATGGAGAGACCATGCCCGCAAGCTCACACCCGCCGTGATCCGGCATTCGACACTACGGCTGAACCTCAAACTGGTGGCGCGCATCGTTTCGCCGGCTGAACGGCAGCCAATCACTTGCGCCGCTCGCTCCGTGACGGTTGCGCGCGACGGCAAGCACGGCAGAAGGAACGCACGCTACCGCGAAGCAGCCTGATTTGGGCCAGGTCGCGCAGTCCTAAGTGCGTGAAAAGACGCCCTGCTAGCCGGGCGTGGCCACGTTGCTCGCGATAGGCACGGAAGCCGGATTGCTCCTCGTATCCGTAAAGGACGAACTTATGCAAACGACCGAGGTTTTCCGCGAGCAGCCTCGAATCGCGTCCGTGCCCGCCGCACTAGAGCCCACGCCTCCGAAACCGCATCGCCGTAAGAAAGTCAAAGCGTTGCTTTGGGCGGCTGCCGTGCTGCTCGGCGGCGCGGGCCTTGCTTACTATTTTCTGGGGCGCACTGCCCAACCCGCGTACGTCACAGCGCTGGTCGATCGCGGCGACATTGAAGCCACGATCAGTGCGACCGGAAACTGCAACGCTGTGGTAACGGTTCAGGTCGGGAGCCAGGTTTCCGGAAATATCATCGCACTGTACGCCGATTTCAACACCAAGGTTAAGCAGGGACAACTGGTGGCGCGCATCGATCCGGCGCTGTTCCAGGCCCGGGTGGATCAAGCCAAGGCAAACCTGGACGGCGCGAAACAGGCCGTGGTGACAGCGCGCGCCACCATCGTCAAAGCGGAGTCGGACATCGCCAACGCGGAGGCGAACGTCGCCACTCAGCAGGCCAATGTGGTCCGCGCGAAGAGCGCCGTCACGCTAGCCAATATCGAAAACGAACGCCGCCTGGCTTTGGTCAAGGAAGGAATTATTTCGAAAGAAGACGCCGATACGGCGCAAGCGACTTACGACCAAGCGGTGGCGAACCTGGACGCCGCGAATGCGACGTTGAAGGCCTCGCAATCGGCTACGGACTCGGCCGAGGCGCAGCGCGATGTGGCTCAGGCGCAACTGGACGCTGCGATCGCAACTGTGAACCAGGATCAGGCCGCTCTAAATCAGGCCGCGCTGGACCTGGAGCACACGCAGATACGCGCGCCGGTGGACGGCGTTGTGGTTTCGCGCAACATGGATGTTGGCCAGACCGTCGCGGCATCGTTCCAGGCTCCCACTATTTTTCTGATCGCGCAGGACCTTACCAAAATGCAGGTGGATACAAATGTGGACGAGGCTGACGTGGGGCCGATTCGTGTGGGACAGCGCGCCAACTTCACCGTGGATGCGTATCCGGGGACGGTTTTTCACGGCTCGGTGACGCAGATCCGGCAGGCGCCAATCAATGTCCAGAACGTAGTGACTTACGACGTCGTGGTGGGTGTCTCGAATGAAGAGCTGAAGTTATTTCCCGGCATGACCGCCAGCGTACGGATCGAAACTGGGCACGCCGAAAATGCACTGCGTATTCCGGCTGCGGCCTTGCGCTTCCGGCCGGCTGGAACGTCCAATAGCTCTCGGTCGAAGACCGGCCGCGGAAGTTCCAGAGCGGCGCAGCCCACGCAGACGGTTTACATTCTGGCTGAGCGTGACGCTCTAAAACAGGCGGGGGTCAACCTGGGCCTGAGCGACGGCAATTTCCTGGAGGTCCGCGGGGGCCTTGCTGAAGGCCAGCGGGTGGTCACGGGAACCGTTTCCAAGCCTGGGTCGTCCACTGCAGCCCCGCCGAGTAGCCCTGGCGGCACACGGCGAGTCGGTTTCTAGGCTTCGCGGGGATTGCAATGCCTCCTCTGATTCGAATCGAGAGCCTCAGCAAGACTTATACCGTGGGCGACATCACCGTGCAGGCGCTGCGCGGCGTCTCAGCCGTGATCGATCACAGGAGCTTCGTGGCGATCATGGGGCCGTCGGGCTCCGGCAAATCGACCTTTATGAACATCCTGGGCTGCCTGGACAAGCCCACTTCGGGCGCCTACTATCTGGACGGAATCAGTGTAGGAGAATTGGGCCGCGACCGGCTGGCGGAGATCCGAAACAAAAAGATCGGATTTGTCTTTCAGCAATTCAATCTATTGGCGCGGACCAGCGCGTTAGAGAACGTCGAGCTGCCGCTGCTCTACAGCGATACGGGTCCGAACAATTCGCACCAGCGCGCCATGTCGGCGTTGGCCGTGGTCGGCTTGGCCGAGCGCGCCGATCACCGCCCCAACCAACTCTCGGGCGGGCAACAACAGCGCGTTGCCATCGCGCGCTCTCTGATTAACAACCCGCAGATCATTCTTGCCGACGAGCCCACCGGCGCGCTCGATTCGCGCACCAGTATCGAGATTATGGCGATCTTTCAAAGGCTGAATCGGGAGCAGGGAATCAGCATCGTCGTCGTCACCCACGAGCCCGACATCGCGCAATACGCCCAGCGCATTATCCGGTTCAAGGACGGACGCATCGTGAGCGATGAGCCGGTGAAGGCGCCGCGTGACGCCGCTGAGGAATTGGCGGAAACTGGGCCCACCCAGGAGGAGGTGCTGACGCCATGAAGAAGCTTGCCGCAAGCATGAAGATCGCCTTCAATGCGCTGCGTGTCAACAAACTTCGCTCGGCGCTAACGATGCTTGGCATTATCATCGGTGTCGCGGCGGTCATCGCGATGGTCGCTATTGGCTCGGGCGCCCAGGCGCGCATTCAGGAACAAATCGCCTCGATTGGCAGCAACGTCATCATCGTGCTTTCCGGCAGCATCACGAGTTCGGGCATCCGGCTGGGCTCCGGCTTCGCCCAAACACTGACTGAAGACGACGCCCGCATCATCGCGCGCGATTGTTCGGCGGTCCAAGCGGCCGCGCCGGTAAGCCGCGGGGGCGTTCAGGTGGTTTACGGCAACAACAACTGGGCCACGCAGCTCATGGGCACGACACCCGACTACCTTGGCATCAGGGATTTGCAGGTGCAGGATGGCCAGCCGTTCACCACGGGCGATGTGGATGCCGCGGCCAAAGTTGCGCTGCTTGGCAAAACAGTAGCCGACAATCTGTTCAACGGCGAAGACCCGGTGGGGAAGATCATCCGCATCAAGTCAGTTCCGTTCACGGTGGCTGGAATGCTTGTACCCAAAGGCCAGTCACCCACCGGCCAAGATCAGGACGATGTCATTCTTGTTCCGATCAGCACCGCTAAGAAGAAAGTTATCGGTTCGTCCCAGGCCAACGCCGCCGCCGTTGGTCAGATCGTAGTGCAGGGGCGCGAGGGGATGACGCAAGCGGCCCAAGACGAGATGACTGAATTGCTAAGGCAGCGGCACCATATCCAACCCAATCAAGATGACGACTTCACCATCCGCAACATGGAAGAGGTTTTCAAAGCTCAGGAAACCTCGGCGAGCGTGATGTCGATGCTGCTGGCCGCCATCGCTTCTGTTTCGCTGGTAGTGGGCGGCATCGGCATCATGAACATCATGCTGGTGTCCGTAAGCGAGCGCACGCGCGAAATCGGGCTGCGGCTTGCGGTCGGCGCCAAAACCAAAGACATATTGTCGCAGTTTCTGATCGAAGCGGTCACGCTGGCCGTCGTAGGCGGCGCGGTAGGAATTGCGAGCGGACTGGCGGCGAGCGCGTTGATCTCGTACTTTGCCGGATGGTCGACATTAGTCAGCGCCGGCTCGATCTTGCTGGGTTTCGTCTTTTCCGCCGTGGTCGGTGTCTCGTTCGGTTATTACCCGGCCCGCAAAGCGGCATTCATGGATCCGATCGAAGCTCTACGCTACGAGTAACACCGAGGTACAAATCGAGCTACAGTAGCCAAAGGAGTTCGCCCATGCCGCGACGTCTGAGCTGGTTTGCACCCGTGCTGCTGCTGCTCGCCGGTTTTGCTTCCACCGAACCTGCGCCCAGGCTTGATTTCGACAAAGTGGATCCGCATCGAATGCTTCTCGATCCTTATAGCTACTGGTCGCAACCGTACAGCTTCTACTACTTCCACCACATGGACAAGATTCCGAATCAACGCCTGGACTGGATTCGCAAGTCAAGCCAGACATTTCCTCTCTCGGAGCCAGCGGCGCCGTTTTCTCTCAGCTACTCCGCGAACGGCAAGGATTATTCGCTCGATGACTATCTGACTCAGGGCGACGTGCTCGGTTTTATTGTGCTGAAGGACAACCAGATCGTCTTCGAGAAATACCTGCACGGCGCGGCTCCTGAGGACCGGTTTCTCTCGATGTCGGTATCGAAGTCCATCGTGTCGGTGCTGTTCGGTGTGGCTATGGATGAAGGTAAGATCCACAGCGTAGACGATCGAGTCGTCCAGTACTTGCCGTATCTGAAGGACAGCGCGTACAAGGACGCTACGCTCAAGAATCTCCTCCAGATGGCATCCGGGATCGATTTCAACGAAGCGTACTTGGATCCTAAAGCGGATGTTCACCGGATGCTGTTCGATCTGATCCGCGGCGGCGAGCCGTTCAAAGCGATTGCCGAATCAGTCAGATCGGAACAGCGGCCCGGCACCGCATTTCATTACCAGAGCATCAACACACAGGTGCTCGGCGAAGTTCTGGAAACAGCCACCGGCGTTCCGCTCAACAAGTACGCCGAGGAGAAACTCTGGAAGAAAATCGGGACTCAGAGCGACGCCTTTTTTTACGAGAGCAAGAACCAACCGGAGATCTGCGCTTTTGGCTGCTTCAACGCCACGCTGCGCGACTACGCCCGGTTTGGGTTGCTGGCCATGAACTACGGGAAGCTGGGTGCATCGCGGGTGGTGAGCGAGCACTGGTTGCACGAGTCCACCACCGCGCCGGCATTCAATCCCGGCTATGGATATCAATGGTGGCTGGACCCGAACAGCTCCGATCACGCGTTTCGCGCGATCGGGATCTATGGGCAAACTATATACGTCAACCCGGCCAAGCACGTGGTCATAGCGCAGTTCCGCGCGACTCCGAAACCGAGCGGCCCGAACCCCGGCACGCCGCCGGCACCATTCGACGCCATCGCGCAGAAGCTCGCAAATTAATGTTCGTTCAGGTGGCTACAGTGGTGCAAAACGGCCGTCGAACAGCAGAATTTACCACGTAAAGAAATTGCACAATTCAAACGATGTTAATGACTTAGAGTTTTGGATACTATCTTGCTAACTGGGAGGTAACTATGAAAACAAAACTTCTCGCGCTTACTCTACTGGCCGCAGGGTGTGTTTTCGGCCAGGTCTCGATCGGCGTTCGGATTGGTCCGCCGCCACCGCCGCGCGTAGTTCGGGTTGTTCCGTCTCGCCCGGGGCCGGACTATGTCTGGATTGACGGTTATTGGTACGTCGTCAATGGGCGCTATGTGTGGCATGCGGGGTATTGGACGTTGCCGCCATATCCCGGGGCACGCTGGATCGCGCCGCGCCACGACGGGCAGCAGTTCTTCGCGGGGTATTGGGACGGAGATCGCGGACGGTTCGAGCACGATCACCGCTGGGACCGTGATCGCGACCGGGATCGGGGCCGCTGGCGCGACCACGACGATCATGATCGCGGACGCGACCATGATGACCACGACCGCCGCTAAAAGCTAGTCGGCCGCTTCAACGGTCTTGATCGCAGGGCACGCCGCCGTGCAGAAGTTCCCTTCAGGCGCTGCGTGTGTTGATTCGGGAGACCCGCCTTGTCTTCGTGCAGCCTCGATCCGCGGGTGCGCAACCGAAAGCGAGGCGTCCTTTCGGGACTATTCGCCACGGATCAGATCGTCGTAGGTTTCGCGCCTGCGAATGACGCGGTACCGATCTGCTTCGATCAGGATCTCGGGCGGCCGAGGGCGGGCGTTATAGTTTGAGGCGGCAACGAAGCCATAAGCGCCGGCGGTGCAGATTGCCAGCAAGTCGCCGGGCATGACGTTCGCCATGTTGCGGCCGCGCGCCAGAAAATCGCCTGACTCGCAAACGGGTCCTACCACGTCGGCTGTGATCGCACCGGATTTGCTTTCGCGCAGCGGCAGAATCTCGTGATGCGCGTGGTAGAGCGCTGGGCGGATCAGGTCGTTCATCGCAGCATCGACGATGACGAACTCGCGTTCGCCGTTGGTCTTTCGATAGAGCACGCGGGTCAGCAAAACTCCGGCCTCGGCCACGATGGACCGGCCCGGTTCGATCAGGATCTCGAGCCCGTGCCCAGCCACTTTGGCGCACATGGCTTGAATAAATTCCGGAATGCACAGCGCCTTGTCTTCCGGTTTGTAGCGTACGCCGAGCCCACCGCCAAGATCCAGCGTGCGGATGGGCAATCCCCGGGCACGCAAGCGCTCCACTAGCGCGATCATCTTCTCGAAGACGTCCAACATTGGTTCGAGATCGGTGATCTGTGAGCCTATGTGGCAGCTTACGCCCTCAGGCACAAGGTTTCCGAGCGACTCGGCGCGCTCGTAAACGGCTTCTGCTTCGGCGATATCGATTCCGAACTTGTGCTTGCGGAGGCCGGTGGAAATGTAGGGATGCGTGGCGGCGTCCACGTCCGGATTCACGCGCACGGCGATGCGGACCTTGACCTGGCGGCGGGAGGCAAGCGAATCGATAAGGGCCAACTCGGGCTCCGATTCGCAATTAAAGCTGCGGATGTTGTGCTCGAGCGCGTAGTCGATTTCCTGCGCGGTTTTTCCAACGCCCGAGAAGATCGCGCGCGACGGATCGCCGCCGGCCTTAAGCACTCGGAACAATTCGCCGCCGGAGACGATGTCGAAACCAGCGCCCGCCTCGGCCAGGAGCCGCAAGATTGAGAGATTCGCGTTGGCTTTTACGGCATAACAGACGGTGTGCGGGATGTCGCCGAACCCGCGGTCGTAAGCGTGGAAACGCTGCTCGATCGCCTCACGTGAGTACACGTAGCAGGGTGTTCCTTCGCGCTGCGCGACATCGGCGAGCGGCACATCTTCCAAGTACAACGTGTGATCGCGGTATTCCATTTACCGGACTTTCAGCACCATGATGGTTTGGTCGTCGAATGCAGGCGCGCCGGCGGTGAAGTGGTCGAGGTCCGACAATATCCCGTCGGCAACGCCTTGCGCGTTCTCGGCGCATAATCGGCGCAGCGAGCGGATCAAATGGCCGCGGCCGAACTGTTCTTCGCGCGGGTTCAGCTGATCGGTAATGCCGTCGGAATTGAGCAGGAGCAAGTCGCCAGGGTGAGCTTCGAACACCAGCTCTTCGTACTCGCGATGATCCAGCATTCCCGCCGGCACACCCTCGACGCGCGGTTTGATGATCTCCGTTCCGCGGCAAATCAGCGGTGGTTCGGAACCGGCATTGGCCATTACGAAGCGGCGGTGGGCGCGCTCCCAGACCAGAATCAAAACCGTGACGTAGCGGGCTTCGACTGCGCGCTCGCGCAATACGTTATTCAACAGACGCAGCAGTTCGGCCGGCCGGCGCTTGCGGTGCGCCAACGTTCGAAGCAGGCCGCTGACCATCGCGCCATAGAGCGCCGCGGCCGCGCCCTTACCGCTCACGTCGCCCAAAGCGAAGACGGCGTCGTTGCCATGCTCGAAGACGTCGTAAACGTCGCCGGTGATTTCACGCGCCGGACGCGACCGGATGGCGATATCCAGACCTTTGATGGGCGGCGGCTCGCGCAGCAGCAACACGGACTGAACGTTGCGCGCGGCCTTAAGGTCCTGCTCCATCCTTTGCTCACGCTGCGCCAGCTCCTCATAGAGCCGCGCGTTCTCTACGGAGCTGGCGATCTGCGGCGCCAGCAATGCCAGCAGGCGCGAATGATCCTCGGTGAAATAGCCGATCTTTTCGCTTTCCAGGTCCATCACGCCGACCACGCGGTCCTGCACCACCAGCGGCACCGCGATTTCGGAGCGAATATCGGGATGCGACGCGATATAGCGCGGATCGGCGAGCGTATCCACCACACGCACAATCTCGCGCGATTCGGCCGCCGCGCCAGTCAGGCCTTTGCCGAGCGGGATGTTGTCCAGGTTTACGCGCTGGTCGTAGCGCTGGCTGAACCGGTGCCGCAGTACCTTCTGCTCGGGATCCACGAGCAGGATGCTGAATGCATCGAAGGCGACCAGGCCGTGCACGATTTTCGCGATTTTGTCCAGGAGCTCGTCCAGATCGAGAATCGAGCTGAACTCCTGCGACAAATGGGACAGAGTTTTCAGCGTCCGGTTCTGGCGATCGACGCGCCGGTAGAGGCGCGCATTGTCGATGGCCACCGCGACGCGCCCGGCGATCAGTTGCAGCAGCGACCGGTCCTGTTCCCGGTAAGCGTTGAGGCGCGTGGATTGCAGATCGATCACGCCCACCAGCTTCCCGCGCGCCAGCATCGGCACCGCCAGTTCCGACTGCACGGCGTCCAGTGCGGAAAGGTAACGGGCATCGCTACGGACATCGCCGATGACGATCGGCTGGCGCGTGGCGGCCGCCACTCCGGTGATTCCTTCGCCCAGCGGCAGCAGCAGGCCGCGAATGATCTCTTCGCGATGTCCGATCGCGTATCGGATACTCAAGCCCCCGCGGCGCTCGCTGTAGAGCAGAATCGCGAACAGGTCATAGGGGACCACATCCTTCACGATGGACGCGACGTTCGCCATGATGCGTTCGAGGTCCAGCGTCTCGGACGTAGCTGCGGCGACATCCAGCAGGAAGTCGAGCAGCTCGGCGCGCTCCTGGAAACGCACCAGGGATTTGCGTGGGGCGGTCGCCATTACGAACTAGCCGCGGATAAACGGAGATGAACGCGGATGCTCATCAATAACCGCTGCTCGCTTCCTGCGGAGCGCCCGTCGTCGCTTCCACGATTTTTACGCTGGCGCTGGCTCCGATGCGGGTCGCGCCAGCGATGGTCATTTTCTTGAGGTCGTCCAAGGTGCGGATGCCGCCCGAAGCCTTTACGCCCATATCGGGGCCAACGGCCAGGCGCATCAGCTCCACATCGTGCGCGGTGGCGCCGGACGGTCCGAAGCCGGTAGAAGTTTTCACGAAATCCGCGTTGGCCATCTTCGCCAGCATGCACGCCATTGCTTTCTGGTTGTCGTCCAGGTAGGCCGTTTCTAGAATCACCTTGACCACAGCGCCTGCCCGATGTCCGGCGTCCGCCACCGCCGCGATGTCCGAGCGGACGGCGTCGTGATCGCCGCTCCGCAGCGCGCCGATATTTTGCACCATGTCGATCTCTTGCGCGCCCACACGCAACGCGGCTTCCGCTTCGGCCACCTTGGCCTCGGTGGACGTCGCGCCCAGTGGAAAGCCGATTACGGTGCAGACCTTGACCGGCGATCCCGCCAACTCGGCCGCAACCAGCGGCACCCAGTAAGGATTGATGCACACGCTGGCGAAGCAATATTGGCGCGCTTCGCGGCAGACTTTGAGGATGTCCTCTCTGGTGGCATCCGGACGCAGCAGCGTGTGATCGATTAAGGCCGCGATGCTGGGATCCACGCCGGTCATTTTTTCGCTGCACGACAGCCGGCATGCACCTGCCCTCACGATCTGCTTAGCTTTGTGCTCGCAAGTCTGCGCGCAGCGCTGCGTGCAGCCGGGGCAGACCAGGTCGGCGATGTTGAGGCCCTCCGCGTCGGGCGGCAGCGACGCATACCGGGCGGTGCGCGCGAGGATCTCCTCTCCGATCTGTTCGACTAGTCGATCTAGCTCCGCGGCGTCCAATTCTTCGTGGCCTTTTCGATTTCGGCGATCTTTTGTACGCGCGCGGCATGGCGCCCGCCGGCGAAAGGCGTGCTGAGCCAGACGCGCAAGACGTCCTCGGCCTGGCTCGCGGTCAGCAGTCTTCCGCCGAGCGTAAGTACATTAGAATCATTATGTTCGCGACTATTCCGGGCCGAGGCTTTATCATAGCACAGCGCGGCGCGGACGCCAGGGAACTTGTTGGCCACGATAGCCGAGCCGATTCCGGCGCCATCGATCACCACGCCGCGGGCCGCTTTGCCGCCGGCCACCAACTCGGCCACTTTAGCGGCGATATCCGGATAGTCGACGGGCTTTTCGCTGTCGGTGCCCACGTCGATGGTGGTCAGCCCGGCTTCGGCGAAGACCGGCGCCAGCGTTTGTTTCAACGCGAATCCACCGTGATCGCATCCGAGCGCGACGGTTTTTTCCGGAGGTGGTGCGTCGAGTTGATCGTCGGGTACTTCGATGAGCTTCACAGCGCGCTCGCGAATCAGGTCGCGCGCCGATGGCGTTAAAATGCTTCCCCGCGCGATCTTCAACTCGCCCGACGCCGGCACTTCGGCGGCCGTTATAACTTTGCGCACTTCAGTTCAGGATAGCGCGACGCACGATTCGGAACGCAAATTAAGCGCGGCCGGTCAGGCGGGAGTCGAATCGGCCGGAGGAGAGCGCGAATCGCGAAGGCGACCAGCGGGCACGAGCGGCCGGCTGACAGCTCGCAACCCGGGGCGGCTCTGGAGCTTGCTCTTGCGTTCTACGCCGTCCGCGAGCGGCGGCGCCGATAAGCCAAAGCCCCGACCAGAATCAGCATCGAAACCGGTGCAGCTGCGGCTGGCTCCGGGACCGGGCTGGCCGTGCCGTTGACAATATCTGCGCCCACCAACGACCCGCTGGCGAACGAAAAAATCCGGCGCTGATCGTATAACACGGGATCAGTCAGCCCGCTCACAGTCACGTTCGCGATGGACTGACTGAAGGCGCCGCCAGATGCTAAGAATGGCCCCAGCAGTCCGATGTTTTGTCCTGCAACGAACAGTTCGCCTTGCACGCTGCTGGTGGATGCGATGCCTCCGGCGAACGATCCTCGCACAGTTTCGTGCCCCTGCCCACTTGCATTTGTGTCGTTTACATTCTGGAGGATGTCGAAAGTCAGCGTATCGGATTGCGATGCTGCACTGGGGTTGCTGGTATTGCCCCGGTAGACAACGTTGAAAGGAGCGTCGAGGCTGAAATCAAACGTACTGGTGTTCGATTCGTTCACGGTTCCTACGAACTCATACTGATCGCCATTCGCCAGCGTATAAAAGAAGTCGAAATTCTTAGCCAAGGAACTGCCGGCCAACAGGGTGTCGGGTGTGACGCAGGTCCCCTGCTCGCAGATTGTGCCTCCCGTGCCGCTAATTTGAAGTGCATCGGCGAACATCGCGCCCGGCACGGCAACGGCGATGACGATGGCCGCTAATGCGGCATATCCATAGAACCTTGCTTTAGCGAATAGAGAGCAATCCATGATTTTCCCTTTCTGGAAAAGTTGGGTGATCCGAATGGATTCAGAGTCTAGACTCGTTTGCGGCCGATTCTTAACCGGCGGATCGAAGAGTGGGTACCAGTACCGCGCGCGACGTTACAGACGCGTTAGCCCTGCGCCAGCACCATTTGTGTTTGCGTAACCAGGGCTACTAAGCGGCCATCGGACGTCGAGATGCGTGTTTGCCACACCATCGTCCGTTTGCCGCGATGGATCGGGGTGCACTCGGCCCGCACCGTCGATCCAAGCGGCGCCGGGGCAATAAAGTTTGTTTTGCCTTTCGATGGTTGTTGTTCTGGCTCCCGGCGGGAGGTTGAGAACAGTAGCGATCGCACCGAGGGTGTCGGCCAGCGACATGGCTGCGCCGCCGTGCAGCACGGCAGGAATCGTGCAGAGCTCTTCTTTTACTTGTAGTTCGGCGAGGACCTTGTCGCGCGACGATTCAATGATCTGGATCCCCAGGAGGGTGGCGAAGGGCAGGGAAGGCGTCACGAGGTTCACGATAACACGCAGGATTCACGGGATCCCTTTTCAGAGATTCGTGGTACGGTGCGCTGTGTCGAGCTTGGCATCCGGCATCCGACCGCGTGCGGCGAGGCTGAGACGGCACGTGTCGTCGCGATGTTTGTACAGTCGCTGCGCGTCAGCTAGAATTTTTCGCCGAGCAGCGCGCGCAGGCGGTCATAACCGGCGCGGCTAACGGGGAGCTGGGTACCGTCCGACAAGACCGCGACGCGGCTGTCCTTGGCGTAGGGTTCGATTTTTGCGAGCCGCTCCAAGTTAACGATCACCGAGCGATGGATACGCACGAAGCGCTGCGGATCCAGGCCCGCCTCCAAGCTCGAGATGGTTTGCTGCTTCAGGTAGCTCTTGCGCTGGCTGTGGAGCGATACGTAATCGTCCTGGGCTTCGGCGTAGTCCAAAGCATCTACCGGAATGATGTGGACGCGCGGGCCGTCCTTTACGACGATGCGCTGCAAACGATGTTCCGGCGGCCGCGCCTCGCGAGCTAATTCCACGGGCGGCGGAAGCTTTTGCCCCAATCTCTGGCGCGCTCGCTCCAGCGCTTTTTCGAGCCGGTCCTGGCTGAAGGGTTTCAGCAGATAATCTACCGCGTGCGCGTCGAAGGCCTTCATCGCGTACTCGTCATAGGCGGTGACGAAGATTACGGCCACCTCGCGGCCGATCAGCTCCAGCACTTCGAAGCCGTCCAGCTTCGGCATCTGCACGTCGAGAAAAACGAGGTCGGGTTTGCGTTCGGAGATGGCCTTTACGGCTTCGAAACCGTTGGCGCACTCGGCGACGACATCGACGCCGCGAGCCGTCTCGAGATACTCGCGCAGCAGGTGCCGCGCCAGTTCTTCATCGTCCACGATGATCGCCTGGAGGCGGCTGAGCGCGCCGAGATCGGCCGGTGCCGCGATACGCGCTGAGCCGGTATCGCGGTCGAGATTTCGCAAATCGACCATCAGGTCGCGGGCGGACTGATAGCGGCGCTTGGGGTCCTTCTCGAGAGATTTGCGGATTACGCGATCCAGCTCCGGCGGCACGTCGTAATTGAACCGCGCGGTTGCCTCCGGCATGCTCTGAAGCAGGTGGGCCATGGTCTCTTGCGCATTGGCGCCCGAAAAGGGAACACGGCCGGTGGCCATCTCATATAGCACGACGCCCAGGCTGAAGATATCAGTCCGAGCGTCCACTTCGCGCCCGAGCGCCTGCTCCGGGCTCATATAGGCAACCGTGCCCATAACGACGCCGATACTGGTCATTAGCTGGGTTTCCTGCGAAGTCGCGCCGGCACTCTGCGGTGCGGCCGACTGCTTGGCCAAGCCGAAGTCCAATATCTTGACGTGTCCGCGCGTGGTCAGCATCAAGTTGGCCGGCTTGATGTCGCGGTGCACGATGCCTTTGGAATGCGCATCGTCCAGCGCGTCGGCGACTTCCAGGCCGATAGCGACGATTTCGGCGGTCTTCATGGGCCCTTCGCGAATACGATCGCTTAAGGGCCGCCCTTCGATGTATTCCATCGCCAGGAACCAGAGGTCCTTATCCTGTCCGATCTCGTAAATCGTGGCCACGTTGGGATGTGTGAGCGCGGACGCCAACCGGGCTTCTTGAACGAAGCGCTGCATGCGCTCGGGATCGGACGCCATCTCAGGCGGCAAAATCTTGAGTGCGACGCGCCTGGCCAACCGCGTATCATCGGCCAGATACACGGCGCCCATTCCTCCCTGGCCGAGTAGCGAAATGACTCGGTAATGTCCGATCGCGGCGCCCGGCGCCACCGTTTCAGGCATTCGTCCTTCCATTGTTACGCATGCGCCGTGCAGGGCAGCTCGACGTGCACTACAAACCGGCTGGCGGCCAGTTCTGTGTCCAATCGCGCTTGGTTCTCGTAGAGCGCGCGCAACCGCCCGCGGACATTCTGCAGCCCCAGGCCATGGCGGCTGGCTGGAGGCGCGTCCGGATCGAAATCGTTCTCGACCTTGACCCGCAGCCACCCATCCTCACAACATGCCGCAACTTCGATGATGCCGCCGTCCACCATTCCCGCGACACCGTGCTTGACCGCGTTTTCCACCAGAGGCTGCAGAAACAGCGGCGGTACGATGCAGTTAGCGCAATTGGGGTCCGCCTGGAAGGAGGTCCGGAGCCGCGCGCCGAATCGAACCTGCTCGACATCCAGATAGGCCTTGGCAAGCGCCATCTCCTCTTTGAAGGAGATGCTGGTTTTATCGCCCAAACTCAGGGTACTGCGCAGAAAATCCGAGAGCTTGATGCACATTTCGCGCGCCCGCGTGCCATCCACGGTGGCAAGCGCGCTGATGGAATTCAAGCTGTTGAAAAGGAAATGAGGATTGATCTGTGCCTTGAGCGCTTTCAGTTCGGCTTCACGAGCCAAAGCGCGCGCTTCCTGTTCGCGCGTTTCGGCCTCTCGCGACGATTCCACCGACAGCAGCACATAATGCAGCGCGACCGAAAGCATGTAGAGCAAAACGCCGATTCCGAACACGAGTGGAAGCTGTGGCCCGAAGCGCTTGTCGAGATCGGGAAAATAGAACCGGCTCAGGGCCATGGCCAATCCCTTGGCGACGATGATCCAGAGCAGCCCCGCCACCAGAGCCGCGGGGGTGTGGTTTCCGAGCAGCTTCAGAACCTGCGATGGCCCGACCGGGAGCACGCGGCACATGTACCAGGGGGCGAGGCAAACCAGGGCATAAAACAGCGCGAGCGGGATCGCAATCGCCTCGGTTTCAAGCACGGGCAGACTGCCGGCGATCGAAAGCAGGTAGCCCAACAACCCGGCCAGCGGGAGCCAAGCGATCAGATAAAGAATGATCCGGCCGCGGGTGGCTAAGAGCGGATGCATGGTTGAGCCCCGCTAATTCGCGACCGACATTCCGCCAAATACGGTGGCGCCAGTGATGACGAGTTCCGGGGTTTTGGCGTTCGGGTCGGGTTTGGGATGGATGGTCTTGTCGTCGAAGCCGCCGAAGATGCCGACGCCCTTGGTGGTAACGCTCCAGTTTTCCGGCACGCGAACTTCGACGCCGCCGAAGACGGCATTGACGTCGAGCACGGCCCGATCCACGGTGATGCCGGCGCGCCGGAAGTCCAGCCGCACGCCTCCAAAAACCGCTACTACATCGCCGCCGCGAAAATCCGGATTGTCGATGACGCGCTTGGAACCTGAAAACACCGCGACGACGTTGAGGACCCGGTCCGTACTCACCGGCGCGCCGCCAGAATCAACGTACCGCCTGCGGTCCAGGGCGCGGACCAGCATACTTAAGCCGAACGCGATAATAATCAGCGGCCAAACGTAGTCGAAGTTGAACGTGATGATGTCGAGATTGTCGAGCAGCAGGAACGCGCCGATTAAAGTGATGGCGCCGCCCCACACCAGGCTGGATACCGCCTGGCAGCTTAGGATGCGCGAGATACCGTAGACGATCAGAAGCACGGGCCAGTAGTGCCACACGTCACGGAAATGGACGATGCCCATGTTGTCCAGCAGGAGCCCGAGCCCGACCAGCACGATAATCGAGCCGAGCACCAGGCCTGACGCCCCGGTGTGGTAGCGTTCACGGCGGCGCCGCAACTTGTACTCGATGCGCTCGGATGCGCGCTGGACGCGCTCGTGGATATCGCGCTCGATGCTGTCTTTTAAGTTCTTGCCGAATTGTTCGTCTGGCGGCACGATTCGAGCGTAACAGCCCGGCGGACCTGGTTCGACCCCGTATCGGTGAACGGCGGTAGGGAGTCGGCGAATGCGCTTGAAATCAGCCGTTTACGGCGCCAGCCGCTCGATACGCCAGCGGCCGGCCTCCGTCCGCGTGTATACCAGCCGGTCGTGTAGCCGGTCGGGACGGCCTTGCCAGAACTCGATGGAGTCCGGGCGCAGCCGGTAGCCTCCCCAGTTCGGGGGCGCGGGAATCGCGCCGTCCGCGTATTTTTCCGCAAGCTTCTTAACGCGCGCTTCCAGCATCTCGCGATCCGGCACGGGCGAGCTTTGCCAGGATGCCCAGGCGCTGAGTTGGGATCCGCGGGGGCGAGTCGCGAAGTACGCCTCCGACTCTTTACGCGTGGTCTTGTTTACGACGCCAATGACGCGGACTTGCCGGGCGAATTCGCGCCAGAAAAACACCAGTGCGGCGCGTGGATTTTCCGCCAGTTCGCGGCCTTTCCGGCTGCCGTAATTGGTGAAAAAGACAAAACCGCCGGCCGTCACTTCCTTGAGCAGGACCACGCGCGCGGCCGGTTGGCCGCCGGCCGACACAGTGGCGAGCGCCATCGCATCGGCGTGATCGATTTCGAGCGCGCAGGCTTCCGCGAACCATTGTTTGAACTGCAGGATCGGGTCAGGATCGATGTCGCACTCTTGAAGCCCGCGGCGGAGGTGTTCCTCGCGCAGGTCGGCGAGTCGCATTTCGCGCGTACGCCGCTTCGGGACTACGATGTAGCCGCGTTTCGAATCGCTCAGCACCTCGTTGCGCTCGCGCCCCCAGCGCCACCAGTAGGCCGCGACGTAGGCGCACAGCACGGCGTCCAGCTGGTCCTCGCACGCTTTCAGGGCCTTCCCCGTTTGCGGGATTTCCGGCAGGACCGGGCGCTCGAGCGCGGGAACCAGTTGCGGGAGCCGGTCGAGAATCAAGTCGCGCAGACTGCGAAGTGCCGTGGCGCGCGCTGCAAGGGTTCCTTTCTTGTACTTGACGATGCGATCCAGCTGGAACAGTTGAACGGAAGCCGCATGCGGGTGCACTTCGATTTGATGGCGGCCCTCCGATAATGCGGCGATTGCGTCGCCGTGCCGAAACCCGAGCCGCTTGAGATCGGCTGAAAGCTGGGTGGTTCTGCGCCAGAAACTCCGGCTGCGGCTGGCTGGGTAGGCGCCGGCATGAAACTTGCCGTACAACGAGTGCGCCAGGCGATCGGCGTCGCGCATGCCGTCGGCGTTGGGAATGACAATCGGGGCGTCGATTCCGACCACGGCGTCCGCGCTCGCGTTCGCCGCAACCCAGCGGACGATCTCCGCCGGGTCTTCGACGCATTCAGTTTTCAGCAGCCGCAGTGTGTGGCCGTCATAGGTCAGGACAGCCAAGCCGCTGGGATTCGATTGCCACCCGAAGTCGATACCGAGGAAGCGCAGAAACCCATTGTATCGGGTGATCCGCGGCAACTAACCACCGGACCGGCTACTTGGCTTTCCGGAGGTAGATATTCCCGTTGAAGGTGGTGAGGGAAAGCTCGGGCCCGCCGCCGTTGATGCTGCCGACGATGGTTCTGTCGAACCGGACGCGATACCTGCCTTTGCTGCGATCATTCTGTTCCACTGCCGGTGCGCGCGTGGAATTGCCCAACGCAATATCGAAATCGCTGTAGATAGCTCCGTTATCCGTTTTCATCCGGAGCCCAGCCTTGGAATCGCCCGGCAGAGTCACATCGATATCGCCGTTGAGCGAGCTGAACGACATCGGTTTGTCCGCGCTTACCTTATCGATGGACACCAGCACTTTTCCGTTCAGTGCATGCACAACGGCCGTACCCGTGATATGCGTGGCCGTCGCGCTGCCGTTGGTAATGTCAATCTCGACGTCGCCCGCGATCTGGTCAACCGAGATCTCCCGGCCGTTGACGGCGTGCAGTTTCAAAGAAGTATTGAACGGGACTTGAATATCGAGGCTGACGTTGTCAGCTGGCAATCGTGTCCCGACGGTGATGACGTTATCGGCTTCTTCTACCGTAAGTCCCGTGGCATTGGTGTCGATCCGGTGCAGGCCATCGACCTGGTCGGGCAATCTCCGGCCGCGGCGGCTGCCGGCTTGCGCGTGCGCTTCTACGATCGCCTGATCACCGTTATAACCTTTCACTCGGATGCTGCCGCTGACGAGCGACGCTTTGAGTGTCTTGGGACGCGAGGGATCGCTGAAGGGGACGGTAACCCGGTCCGGCTGCGGCTCCTGTGCCCAGGCTAGGCATGCTGCAAAGAGCGCAAGAAGAAGAGGAGGTTTCCTCATGATTATTGTCCTCGCTTCACGATGCGAATCTCTCCGTTGAGCGTTTCGAACGTGATTTCGGGACCGCCGCTGCCGACGCGCATGAATGTGGATTTGTCGGCGCGATAGACAAACCTCCCGCCATGGCGGTCTCCCGCGGCGGCCGCGGGCCTCGGGAGCAGCGTCGCATCGAAATCCGTATACGCCGCTCCGTTTAGCGTTTTTACGCGAAGGTCTGCAGAAAGATTCGGGCGGAAAGACGCCTCGATGGCGCCGTTAACCGTCTTGAAGGAGCTGTTCGCGGCCGGATTCTTCGCGAAGGAAGCCGAAATATCGCCGTTGACGGTGTGTGCTGTCCCGGCGCCGGCGGCTTCTACCAGTTCAATACGGCCATTGACGTTGCTCAGGTCGAAATCGGCAGAAGTGTTTTCGACGCGAACCGCCCCGTGGTTCAAAGTCGACAATCGTAAAGCGGTGGAGGCCGGGACCTTCAGCTCGAAATCATAGTTCACGTCATAGCCGCGATGCCAGCCCTCGCGATGCCGGAATGGTCCATCGACATAAATGCGCAGTTCGCCGCCCGACTGCGAGATGTCCAGCGTCACTTCGCGTTTGGCGGCTTCCAGGCGCTCCTGCGACTCCGCATTGATCGTCTTGTCGGCGGTCATTTCGATTTGATTCCCGTTGTAGCCGGTTACGTGAATGCGGCCCGAGACATTGTTCAGCTCCAGGCGCGTCGCAGCGGGCAAGGTGCGCCGGATCGTCTCCTGCGAGTCCACACCGTAGGCCAGCGAAGCAGCGGCCGCGAAAGCTATCGCGAGTTTCATTGGAGTTGCCTCAGCGCCCATTGCGCATGTTGCTTCACTTCAGGATTCACGTCCGGGCTCGCCGCCAGATTTTGAACCGCCGGCCTAGCAGACTTGTCGCGAACTTCAACGATCTCGTCCAGAATCGCGATCTGGACCAGCGGAGAATTCTGTTTGGCCAGCGCGTGCGCCAGCCCGTTCCTGCCCACCGGATTGTCGGTAAACTTCTTCAAAGCATCCACGGCGGCCAGGCGGACATTGACGTTGGAATCGTGATCCACGGTTTGGAGCAACGC
>Ga0070738_10000498_pt1 | contig 111146 bp, 113 predicted proteins | sample Coa_R2_2_FD_66446 | JGI IMG/M metagenome (GOLD analysis project Ga0070738, IMG submission 66446) | Surface soil microbial communities from Centralia Pennsylvania, which are recovering from an underground coalmine fire - Coalmine... | ecosystem: Environmental > Terrestrial > Soil >... | reverse complement strand
ACGTTCACGTGCGGCTTCGTTCGCTCAAACTTCTTCTTCGCCATTTGGCCTCTCCAGCTCTCAGCTCTCAGTTGTCAGCGATCAGCTACCCACGCGCGCCCGTCTCCTCCTGACGGCTGAGAGCTGACGGCTGAAGGCTAACCGGGGGAGCCCACGACCAGATTCGAACTGGTGACCTCGTTCTTACCAAGAACGCGCTCTGCCGCCTGAGCTACGTGGGCCGAGCCGCGCCAGCGCGCGGGGCTCGCCGGGAAACGGACGGGCGCGGCGTACCGCGCCCGCTGCCTTGCCAATGCTAGCGAACCACCACGTGCCGACCGGTGGTGGGGGCAGGATTCGAACCTGCGAATCCCTTCCGGGAGCCGGATTTACAGTCCGGTGCCATTAACCGCTCGGCCACCCCACCGGGACGGAGCCGACGATGGGACTCGAACCCGCAACCTGCGGTTTACAAAACCGCTGCTCTGCCAATTGAGCTACGTCGGCCTGGGTATGCTTGCGGGCCGCGCCACCACGCGGCACGGTGGGTGCTAGCGGCCGTCTGGAGCGGCTCCCGAGGGAGGGCAGATGGCAGCCAGAAACCCGTCCGGGCCGCGCCCCGAATCACACGCAATGATACCGTATCCCCCCGCCGGCCAACAAGCGGATCGCCGACGTCGCGCGCTTCCAACGCTGGTCGAGCGGTCCCACGAGCGGATGGACCATTCCCCCGCCCGGCACCAGCCCCGGCACTACTCGTGTCTCGTCAGACGCTGCAATAGCCGGCGACAGCGCGCCGCCAGGGTGGAACGCGGGCGCGACCAGGCGACCGGCGCGGGCGGCGCCTCGAGTACCACGGTAAGCCGGCCGCTCGCTCCGCGCGACACTTTCGACTCCAGCCCCTGCTCGCGGGCGGCCACCACCAGGTGCACTCCCGCCCGCTCGGCCAGGCCGACGAAGCACAGCCGGCGGATGCCCGGCGTGCGCTGCCCGAGCAAGGCGAGCGCTAGCTCGGCGGCCTCCGGCTCGTCCGCTGCCGTTAGCGGGAGGGGCATCGGCTCCGAGCTATGCACGCGCCTACCTCGTGGCCCGCTCAATGCTTCAGGTGGTACGGCACGTCGGCCACGACCACGTTCGCGTGGAAGAACAACGCGGCTTTGAGCCGCAACGCGGTCTGGTTGTGGAGGATCCACTCCCACCAGTGTTTCGGCACGAACTCCGGCAGCACGATCGTGACCAGCCGATTCGGCTCGTTCTCACGCCGCGCGGCGATGTACGCCAGCAGCGGCGGCAGCAGCGAGCGGTATGGCGACTCGATGATCACCAACGGCAGCTTCTGGCCCCACTCCTCCCAACGCTGCTTCAGGCGTTCCGCGGCCTCCAGGTCGTCGGTCACGTGGACCGCAGTCACGTTGTCGGAGATCGCGCGGGCAAACGACAGTGCGGGCAGCACGCCGAGGTGCAGGTTCGGCAGCGGCACGATCACCAGCGGCTTCGTGTTCACTAGCTCCAACGTGTCGCGCTGGGGATCAAGCACCAGCTCCGCGGCGACAGCCTCGTAGTGGCGGTGGATGGCGTACAGCGTGGCGATGATCACCGGGATGATGATGAGGATCATCCAGGCGCCGTGCGAGAACTTCGTAGCGGCGATGATGATCGACACCAGTCCCGTGGTCACCGCGCCCACGGCATTGATGACCATGCTGCGCTGCCAGCCGGGCGAGCGGCGCGTCCACCAGCGCTTCACCATGCTCGACTGCGAGCAGGTGAAGGAGACAAAGACGCCCACCGCGTAGAGGGGAATCAGGGCGCTGGTTTCCGCGCCGAAAGAGATCACCAGGATCGTCGCCAGCGCGCCTAGCACGACGATGCCCGTCGAGAACGAGAGCCGGTCGCCGCGGAACGAGAACTGGTGCGGCAGAAAGCCGTCTCGCGCCAGGAAGAAGCTCAGACGCGGAAAGTCGGAGAACGCTGTGTTCGCCGCTAGCACCAAGATCAGCGTCGTGAACGCTTGCACCAGGTAGAACAGGACGTTCGTCCCGAGTGTCAGCCGCACCACTTGCGAGATGACCGTCGGGTTGCCATCCGGGTTAGGCAGGATCTGGTAGACGTGTGCCAGCAGCCCGATCCCGCCGAATAGCACGCCGAGGATGGCGGCCATCCAGACGAGCGTGGTCGCCGCGTTCTTGGCTTGCGGCTCCTTGAACGCCGGCACGCCGTCGGAGATCGCCTCGGTGCCCGTGAGCGCCGCGCAGCCCGAGGCGAAGGCGCGCAGCACGAGGAACAGCGACATGCCCTCGACGGCGGGCACGGCCTCCGCTTCGGCGCGCGGCAGCTCGCCCAGCGCGACGTACTTGAAGGCGGCGATGCCGAACACCAGCAGCATCGAGCCGATGAACAGGTAGGTCGGCAGCATGAAGATCGTGGCCGACTCGCGTACGCCGCGGAGATTGACCACGACCATGAAGACGATGAAGGCGATCGCCATCTCGACGCGGAAGGCCACGAGGCCCGGCGCGGCCGAGGTGATCGCGGCCACGCCCGCGCTGATACTCACCGCCACCGTCAGCACGTAGTCGGTGAGCAGCGAGGAGGCCGCGAGCAGCGCCGGTATGTCGCCCAGGTTGTCGCGCGTGACGATGTACGAGCCGCCGCCGCCCGGGTAGGCGAAGATCGTCTGGCGGTATGAGGTCGCGACGATCGCCAGCAGCAGGATGATAGCGCCGGTGATCCAGAGCATGGTGCGGCTGGTAGCCGCCGCGGCGCCCGCCAGCGTCAGCACGAGCAGGATCTCCTCCGTAGCGTAGGCCGAGGACGAGATCGCGTCGGAGGAGAAGACCGCGAGCGCCTTGATCTTGGGGATCCGCTCGTGGACGCTCATCGCGGTGGTGAGCGGCGAGCCGATGACGAGGCGCTTGAGGCGCGTCCAGAACAGCGCGAAGCCGCCGCGCGGCTCTAGCACGCGCTCAGTGGCGATGATGTGGCCCTCGGGCGCGCGGCGAAACTCCCGGGCGTGGGGCCGCTCGATGCGCACGTACTTCGTGCCCGGGCGCTGCCCGGTCCGCAGCTCGCGCCGCTCGAGGTGCGCCTCCGCCTCGGCGCGGCTGCCGTCGTCGCGATCGGGCCGGGGAGCGCCGGCCGCGCGCGGCCCACTGGGCCGTGAGGGCGATTCGTCGTCAGGCGTCACAACAGTTCCTTCCTAGTCAACGCGTTGGGGCGAGGCGTGGGGCGCTTCGAGCATCCCGTACCCGATTGTCCAGACCGTTAGCCCAGGAAGGCGATCAGCAGCCAGAGAAGCGCCAGGCCGAACACGGCCACGGCGCTCAGGTCGACGCCGGCCCAATGAGTAGGGAATGGCATGGTGCTCGGTCCTCGGGGCCGGCGCCGGCGCACGGGTAGCGCGAAGGCTGCCCTGGCGCGCCCCTTTGCGGCCTCTACCATTAGCGTAGGGGATAGGCCGCCCAAGCCGCAGCCAAGACGCGGCTGCTGGCGCTCAAGATGCGCTCAAAGTTTCCGGGCCGCCCTGGCGCGCGGCGGACGGCCTGATTCCTGCAAGCGGGAGCCAAGCTCTCGTCCGCCCGTCGCCATTTCGCGGTGGAGAACGAACCGAGTGGAGGCGCGCGAGGTCCTGGTGGCGCTCATCACCGTGGCAACGCTGCTTGCCGTGATGTTGCGCCCCCGCGGAATCGCCGAGGCGCTCAGTGCGCTCGTGGGCGGCGCTCTAGTCGTCGCCGTGGGTGCCGTGCCGCCCGTCCAGGCGGCGGCGCTGCTGCTGAACGCCTGGAACGTCTTCGGCTTCTTTCTCGGGCTGATGCTGATCGCCGCGGCGGCCGATCATGCGGGCGTCTTCGACGTGCTCGCCTGGCAAGCCGCGCGCCATGCCGCCGGCAGCCGCCGTCGCTTGCTGCTCAACGTCTTCGCAATCGGCATCGTCTTGACGGCCTTCCTCTCCAACGACGCCACCGCCCTCGTACTCACGCCCGTGGTCTACACGCTGGCCGTGCGCTTGGCCCTCCCCGTGCGGCCCTACGCGTTCGCCTGCACCTTCATCGCCGATACGGCGTCGTTCCTGCTGCCGGTAAGCAATCCCATCAACATCTTGGTCCTCCAGCGCTTCCCGGCCTCGCTGCCCACCTACCTGCACCATCTGCTGCCGGCCGCGCTCGGAGCCATTGCCGTGAACGTCGTCGCCTTTTTCATTCTGTTTCGAGGCGACCTGCGCGGGGACTTCGACACGACCGCCATCGTGCGGCCCGCAGTCGTGGATCGCGCTCCCCGGTTGCTCCGCTTCACAAGCGGGGCCCTGGTAGCCATTGCGGCGGGCTACTTGCTGGCCGCCTGGCAGGGGTGGCCGCTGGGGCTCGTGGCCCTGGCGGGGGCGACGGTGCTGCTGGGCGGCTGGGCGCGTTGGGGGAACCTAGCGGGGCAGAAGCTGGCGCGTGAGTTGTCCTGGGGCCTGTTTGGCTTCGTCGCGGGGTTCCTTGTGATCGTCCAGGGAATCGAGAACGTCGGGCTCGTCAACGGGCTGGGGCGAGGGCTGGCGTTGCTGGCCGGCGCTGAGCCCCTCCGGGCGACGTTCGCCGCGTTGCTCACGGGAGCGCTGGGCGCGAACGTCGTCAACAACGTGCCGGCCACTCTGATCCAGCTCGCCGCCATCGACAGCCTGCCGGCCGACCGTACCCAGACGTTGCTCGCTTACGGTACGATCGTGGGGGCTGACCTGGGGCCGAACCTCACGACGGTCGGATCGCTCGCCACCATGCTCTGGCTGCTCATACTGCGCAAGCGCGGAGTGGAGATCTCGTCGTTGGACTACCTCCGTATCGGGGTGGCGACTACCCCCGGCCTGCTGCTCGCCGCCGGCCTGGCGCTCTGGTGGACCGGGGGCTGAGCGTGCGGGTGCTGTTGGCCGTCGGCGCGAACCCGGATCCTGTCTGGCTGCAGCGAGCGGTGACGCTCCTGCCTGCCCAGACGAGCGAGTTAGTGCTTCTCCACGTGGTGGACGTCGGGCCGCGACACGAGTGGGAGCAGGCCCGGGGCCGCTTCGTGGCACGCGCCCCCCTCCGCCCGGAGCGCGAGGCCAGTCTCGCGGACGCCGAGCGCGAACGGGGAGTTGCCGTGCTCGCTCGGGCCGAGGCTATCCTATCTGGCGCCGACTACCGCGGCGCGATCAGGCAGCGCCTCGTGACCGGGCGCCCCGAGCGCGAGATCGTCGCCGCGGCCGCCACGCTCGGCGCGGACGTGATCGTGCTGCGCGCGCGCGAAGGCGCCGGCCGGGCGCCCGCCGGGCCAGCCTCGGTCGGCCACGTCGCCCGCTTCGTCGTCGACCACGCCCCGTGTCCCGTCCTGCTGCTGCGCGGCGTCACCCGGTAGGATTTCTCCGGGCGCGCGGCCACGCCCCGCACGTCCACCTCAGCGTGAGCCCGCAGCAGCTGGACGACCGCGTTGTCTCAACATGTCCCCGCGTCGTCGTCCAGCCGCAAGCGATAGCCGACGCCGGGCTCGGTCAGGAGGTAGCACGGCTGCTGCGGGTCGGCCTCTAGCTTCTTGCGGAGCCGCGCCACATACACGTGCAGGTAGTGTGCCTCCGCGCTGTAGCTGCTGCCCCACACCCACTCCAGCAGCATGCGGTCGGTCAGCACTTTGTTGGGGTGCGACACGAACACCTTCAGCAGCTCGTATTCGGTGGGCGTCAGGTGTACCTCCCGCTCGCCCACCGTCACCCGGCGCCGTTCCAGGTCCACGGCCAGAGTGCCGCTGCGAAAGATCGCGCCCGCTTCGCGCGAGGGTCCGACCGCGTGGCGCAGCGCCACGCGAATGCGGGCCAGCAGCTCTTCCACCCCGAAGGGCTTGGTCAGATAGTCATCCGCCCCCTGATCGAGGGCCAGGACCTTGTCGCGCTCGGCGCCCCGCACGGAGAGCACGACGATCGGCGTGCCCGCCCGCTCGCGCAGCGCCCGGATGACCGCGAAGCCCTCCATGTCGGGCAAGCCCAGGTCGAGCAGCACGACGTCGGGATGGAACCGGTCGTAGTGGTCCAGCGCCTCCCGGCCAGTGCTCGCCGTGTCGACCTCGAACTCGTGTCGGAGCAGGTTGGTGCGCACCGCCCGCACGATCGCGGGCTCGTCGTCCACCACCAGCACCCGCGCGCCCATCAGCTGGCCTCCGTCAGGCGCGGCGGTGCGGCCACCGCCGGGTCGGCCAGCGGCAGCGCGAACGTAAACGCGGCCCCGCCGCCCACCCGGTTCGTCGCCCAGATGCGTCCGCCGTGCGCCTCCACCAGCCCCTTGGCCACCGCCAGCCCGACGCCCTGCCCCTGCGGCCGGGCGCCGCTCGTGTCGACGCGGTAGAACGACTCGAACAGGCGCGGCAGCGCGGCGGCCGGTACCCCCGGGCCGCGGTCGGCCACCGTCACCAGCGCCTCGTCGCGCGTCCGCCGCACCACCACCGCGATCTCCGAGCCGGCTGGAGTGTACTTCACCGCGTTCTCGATCAAGTTGGTGAGCACCTGGTCGATCTCCACGTAGTCTAGCGGGACGGGCGGCAGGTCGTCGGGGACGGTCACCGCGATCGTATGGCGAGCGGTCAGCGGGCGCAGCCGGCCCACCACGTCGTCCACGAGAGCGCCGAGATCGTACCAGGCTTTCTCGGGCCGCAGGCTGCCGCCTTCCAGGCGCGAGAGGTCCAGCAGGTTCCCCACGATGCGGTTGAGCCGCTGCGCCTCCTCGACGATCGCCAGGGCGAACTCATGCTGCTCCTCGCGCGTCCAGGCGACGTCTTCCTGCAACAGACTCCCCGCCGACGCGATGATCGACGCCAGCGGGGTGCGCAGGTCGTGCGAGACGGCATTCAGTAACGCCGTCTTCTGCTCGTCGGTGCGGCGCAGGATCTCGGCCTCCATCGCCTCCCGGCGCAGGCGCGCGCGCTCGACGGCCAGGCCGATCTGCGCCGCGACCGCTGACAGCAGGCGATCTGCCGTCGGGTCAGCGGCGAGCGTGCCGCGCCGCGAAACCAGCAGCAGCGCCCCGAGGCGCCGTTCCTGCACGGACAGCGGTACCAGGTGCAGCCGGGCCCGCTCGCCGGCTTGCAGCGCCCCGAGCCGACGGGTAGTCCCGATCCGCACCCAGCGGCCGGGCGCCCCGCGCTCGGCGCCCGTCGGCGCGCGGCCCGTGCCCAGCACCCGCGCCGGCTCCGCCCGCGCCGTGCGCAGTATCCGCAGCGCCTCGTCGTCGCCTGCGGCCACGCGTATCGAGCCGTGCGTGTCTGCTGGCACCTCGATGGCCACCGCGGCCAGGCTCAGCTCGCGCCGTAGCCGCTCCGCCACCTCGCGCAGCGCCTGGTGCAGCTCCGGCTCGGCCACCAGCCGCACCACGTCGTAGAGCACGACGGCCTCGCGCTCCCGCTGCTCCGCCTCTTGCGCGCGGCGGCGCTGGCCCGCGGCGAGCTGTCCCGTGACGATGGCTGTCAGCAGGAACAGCAGCAAGCTGATCCACTCCTCCGGGTCCGACACCGTGAAGGTATGGACCGGCTCGACGAAGAAGAAGTCGAAGGCCAGGAACGCGAGTACCGACGCCACGACCGCCGGCCAGCTCCCGTAGGCGACGGCGATCGCCAGCACGGCGATCAGGTAGAGCATGGAGATGTTGGCGATGGGCATGCGCCCGAGCACCGCGCCGATGAGCATGCTGACCAACGCGACCGCCCCGAGCGCCGCTGCGTACCCCACCCAGCCGGCGCGCAGGGCGGTCGGCCTCGGCAATCCCCGGATCACACGCGCTGCCCCTTCGCCGCCCTCGTGGCCCTCGTCGCTCGCCCCTGTATCTAGCGTAGAGCACGAACGCTCAACAGACGGTCAATCCGCGGGCTAGAAGGCTCAAGGCCCGCTCAAGATCCCAGGCGCGCGTAGTCGGCGGTCGGCGGTCCAGCACCTTTCCGGCCACCGCCAGAGACGGCGCGCCTGGGCGAAGGCTTCTATGCCGGCGTGAACGGCGGCGAGATGGATGACCATCGAGTCCGTCCGCTCAGGCGGGCTCGGTGCTGAAACGATAGCCCACGCCGGGATCGGTGAGCAGGTAGCGAGGATGCTGAGGGTCGGCCTCCAGCTTGCGCCGCAGGCTGGCGACGTAGACGTGCAGGTAGTGCCCCTCCGTGCCGTACTCCGGCCCCCACACCTCTTGTAGCAGCATGCGGCGGGTGAGCACCTTGTCGGGGTGCGTGATGAAGGCGCGCAAGAGCGCGTACTCCGTCGGCGTCAGCTTCACCTCCTGGCCGCCCACCGTTACCTGGCGCCGCTCGAGATCGACCGCCAGGTCGCCGCTGCGGAACACGGGGGCGCTGCCGCTCGCCGGGTGCGCCGCGTGGCGCAGCGCCACCCGCACGCGCGCCAGCAGCTCGTCCATGCCAAAGGGCTTGGTGAGGTAATCGTCCGCGCCCAAGTCGAGCGCCCGCACCTTGTCGCGCTCGGCGCCGCGCGCCGAGAGCACGACGATCGGCGTCGCCGCGTGGGCGCGGATGCGCTCGACCAGCTCCAGGCCGTCCACGTCGGGCAGGCCGAGGTCGAGCAGGATCAGATCGGGCCGGCGCGTGGCGTACGCCGCCTGCGCCTCCGCGCCGCTGGTGGCGCTCAACACGTCGTAGCCGTGGGCCGCGAGATTCGTGCGCAGCGCGCGCAGGATCTCCGGCTCGTCGTCCACCACCAGGACTCGCGCGCCACGCGCCTGCATCAGCCGGCCTCGGCCACCGGCACGAGCGCCGGCGGCGTGCCCAGCGGCAGCGTGAAGCGGAAGCAGGCGCCCTGCCCCGGCGCGCTCGCCACGTCGAGGTGGCCGCCGTGCGCCTCCACCAGCCCGCGCGCCACCGCCAGCCCCAGCCCCGTGCCGCGTGGGTGCCCCGGCCCGCTCGTCACGCGGTAGAACTTCTCGAACACGCGCGGCAGCGCGGCCGCCGGGATGCCCGGGCCCGCGTCCGCCACCTCGACGACGAGCATGTCGCCCTCGACGTGGGCGGCCACGCGGATCGGCGTGCCGGGCGGCGTGTACTTCAACGCGTTCTCCAGCAGGTTGCTTAGCACCTGATCGATCTCCACGTAGTCCAGCAGCACGGGCGGCAGCGTGTCGGGCACGTCCACGGCGATGGGGTGGTCGGCGGCGAGCGGTCCGAGCCGGCCCAGCACGTCCTCCACCAGCGCCGAGAGCGGATACCATTCCTTCTCGGGCCGCAGGACGCCCGCCTCGATGCGCGATAGGTCCAGCAGGTTGCCCACCAGGCGGTCCAGCCGGTCCGCTTCCGCCTCCACCGTGGCCGCGAAGGCGTCGCGCTCGGCGTCGCTCCAGGCCACGTCGTGCTGGCGCAAGCTGCCCGCCGCCGCCTTGATCGACGCCAGCGGCGTGCGTAGGTCGTGCGAGATCGAGCTGAGCAGGGCCGCCCGCAGCTCGTCGGTGCGACGCAGCACCTCCGCCGCGTTGGCCTCGGCTTGCAGGCGTACGCGCTCGACCGCCAGCGCGATCTGGTCGGCGGCGGCCTCCAGCAGCCGCGTCTCCTCGCGCGTGAACGGCGCCCGCGCGGGCGCCGCGACGACCCGCAGCATCCCGAGCACGCGCGGGCCCGCCCGCAGCGGCAAATCGAACCGCCGCGCCGCCGCAGCGTCCGGCGCCGCGGCCAGACGGACCGGCGGCACGACCCGCACCCAGCGCCGCGGGCCGGCCGGGGTGCTCGGCACGCCCTCGGCCGCCAGCAGCCAGCGCGGCGTCTCACGGCCGTCACCCGTATCGCTGCCGACGACCGCTCGCGGCTGCAAGCGCCCCTCCTCGTCGGCCAGTAGGATGGCACAGAGCTGGAGCTGCAGGACGCTGCCCAGGTACTCGGCCACCTGCCGCAGCGCGGCGTCGAGCGTCGGCGCGCTGGTCAGCCAGCGGCCCACCGCGTAGAGCTGGACGGCCTCCTGCTCCCGCCGGTGCGCCTCGTCGGCGCGGCGTCGCTGGCCGGCCGTGAGCTGCCCGGTGACGACCGAGGCCGCTAGCAGCAACAGGAGCGCCAGCCACTCGTCGGGGTCGGCCACCGTCAGCGTGTGGGCCGGGCCGACGAAGTACCAGTTGAAGATGACGAAGGCCAGCAGCGACGCCATGACGGCGGGGCCGCTACCGAAGCGCGTGCCCAGCGCGAGCACCACCAGCAGGTAGAGCATCGACACGTTGGCGATTCGCGCCCAGCTCAGGATCACGCCGATGGCGAGGCTGACCAGCACCACACCGGCGACAGCCGCGACATAGCCGCGCCAGACGGGTGCCGGCGCGGTGGGGGATGCGGCGTCCTGGTCCCAGCTCATGGCAGCCACCTCAGTCCGTGCGTCTTCTCCGGCCGAGCCACCCCACCGCACGCACCCGCATCGGCAGAAGCCTCGGGGGCGGAGCCCCCCTTAGCGCTTGAGGTGGTACGGCACATCGGCCACGACGGTGTGGGGCTGGAAGAACAGCGCCAGCTTCAGCCGCAGCGCCGTCTGGTTGTGGAGGATCCATTCCCACCAGTGCTTCGGCACGAACTCGGCCAGCACGACCGTCACCAGCCGCTGCGGCTCGTTCTTGCGCCGCGCGGCGATGTAGGCCAGCAGCGGCGACAGCAACGACCGATATGGTGACTCGATGATCACCAGCGGGATGTCCTGCGCCCACTCCTCCCAGTGGTCTTTAAGCGCCTCGGCCTCCTCCAGGTTGTCGGTCACGTGGATGGCCGTCACGTTGTCGGAGAGCGCGCGGGCGAAGTCGAGCGCGGGCAGCACGCCCAGGTGCAGCGACGGCAGCGGCACGATCACGATCGGCTTGGTGTCGGCCGGTCGCAGCGTGACCGCTCGTGGATCGAGGACTAGCTCCTCGGCGACTCGCCGGTAGTGACTGTGAATGAGGTGCAGCGTCAGGACGATCGCCGGGATGATGAGCAGGATGATCCAGGCGCCCTGGCTGAATTTCGTCGCCGCCGTCACGACGGCGACCACGCCGCAGGTGAGGGCGCCGATGCCGTTGATGATCGTGCCGCGCTGCCAGCCCGGCTCGCGCCGCGTGCGCCAGCGCCGCAGCATGCTCGACTGCGAGCAGGTAAAGGAGATGAACACTCCGGCCGCGTACAGCGGGATAAGCGCGTGAGTATCGGCGCCGAAGATGATCACCAGCGCCCCGGACACCAGGCCAAGTGCCACGATGCCCGTCGAGAACGCCAGCCGGTCGCCGCGGAACGAGAACTGCCGCGGCAGGAAGCCGTCCCGCGCCAGGAAGTAGCTCAGGCGCGGGAAATCGGCAAAAGCCGTGTTGGCTGCGAGGATCAGGATGGCCATGGTGGCTGCCTGAACTATGTAGTACAGCGGGCCAGCGCCGAACGTGAGCCGCGCGATCTGCGAGACGACCGTCTCGTGACCTTCCTGCGGCATGATGCCGTACAGGTGCGCCAGCAGGCTGACGCCGCTGAACAGCAGCCCGGCAATGATCGCCATGGCGAGTAGCGTCGTGGCGGCGTTCTTCGCCTGCGGCTCCTTGAACGCTGGCACGCCGTCGGAGATCGCCTCGGTGCCCGTCAGCGCCGAGCAGCCGGAGGAGAACGCCCGCAGCAGCAGGAAGACTAGCGCCAGCCCGCTGTAGGTGCCCACCGTGGCGGGCGCCACCGGCTCGGCGCGCGGTACCTCGCCCAGGATCAGCGCCTTCACCAGCCCAACGGCGAACATCACCAGCATCGCCGCGATGAACAGATACGTCGGCACGGTGAAGATGTTGGCCGACTCGCGCACGCCGCGCAGGTTGGCAAACGTCATGAAGCCGACGAAGAACACGGCCAGCTCGACCTCATAGGGGTGCAGCACCGGCACGGCCGAGGTGATGGCCGCCACGCCGGCGCTGATGCTCACCGCCACCGTCAGCACGTAGCCAATGAGCAACGACGAGCCGGCGATAAGCGCCGGCACGTCGCCCAGGTTGTCGCGGGTCACGATGTACGCGCCCCCGCCGCCGGGGTAGGCGTGGATGGTCTGCCGATAGGCGGTCGCCACGATGGCGAACAGCGTGACGATGGCGAGCGTGATCGGCAGGGTGAACTGGTTGACGACGGCTGTCCCCGCGATCATCAGCGCCAGGAGGATTTCTTCCGTGGCGTAAGCCGAGGACGACAGGGCGTCGGAGGCGAAGACCGCGAGCGCCTTGATCTTGGGGATCCGCTCGTGGGTCGTCATCGCCGTGGAGAGCGGCGAGCCGATCACGAACCGTTTCAGGCGGGTCCACAGCCGCGCGAGGCCCCCGTGGGGTTCCAGCACGCGCTCGGTAGCGATGATGTGGCCCTCGGGCGCGCGGCGAAACTCCCGGGCGTGGGGCCGCTCGATGCGCACGTACTTCGTGCCGGGGCGCTGCCCGGTTCGCAGCTCGCGCCGCTCGAGGTGCGCCTCCGCCTCGGCGCGTCCCTTGTCGTGCCCGTCGTTGACTTCGCGAGTGGACCGCCCGTTGCTCGCGCCGCGGTGCGGCGCTTCGTCTTCGGGAGCCACGTCCACGTCCCTTCTAGCCCGGTCCCGCGGGTAAGCGACCGTGGCGCTGACGGCGACAGCTCAGCACGTCACCCAGGCCGCCGCGCACGCTCGCGGCCCTGTCCAAGCGCCGCTGCCCCGTGCCCGGCGCGAGCGGCGGCGCGTGCCGCCAGCCGACGGCCGCGCCTCTCGCCCCGCGAACCGTTGCACACTAATACTAGCGCTTTCCGGCGTCTTCAGCAGCGTCCCAGGTGAGCGCGGCGCCCGGCCACTCCTGCGGCCAATCCGAAGGGCTGGTTACTTGGTCCCCTTCGTCAGCCGCAGCCGTGACGCGGCTGTGACGCGGCCGGCGGGCGCTGTGACCCAAGCGTGCCGCGAGGGAGAGTACCCTGCCCTCAGACCGCCGCGCGTCTCCACGGCAAGGGAATCATCACAGGGAGCTTCATCGTCCATGTGGGTTGTCTGCTACCTCGTGCTCGCCGTGTCCGTCTTCGTCGCGTGGAAGTGGTTGTACCGCGAAGCCTGAGCGCGTTCCCCGTGCGTCGCCGGCGCCCGGCCCCCCGCCGCTCGTCGCCGGGTGTCTCATCTTTGCTCGCGGGGGGCGCCTATCCCCGCCCCGCGGGCGGTTTGCGCGCCTCCCATGCTGTATACTGCGTGCGCGGTCCCCGCTGGTCGCTCCACGATACCGACCGTGCGCGGGGTCCAGCGCACGCAGGGAGGAGGTAGCAACGATGCCAGCATGGCGTGGCCCTCGGCTCTCATCCCTGGTCGGTTCGATTGGCGGCGCTCTGCTCCTGGCCGCGGCGCTCGCGCCCGGCGCGTCCACGGCAGTCTATGCCCAGGACGGCGCTGGCCCCGGCGGCCCTCCGATGGGCCCCGCGGGCGGCCCTGGCCCCGGACCGGGGATGGCGCCGCTCATCGGTGGGCCTGGCCCCGGCCCGCGCGGCCTGGGCGGTGGCTACGACGCCGGGTACGCCGAGATCGCGGTCCCGGGCCAGACGCAGTACTGTCGCGAGCAGATCGGCGCGCAGGCGGACGCCTGGGCATACATCGGCCCCACGTTTAGCGGCTACCAGTTCCCGCCCTACGGCGGCATGTGGGGCTTCTACGCCGACATCGGTCCCGTGTGCCGCTGGCAACCTCACTAGCGCCTCAACGGGGAGTCGCCTGTGGGTTGTGGGATCCCAACCCACAGCAACGGACCAGTGACAGACGGTCAGCCGGCTGGCTCTGAGACAGCGTGGCGAGGGGCGGCTCCGGGCCGCCCCTCTCGCCTGCCTGCCGCGAACCGCGGCGCCCGTGCTATCCTAACCACGGATGCTGAATAGCGGCCGCCTGGCGGGCGGGAAGCGCGAGACAGCGGTGAGGAGCAGGCAGTGGCGGGCATCTTGGTGCCCCTGGGCGGCGCGCTGACCGGAACCGCTCAAGACGACGAGGTGGTGCGGCTAGCCTGTGTGCTAGCCCGCCAATCGAAGACCCCCGTGTGCTTTCTGCACGTCATCCAGGTGCCGCGCACCTTGGCAGTCGACGCCGAGCTGCCGGCGCAGACCCACCGCGGCGACGAAGTGCTGCTGCGCGCCGAGACCGAGGCGCAGCGGCTGGGCGTGCAAACCGAGACGGCGCTGGCCCAGGCCCGCGAGATTGGCCCGGCCATCGTGAACGAGGCGGTGGACCGCGGCTCCGCCCTCATCGTCATCGCCATCGACCCCGACCGGCGCTCGGGCACCTTCCACATCGGCCAGATCGCGAGCTACGTGCTAGAGCACGCTCCCTGCGCCGTCATCGCGCACCGTATGTCGTTCGCTCCCGAGCCGCCGCCCAGCCGCGGCCGCTAGCCCCCTCGGTCGTCCTCGGGGGTTGCAGGCGCGCTCCCCTGCCACGGGGCTGCCCCGCCCGCCTCTCCCCGGGGGTGCAGGGGCAGTGGCGCTCGCAGTATTCCGCGCCACACCCTGCCGGGGGGCGTGGGGGGTGTCCCCCCATCTGCCCTTCTCTCTTAATCTCCGGGGGGTGGGGGTGTCCCTCACAAAACCTAGCCCCCTAGCTGGAACAGCTCGCAGCACGTGCCTCCCAGCACTTGCGCCTCGGTCGGCGTATCCAAGCGCGCCTCGCGCACGACCACCGTCGGGTTGCCGTCGCCCACGTCGAACGGATAGTCGCTGCCCAGCAGCACCCGCTCGCCCCCCATCACGTCGGCCAGGTAGCGGACCGCCGGCGCGAACAACAGCATGGTGTCGTAGTAGAACCAGCGCGCGTACTCCAACGGCGGGTGGCTGGCGTGGACGCGCGCCTCCGGGCTGACGTCGTACACGCGCTGGAACCGCCCCACCTGATAGGGGAAGAAGCCGCCCCCATGTACCAGGATCACCTTCAGGTCCGGGTGGCGGTCGGCAATGCCGCCGAAGATCAGGCAGCCGGCGGCAATCGTCGTGTCCATCGGATTGCCCACCGCCTGGGCCAGGTTGTACTCTTTCAGGCGGAAGCCGACCTGCGGCGCGTAGGGATGTACCAGCACCGGCTGGGCGAGCGCCTCGGCGGTCGCCCACAGCGGCTCCAGCGACGAATCGTCCAGGTTGTGCTCGTTGAAGTTCGGCCCGACCATCACCCCGCGCAGGCCCAGCTCCGTCGCCGCGTATTCCAGCTCCTGCGCGGCTAGCCGGCCGTCTTGCAGGGGCACGACCGCCATCCCCGAATAGTGGTCGCCGCCCGCCGCCCGGATGTCCTCGGCCATCGTGCGGTTCTGCAACCGGCACCAGCGCGCGCCGATCTCCGGCGGCAGGAAGTAGCAGTACATCTCCATCCAGGTGCTCAGCACTTGGCGGTCCACCCCCTGCTGACGGAGCCGCTCCACGCGCTCGGTGAGGTCACGCACCGGCCGGCCGACGGGTCGCAGCGGCGGCCGCCCCGGAAAGACGATCTGCGGCAGGCCGCTCTCGGTCGTGCGTAGCTCGCAGCCGTAGCTGGCCGCGTCGCGCTCCAGCTCGGCGATCACCTGGGGCGAGAGGTAGTGGGCGTGCGCGTCGACGATCATGCTCCGCCTCTCCGTCGCATTGCCGATGTGGGATGGCGCGACCCGCGCGCTCCCGAGAGTATAGCGCGCGGTAGATGCTAGACTGGAGCAGCCAAGCCTGGCTCGCAGCCCTCGGGGTGGACCGGCGGATGGACCGCACCTTTGCTCTGCTCGGCGCGCTGCTCGCGTTCCTCGCGGTGGGCGCGGGCGCGTTCGGCGCGCACGCGCTGCGCGAGCGCGTGTCGCCCGAGATGCTCGACGTCTTCGAGACAGCAGCGCGCTACCAGATGTACCATGCGCTGGGGCTGCTGGCCGTCGCTTGGGCGGCCGGCCGCTGGCCCGGCGGCGCAACCACCGCCGCCGGCTGGCTGTTCTTCGCCGGCATTGTGCTCTTCTCCGGGAGCCTGTACGGGCTGAGCCTGAGCGGCCTGCGCTGGCTCGGCGCCATCACGCCGCTCGGCGGGCTGGCGTTCCTGGCCGGCTGGCTGGCGCTCGCCTGGGCCGTCTGGCGCGGCCAGGGGGCCTGACCGTGGACAAGCCCCTCGCCCCGGAGTGGCTGCCGACCGTCAACACGGCGCTCATCGTCATCAGCGGCGTGTTTCTCGTCATCGGCCTGCTCTTCATCCGCCGCAAGCAGGTCGCGCTGCACCGCGCCAGCATGCTGACCGCTACCGCGTTCGCGGCGCTGTTCCTGGTCGTCTACGTGACCCGCTATGTCCTGTATGCGCCCAAGCACTTCGTGGGTGAGGGACCGCTCGCCGTCTTCTACTACACCGTGTTGGGCTCTCACATGGTGCTCGCCGTGGCCCAGGCCCCGCTCGTCGTCGTCGTGCTGACGCTGGCGCTGCGCGGCCGCTTCGCCCGCCACCGCCAGCTTGCGCGCATCGCCGTCCCCATCTGGCTCTACGTAGTGCTCACCGGCTGGCTCGTCTACGGCCTGCTCTACCTCCGCTAGCCGGCGCCCCCGCCCCAACTGGCCCGAACCTTGCTCTACGGCGCCCGCCGCGGATCGGCCGCGGTAGGCTCGTCGCCGCGGCACGGTCGTGTGCAGGGCTGCCGCGAGCCGTGCCCCGCGTACGGCCCCCGCGGCAGAGAGGAGGCAGGGTGGCATGGAGCGCAGGGAAGCGGGTGCCGGCGGACCACGGATCAGCCGCCGCGCGCTACTGGCGGGAACGGCTGCTATTGGCGCGGGCGTGTCGCTGTCGCACGGCGGGGCGCGGTTGGCCCGCGCGGCGGCCCCACGGCAGCAGCCCCCGAACGAGAGCCCTTACAAGGTCGGCATCGCCATCGGCGGCGAGCAGTTCTCCCCACCCCTGCTCGTGGAGTACGCCGTCCTGGCCGAGCAGGCGGGGTTCGACGGCGCCTGGGTCACCGATCACCTCCAGCCCTGGCAGGAGAACGAGGGCCACGCCACCCAAGCTTGGGTGGCGCTTGGGGCGATCGGCAGCCGCACCAGCCGAGCCATGTTCGGTACCGGCGTCACCACCCCGACCTTCCGCTACCGCCCCGAGATCGTCGCCCAGACCTTCGCCACGCTCGGCGCGCTCTATCCAGGGCGCATCTTCCTGGGGATTGGATCGGGCGAGTCGATGAACGAGGTGCCGGGCGGCGGCGGCTTTGCCCCTTACGCCGAGCGCGCGGCGCGCATGGCCGAGGCGATCACCCTGATCCGCCGCTTGTGGAGCGGCGAGCGCGTGAGCAGCGAAGGGCCCTACTACCCGATCCCCGCGCCCGGCCTGCGCATCTACGACCTGCCCGCGCAGCCCATCCCGATCTACGTCGCCGCCAGCGGTCCCAACAGCGCGCGCATCGCCGGCCAGCTAGGCGATGGCTGGATCACCGACGCCAAGAGCGCGGTCGATCCTGCCATGCGCGCCGCCTTCGCGGACGGCGCCCGTGCGGCCGGCAAAGACCCCGCTCGGCTGCCCATCCGCGTTGAGAGCTTCATGGTCGTGGGCGGCGAGCCAGAGGCGAACGAGGCCGCCGCGCTGTGGCGCTTCTCGCCCATCGGCTTCAAGGAGCTGCTGTACGAGCCAGACCCGCGGGTCATCCAGGCGCGCGCCGAGGCCGAACTCACGCTCCACGACGTCTGGGGCGACTGGACGGTCAGCACCAACCCGGCGGACCACGCGCAGAACGTGCGCAAGTTCTGGGACGCCGGCGTACACGAGGTGTGGGTCCATAGCGGCCAGCAGGACCAGCGGCGCGTCATGGACTTCTATGCCAGCCAGGTCCTGCCGCTGCTCGCCGACCGCCCGTAGCCGCACCCTAAAATCTTCCTTAAAGCCGAGCCGCCCCCACAGTACGCGGCCTGCACCGGCACGGGAGCTGCGCCGGCAGTCGTTGCCACGAGGTCGGCGGCCCGCACCCCGAACGCCCCCGGCGGCCTTCGAGTGCAGCCGCGGCAGCTGGCGCATCGCGCTGGACACCGCACTGTGTGGCGCGTCGCGCCGCACGGTCGCGTGAGTGGAGGACCTGATGCAGCAACCTGTGGAGCGCCCGACTCTCGGCACGGCGGTCGGGAGTTTGATCGGGGCAGTCGGCCGACTCGTCGATCTCGAGACCGACTACGCCAAGGCCGAGATGGCCCAGAAGGCATCGATGGCGGGCAAGGATGTGGCCCTCGTCGCCGCCGGCGGCGCCCTGGCTTACGGCGGCTTGCTCGTGCTCCTGGCCGCGGCGGTCAACATCCTCGCCGCGGTCCTGCCCCGCTGGCTGGCGGCCCTGCTCGTCAGCGCCGTCGCCGCCGGCACGGGCGGCTTGCTCGTCCAACGGGGCCTGGAGCGCCTCGACGAGCAAGGCCTGGTCCCCGAGCGGACGATCGCTACGCTCAAGGCCGGTGTGAACGCCGGCCTGCAGAAGGCGAAGGACCAGCTGGCGTAAAGGGCGTAAAGAAAGAAGGAAACGCGTCGCCCCGTCGACGCCGGGCAGCCGGCCGGCGGCTACCGGAAGACCTGGTGGTCCACCACGACGGCGGCGAAGATCAGGGCGAGGTACAGGAGCGAATACTTGTAGAGACTGAGCGCCGCGGCGCGGTTGGCCTCGCGGCGCAGCCGCAGGGCGTAGTAGGTGAACAGGCCGCCGAGCGTGAGCGCGGACCCGAGATAGAACAGCCCGGCCAGGTGGAACGAGTAGACCAGCACCGTCACGGCCACGAGCTGCAGCGTGTACAGCAGGATCTGATAGCGCGTCTCGTCCTCGCCGGCGACGATGGGCAGCATTGGGACCCGCGCCTTCGCGTACTCGGCCTTGATGAGCAGCGCCAGCGCCCAGAAGTGCGGCGGCGTCCAGAAGAAAATGATGGCGAACAGGTAGGCCGCGAGCAGGTTCACCTCGCCGGTGACCGCCGCCCAGCCGACGAGCGGCGGCATCGCGCCCGCCGCCCCGCCGATGACGATGTTGCTCGGCGTAGTGCGCTTCAGCCAGCGGGTGTACACGAAGACGTAGAACAGCAGCCCCACCTGCGCCAGGATGGCCGCCAGCACGTTCACCCACAGCGTCAGCACGACGAACGACAGGACGCCTAACGCCACGCCGAAGCTCAGCGCCTGCGCCGGCGTGAGCGTGCCCGACGGCAGCGGCCGCCAGCCCGTGCGACCCATCAGCGCGTCGATGTCGCGGTCGATGTAGCAGTTGAGCGCGTTGGCGCCGCCCGAGGCCAGCGCCCCGCCGACCAGCGTGGCCAGCACCAGCCCCCAGCCCGGCCAGCCGTCCGCCGCGACGATCATCGGCATCAGCGTGGTGAACAGCAGCAGCACGACGATGCGCGGCTTCGTCAGGCTGACGTAGCGCTGCAAGCCCGCGGCCTCCACCCACCCGCTCGCCGAACGGAGCGTTGCCGCGGATCGAGTAATCGACAAATCGGCTCTCCTAGCTCCCGCGCTCGGCGCGGAGCATCGTCTCCGCGGCGCGCAGCGAGCCTGCTCGCACGTGCCCGTTCCGCGCGGCCTCGACGTCCGCGGCGGCCGGCGCTCCCAGCCCGCGAGCGCGCGTCAGCAGGCATACGAGTACCGTGGCGCTAGCCCACACCGCCGCGGCGCCGGCCAGGTGCAAACCGCGTACCACCGCCGGCAGGCCCGTGGAGACGGCCGTGGCGCCAATGGCGATCTGCAGCGCCACGCACACGGCGAGCGCCGTCGCCGCCCACGGCACGGCCGGCAGCCAGCGCCAGCCGCGCCACGCCTGCACTAGGATCACCGCCACCAGCGCGGCCACGACGTAGGCGAGCAGACGGTGCGTCAGGTGGAGATCGACCAGCCGGCTGCTGCCGAACGGCAGGGCCTCGCCGTTGCAGCCCGGAAAGCCGACGCAAGCGTAGCCCGCGCCGGTCGCCAGCACGTAGGCGCCCACGATCAGCAGCACGAACAGCGCGGCCGTCGTCGCGTGCGTGAGCGCCACCAGCGGCCCCCGCCGCCAGCCCGGTGCTGGCGGCCGCGCCGCGCGCGGCGCCGGCAGCGCCAGCATCGCCGTCCAGATGAGCAGCGCCAGGATGACCAGGGCGAACAGCAGGTGGACTAGCACGACCATCGCCGGCAGCTCTAGCCGCACGACGATCGCGCCGAGCACGATCTGGATCGCCAGCAGCACGGGCGCCAGCGTGGCGGTGACGAGGAGGGCGGGCTGGCGGCGTCGGAACAGCCAGGCACCCAGCGTCGTGGCCAGAATGAGCGGTGAGACGATCGCGCCCAGCAAGCGGTGGCTGTACTCGACGATGGCGGTCGCCTCCAGCGGCGGCACGAGCTGGCCGTGGCAGGTCGGCCAGTCGGGGCAGCCTAGCCCCGAGCCGCTCACCCGCACGATCCCGCCCACCACGATCAGCAGGTACGTGCCGATCGCCGTCACAACCGCTAGCGCTGGATAGTAGCGACTCATGCTGTCCTGGTCTCCCGCCGTGGCGTCGCCCACGTGGCTCGCGGGCCGGCCCGTGTTGCCCAGCGCGCCGTCGCTCCCGGCCGGGCGCGCTTGACTCGCGTCCCGAGACGCCAAAGCCATCCTCAATCGTGCCCTGCCGCCGTCCATAGCTGGGCTACCGGCGTGGGCGTGCTGCTCGCGGGCGGCCCGGGTGGACTGCTGAACAAGCTCTGCGCGCCCAGGATCGCCAGGGCCAGCAGCCCCAGGGCCGGCAGTGCCGTCCACAGCAGCTCCCAGCCCCAGCGCACGGGGCGGTGGTCGGTCTCTCGCGGCGCCGTGCGCCACAGGCGGAACACGGAGGCCAGGAGCAGCGCCTCGACGATCAGGAAGACGCCGGCCGCGACCGCGAGCGTGAGCATGTCGAGCCCCGCGAGGGAGACCCAGGCGCCCGGCCCCTGGAGCGCGGCGCCTGGCGCTGCTCCGCTGAGCGCGGGCAGCGCCGCCAGGAAGGCGCTCACCTGCCGCACCGGCGCCCTTCGCCCTGGCGGCATGCCTTGCCCCTCATCGACGCGCGGGGCCGCGCGCCCTGCCCGACGCCGCCTCCGTCTCTCCAGCCCAGTTTACCAGAACCCGCCCGCCGGCCCGACGGAGGGACGGGGGTGTGGAGGCATCCCCCACGTCAAACCGCGCTCAGCGCCTTCTCGCGGAGCCCCAGCCGCTCTAGCCGCGGCAGCACTTCCTGCACGAAGTAGGGGAACTCGTCGAGGTAGTTCACGAAGTTCAGCACCAATCCGTCGAAGCCCACCTCGTGCAGCCGCACGATGTGGCGCGTCACGTCGTCGGGATCGCCGATCGCGCAGTAGGAGCCGCGCGCCAGCACCCGCCGCTCCGTCGAGCTTTCGCCGGTGCGGCGGTAGATCCCCTCGACGTCGATACGGTCCTTCGCGTCGCGCTCGTGCATCGCCGCCAGGTGGCCCACGGCGCCCAGGTCCGCGTAGTCGATGAGGCGCTGCATGTACTCCTGGGCCTCCTGGCGCGTGGGCCGGCAGAGAACGCCGATGGGAGTCCAGACCTGGAGCGTGCGGCCGGCTTCGCGCCCGAGCCGCTTCGTCTCGGCGATGCGCTCGACACTCTCGTCGGGCGACTTCACGCCGTCGAAGTGCATGTCCGAGTAGCGGATCGCGAACGCGCGGCCGGCGGGCGAGCTGCCCGCGTTCATCATGATCGGCGCCGCTCCCCCATACGGCAGCGGCGAGCCCTCGACCCCCTGGAGCTGGTAGTGCTTGCCCATGAAGTCGAACGGCCCCTCGCCCGCCCAGATGCGCTGGATGATCGTCCACCACTCGGCGCCCTGCTCGTAGCGGTCCTCGTGCTCCTTCTTCGTCACGCCGAACATGGCGAACTCGTCCTCGTTCCAGCCGCAGACGACGTTCACGCCGAAGCGCCCCTGGCCGATGTGGTCGGCCGTGACCATCTGCTTGGCCGCGACGACGGGGTGGTTCAGCGGCACGTGGACGGTGGCGAACACGTTGATGCGCTTCGTCGCGGCCAGCAGGCCGCAGGCCCAGGTGATGCACTCCCAGGCGGTGCCGTTGGGGTTGCTCTCCCCGCCGTAGCCCTTCCACCGCGCGATCGGCACCATGCACTCGATCCCGGCGGCGTCGGCCATCTGGGCCAGCGTGACGTTGTGCTCCCAGCTCGTCACCCAGCGCTCCGGGACGGTGACGTAGGTGCGGCCGCTCGAGCAGTTCGGCCCGAACAGCCCCAGCTTCAGCGGGTTGCCGCTCACCAGGATCGCGTTACGCTCTGCCATGCGTGGCCCTCCCCAGCAGCCCGCGCCCCAGCCTCGGTGCGCCCACCGCCAACCGTGCCTCCAGGCCCTGGCCTGAGCCTACCCGCTTCCCGCCGCGCCGCGCAAACGCCGGACGGCCACCGGGTGTCCTCGCGTTCTCGCGGCACGCGGCAGCAACCCATGCGATCTCGCCCGCGGAGCCACTCGCGGGCGTATGAGTTTGTCCGAGGAACGGTCAAACGATGCTCCTTAACCGGGTGGTTAACTGCTAGGCCGGGCGCGGGTCTGCGCGTGCTGGTCGGGCGCGGAAGGCCGCATCGTTTGCCCCGTACGATAATCCTCCGATGGCTCGCGGCGGGCCGGGCCGGCGGGGGCGTGCCCCGGGCATGGGCGCGGGCGGCGGGTGCGGGGGAGGCGTGTACGGGCAGGGACGGCGACCGCGTCGCGCGAGCTAGCGGGCGCTCTCCGGCGCGCCTCGCGGCCGGGTAGGGCGCAGTGAGCAGCGCCCCTACAAGAGAAGGCATTGGCGAGGGGTGATCGTCCGGCGCAGCCGGCGGGGCCGCGCGACCGACCGCGTGCTGGGGGGCAACCCTGGCTCCCTATCGTGGCAGCCGCAGCAGGCCCGGCCCCGCCAGCGCTCGGACGCTCAGCAGCACCACGAAGGAGATCACCACGAGGATGCTGGCCAGCACCAGCGCGGCCCCCAGGTCACGCTCCATCGCGGCGTAGATCGCCAGCGGCATCGTCTGCGTCGTGCCGAGGAAGTTGCCCGCGAACATGATCGTCGCGCCGAACTCGCCGAGCGCGCGCGCCCAGGTCATTACGGCGCCCCCGACCAGCGTCGGCAGCGCCAGCGGCACCGTAATGCGCCGGAAGGTCTGCCAGCCGGAAGCGCCAAAGACGGCGGCGGCCTCCTCCAGCGCCCGGTCGCCCGTCTCGAAGCCGCCGCGCGCGGCGCGCACGTAGAACGGCGCGGCGATGAAGAGCTGTGCCAGCACCACGGCCGTCGTGGTGAAGCTGATCTCGAGCCCGAACGCCGAGAGCGCCGGCCCGAACGCCCCGCGCCGCCCGAGCGTCATCAGTAGCGCGAGGCCGGCCACCGCCGGCGGCAGCACCATCGGCAGGTCGAGCAGGGTGTCCAGCACGGCGCGGCCGGGAAAGCGGTAGCGGGCCAGCAGGTAAGCCACGGGCGTGCCCAGGAGAAGCGTGACCAGCAGCGTGGCGCCGGTGGTCAGCAGGCTCAGCCGCAGCGCCGCCACGACCACCGGGCTGGCGAGGTAGCCCAGCAGCCCACCCGTCGCGGCGGTGCGCCCCAGCAGCACCAGCAGCGGCAGCACCAGGAACAGCACCGGCGGCAGGACGGCGGCCCACAGCAGCACGCCACCGTGGGGCGCGAACAGCCCCGCGCGAGGCGCCGCCTCCGCGGGCACCGCTGCGCCTCGGCGGAGCCCTGCCGCGCTCGCGCCCACGGCTCGATCGGCCGTCCTCAGCATCCGCCACCCCTATTGTCGGTCACCGGGAAATTGCTCTGTGTGAACCTACGACACCGCAGCTAACTTGTGACAAGATACTAGCGGCCGGGCTGGAAGTTGTAGCGCGCGAGCACCGCCTGGCCGGCGTCCGAGAGCACGAGGTCGACGAAGCGCTGGCCGAGCGCGGGCTGGCGCGCGCCCTGGACCAGGGTGATAGGATACGCGGCCACCACGTTGAACGCGTCGGGGATGGGCAGAACCTGGACCTCAGGAGCCACCTGCGGCGTCACGTCGGTCGCGTAGACCACCCCGCCGTCAGCCTCGCCTAGCGTGATCTTCGCCAGCACGGCCCGCACGTCTAGCTCTTCCGAGCGCACGTTGGCCAGCACGCGGTCCCCGAAGTCGGCGCCATACGCGGGGTCCTGGCTCATGCTCTGGAGCATCTGGCGGGTGTAGGCGCCGATCGGCACTTGCGGCGCCGTCGACACCAGGCGCAGGCCCGGCCGCGCCAGGTCCGCCAGTGTGGTGATCCCCCCCGGGTTGTCGTGGGGCAACACGAGCACCAACGCGTTGCGCGCGAACACCCGCGGCTCGCCGGCGACCACGCCGTCTGTCTGCGCCAGGTCCATCTGGGCCTGGTCGGCCGAGGCGAACACGTCGGCCGGCGCGCCCTGCTCGATCTGCGTGCGCAGCCCCGAAGACGGGCCGAAGTTGAACACCACGTGGCTGCCCGGGTTCTGGCTCTCGTACAGCGTGCCTAGCTCGCCGAACGCGTCGGTTAGCGACGCCGCGGCGAACACGTTCAGGTCGCCGCTCTGCGCCTCCGCGGCGCCCCGCGCCCGCTGCAGCGAGAGCGCGGCGCCCGCCCCCAGCACGAGCAGCGCGACCAGCAGCCATCGTAGCGCCCGGCTCTGCTGCATCCGTAGCTCCCCCTGACGCCGCCCGCCTGGCGCCGACGATACTCATGGACTGGAGTACTTCTGCTCATGATGGTAGGTCGTCATCGCGCCTCGTGTCAAGCCGGCCTATCATTGTGGTAAGTTAACGGTACACGCACCAGCTCCCGCCGCAGCGGCGGGCGCTTCGACCGGCTGGCCGGGAATCACGTAGGAAGCATGCAGCCGCTAAAGTCCTCGCTGCGCGAGGCACGCCTCGCCGCCGGGCTATCGCAGCAGGCGCTGGCCGACGCCGCCGGCATCAGCCGCCAGGCCTACGCGGCCGCCGAGCACGGCACGGCTGTGCCCTCGACCGAGATCGCCTTGCGGCTCGCCCGCGCGCTGGGCACCAGCGTCGAGGGGCTCTTCGCCCTGGCGGACGACGAGCGCCCCGTCATCGTGGCCGAGTGGCCCGATGCAGCAGGCCCGCCGCGTACCGCCCAGCCCGTCCGCCTGCTCCGCGTTGGCGATCGCGTCTGGGCGCAGCCGGTCAGCGCCAGCGCCGGCCCGGCGTCGGGCCTCGCCTGGGCCGACGGGATCGCCCGGCGCGACGCCGAGCAGCCCGGCCGCGTGCGCGTCGAGCTACTCGGCGCCGGGCCGGCGCCCGAGCGTACGCTCGTGATGCTCGGCTGCGATCCGGCCGCGGGCCTCGTGGCGACGGCTCTGGCGCAACGCGGCGTGGAGCTGGTCTGGTCCCAGGAGGGGAGCAAGGCAGCTCTCGCGGGCCTCGCGCGCGGGCAGGCACACGTAGCGGGCTGTCACCTCTTCGACGCCGGGACGGGCCGCTACAACACGCCCTGGGTGACGCGGCTCGTGCCCTTCCCCTGCACGGTGGTGGGCTTTGCCGTCTGGCAGCAGGGGCTTATCGTCGCGCCGGGCAACCCGCTGCAGCTGCGTGCCTTCGCGGACCTCGCCCGTCCCGGCGTGCGTCTCGTGAACCGTGAGGACGGGGCGGGCGCCCGGCTCGTCCTCGACGCGGCGCTCCAGCAGGCAGGGATCCCCGCGAGCGCCGTAGCCGGCTACGACCGTCTAGCGGCGGGCCACCTGGCGGTGGCCGAAGCCGTGCGCGGCGCCCTGGCGGACGTGGGCGTGGGGGTACGCGCGGCGGCGCTCGCCTACGACCTCGACTTCGTGCCGCTCGGCGAGGAGCGCTACGACCTCGTCATTCCCAATCACTTCCTCGACCTGCCGGCCGTGACCGCGCTGCTCGACGTGCTCCGGCGCCCCGCCCTTCGGCAGCAGGTGGAGCTACTCGGCGGCTACGACGTCGCACCGATGGGCACCCCCTCGCCCACCGCGTAGCGCCGCAGCCGATCGACGCTAGCGGCTCGCCACCGCCAGGAGCGCCGTGGCCGGGGCGTGAATGCCATCCGGGCGCTGATAAGGGCGCAGGCGCTCGGCCAGAGCAGCCCGCACCCGCGCCGTTTGCTCAGCGTCTAGCGCATCCAGGCTGCGGCGGCGCCCGGTGCCACGGGCACCCTGCCAGTAGTGCTCCAGGTCGGCATAGTGGAACGTCTCTGAGTCTGCCACCACGCGAACGTCGGCGAAGCCCGCCCCAGTTAACCGGCGTGCCAGGTCGTCGGGCTCGGTGATCCAGCCTGGCGACCGATCTGACGGCCCGCCGAGCGCGTCGAGCACAGCCCCAAGCTCCTCGCTCTCGGTGATCCGCCAGGTGGAGACGCCGAGCCGCCCGCCAGGCTTGAGCACGCGACGGAACTCGGCCAAGGCTCGGTCCAGATCGGGGAAGAACATGATGCCGAAGCCGCAGAACACCCGGTCGAAGGCCGCGTCGGGCAGATCGAGGCGCTCGGCGTCCATGACGACGACGCGAACCGGCAGCTTGCGGCGCGCGGCCTCGGCGCTCGTCGCCTGCACCATGCCCTCGGCTAGATCGACGCCCAGCGCTTCGCCCGCTGCGCCGGCGCGCTCTGCGGCGGGGAACAGCACCGCGCCACGGCCGGTCGCCACGTCGAGCACGCGCTGCCCGGGCTCGACGCCCACTAGCTCTACCAGCCGCCGTCCAAAGTGCGCGAAACACCCCGGCCCCGTCGTATCGTACTCCGGCGCCAGGTTGCTGAAAGCCGCCGCCGTCTGCGCCTTGCGTGCCGCCGCTCCGTCGCTCACCGCGCCCTCCTCGACTGCGGCACTATCGTACCAGGCGCGGCGCCCCAGGGCGAGGGCCGCCGTTGGACAGGCTCCTCCCGACGTCAGGGCTGGCCTGGACGTTGTGGTCACGCCGTTGACCCGCGGCCGACGATCAGGGCTGGCGCTTGTGGGCGCCCCAGTTCTCTTCCAGGTTGCGGATGAGCGCGGGGCTGAAGTGGCAGTACGCTTGCTCGCGGGCGTAGGTGGCCATGTAAGCCTGGAACGTGGCGAGCGGCTCCTGCGCCACGCGCAGCGCCCGGCGGTTGCCGGCCGCGCTCACCATGCCCGAGCCGGTCAGCGCGGCCACGGCGTGGTCGAGCGCGGCATCCATCTCGCCAGTCGGCACGACCCGGTCGCAGAGCAGCTGCCCCTCCGGGCTCTCGACGTAGAACTGGCGGTCGAACAGGATGGCCTGCCGCGCCAGGCGGTCGCCCACGAAGCGCGGCAGCCGCAGGTTCGCCGCGCCAGGGATGATGCCCTCCTTGCGCGCGGGCAGGTTGAAGAAGCTGCCGTCCTCGGCCAGCGTGTGGTCCATCACCAGCAGCAATTGGCAGCCGCCACCGATGGCGAACGCCTCGACCCCCGCGATCCACGGCTTCTCCAGCGTTGTCTCCGGCTCGTCTGGCAGGAACGCGGGGCCGCTCAGGCCCCGGTAGAGCTTGTTCACGTAGCCGAGGTCGCGCGTCATGTAGAAGAGGTACGAGATCTGGCCGTGGTAGAGGCGCGTCAGGTTGATGCCGGCGCTGAACACGTGCCGGTCGCGGTAGCGCGGGTGGTCTACCGGCGCCCCGCGCAGGACGCCCACCTCGAGCGCGGGGTCGAGCAGGACGAGGTCGATCGCCAGCTCGGTCGGCCCGAGCGTCGAGTCGTCCTCGGCGTTCAGGAAGCGCGTGTTGCGTAGGTAGACGTGGCCCGCCTTGCCCCGCCGGATGACGAAGGCCGCGCCGAAGTCGGCCGTGTCGCTCTCTTGGAAGGCCGGTAACAGGTCCAGCGCATCCGGCAGCGGCCGCAGCATGGCGTGGACCAGGTGGGCGCCCGCGCGGGGGTGCGCCAGCACCGCCGACAGGAACAGGCCCTGGTCGATCTCGGCGCCATCCTTGTCCTTCTGCAGCCGCGTCCGCTCGGCGGCGACGGTGGCGCGTGTCGGCGTCAGGCCCGGGTAGCGCTCGGCCGCGTTGTAGACCAGCTCCTCGGCTCGGACGAAGGTGCGGTAGTCGTCGGTCAGGCTCGCGTAGACCGGCTCGGCGTAGGCACGCAGGAAGCGGGTGCGCGTCGCGCGCAGCCGTTCCAGGAGGCTGGCCGCCGCGGCCTGCTCCGTGGGGTTGCGGGCGGACTTCGGCGGCAGCCGGCGCAGCAGCGCCTCGCCCAGCGCGTAGTACGTGGCCGCCGCCGCGGCGTCGCGGCACAGCGTCGCGGCGGCAGCGGCCGGCGCGGTCGGCAGGCTCGGCTCCGCCGCCTCCCAGCGCGCCACCGCGTCGGCGGGCAGCCCGGCCGCGTTCAGGATACGCTGCTCGTCCGTCGGCGTCGTCGCCATCCGCGCCTCCCACTGCCACAGCCCGCCGGCGGCGGGCTCAGAAGAGATACCGATTGAACCATTCGGTCGCCAGCGCGTCCACGGCCCGCGCCTCCGGTCCCTGGGGCGCGGCCTCTTGGCCTGGCTGCTCCACAAACCCGTGTGCGAGGCCCGGCACCATCCGGGCCTCCGCCACGCCGCCGGCCGCCCGGATCGCCGCCGCGAGCTGCTCGGCGGGCTCCCGCACGGGCAACGGATCGTCCGCCCCGAACGCCAGCAGGATCGCCGCCCCGCTGGCAGCCAGGGCCGGCCCGCACCGCGTCGTGCTCAGCCGCTCGGCCAGGGCGCGGCGTTCCGCGGTCCAGTCGTAGGGCACGCCGTACAGGTTGCCGACCGCGTCCACCACGGCCGGCAGGTCGATCGCGGCCCCCCACGTGACCGCTGCGCGGAACCGCACCTCGTGCTGGCAGAGCGCCAGCAGCGCCGCCGCGCCACCCTGGGAGAAGCCGAACAGGCCCAGCGGCAGCGCGGCGTCGATCCCCAGCCGGGCACGCACGTCGTCGAGCGCGGCCGGCAGCTCGGCCACGGCGCCGCCGATGCTCGGCTGGAAGACCAGCGTGACCGCGTCCTGATAGGCGAGCCGCACGACCTCCGCGAAGCCGCCGGCGGGCGCGCGGCGGCCGTATAGCGGCATCCCCAGATACACGCGCCACGCGGGAAGCCGGCGCAGGGGCACGGCTGCCGCCAGCGCCGCGTCGCTGCGCGGCGGGTCGGCGCCGTGCCAGAGCAGCACGAGGCCGCGCGCGTCGGTAGGCTCCTCGGGTGGGAGCGCGACGAACGGCACGCCGTTCGCGGTCACGGCTTCGATCGCGCGCTCGAGCCCCGGGAGATCGGTGCGCATGGCGTTCTCCGTGGTTCGTTTGACAGCCGCCACTCTCAGTATCCAGGCCGCGCAGGCGCGTTACCCGCGAGGGCCATCGCATCGCAGCAGGCCAGAGGTTCGGACTGCGCGCCCTCGTTGCGGATTCGGCTGTTGAGAACACTGTACCGCGCTCTCGCTTGGTCGCGCCGAGAATTTGTTCACGCCGTATCTCAGCATATGTCAGGTAATTCACATTGATTGTGTAATCGCCGTCACACTGTGAAAGTCGTCACTCCCGTAGAGTGATGTTGTCGCGCTGCTTCGGAAGCGCTGGTCTTTCGGATCGCAAGCATCAGGCGCGACGATTGCCGATTTGTCGGCGGTTAGAAACAGGGAGAGAACCCGATGGCGACCACGCTGGCGACCCGGTCGGTGCTGACCGACGAGTTGATCGACCGCTGCGGCGAGCGCGCCGCCACCTATGACCGCGAGAACCGGTTCTTCTCCGAGGACTTCGAGGAGCTACGCCAGGCCGGCTACTTGCTGGCGGCCGTTCCCGAGGAGTTCGGCGGCCAGGGGCTCTCGCTGGCCGACGTGTGCCGCGAGCAGCGGCGGCTGGCCTACCGAGCGCCGGCCACCGCGCTCGCCACGAACATGCACTTCTACTGGACGGGGCTGGTCGCCGACCTGCACCGGCAGGGCGATCGCTCGCTCGACTGGCTGCTCGAGGAGGCCGCGGCGGGCGAGGTGTTCGCGGCCGGCCACGGCGAGGCGGGCAACGACCTGCCCCTGCTGCTGTCCACCTCGAAGGCCGAGCGCGTCGAGGGTGGCTACCGCATCACCGGCCACAAGATGTTCGGCAGTCTCACGCCCGTCTGGACCCGACTCGGGCTGCACGCGATGGACGCCTCGGATCCGGCCGCGCCCACGATCGTCCACGTGTTCATGCCGCGCGACACCGCGGGCTACGAGATCCGCGAAACCTGGGACACGCTGGGCATGCGCGCCACGCGCAGCGACGATACCGTCCTGAACGGGGCCTTCATCCCCGATCGCTACGTGGCCCGCACCCTGCCGGCGGGCACGGTGGACGCGTTCATCCTCGGCATCTTCGGCTGGGCGCTGCTGAACTTCGCCAACATCTACTACGCGATCGCGCTCCGCGCCCGGGACCTGGCGGTCGCGTCCGCGCGGAAGAAGACCTCGCTCGCCGTCTCGCGCGCCATGGCGTACCACCCGGAGGTCCAGCATGCCGTCGCCGAGATGACGCTGGCACTTGACTCGGTCGGGCCACACGTCGAGAGCGTCGCGCAGGACTGGGCGAACGGCGTGGACCACGGCGCGGCGTGGCCGGGGAAGATCGTCTCGGCGAAGTACCATGCCGTCGAGGCGGCGAAGCGAGTGGTCGACCTGGCGATGGACATCTCCGGGGGAGCCGGCATGTTCAAGGCCAACGAGCTGGAGCGCCTGTACCGCGATGTCCGCTGCGGCGGCTTCCACCCGGCGAATGCCGCGCTCGTCCACGAGATCGTCGGCAAGACCACTCTCGGCATCGACCTCGGCGAGCAGCCCCGCTGGGGCTAGTGGTCGGTCAACGGTCACTTGCTAGGTGTTGGCAGTTGCCAACACCTAGCAATTCACCCGTGACGAGGGGCTATTGGTCGGTCGGCGGGCCGCGCGCGTCGAATGACGCGCGCGGCCCGCCGTGCCACTCGCCGCCGGCGCGGCGCGGTGCTATGCTGCACCCAAGAGCACGCGCGGGGGTGAGGCGTGATCTGGGACCGCGAGGCCGAGACGCTTCCCCGCGAGCGCCTGGCGGCGCTCCAGCTCGACCGGCTGCGCGCGACCGTCGCGCGGCTGCTCGCTGCGGTGCCGCCTATTCGCGATCGCCTGCGCGCCGCGGGGCTGACGTCCGCGCAGGCGATCGCCTCGCTGGCCGACCTCGAGCGGCTGCCGTTCACCACCAAGGCCGACCTGCGCGAGCACTACCCGTTCGGCCTGTTCGCCGCGCCGCGCGAGGAGGTCGTCCGCATCCAGGCCTCTAGCGGCACGCGCGGCAAGCCCACCGTCGTCGGCTACACCGCGCACGACCTCGACGTGTGGGCGGAGGTCATGGCGCGCTCCCTGGCGCTCGGCGGCGTCCGGCCGGGCATGGTGCTGCACAACGCCTACGGCTACGGCTTGTTCACCGGCGGGCTCGGCTTCCACCACGGCGGCGAGCGGCTGGGCTGCACGGTGATCCCCGTGTCGGGCGGGCTGACCCAGCGCCAGGTGCTGCTCCTGCAGGACCTTGGCGGGGAGGTGCTGTGCTGCACGCCCTCCTACGCGCTGAACATCGCGCAGGTGATGCGCGAGCTAGGGGTGGACCCCGCCAGCCTGGCCCTCAAGCTCGGCTTCTTTGGGGCCGAGCCGTGGACCGAGGCGATGCGCGCGGCGATCGAGCGCGAGCTAGGGCTGACGGCGATCAACGTCTATGGGCTCTCGGAGATCGTGGGGCCGGGGGTGGCGTGTGAGTGCGTCGAGGCGCGCGATGGCGCCCACGTGCAGGAGGACCACTTCCTGGCCGAGGTCGTCGATCCGACGACCGGCGCGCCGCTGCCGCCGGGTGCCGAGGGCGAGTTGGTGCTCACGACGCTCACCAAGGAAGCATTGCCGATGCTGCGCTACCGCACCGGCGACCTCACCGCCTTCGATCCGACGCCCTGCGTCTGCGGCCGGACGACGATCCGCATGGCGCGCGTCCGCGGCCGCCGCGACGACATGTTGATCATCCGCGGCGTGAACCTCTATCCCTCGGAGGTCGAGCGCATCCTGCTAAGCTTGGGCGACGTGGCGCCGCACTACCAGCTCGTCGTCGAGCGCCCCGGCGCCCTCGACGAGCTGACCGTCCTCTGCGAGCCCATGCACGCGGGGGTAGACGCGGCCGCGCTCGCGGCCCGCGCGCAACAAGCCCTGCACGCCGAAACGGGGCTGACCATCGGCGTGCGCGTACTGCCGGTTGGCGCCGTGCCGCGCAGCGAGGGCAAAGCCGTGCGCGTCGTGGACCGGCGGCTGACCTAACCCCCCCGGCCCCCCTTCCCTATCAGGGAAGGGGGGAGCCACCCCGGCCTCGGCCTCCTCCCCCTTCCCGCTGCGGGAGGGGGGGGGCGGAAACTCGGCCGGTCCTCCCCCCTTCCCACAATGGGAGGGGGCCGGGGGGTAGGTCACTGGCACGCGGCCTGCGGCAGAGGCCGGGCCGCGGGGCGGGCCCCGCGAGCTTCGCCACGCGAGGGGACCGATGTACGTCTCGCGGCTGTCGTTCTACACACGCCCCGGCCACACCGAGGACGTCGCGCAGCGGCTGCGCCAGCTCGCCGACATGGTCGTCAGCACGGGACTGAGCCGCCCGCGCGTCCTCCGCGTCTCCATGGCCTCGCCGGGCGCGCCCGACCTGCTCTTCGAGCAGGAGGTGGAGAGCCTCGGCGACCTGGAGCGGGGCATCCACGGCGTGACCGACAAGGACGCCTTCCACCGCTGGAGCACCGAGGTCTCCAAGCTGCTGCTCCACCCGCCCAAGCGGGAGGTCCTACTGGTCGAGGCGTAGGGTCAGGCTTCCCGCGCCTCGGCTTTCTCCTCCCAGTACTCGCCGATGTTCTCGTAGACGTCGTCCGGGAAGCGCAGCTCGCGGTAGACGTTGCAGGCTTGCGGGTCGTCGGGCGTCGGGCAGATCGGGAAGTCCTGCTGCGCCTGCCACTGCAGGATGCGCTCGCGCTTGGGCGGGTTGTAGTCGCGGCCCTGCACCTGGAGGACCAGCGAGCGCGCCTCGGTCTCGTCGCAGCCCGGCTGGCGGGCGAGCAGGTCCACGAGCTTGTCCTCGTCCATGAAGTGGCGCGCGATCATGGCGAACGTCAGGCGGCCGTAGTGGCCGATGTCGGTCCCGGCCTCCAGGGCGTCCAGCAGGTGCGCCATCATCGGCGAATCGCGGAGGTTGTCGCTCCGCGCGTCGTTGGCCACGGCCGGCGCGCTCTGCTTGCGGTTCTTCGACTGGCTCATTGTGCCCTCCATGCTCGAACATGTGTTCGATACACCAAGTGCAAGCCGCGTGCCAGCGGACGCGCGCTTGACGGGCGTGGGGCGCGCTCGGTAGCCTCGGAGGGCGCCGGTTGTGCGCCCGAGGAGCCGATGAGCCCGATTCGCGCCGTATTCTTCGACGTGGGCGGCACGCTTGCCTACCCGCATCCCTCGTTTCACGCGGTGATCGCGCGCGTGCTCGGCGAGCACGGCGTCCACGTCACGCCCGAGCAGGTGCGCGCCGCCGAGCCCAAGGTCTGGGAGGCCGTCGAGGCCTACTGGGCGGGAGGCGGCACCTTCACGCGCTCGGATGCGGAGTCGCGCCGCTTCTGGTACTGGGTCTACGAGACGTTCCTGCACCTGCTGGGCCAGCCGGCAGCCGGCGACCTGCCGCAGCGCCTGTACGCCGAGTTCATCCGCTACGAGACGTACCGCCTCTATCCCGACTCGCTGCCCGCGCTGGAGGCGCTGCACGCGCACGGGCTGCGCCTCGGTATCATCTCCAACTGGGAGGAGTGGCTGGAGCAGCTCTTGCTGCACCTGGAGATCCACACGTTCTTCGCCACCCGCACGATCTCCGGCACGACGGGCATCGAGAAGCCCGACCCGCGCATCTTCGCCCTGGCGCTGGAAAGCTTGGGGGTGGCGCCCGAGGAGGCGGTCCACGTCGGCGACAGCGTGCTCCACGACGTGGAGGGCGCCCGCCGCGCCGGCCTGACGCCCGTGCTCATCGACCGCCTCGGCACGCAGCCGCCCGGCGATTACCTGCGCGTCGCCGACCTCACCGACCTGCCCGCCGCGTTGGGCCTGGCGAGCGATCAGCGATCAGCGGTCAGCCATCAGCAAGAGCCACCCGGCTGATGGCTGACCGCTGATCGCTGACGGCTAACAATGCGACGCGTTGCCGGCGCGGCCGCCATCATCTTCCTGGGGAACGTCGCCAGCCGCGTGCTGGGGCTCGTGCGCGAGCTGGTGATCGCCGCCCTGTTCGGCGCGACCGGGGCCACCAGCGCCTACCGCACGGCGGCCCAGCTCGCCACCCAGGCGTATGACCTGCTGATCAGCGGCGCCATCAGCGCGGCGCTGGTCCCCGTCTTCACCGACTACGCCGACGCGCCTGACCGCCGCGCCTTCGCGCGCGTCGTGTCGGTGGTCCTGAACGCGCTGCTGCTAGCGCTCGCCGTGGTGCTGCTGGCGCTCGGCGTGGCCGCGCCGTGGCTCGTGCGCCTGCTCGGCGCCGAGCCGCGGTACTTCGACCTCACGGTCACGCTCACCCGCTGGGCGCTCGTCTCGGTCTTCTTCCTCGGCATCGCCGGCGTCGTGACGGCCGCCTGCTACGCACGGCGCGACTTCAAGTGGCCCGCCATGGCGACCGCCGCCTACAACCTGGGCATCATCGGCGCCGCCCTGGGGCTCACCCGCCTGTGGCCGGCGGGCGACGAGAGCATCGTCGCGCTCGCCATCGGCCTGGTGCTGGGCGCGCTGCTGCAGGCCGCGGTGCAGCTACCCGGCCTGCGCGACGTGCGCTACCTGCCGCTGCTCGACTGGCGCCATCCGGGCGTGCGCCGCGCGCTGCGCCTCTACGCCCCGGTCGTGGCCGGGCTCGTCGTGACGAACCTGGGGGTCGGCTGGTACCTGTTCCTGGCCTGGCAGGCGGGGCCGGACGCGCTGGCCACCCTCGGCTTCGCCACCAACCTGGTGCAGTTCCCTCTCGGCCTGGTCGCCAGCGCCGTCTCGCTCGCCGCCCTCCCCACCCTCGCCCGCGCCGCGGGGGAGCCTACCCCCCCCGGCCGCCCTTCCCTGATAGGGAAGGGGGGAGCCCCCCCGGCCTCGGCCCCGTCCGCTCCCCCTTCCCACATTGGGCGGGGGGCCGGGGGGGTAGGTCCGGACGACTACGCCGCCACGCTAACGTTCGCCATGCGGCTCGTGCTGCTGCTGATCCTGCCGGCCATGGCGGGGCTGATCGTGCTGCGCGAGCCGGTCGTGGCGCTGCTGTTCCAGCGCGGCGCCTTCGACGCCGCCGCGACCGCGCGCACAGCCGAGGCGTTCAAGTACTTCTCGCCGCAGCTGCCGTTCGCCGCGCTCGATCAGCTCTTCATCGTCGCCTTCTACGCGCGCAAGGACACGCGCACGCCCGTCCTGGTCGGCGTTTGCACCGTGCTGCTGTACATCGCGACGGCGCCGGCGCTCTGCGGCTGCGTCGGCTTCGCGCCGTTCGGCCGGCTCGGGGCCAACGGCCTGGCGCTGGCAAACGCCCTCCAGAACAGCGCGCACGCCGTCGTGCTCTACGTGCTGCTGCGCCGCCTGTTCCCGCACATTGGCGGCGGGGCCGGCGGGTTCCTGCTGCGCCTGGCGCTCGCGGCGCTAGTGATGGGGCTGGCGCTCCAGTGGGCGCTGCCCGCGCTCGCCGCGCGTCTGCCGAACCCCCTCGTCGTGGTCGCGGGCGGCGCGCTAGGCGCCGTCGTCTACGTCGCGCTGCTCGCGCTGCTGCGCGTCCACGAGGTCCACCTGCTGTGGGACCAGCTGCTCTGGCGCCTGCGCCGGAAGTAACGCTAAAGACTGGCGATGAATTCCGCTATCTGGTAGCGGGAACTCTTCCAGGTACAGCTCGGTGGCTTCTTTGAGATTGGCTATCGCATCTTCGATAGTGTAGCCCTGGCTGACCGTGCCGACTTCCGGACATTCGGCCACATAGATGTCCTCCTCCTTGTGCAATACCGCTGCAAACGTTCGCGTCGTCATGCCACTGCCTCACTATGCGTCCCGGCTCTTACCACAGTGCTGGATCGCCGGGCTGCCGTTGCCTGCAGCATAGCGCGGCCGCCGTCTGCCTCCGCTGGCCGCCCGGTCCGCATAATATTTCTTTAGCAAATTGTTCGCAGATCGAACATACCGGTGCCCCACCATACATTCGACAGGGGCGCCGTGACCACCGGCCACGGCTCGGCGCCCGGGAGTGGATGGGAGGTAGACCACATGAGGCTCGTACGAATTGGCAGTATCCTCGGCGCCGTGGCGCTGCTCAGCGTGGCCGCGGCGCCGGCCGCGCTCGCGGCGCCCCTTGGGCAGCATCACTTTGGCTTCCGAAACGGCTTCCGCGACGGCTTTCGCATCGGCCATCCCGTCGTCGTGCCGGTGCCCGCGCCGGTGCCGGCCGTGGCTGTGCCCGTGCCCGCGCCGGTAGCGGCGGTCCCGGTACCGGTGGCCGCCCCGGTGGCCGCGGTAGCAGTCCCCGCCCCGGTGGCCGCGGTCCCGGTCCCCGTGCCCGTGGTCCAGGCGGTGCTGCCCGCGCTCCAGCAGGTCTTCCCGACCGCCGGCTTCGCGCAGAACCCGCCGCAGTTCATTCCGCTCCAGGGCAACACCTACGCGGTCAGCAGCCCGCTCCTTTTCTGCGGCGCCGATCAGGCCGGCACCTGCCAATTGATGGCCCAGCAGCTCGCGCAGGTCACCCCCGGCTGGGGCACCACGCTGATGAACGGCCCGCAGGGCTACGGCGTGTACCTGACCTACCAGAATAGCTAGGCCACGACACGGCCGGCGAGCGCCCCGCTGCCCGAGGCAGCGGGGCGCTCCCTGCTTAGCGGGGGGAGGCGCTGATCGAGGGGCGGCAGGTCCTGGCCGGCGAGGTCGCCCTGGTAGAGGTTGACGGTCGCGCCCCGGTTGGCGCGGTGGAGCGCCACCGTCTGCGCGGCGACCGCGCCGAGGTCGAGGGTAGGCGCCCGCGGCGTCGCCTGCGCCGCGGTAGCCGCCGCCACGCGGGCGCCCGGCGCCGGCACACACGCCGCCCACCCGACGAGCGCCAGCGCTAGCAGGGCGAGCGCGCGAACCGCGAACCGGCCGATCGGAGATCGTGAACGAGTCATATCCGATCCGGCCCTGAGGTTCGCCGACGGAGGCGGACCCTCACCCCGACCCTCTCCCAGAGGGAGAGGGAGTAAGGGAACGCCACCCCCGGCTTCGATATCATCCGCTTACCGTCGAGCGCCGAGCAGCCTACGCGCCGGCCGGCGCCGGGACAGGCTGCGTGCGGAAGCGGGGCATCACCTCGCGGGCGAACAGCTCTAGCGAGCGCCGCGCCTGCACGTGGTCGATGCCGCCGAAGGAGAACGTGCAGTCGATGCTGGTGAGGCCGAGCGCCGCGCTGGCCCGCGCCAGCACCGCCGCGCACTCGTCGGGCGTGCCAACGCAGACGCGGGCCGCGTCGATCAGCGCGTCGATGTCGATGCCCTCCGCGGTCAGGTCGAAGGCGACCGTGCCCTGGGCGCGCGCCAGGTTGTTCTGGGCGACGTAGCGCGCGATCGCCCGCTCTCCAACGCGTCGCGCCTCGGCGGCGTTCTCCGAACAGTACACCTGGTAGTGCGTGGCGATCGGCAGGTCGCCGGGTGCGAAGCCGCTGGCCGCGGCGGCCTCGCGGTAGTGGCCGATCAGCTCGGCCAGCTTCTCCAGCGTGAAGACGTAGACCACCGTCAGCAAGCCGTAGCCGTGGCTGCCCACCCAGCGGAACGTCTCGGGCGTGCGCGTGGCGGCGCCCCAGATCGGCGGGTGCGGGCGCTGGAGCGGCGTGGGCCAGACGGACACGTCGTCGAAATTGAAGAAGCGGCCGTGATGGCTGAACGGCTGGTGCTGCCACGCCTCCAGGATCACGTCCAGGCTCTCGTGGAGCCGCGCGTAGCCCTCGTCGAACGGCACCTGCATGGTGTCATAGTCGTACTTCATGAAGCCGCGGCCGACGCCCAGCTCCAGCCGGCCGCCCGAGAGCTGGTCCACCATCGCGTAGGCCTCGGCCGCCTCCAGCGGATGGTGCAGCGGCAAGAGCGAGACGGACGTGCCGAGGCGGATGCGCGACGTGCGGCGGGCGAGCGCGGCCAGCAGCACCGGCGGCGACGGGATCATGCCGCCGTAAGCGTGGAAGTGGTGCTCGTTCACCCAGGCGCTGTCGAAGCCTAGCGCTTCGGCGTCGGTGAGCAGCCCCAGGATGTGCTGGTAGAAGTCGGCCAGCGAGCCATCGCTCTCCGCAAAATACGTGGGCAGCGCGAAGATGCCAAACCGCATACTTGCCCCTCGGCACCCGGCCTCGGTCGTGCTGCCGTAGGCGCCAGTCGCCTCGCCGGCTCACTCGCTTGGCTGGTGGCGCGACAGGTCAGCGACCGACGACCTGCTGATAGTACGACGCGTCGTAGAAGCGGGCGACATCGTCGCCCATCGGCAGCGGGTAGCCAAACTGAGTGCGCAACCCGAGCACGCTCTGCAAGCCCGGCACATTGAGCGCGCCGTCGGGCGAGAGTTCGTCAACCGCCCGCGTCGCCGCCTCCTGGGTGGTTCCCTGGCTCGCCGACACCAGCTCAATCGCGGCGGAGCGATTAGCGTGTACCCAGCGATCCGCAGCCAACCAAGCGTGGAGGAAGCGCGCTAGCTCGTCGCGATGCTGCTGCGCCCAGGGGCGGGTCACGGCGAATACCCCGCCGGGGTAGTCAGGCAACACCTGGCGCTGGTCGTCCAGGCGCACGAGACCGGCCGCTTGTGCTCGCGCTTCGAGATCAGTGCTCATGATGCCGGCGAACGTCTCTCCACGCTCCATCGACTCCAGGCGCAGCGGCGTGCCGCCCACGGCAACCAGCTCATAGTCGCCCCGCTCCAGATCCAAACCGTGCGACAGGAGGATCCGCCGCAGCACCAGCGCGAATGCCGTGTCGACGGCATCGACCGCCAGTGGCTTCCCGCGCAGGTCATCCCACTCTTTGATCTCCGGTCGCACGTAGAGCGGTAGGTTGATCCCTGCCGATGGTTGGAGCACGGCGACGATCTCCGGGCCTCCATCGCGGCCCGACCAGGCGAGCACGTTGTCGAACGCCGTCGAGGCCACGTCCCATTGGCCCTCGCCCAGACCGCGCATCTGCACGGTCGAGTTAGGGGTGATCGTGATATCCACGTCGAGCCCGTCGGCGGCGAAGAACCCCTGTGCCTGAGCGGCGAGAGTCGCGGCGTCGACGGTGAACGTGATCAGGCGCAGGGGCTGGAGCCCTTTCTGCGGATCGGGGGTGGCCGTCGCGAGGAGAGGAGTGAGCGCGACCAGCGCGGCCAGCACGGCGAACGCCAAGAGCACCCGGTGCCGAGCCATACGAGCCTCCCACAATGCGCCGGGCGCCGAACCGCGGCCGCTTAGCGGGCCCCGGGCGCGCCCTCTGCCTGCTGATAGTAAGACAGATCGTAGTAGGCCGCCAGGTCGTCGCCCATCGGCAGCTTGAAACCGTAGCGGGTGCGCAGGTCGAGCACGCTTTGGAGGCCGGGCACGTTGAAGGCGCCGTCCGGCGACAGGAAGGCCACGCTCTCGGCGGCCGCCTCGCGCGTCACGTGCTGCTCGCTTACCAGCAGGTCGACGGCGGCGTCGCGGTTCGCGTGGACCCAGCGCGCGCCCTCCAGCCAGGCGCGCAGGAAGTCCACCAGCAGCTCGCGGTGGCTCTCGCCCCACGCCCGGGTCACCGCGAACACCCCGCCAGGATAGTCCGGCAGCACCTCGCGGTGGTCGGCCATGCGCACCAGGCCGGCCGCCTGGGCCTGCGCTTCGAGCTGCGTGCTCATCATGCCGGCGAACGTCGCGCCCCGCAGCATCGACGCCATCCGCGCCTGGGTGTTGCCCTCGGGCACCAGCGTGTAGTCGCCCCGGTCGAGGTCGAGGTCGTGCGCCAGCAGGATACGCCGCAGCACCAGCGCGAACGCCGTGTCCACGGCGTCGGCCGCGAGCGGCTTGCCCCGCAGGTCGTCCCAAGTCTTGATCTCGGGCCGCACGTACAGCGGCAGCATCTGCCCGGCATTCGGCTGCAGCACGGCCACGATCGCGGGACCGCCGTCGCGGCCCGACCACGCCAGCACGTTGTCGAACGCCGTCGAGGCCACGTCGTACTCGCCCTGGCCCAGCCCGCGCATCTGCACCGTCGAGTTGGGCGTGTCGGTCGGCTCCAGCGCGACGTCGTGGCGCGCGAACGCCCCGTGCGTCCGCGCCGCCACGGTCCCCGCGTCCACCCCAAAGCTAATCAGCCGCAGCGTCCGCATCCTCCCCTCCCCGGTCCGTCCTCTCCTCGGGGGTGCAGGGGCACTCCCCTGCCGGGGGGGTGGGGGTGTCCCCCCACACCCCCTACTGCGACGTTACCCCCATTTCCGCCGCCACACGCCGCGCGATGCTGAAGTCGGTGATCTGATCCACCGTCGTGCTGTCCGTCGCGGCGCCCGTCGCCCGCAGCATCTCCAGGTACAACTGGATCTGCGCGTCGGTCGGCGTTGCCGTCGCCGAGTACGTGCCGCGCACGCGGTCGAGCGCGGTCGACGCCTCCTCCGGCGACAGGTCCACCCAGCGCGCGATGATGCCCGCCACCTCGTCGTGGTGGCCCGGATCGCGTATGTATTGCGTGCCGCGAATGATGCCCCGCACCAGCTTGGCGATCTCGTCCGCGTCATTCTGGATCTTCGTATCGCTCGTCGCCAGGCCGGCCTGGGGGATCTCCAGCACGTTGCCGATCGGCAGCAAGACGTGCATCCCCTGCTGCTCGGCCTTGATGTCCCAGGGCGCCGAGGCGACGATGGCGTCCACCGCCCCGCTCTCCAGCGCCGCCAGCCGCTGCACGTCCGGCCCGACGCTCACGATCGTCACGTTCGGCACGTTGAACATGTCGACCACGCGCTTCGACTCGAACGCCGTCAGGTCGCCCTGGCGCTGCACGCCGATCCGCTTGCCCGCCAGGTCCTGCACCGTCGTGATGCTGGGCCCGGCGACCAGCGTGTGCTGCAGCTTGACGCTCATGAACACCACGGTCTTGATCGGCGCGCCCTGCGCCGCCGCCGCCGAGGCGCTGGAGGGGACCGTGGTGTAGCCGACCTCGCCCGCCATCACGGCGGTCACGCTCAGGTCGCCCCCCATCTGGGTCCACTCGACATCCACACCCTCTTCCTTGAAGAAGCCCTTCTCGTCGGCCACCTTGGCCGGCAAGTAGCTGAGCGATGAGCCGGGCGTGGCGATGATCACCTTGTCGAGCGTGGGCGTTCCACTGCTCGGCCCCGCCGCGGGCGCCGCGCTCTGCGAGGGCGCCGGCGCGGCCGGGGACGCCGGCTGCCCGGACGGCCCGCACGCCGCCGCGCCGAGCGCCATGACCGTGCTGATGACGAGCAAGAGCCGCACGCGCGATGGGCTCCCTGGGCGAACTCTGGGCAATGGCGACATGCTGAGCCTCCTGGCGCGCCTCGGGACGGGGCCGTGCGTTGCTGCCGCCACGCGCCGCGGTCGTGCGCGCACGGCGACCGCGCTCCGGGGCCCGGAGCGCACATAACGTCCTGTAAGAGCTTATCAGGCACAGCATGTACCGTGCGCCAGCGCGACGACGTTGACCGCAACCAGGAGCGCCGCGGCCTACCGGTGCGCCGCTCGGCATGAGCCTTCTGCGAGATCGGGGGGAGACGACGCTAGGGCGGATCGTCGGGGACGGTCTGGGACGAGGAGTGCGGCGTCTCCGCATGGCGCGAGCGTGCCGAGGGTGGGCGGTCGAGGCGCGCCCAGGCCGTTACGGCGGCGCCACACAAAGTGCGGCCGCGGCAGTGGGGGCTACCGCGGCCGGCGGGGCCCGCACGGGTGGGGGATCCGTCCGGGCGCCCATGAACAGTCTACGAGCCGCGAGCCCGTGTGAGCTTAGGGGCGAGTGTGGCGGTCTTGTGGAGATTCGCGGCGTGGCCCCCGCTTCCTGCCCGGGGCGCCGCACCCGCGCTGCCCGACCCCGGGGCGTGGCCGGGACGGGCCACCGCGCCGCGCCGGCAGGGCTACGGAGCGCCGACGCCGAGGTCGGCCGCTACCTGCCGTGTGATGCGGAAGTCGCTGATCTGGTCGGGCGTCACGTCGTCGCCCACGGCGCCGGTGGCGCGCATCATGGTGAGGAACGCCTGAAGCTGCGTGTCGGTCGGCAGACCGCCCGGAGCGTACGTGCCGCGCACGCGGTCGAGTGCGACGCGCGCCTCCTCCGGGCTGATGCCGACCCAGTCCGCGATGAGCGCCACCACGTCGTCGGCGTGCGCGGGGTCGCGCAGGTACTGGACGCCGCGGATGGCGCCGCGCACCAGCCCCGCGATCTCCTCGGGCGATCCGCGTAGCCGGTCCTCGTTCGTGCCCAGCCCCGCCAGCGGCACCTCCAGCACGTCGCCGACCGCCAGCAGCACGCGCAGGCCCTGGCGCTCGGCCACGATGTCGGCGGGCACCGGCAGCACCGTCGCGTCGGCGGCGCCGCTCAACACGGCCGCCAGCCGGTCCGTCTCGCGCCCGACGCTGAGCACCGTCGCGTCCGGCACGCCGAAGTGGTCCAGCGCCCAGCGCACCTCGAACGCCGTCAGGTCGCCCTGGCGAAACACCGCCACGCGCTTGCCCGCCAGGTCGGCCATCGACCGCAGCTCCGGGCGGCCCACGATCTGGTGCTGCAGCTTGCTGGCGGAGAACAGGAAGATGCGCAGCGGTGCGCCCTGGGCGGCCGCGCTCGCCACGGTGGAGGGCGTGGTTGTGTAGCCAACCTCGCCGGCCAGGATCGCCGTCGCGCCCAGCTCCGGCGCGAGCGGCACCCACTCGACGGTGATGCCCTCGGCGCGGAACAGCCCCCGCTCGTCGGCGATCTTAAGCGGCAGCAGGCTGAGCGACGCGGCCGGCATCGCGATCCGCACCGTGCGCGGCACCGGCGAGGCAGCCGCCGGCGCGGCCGGCGCGCTCGCGCTGGCGGTCGGGGACGCCCCGGCTGACAACGCGCCAGCGCCGGCTAGAGGCGCCGCGCTGGCCCGGGGGCGGGCGTCGCCCGCCCCCGCCGGGGCCGCGGGGCGCGCGGCCGGGGCGCACGCCGCGCCCCACAGGGTTACGATAGTCACGAGCGCGAGCAAACGCTGCATCCGGGTCTCTCCGCATGGGGAGGCAGGCACCGCGGTAGCTGCCGCCACTGGCCAGAGGCAGGCCCAAGGGCCGTGGCCGAGTATAACAGAGGGCACCGCAGCCTGCGTTGAGGCCGCAGCGGAAGGGAGCCGCCATGAAATTCGCCCACATGAGCCACATCTGGCGCAAGCCCGGCATGGCGCCGGCCGCGCGGTACGCGCAGCTCTGGCGCGAGCTAGCGTTGTGCGACGAGCTGGGCTTCGACTACGCCTTCGCCGTCGAGCACCACACCTGCCCGACCGAGAGCATGAGCCCCTCGCCGCCGCTGTTCGTCGCCGCGGCCGCCGCGCGCACCCAGCATCTGCGCCTCGGCGCGATGGGCTGGCTCGCGCCGCTCTACGATCCGCTGCGCATCGTGGAGGAAGTGGTCGCGCTCGACAACGTGACCGCCGGACGGCTGGACGTGGGGCTCGTCTCCGGCGTCTCGCCCGACCAGCTGCGCGCCTACCAGGGCGACTACGCGCACCGCCGTGAGCGCACGATCGAGTGCTACGAGGTGCTGAAGGCCGCCTGCGCCAACCCCGCCGGCTTCAGCTTCGACGGCCCCTACCACCACTACGCCAACGTGCCGCTGCAGATGGCGCCGTACCAGCAGCCCCATCCGCCCGTCTGGCTGGAGACGCGCGACCCCGCCACGCTGGCCTACTGCGCCGCCGAGGGCATCCACACAGGCTACGTCCACTACCTGCCGCGCCAGGACGCGGCGCCGGTCTACCGCGCCTACGTCGACCAGTGGCGGGCCGCCGGCCACCCCGGCAAGCCCGACATCAACTACTGGATCCTCGTCTACGTCGACGAGACCGACGATCAGGCATGGGAGATCGCCGGGCCCAGCTGGGTGCAGGTCTACACCGAGGCGCAGCCGGTCACCGGGCTCATCGAGAGCCGGCGGCGGCGCGGCGAGCTAGGCGGCGCCGTGATGCTGGAGCATTTCACCGACATCCCTTACATGCGCGAGCACGGCATCGGCCTCATCGGCTCGCCCGCGACGGTGGCCGCGAAGCTCCGCGAGTACGCCGAGGAGGGGCTGTTCAATACCCTGCTCGGCGAGTTCAACTTCGGCTACCTCACCGAGGAGCAAGTCATGCGCTCGCTGCGCCTCTTCGGCGAAGAAGTCATCCCTCGCCTGCGCGCCTACGAGCCGTACTGACGCCCGGCCCGCTCTCTCACGCCCGCGTTCGCGCGAGGCCGCCACAAGTACTCGCGTCTGGCCAGACGGCGTACCTCCGGCCGTTGCCGGCGGGCGCGGCTACCCTCCCCGTGCGCGCGGACCCGGCCGACAATCCTCGTGGAGGCACCAACCGGGTCCTATCCCGCAGCAGGGTAGGGAACGCGCGCAGGCGCGCAGACAGGGAGAGCACCATGGAACGGGTCCACGCCCAGCCCAGCAGCCAGCCCCCGGCGATGTTGCCCGGCACCAAGGACGGCCGTGGCGCCGGCGATCACGATGAGGCGTTCCGCTTCGGCTACCGCCCCAGCGTCCGCTGGACCTATCCGTTCAGCGTGTCGCAGTACAGCCGCCTGCTGATCCTGCGCGGCCGGGTGCAGGACGGCGAGTATGCTGCCGACCTGGGCGACGGCACCGCCGCCTGACCCGCCCCACTCACGCCGGGACCACGCGCCGCGCGCCGAGGTAGAGCGCGTCGAGCCGGGCGTTGTAGTTGGGCGCCCCGGGCGCCAGGCTCTGGATGCAGACCCCGCGCGGCGGCTCGCCCAGCGCGTGCAGGTAGGCTGCCCCGCCCAGCGCCAGCGCCACGTGGACGATGGCGCCGTCGCGCGCAAAGAACAGCAGGTCGCCCGCCACCAGCGCGTCGCGCGCGACGGGTATCGGGAGCGCTGCCCACTGTTGGTCGGCGTCGCGCGGCAGCGTGTGGCCGCTCACCGCGTAGGCGAGCTGCACCAGCGCCGAGCAGTCGATGCCGCGCACCGTGCCGCCCCCCCACAGGTAGGGGCTGCCGAGCAGCTGCCGCGCGACCGCGACGGCGTGCGCGGCGGGCCGCGGCGGGTAGGCCGCCCCGCGGGGCCGCGCCTCGCCCGCGTCGCGCGCCAGCCACGCCGGCTGGCCGCCCGGCAGCGCCACGCGCCAGCGCGCCCCGTCCCTCCCCAGCAGCGGCAGCGCCGTTCCCAGGTAAGCTTCGTCCCGCGCGACGTCACCCTCTGGCCCAGCGTACAGCGGCGCCGCCAGGGCCGTGACGGCGAGCGCCTCGGCCGTCGCCGCGGCGGCCGGGCTTGCGAGACACGCGCGCTCGACCCAGCCCTCGTAGTCGGGCAGGCGCACCCGCGCCCACTCGCCGCGCGTCTCCAGCACGGTCGCCGCCTGCCCGAGCAGCGCCTGCGTCAGCCGGTCGTCGTCCGCGCCGCGCGCCGGCCGCGCCCACACGTCCACCACCCCGCGCGCCACCTGTAGCATCCTTGCGCCCCCGCGCCATCGTCGGCGCTCGTCGCCGCGCCCGTCACCCGCCGTTGCTCGCCGCCCGCCGGCTCGCGTCCGATGCTACCACCGTCGGCGGCGCGGCTGGCGCGCGAAGATGCTACCATCGGACGGAGGGCTTGCGCGGGAAGGCCGCGCCGCCCGGAAGGGAGGGCCGATGCCGCGCGACGCAGACGAGCAGACCACCGCGAAGCGCTCGACCGTGGGCAGTCTGTATGGGGCGCCCCAGGGTGAGGCCCGGCCGGTCGGCGCCGACGAGCCGGAAGGCCTATGGGTGATCCGCGGCGGCCGACCGTTCCACGGTGGCGGCCAGGGCTTCGACCCCGAGGGCGTCGAGCAGCTCGACTACAGCAATCCCCACGGGCTGAACATCGAGCGCGTCTGGTTCGACGGGAAGATCGTCTTCGCGTCGGAGTCCGGCGAGCTGGACATCGATCCGTCCGTCGTCAAGGTAGCGCAGGAATACCAGATCGTCTACGACGTGCAGCTTGACGCGCGGGGCAAGCTCGTCCGCCCGGCCACGCGGGTGCCCAACCAGTTCAACATCTACGACTCCATCCCCGGGATGGCGAAGTACAGCCCCATCTGGCAGTTCAACTACGTCGTCGTGCCGCGTTCCTACGTCCCGAACACGCTCCGCTCGGAGGCCGACTGCCTGCGCAGCGGCTACCGCATCGTCCGCAGCAACGTCTTCGAGAACTGACCCGTGCTGTAGGCAAGCGCCACGACTGCGTGCCAGTCGATCACAAATGCACTCGGGCCGATGGGGACGCTGTCCGACCCCCTAGTGGTACGCGCGCTCGCGCAGCTTGAGCAGGTGGCCGATGCGGCCCCGCTCGGCCGTCGTGGCGTGCGGGATGCCCGCGCACCTCGGCGGCGAAGGCTTCGAGCGCCACGGCCGCGACCGGATCACAACCGCAGCGCTATCCTCTGGTCACCGCGATAGCATATGCTACCCCTCGCATCGGTCTAGGCAGTTGCGCGTTGCTTGGCGTATCGCGGGAAGGTCGCATGCAATTCGGGGTGATCGACCTAGGTATCGCTCTCATCCTAGTCGCGGCGCTACTGGCTACTCTGTCGCTCGTTCTGGACATCGCCGACTACTGGTCCCGCTAGCCCGCCCCGGAGCGCCCAGGCGCTCAGCGTCTGGGCGCGTGCGCCCGTGGTGAGTAGGAGGGGGCTTGGCATGCCGACGCGCCCTGCCATGACCGACCGCGAGGTGGCGGCGCTCTTCGCCGCCGCGCAGCAGGATATGCGAGCAGGCTCCTGGGATGCCGCGACCGCCAAACTGGAGTGGCTGGCGCGGGTCGATGCGCCGATCCCCCCGGCGCTTCCGATTGTTGCCCGGGCAGTTCCGTCCGACGTGCCCCTGGTGCCTCGCGGTGTGCCGGGGACCATGCGGCCCGGCATGCGGCGGTGTCCGCCGCGAGCCTGGGCGGGGTTGTCGCCGGAGCCCGACGATTGGACAGTGCTTGCCGCGACCGCGCTGGCCCTGCTGCTGCTCGCAGGCGTGAGCGCGACTGCCGTAGGGATGGGGCTGGCGCTGTTCGTGGCACGGCTCACAGGCCTAGGCTCGTAAGCGTGTCTCCATGTACACAGCTGCACCTCGGCTGCTCCTTCCCCGAGGGCCAGGCCGCTGAAGCTCCCGCTGCCGCGGCGGTCGGCTGTGCGCTTGTCGGGACCTGGATCATCGCGGGCTGCTCGCCGCGGTTACGGCCGTATCACGGTCTGTGCATCAGTTCGGCGCTTCGAGCCGAACTCGTCATACACTAGGGCCATGTTTGAGAGATCGTCACTGCTCCTGACCGACCCAGCCCTCGGGCTTGTCATAGCCGATGTGGATGCCCTCGCGGCTCGGCTGACCGCGCAGTTGGATCGGCTGGCGGGCATCACCCCGGACCCAGACCTAAGGTCCGAGCTGACGATGACCTGCGCGCAGCTCGCCAGCCTCCATACGTCGATCCAAGCTCTACAAGAGTTCATGGCCTGCTGGTCATCTTGAGCTTCCTTCGCGTCCCCTGACGCCGGCGCCTCCTCGCCTGCCCCGGCTGCACAAGCCGAGGCGGCGTCGCGCCGGCCGGGGGGACAGTCTGAGGGCTCGGTATGTTGGCGTCGTGGCGCCTTGGGGCCGAGGCCGCGGTCACTTCCCAACGCGGCGGCTTGGCGCTGTTCGGCAGCGAAGTTGCGTCATCACGGCCCTCAGCTGCGGCCCGAGCTCGTCCCTCGGCGCGGGTCGCGGCAAACGCCCGCGACCCGACGGCTTCACGTTGCCGTAATGGCTTAACAGTGCGTGTACGGGGTACTATGAGCAGGAAACCGCACGCATCCTGAGCATGGCGGTGAGGGGGAGGATGCTGGACCCTGATGGGCAGCGGCTGTATGCCGCCGCGCAGGCCGACATGCTGGCGGGCTGCTGGGAAGCGGCCACCGCTAAGCTGGAGGAGCTGGCCACACGCGAGCAGAGCGCACTCCGGCCGTCGGCCGACGAGCGAAGGGAGCCCATCTCCCCGCCCCCGACCGGATCGCTAGCCCGCCAGCCGAATCACCACCGGCGCCGCCGGGGAAGGTGGACAGGTCTGGGTTTGACCGTCATTGGGTGCGGGCTCGTTGCCTATGCCGTGCTCGAGGCCGCCACCGGCCCGGCGGGGACCGACCGCCCTCTCATGGCCGAGCAGCCGACGGCTCCTGACCCTCCCGTGCTCTCCGCCCCGGCACCCCAGGAGCCAGGGCCTCCACCGAAGCTAAGAGCCGGCGACTGCGTCCGTGCCCTCACCACGGTACAGCGGTACAAGGTGACCGCGGCGCAGATCCCGCTCAACGACTACCTGGCGAGTACCCTCCTCGGAGCGCCGTCGTCCCCGGAGAGCATCCAGCTGGTCGACTGGAACGTGGCGGAGCAGTCAGGGACCTGTGTGGTGACCTTCCTCTACTGGGACAACAATCGCCCGGTGACCCTGGCCTGGTCGGTCGGCGCGACGGGCGTGGTACAGCCCCTCGATGAGGTCACGCGCCAGAAGAGCGGCATGACGGCGAGCGGTGCCGAGCGGGGCGACTAGCGGGAGGGGAGCCGGCCAGTCGCGCGGGGCGCCCGGCTCCCGCGTCCAGCGCATTCCCTCCGCGGCCCGGCCTGCGGCTCCGCGAGCGTCCGAACGATGCGGGGAGGATGACGACATGGCAAAGGACGACCGGCCCGTGCCCGGGCAGCGCTATGGGCGGCTCGGGCAGAAGCGGCCGCGCAGCGCCTTCTTCTGGGAGGCAGTCGACCCCCGGTGGCACGAGCTATTCCAGGCCTACGTCGAGCGTGGCATGTACCGCCGCGACGTGCTCGACCAGAAGACGCGCGAGCTGTGCGCCGTGGCGGCGCTGACGGTGCTCAACCAGCAGGGCGCCCTCGGGCGGCACCTGCTGAGCGCGCTCGACTACGGCGCGAGCCAGGACGAGGTGATCGAGGTCATCCTCCAGATGAGCGTCTACGGCGGCTTTCCCGCCACCCAGGCCGCGCTCAACACCTTCCGCACGACCCTCGCCGAGGTCGGCGAGCAGGCGCAGTCGCAGCGATGATCGTCGCCTTCCGCTCAGAGGCCGGGGGCTACCGGCACCGCTACTCCCGGCGTCCTCCCCCCCGTCCTTCGCAGGGAAGGGGGCCGGGGGGGTTAGGTCATCCCACGAGCGCCGCGCCGAGGCCGAGGTTCTGCAGGATGGCCGTGACTGAGCGCGCGCGGTTCAGCGTGTAGAAGTGCAGGCCCGGCGCCCCGCGAGCCAGCAGCTCGCGGCACTGCGCCGTCGCCACCTCGATCCCGAGCTGCGTGACGGCCTCGTCGTCGTCGGCCAGCGCCTCCAGCCGTGCCAGCAGCGGCGCCGGCAGCCGCGCGCCGCACAGCGCCGTGAAGCGCTTGATCTGGGCCGTGCTCAGGATCGGTAGGATGCCCGGCACGAGCGGCACGCGCACGCCGAGGCGCTGCTGCAAGTGGTCGACAAACGCGAAGTAGTCGGCGTTGTCGTAGAAGAGCTGCGTCAGCACGAACTCGCCGCCGGCCGCAATCTTCGCCGCCAGGTACGCCCAGTCGGCGTGCCGGTCGCCGCCGCACTGCACGTGCCCCTCGGGAAAGCCCGCCACGCCCACCGAGAAGCAGCCGTAGGAGCGTACCAGCCGCACCAGCTCGTGCGCGTAGGCGGGGCCATCGGGGGCCGGCCGGAACTCGCCCTCGCCGGCGGGCGGATCGCCGCGCAGCGCCAGCACGTTCTCGACGCCCAGCGCGCGGGCCTCGTCGAGCACGCCACGTAGCTGCGCGTAGCTCGCGCCAACGCAGGTGAGGTGCGCCATCGCCTCCAGGCCAAACTCGTGCTTGGCCCGGCCCACGATGCCGAGCGTCTTGTCGCGCGTGCTGCCGCCGGCGCCATACGTCACCGAGATGAAGTCGGGCCCGAGCGCGCGCAGCCGCGGCAGCGCCTGCGCGAACAGCGCCGCCTCGGCCTCCGGCGTGCGCGGTGGGAAGAACTCGAAGGAGATGGTGGGGCGCCCGCGCGCCTGGTTGGCGGCGTAGATCTCGGCGATCCGCATGGCCGGCTTCCTCCCCGTCGCGCGGCCCCGCTGGCCCTGACGCGCGACGTGGTATTAGCCTACCCGCGGTCGCCGGATAACGCCAATAGCTTTTTCTCGCCGCCTGCGCTAGCGCCAGCTTATCGGCAGCCGCGGCGCGCGCTACTCCTCCTCGTCTTCCTCCTCGCCCCAGTCGGCCGAGATGCTGAACGCCGCGACCTCGTCCATCAGCACGGCGTCCATGTAGAAGTCGTCGTCGTACCAGTAAGCGAACGTGCGCACCTTGTCGCTGCCCAGCTCGGCGGCCAGCGACTCGCCGTACGCCCGGATGGCCTGCTCGGTGGCCGGGCTGTTCAGGAAGTCGCGGACCTCGACGGCCTCGCCCGAGCGGAGCGTGAAGGTGATGTTGAGCGCCTGGGGCAGCTCCTCTTCGCCATCGGCATCGTCCTGGGCGCCGCCGGCGATGGGACGGAATGCCAGCGCGCCACAGCCAGGGCACCGGCTAGCCCAGCTCTCCTCGACCGTCTGGCAACGCGGACAGAGGCGCATCGCTCCTCCCGGGGGCCAGCCCGCCGCCGAGCTGGCGTGTGATGACGTGCAGAGTGCCGCAGAGACACGGTTCGCCACGCCCTGCCGAGTGCTATGGGCCTCGGGCCTCAGCACTCAGCATGACTATGCTAAGTCTATCTCATTGGAACAGCGGGCGCGGCGCTGCCGCGTACCGGCTGGCGGGCAGCGAGCACGCAAAGAGGCGGGGCACGCGCGTGCCCCGCCCCTCCGGCCGCGCGCCGGGCTCAGCCCGCGCGCATGGCGCGCGCCGCCAGGCTGTCCTGCCATATGGGCTCCCGGGCCAGCGGCAGCCGGTCCGCCGTCACCGGCGAGGGGTTGATGGCGCCGACCGGCGGCTCTGGGGCGCTCACCACCGTCTGCCACCGCGCCGGCGGCGGCGCCCGCCCCGCTCCCGAGGCTGACGCTCCCCTACTCCCCCGTCGAGGCGTCCTCGACGCCGCTGTGGATCGCCGTCGACGCGAAGCTGTTCGAGCGGTATGGCCTCGACGTGGACCTCCAGTCCGTCGGCGGCAGCAGCGCGATTCTCCAGGCGATGATGGGCGGCCAGTTCGACGTGGGTGGGATCGGCGGCGGCGACGTGGCGCCGTTGCGCGCGGCCGGCGGCGACGCGGTGTTGATCGGCGCCTACATGACGGTGTGCAGCCAGGAGGGCCTCAGCCGGCCGGAGATCCAGGCGGCGGCCGACCTGCGCGGCAAGACGCTGGGCGTGACGCGCCTCGGCTCCTCGTCGCACTACGCGACGGTTGCCATGCTCGCCTCGGGCAGCCTGGGCTCCGACGAGGCGACCCTGGTCCAGACCGGGGGTCGGCGACTCGCTGGCCTGCTCCAGCTTCTCGCCGCCGACCATCCCGGCGTGCGGACGCTCGGCCCGCACACCCTCTACGACAACAGCCCGGTCGACGAGGTACTGGCCGCGCCGGCGCGCTAGCGCCGTCCGCTCAACGCCCCTGCCACCGCGGCGGGCGCTTCTCCAGAAACGCCCGGACTCCCTCGCGGAAATCCGCGCTCAGGTAGCACATCAGGACCAGGTCATCGCCCCCCGCGGGCCGGCCGGCCGCCCGCACGCGGCGCACGGCCTCTTTGATCGAGCGCAGCGTGAGCGGCGCGTTGGCGGCGATCTGCTCTGCCAGCGCCAGCCCGCGCGCCTCCAGCGCCTCGGCCGGCACGACCTCGCTGTAGACCCCCGCGGCCCGGGCCTCCGCCGCGTCCAGCAGCCGCGCGGTGAACAGCAGGTCCTTGGTCAGCGTGTCGCCCAGCAGCGCCAGCAGGCGGGCCACGTTCTGCATCGACAGCGTGTTGCCGAGCGTGCGCCCGACGGGCACGCCGAACCGCGCGTCGGGGCTGGCCAAGCGCAGGTCACAGGCCAGCGCCAGCACGGCCCCCCCGCCCACGCAGTAGCCGTGGATCAGCGCCAGGGTCGGCTTCTGCACGGCCTCCAGACGGCCTACGTACCGCTCGATTCGGCGCTCGTAGCCCAGCGCGTCGTCGGCCGTGGCGAACGCCTGGAACTGGCCGATGTCCGTCCCGGCCACGAACGCTCGCTCGCCCGCGCCGCGCAGCACGAACACCCGCACGCGGTCGTCGGCGTCCACGTGCTCACAGGCGGCGTACAGCCCCTCGTACATCGCCCAGGTCATCGCGTTGCGCGCCGCCGGGCGGTTGAAGGTGAGGATGCCCACAGGCCCGCGGCGCTCGTAGAGTAGCTCCGGCGTGGTCGGCACGAACACCGCGCCTTCGTCCTGGCGGGGCGGTCGCTCGGGCGCCTCGGCCATGCTCGCCCTCTCCCTCCGAGTGGCATCGGCTAAGGGACGCGCTCGGATCGTTGGGTATGCCTGCCGCCGTCCGGCCACCACTCTTCTAATGAACACGCTCGCGAGCGTTGCGCGTCCGCGGCGCCGCACCAGGCGGCACGCTAACGATTATAGGCGCCCCGAGCGGACGGCCCGGGGTGAGACAATGGAGGATGGAGCTTCGCTGGAGGTGAGGGATGACAGGGCTCCTTGGTCACTGGCGCTGGCGACTCGCGGCCCCCGCGCTGGCGCTCGGTATCCTCGGCGCGGCCATCGCGCTCCCGGCAACCACCACCCGAGCCCAGGTCTGGGGCCCCTGGGAACCGCTGCCCGGCTGGGACACCGACTTCTCCGGCCCGATGCCTGGCCCGCTGCTCGGGCCTTTCCCGATGATGGGCCCCGGCCCCATGCCCGGGGCCACGCCGATGCTAGGCCCGACCGAGATGCGCGTGCTCGGCACCTACCTGCGCATGCTCGGCTCGGTCAACCACGGCAACGGCGCCGACGCCACGTCGCTCTTCGCCGACGACGGGACGTACTGGTTCTCCGACGGCGTCGGCAACTGCTCGGCCACGCCGTGCGTGGGCCGCGCCGCCATCGGCCCCGAGCTGGAGCGCCAGATCGGCCAGCACGCTCGCTTCGCGCCCCTCGGCGGCGACGTGGTGGGCAACGTGGGCGGCAGCACCGTGACAGGGCTCTGGGACATCCGCAGCGACCGCGTCACGGCGGCGAGCAGCGAGCGGGTGCTGGGCACGATCACCGCCGAGGTGCGCAACGACCGCATCGTCTCGCTGCGGATTACCCTCGTGCGCGACGACCCGCAAACCCAGCGGTTCATCGCCTGGGTGGCGACGCAAGCGGGCGGCGCCGCCGCGGCCACCCCGACGGCGACGGCTCCCTTCGCGGCGCCGACCGTCGCCCCCGCGCCAATGCCCGCCAGCGCGCAGTAGTCGCCGTCCCGCTCCACGACGAACGCCCCCCGGGCCACCTGCATCGGCCCGGGGGGCGCGTCCTAGCGCCTCCGCCCGCGCGGCGGTTAGCTCGCCGCGAGGTCGTCGGCGAGCGCGCGGCGCGTGGCGGGGCTCAGCTCGGTGGTCGCCTGGTAGTGCGGGTGGTCGACCCGCAGGCGGGCCGGCTGGCTCGGGTCGCGCAGCGCCGCGGCCGCCTCGGGCGGGACCGCGAAGCGCAGGTAGTGTACCGTGCTCGTCTTCTCCTCGGTGCTGCGCCCCTCCTCCGCCTGCCCGTGGATCTGGTGCGCCCCCAAGTCCAGCCAGACCGCGTGCTCGACGTTCACCAGCTGCGGCAGCCGCCGCCGCAGCTCGTCCATGTCGGCGATCTCGATGAACATGGTGGCCACCAGCTCGTTCGGGCCGGGCACCAGGTCGTTGTAGATGTCGATCTCTTCCTGAATGCGGTGCGGCTCGAAGATGCGCTCCGTCCGCAGCATCTCCTGGATCTGGAACAGCGCCGTGTCGCGGTTCTCGAAGGTCAGGGCGATAGCGTCGCCCACCGCCACCCGCCGCGGCTCCTTCACGTCGCGCACGTGCTGGCGGAAGTCCGCCCGCATCAGCTCGTAGTCTTCCAGCGAGCGCACGTCGGTGCGCGTAATGGGTTGCATTAGGTTGGCTCCTCCGTGTCGGCGTAGGCCGCCCAGACGATCTCAATCGGGTGGACCACCGGCTCGCCGGTGCCCTCCTCGATCTGGAGCGCGGCCAGCGAGCAGTCCGTGGCAACGACGTTCGCGCCGGCGTCGCGGATGCCCTGGAACAACTTGGCGCCCACCTTCAGCGACAGGGCGTGGTAGTCGGTCTTCATCGCCCAGGTGCCGTCGTGGCCGGAGCAGCCGCGGTCGACGAGCTGCACCTCGGCGCCCGGAATCAGCTTCAGCAGGTCGACCGAGCGGCGGCCGATCGCCTGGTACTTCAGGTGGCACGGCATGTGGTAGGCGATCTTGCCGGGCGCGTAGGCAAAGTCCTTGTTCAGCTTGCCCTCGCGGTTCAGGCGTATCAGGTACTCGGCCAGGTCGAAGGTGTGCTCGGCCACCAGCCGCGCGTCCTCGCTGTGCAAGTAGTCCGCGTACTCCTTGCGCAGCATCATGCCGCACGTCGGCTCGGGCACCACCACCTCGTAGCCCTCGCGCACGGCCGCGGCCAGCCGCGCGGCGTTGCGCTCCATGTGGCCCAGCGCGAAGTCCAGCCGCCCCTCGTCCAGCGCCGGCATGGCGCAGCAGTTCTGCGGCGGACAGATCACCTCGACGCCGCTGCGCTCCAGCGTCTTCACGGCCGCCACGCCGACCTGCGGCTGGTAGTAGTTCACGAGGCAGCTGTAGAAGAAAGCCACCTTGCCGTTCGTGCCCTTCGTCGCCGGCGGGGTGCGGTGCGCCCACCAGCTCGCGAACGTCTGGCCCGCGAACCGCGGCAGCTTCGCGCGCGGGTCGATGCCCAGCGTCCGCTGCATTAGCTGGCGGGCAAGCGGGCTCTCGTTGGCCGCGTTCGCCAGCGGCGCCGTCGCGCAGCCCAGCCGCCCCAGCAGGTCGGGGTTGGACAGCAGCCGCGAGCCGATCCCCGGCTCCGTCTGGCGGGTGTTCACCGCCTTGGCGCGCAGCACCAGCCGCGGGATGTCGACGGCGAACTCGTGGGGCGGCGTGTACGGACAGATGATGAAGCACAGCTTGCACTCGTAGCACAGATCATCCACGTGCCGCATCTGCGCGTGCGTGAGCCGCTCCGTCTCGCCGTCCACCTCGTCGTCGATGTACGTAAACAGCTGCGGGAACGCCGGGCACAGGTTGTAGCACAGGCGGCAGCCGTGGCAGACCTCGAACTGGCGCCGCTGCTCGCGGTCCAGCGCCTCCACGTCCCAGTACGCTGCGTCGAGGTGCTCCACGCGCGTCGGCTGGAGCCCGCCGAGATCCGTAGCCATGCTCGCTCCTCGTGCTACCTTTCCAGACTCCGCGAGGACAAGGCGGCCGCGGGGGAAGCCACTCGCTCCCCGCCGCGGCCGCACCCTGGCCGTTGCTGGCCGTGGGGCTCTGGGGACGCCCCAGAGCCCCGCCTTGCCGCGGGCCTTAACCCCGGACGCTCTCGAGGCCCTTGGTGAAGCGGCCCGCGTGCGACTTCTCGGCGCGCGCCAGCGTCTCGAACCAGTCCGCGATGTCGCCGAAGCCCTCCTCGCGCGCCACCTTTGAGAAGCCCGGATACATCTCGGTGTACTCGTAGGTCTCGCCCGCGATCGCAGACTGCAAGTTCTGCGCCGTGTCGCCCACGGCCACGCCCGTCACGGGGTCACCCACCTCCTTCAGCCAGTCGAAGTGGCCGAAGGCGTGGCCCGTCTCGCCCTCCGCCACCGAGCGGAACAGCGCCGCGATCTCCGGCTGGCCCTCGACGTCGGCGGCGCGCGCGAAGTACAGGTAGCGGCGGTTGGCCTGCGACTCGCCGGCGAACGCCTCCTTCAGGTTCTCCTCGGTCTTGGTGCCCTTTAGGCTTGGCATAGGGTCCTCCCTTTCTGGCAGTCTGGTCTCGGATCAGACCCGCCCCACGCGGGCCTGCCCCTCCCCCTCGGTTGGCTACGCGCGAGCCGCCGCCGGCCCCGGGTCAGCGCGCTGGCCCTGACAGCCGGGGCACTCGCCGTAGAAGTCGAGCCGGCGACCCGTCACGCGGTAGCCACTGCTGGCAGCCGCGGCCGCGAGGGCCATGCGCAGCTCGGCTGGATCGAAGTCGTCGATGCGCCCGCACCGGGTACACACCAGGTGCGGGTGCGGCTCGGGGGTACGAGCGTCGTAACGGTTGCCCCCCCCCGCGAACTCCAGCTCGACGATCTCGCCCAATTGCTTGAGCACGCTGAGCGTGTTGTAGACGGTGGCGCGGCTGGTCGAGCGGCACCGCCGGCGGGCTTGCGCGTAAAGCTGCTCGACACTCGGATGCTCAGCGGACGCCGCTAGCACGCGCAGCACCGCCTCGCGCTGGGGCGTGAGCCGGTGGCCCTTCCGCGCTAGCGCGTCGGCAAGCGCCGCGTACCGCTGTGTCTCCGCCGCCATCGTCTAGAATTAGTCCAATCTTAGAATAAGTCTAAACCAAGGATAGCGAGTCCCGCCGGGGGGCGTCAAGAGGCGCGAGCCGTATTTCCCGGCCTGCCGCGTCCCGCGTCCGCGCCGGCGCGGGCCCGTCCACTGGCGCCGGCGCGCGCCGGCCAGGTACAACCGCTATAGTGTCTTTACGGATTCAGGCCTGCCCGCGGACGCCGCGCGCCCGCCGCGCGGCGCGGTAAGGAGGAGGTCCCCATGGCAAAGACCTTCCGGCAGATGGTCGCCGAGGCGCGCGACGCGGTGACGGTGCTCAGCCCACAGGATGCCCAGCAGCGCATGCAGCAGGACCCGAACGCGCTCGTCGTCGACGTGCGCGAGCCGACCGACCTGCAGCCCCTCGGCGTGATCCCGGGCGCCGTCAACGTGCCGCTGGGCGTCCTTCCCATCAAGGCCGACCAGGAGCTGCCCGAGCGCATGCGCGACGAGCGCCTGCAAGACCGCGGGCGCGCCGTCATCACGACTTGCGGCGGCGGCGGCCAGGCGGCGCTGGCGGCGAAGCTGCTCAAGGACATGGGGTTCACGAACGTGGCGATGATCGACGGCGGCACCACCGGCTGGAAGAACGCCGGCCTGCCCGTCGAGGGCGGCAGCTAACCGTTCGCCCGTTCCCGGCAGCACAAGAGGGACGCGCCTACGGCGCGTCCCTCTTGTGCTGCCAGCCAGCTACTATTCGATGCGCCCCTCGCCCTTCTGGTGGGCGCCGCGCTCCAGCGCCTCCTCGTAGGCCTTGGCCGTGCCGGCCGGCATCTTCGCCCGCTCCGCGGCCTCCTCCTCCTCGGGGGTCGGCATGCGGTCAGGGCCCGCTGCCCGGTGGGCATCGCGCTCGTTCGCCAGATGGGCTTCCTTCTTGGCGCCCGGGTCGCGGAAGTCGGTGCTCTGATCGCGCTGCGCCATCGTCCTAACCTCCTGTCGTGCTCGTAGGGGCTCGCCCCGGCGAGATACGCAGGCTGCATGCCACCGCCGCCTGCCAGGAAGGCCCCGCTGCGCCTTGACACGTTGCGAGGCGCGGGGCATAGTTGCGCGACCAACCGAGTTGCTGTCCTGGCCGGTGCGCCGCTTAGCGCCGACGGCCGCGCCAGGGGCGGGCCGCACACCGCCGCGGGAGTACGCTGATGAGCGCGCTGGGTTTTCCCGTCGTCGACGCCGACGGGCACGTGCAGGAGCTGAACATCGACTGGGCCGCGCGCATCGCGCCGTCCGTGCGCGAGCGGGCGCCCCGCGTGGTCCCCGACAACCGCGGCTTCCCCCGCCTCCTCGCCGAGGGCAAGCTGTGGCCGAAGCCGGAGGGACGCGGCACCGGCCAGGCCGGCGGGGCGCGCAGCCGTCGCCCGGCCGAAACGACCGGCATGCACGACCCCGTGCGGCGCCTCCAGGACATGGACCTCGAAGGAATCGACCTGGCCGTGCTGTTCGGCACGAGCGTGTTCCTCAGCCTGCCGTTCTTCGACGACGCCGAGCTGGCCGCTGCCACCGCGCGCGTCTACAACGACTGGCTCGCCGAGTACTGCGCCGCCGACCCCGCGCGCCTCAAGGGCGTTGCGCTCGTGCCGATCCAGGACCCGCCCGCCGCCGTAGAGGAGCTGCGCCACGCCGTGCGCGACCTCGGCTTCGTCGCCGTCGGCACGCCGGCCCACAGCGGCGGCCGCAACCTCGACGACCCGGCGCTGGAGCCGTTCTTCGCCGAGGCCGAGCGCCTCGGCGTGCCGGTCTGCGTCCACGTCGGTGCCGGGCGGCCCGCCGCGGCCGCCGACCGCTTCACCAACGCCTACATGGTCCATGTCGTCACCCACGCCTTCGAGCAGATGATCGCCGCGCTGTGCATCGTGTCGGGCGGCGTGCTGGAGCGCCACCCCAACCTCCGCGTCGCCTTCCTCGAGGCCGGCGCCGGCTGGGTCCCCTACTGGATCGAGCGGCTCGACGAGCACTACGAGTACATGCAGCCGTGCGTGCCCTGGCTCACCCGCGAGCCAGGCGAGTACATGCGCTCCGAGCAGTGCTACTACTCGTTCGAGCCCGACGAGCGCACCCTTCCGTGGGTGCTCGGCATGCTGGGCGAGGACCGGGTCGTCTTCGCCTCCGACTACAACCACAGCGACTGCAAGTTCCCCAACACCGTGCGCGCGATGGTCGCGCGCGACGACGTGTCGCTCGCCCAGAAGCGCAAGCTCATGTGCGACAACGCCCTCCGCCTCTACGGCCTGGCGGTGCCGGCGGCGCGGTAGCGGCGGACTTGTCGGAGCACGAGATGCGTTGCGCGCCTCAGCCTGACCTCGCACGATCCTGGCGCGGCGCCTGCCAGCGTCGGCCCGGCCGGCGCGACACCGCGCGGCCCCGGCCGGCCGCCGTAGGGGCGCGATTCGGCGCGCGCGCCGGCCGCGCGTCCACCCGCCGCGCGCCCGCCGCCCCCATCCTGGCGCTCCTGCTCGCGCTGGCGCTCGGCCTCACCGCCTGCGGCCCGGCCGCCGCGCCGGCGCCTGTCGCCCAGCCCGCCGATCCCGGCGGGAGCCCGGCCAGCGCACCGGCCGCGGCCGCCCCGGCGGCGAGCCCCGCCAGCCCCGCGCCGCCCGCACCCGTGTCGTTCGTCCTCGGCCTCAGCTCCATCTCGCCCACGAACGGGAACATCCAGGCCACCAAGGACGCCGGTATCTTCCTCAAGTACGGGCTCGACCCCGAGCTTCAGTACATCGGCGGCGGCACGAACTCGATGGCCGCGCTCGTCTCGGGCACCGTGCCCGTCCTGGTCGGCGGCGTGCCGGCGTTCGTCAGCGCCGCGCTGGAGGGCGCCGACGTCGCCGTGATCGCCGTCCAGAGCAACCGCTTCGACTACTATTTCGTGACCACGCCCGACATCCACCGGCCCGAGGACCTGCGCGGCAAGGCGGTGAGCGGCACGCGCAAGGGCGCGCTGGCCGACACCGCCATCCGGCTGGTCCTGCGCCAGTGGGGGCTGGAGCCCGACCGCGACGTCACGATCCTGCCGGCCGGGGCGGGCAACGACGCGCGCACGGTGGCGCTCGTCAACGGCGCCGCGGTCGGCACGGTGCTGAACGTGCCCCTGCCCGCGCCCATCGCCCAGGGCAACTTCGCCGTGCTGGCCGACCTCACGAAGCTAGACCTCGCCTACGCCAACAACGGCGTCGCCGCGCGCCGCGGCGACTTGGCGCGCGAGGCCGACTTCTACGACCGCTTCATGCGCGCCTACGTCGAGGGCATCCACTACTTCAAGACGCATCCCGACGAGGGCGCGCGGGCCATCGCCGAGTGGGCCAAGATCGACGACCCCGACTACGCCCGCGCCGCCTACGAGTTCTACGCGCCGCAGCTCCCGCGCGTGCCCGTGCCCACGCCCGGCGCCATGCAGGGCGTGCTCGACTCGCTCGTCGAGGAGCAACCCTCCGCGAAGACCGCCAACCCCGACCGCCTCGTCGACCTGAGCCTCGTCCAGCAGCTCGACGCCAGCGGCTTCGTCGACCAGCTCTACGCCCAGCCGCCCTAGCCCGCCCACGCCCGCCTGACCCGGGCAGCGCGGGCTCATCACGGCGGCAGCCGGCGTCACTGCCTGTCCATTCCGGACGGCAGGGCGCCTCGAGGAGTGGATTCACGCGGCAGGGGCCGCCGCATCGCCCATGTTGGAGAGCGCGCGCGGGCGGCCCGCAACGCGCGCGGCCGGCCTCTGAAAAGGGCAGGTTGCCCGCAAGGCGAGCGGCCGCCGAGTCGTAGGCACGGGTTTTAGCAGGCTGTCGTCGCGTAGGGGCGGGTCTCGTGGCCGCCGGCGGCCCGCAGGCCGCAGCCCCCGGCGTCCGCCGGCCGCTCAGCCCGGCGGCATACCGCTATAGATCAGCCGACGGGGAGGGCATCGTGGACCCGCGCATCAGCATGATCACGCTAGGCGTAGCCGACCTGGAGCGCGCGCTGCGCTTCTACCGCGACGGGCTGCGCTTCCCGCTCTCCAGCGCCAGCGTGGACGGCGTCGTCGCCTTCTTCCGCACCGGCGGCCCCGTCCTCGCGCTTTGGTCGCGCGCCGCGCTCGCCGCGGACGCGCACCTGCCGCCCGACGGCTCCGGCTTCGCCGGCATCGCGCTCGCGCACAACGTGCCCAGCCGCGAGGCGGTCGACGCCGTGCTCGCCGAGGCGGTCGCCGCGGGCGGGCGGTTGCTGAAGGCTGGCACGGCGGCCGACTGGGGCGGCTACTCGGGCTACTTCGCCGACCCCGACGGCTACCCTTGGGAAGTCGCCTGGAACCCCGGCTTCCCGCTGGCCGCCGACGGCAGCCTCCAGCTTCCCGCGTGACCGGGTCGCGCATAATACCGGGGTAGGGCCGCGGCCGGGCGCGGTCGCGGCGCCGAATGAGGAGCGGCCATGCGCCGGCGCGCGCTGCTCAAGGCGCTGCTCGCGGCGGCCGTCGTCGGCCTGGGTGGGGGCGCGGCCCCGCCCGCCGACACTGCCTCGCTGCCGCGCGTCCGCGGGCCAAAGTGGCTCAGCGGGCCCTCGCTGCCGCGCGTCCTCGACCAGGCCGTGCCCGCGGTCCTGCTGCTCGACCCGGCGGCGCTCCAATCCCTCCGCGACGCTAGCCTGGCTACCCCGAGTGACGGCCGCGCCACCGCGGCCGGCGGCGAGGCGCCGCACCGCTCGCCCGATCCCGCCCTGGCGGCGCTCGGCCGCGCGGCCGACCGCGCCCTGGCCGCCGGCCCCTTCTCCGTCATGGACAAGACCGCTACCCCGCCCAGCGGCGACCCCCACGACTACTACAGCGTCGGCCCCTATTGGTGGCCGAACCCCGACACCCCCGACGGCCTCCCCTACGTCCAGCGCGACGGCGAGGTCAACCCCCAGTCCCGCGACAACACCTACGACTTCGCCGCCCTCGACCAGCTGACCAAGAGCGTCGGCACCCTCGGCGTCGCCTACTACCTCACGGACGACCCCCGCTATGCCGACCACGCCGCGCTGCTCATCCGCACCTGGTTCCTCGACCCCGCCACGCGCATGAACCCTCATATGCGCTACTCGCAGACTGTCCCCGGGCGGCCCGGCGAGCGCGGCACGGGGATCATCGACGCCCGCCAATTCATCGCCGTGACCGATGCCGCCACGCTGCTCGGCGGCGCCCTAGCCTGGAGCGCGGCCGACGACGCGGCCCTGCGCGCCTGGTTCGCCGCCTTCCTCGCCTGGCTCCAGCAGAGCCCGGCCGGCCAGCAGGAGGCGCGCGCGCCGAACAACCACGGTAGCTGGTACGCCGCCCAGGTCGCCGCCTACGCGCTGTTCACGGGCCAGGACAGCGTGGCGCGGCCGACCACGGCTGAGCGGGGCCCGGCGCTCATCGCCAGCCAGATCGAGCCGGACGGCCGCCAGCCCCGCGAGCTGGCGCGCACCCGCCCCTTCCACTACAGCGCCTTCAACCTGGAGGCCCTGACGGCGCTGGCGCTGCTCGGCGCGCGCGCGGGCGTCGATCTCTGGGGTTACGAGACGCCCGACGGGCGCGGCATCCGCGCCGCGCTCGACTACCTCGTGCCGTTTGCCACCGGCGCCGCGCCCTGGCCCTACCCCGATCTCGACTTCGACGGCCGCGCGCTAGCGCCGCTGCTCGCCCGCGCCGCCCGCGCCTACCCCGATGCGGGCTATGCCGCGCTCATCCCCCAGGCGTTCCCCGACGCCACGCCGCTCCAGCAGCTCTACCTCCGCCTCGGCGTCTGGTGGACACGCGGCTGAGCCCGCTGTCACAGCACGTAGCCGCCGTCGATCAGGACCGCGCTGCCCGTCATCGCCGCGGTGTGGTCGGAGAGCAGCCACACGATCTGCTCCGCCACCTCCTCGGCCGTCGCGTAGCGGCCCAGCGGCGTCGCCATCTTCGCCATCGCCTGGAACGCCGCCTCCTCGCTGCCCGCTTGCGCCACCAGGTCCTGAAACACCGGCACCGTCCGCCAGATCGGCGTGACCACCCCGCCCGGCAAGACGCTGTTCACGCGGATGCGGTCGCTCGCGCCCTCCTTTGCCGCCACCCGCGCCAACTGCAGCGCGCCCGCCTTCGACGCCGCGTAGGCCGACGTGCCGCTCTCTGCCTTCACCGCCGCGGCCGAGGCGACCACCACGATCGCGCCGCCCCGCTGCCCCTGCTGCATCAGCCGCATACTCGTCCGCAGTGTCAGGAACGCGCCGTCCAGGTTCGTGGACAGGATGTGTCGCCAGTCAGCGAACGAGCGGTCCACGATCGCCCCGCCACCCGCCACGCCCGCGTTCGCCACCGCCAGATCGAGCCGCCCGAGCCGCTCCCCGATCAACGCCTCCGTCGCGGTCCAGGCCGCCTCGTCCACCACGTCGTGGGCGCGAATCAGCACCCGCCCCTGGGGCAGGGCCAGCTTACCCGCCACGCGCTCCAGGCCCGCCGCGTCCCGATCGACCAGCAACAGTCCGCCGACCCCCTCCCGCGCCAGTCGCAGCGCCGTCGCCGCGCCGATCCCCGACGCCGCGCCCGTAACCAAGGCCACTCGACTCGCGGCCTCCGCGAACAAGCTACTCGCCATTGCCACGCCTGCGCCTCCTCGTCCCACCAGCGTAGTGGGGCCACCACCGCCTGCGCCGCGGTGCCGCGTGCGACCGTGACTAGCGCGCCGCAAAGATGGCACGTGCAGGGAGCCTGCGTCCGCAACGCGACCGGTCCTCGTGTCGTACGAACGGCTTGCTGTGCAGCGTGGGTGGCCGCGGTGTCGTCGGGGCGAGTGTCATGCCCGCCCGCGGCCTGTGGCGCAGCATCCGGCCAGCGCCACAGGCCGCCGCCCCGGCCTAGCCTGAGCGCTCAGCCCGACCGCAAGCCGCGATAACCCGCGCAGTAGGCGTGAGCAGTCCCCGAGTGAGGTCACCATCGTCGGGCCGCGGGGAGGGCCGCGAAGAGCCCGCTTGGCGGCCTCGGCAGGACGGGCGGCGGACGGTCAATCGGGTGCCCGCCCTGCCGAGGCCGCGACGGGTGGGGCTCGCGCCCGCCAGGCGCGGGCGCTGCCCCGGGATTGGCTCGGTGCCTGCAACCATCGTAGCCCGCCTCCAGCCCGGCTCGTAGAGGGCACGCCCCTCATTACGTCCCACGGCCCACCCTCACGCGGCCGGGGGCCTGCCCCCGGGGAGACCAGGGCGACGGCCCCAGCAATCGTGTAAAGCCACACCGCGCCGCGTCCCTCAACCGGTGCAACCCGCGTCCTCGCGCCGCTTGGCGGGTGCCAGGCAGTTTCAACCCCACCCAGTCCCCCAGCTGGAGATAGATTCCCCGAGCGTGGTGTAAAAGCGGAGCCTTGACGCCGGCGGCCCCCGTGTGCTTTCCCAAGGGTTGCCAAGACACCTACGGCAAGGAGCACACGATGGCCGACGAGAGGATGGCGCTTCGCTCGTCAAGCCGAAGCCCGCCTTGCGGCCGGGCCCAGGTGGGAAGATCATAACCTGATCTTCTGCACGGCGGTCGGGAGACCGCTGGATCCTGCACGGGTGAACGAGGCCTTCCACCGGGCCTTGGCCGCGGCGTGCTTGCCGCGGCGCCCCCATGATCTCCGTCATTCCACGGCGACGACACTGCTCGCACTCGGCGTTCCGATGCACGAAGTCGCGGCTATCCGCGGGCACTGCAACACTGCGGTGACCTTGAGCATCTACGCGCACGCCTCCGTGAGCGGGCAAGCCGATGCGATGCGGCGCCTAGACGCCGTCCTGGCTGCTGTGTAGCCGGGTTGCTGTCAAAGGCCAAAATGGTGGCCCCGGCGGTTTCGCCGGGGCCACCATTTTGGCCCCGTCCATGCGGGAACCTTGGCCCAAATACGCCAGAATCAGGTGGCGGAGGTGTATGGGAGTCGAACCCACCCGCGACCGCTCGGGCGGCCGCGCAACGGTTTTGAAGACCGCGAGACCCACCGGGGCCCGTCCACCCCCAGGCGCGCCGGACCCGATGCTCCGGCTCGTCGGATTATAGCAACGCGCGCGGGCGCTGCCACGGCGACCGTGCGCGGCGCGACCCTCCGGCGGGTGCCGAGAGCGGCGGCCGGGCTCTACACTGTTGTGGGCACCGGGCGTACGCCGTGCTCGCCCGGCTGGATCAGAGGGGAGTTCGATCGGCGGATTCAGAGGGGAGGTCGATGCCGTCGGGGGCTGAGCCCGCCAGGCCGCGCCGACCACGCGGGAGCGCGCGGCCATCGCGGGTCACGGTTGCCATCGACGACCCGCTGGCCGCGGCGGCCGACGCGGCGCTGCTGCGGCGCGCGGTCGCCGCCGCGCTGACCGCCGAGGGCCGCGGCCACGGGCACGCCGTGGACGTGCGCGTGACGGACGACGCAACGATTCACGCGCTCAACCGCGCGCACCGCGGCGTCGACCGTCCTACTGACGTGCTGTCGTTTCCGCTCCAGGACGCGGCTGCCCTCAGGGAGAGCGACGTCGGCTTCGTGCTGCCGCCCGGCGCGGCCGTGCATCTCGGCGATATCGTCCTCTCGTGGCCGCGCGCGGTGGCGCAGGCAGCCGAGTACGGTCACACGGTCGAGCGCGAGGCGGCCTATCTGGCCGTCCACGGCGTGCTGCACCTGCTCGGCTACGATCACGAGGAGCCGGCCGACGCGCGCATGATGCGGGCGCACGAGGAGGCGGTGATGGAGCGCCTGGGGCTGGGACGGTGAGCAGCGGCCCGCTCTCGGAGGAGCCGCAACCGCAGCGGCGCGTGGTGGGGAGCCGGCTGCCCCCCGGGCTCGACGCGCCCGGTCCGTCTGCGGCAACGGCCGCGCCGGCGGCGCCCGGCGACGCCCCGCCGCACAGCGGCGCAGCTTCACTCGGCGACGATGCGCTGCCGCTGCTGCCCGAGCAGCGCCAGCGGGCGGGACTGCTCGCGCCGCGGCGGCTGCGCCGCAGCTTCGGCGCGGCCTTCGCGGGCCTCGGCCACCTGCTCCGCCACGAGGCCAACGCGCAGATCCACGCCGCGCTCGCCGTCGCGGCGACCGGCCTCGGGCTGTGGCTCGGGCTGACGCCGCCGGAGTGGGCGCTGCTGATGGCGCTGTTCGGCCTGGTGCTCGGATTGGAGGCGATGAACACGGCCGTCGAGGGGCTGGCCGACCTCGCCATGCCGCGCCGCGACCCCCGCGTGGCGACGATCAAGGACGTGGCGGCGGGTGGCGTGCTGGTCGGGGCCCTGGCGGCTTTGGCGGCGGGGCTGTTCCTCTTCGGGCCGCGCCTGCTGCGCCTGTTCGGGGGGTAGTGAAATCACAGACGCGAAGCCGCGCGGGGTGGGCAGGCGCCTACCCCGCGCGGCTTCGTGTCTGTCTGTGAATCAGCCGTGCCAGCGCCAGAGGGCGCCGGCCCAGGTGAGCCCGGCGCCGAAGCCCACGAGGGCCAGGAGCTGGCCGGGGTGGAGGCGGCCGACAGCAAGCGCCTCGCAGAGGGCGATGGGCACCGACCCGGCGCTGGTGTTGCCGTACAGCTCCAGGTTGCTGAAAATCGCGCCCTCTTGCAGCGCCAGGCGCTTCGCCGCGCTCTGGATGATGCGCGCGTTCGCCTGGTGGGGAATCAGCAGGTCCACATCGCTCGGCGCCACGCCCGCCCGCTCGCACAGCCGCTCCAGCACGGCGGGCACGATCAGCGTCGAGAAGCGGAACACCTCGGCGCCGTTCATGCGGATGAAGTGCGCCCGCCGCTCCACCGTCTCGTGGCTCGCGGGCTGGCGCGAGCCGCCCGCCGGCACGATGAGGTGCTCGGCCCCGCTGCCATCGGCGCCCAGCTCGGAGGTGACGAGCCCGCCGGGCGCCGTCGTCGCCTCCAGCGCCACCGCGCCCGCCCCGTCGCCGAACAGCACGCAGGTGCCGCGGTCGCGCCAGTCGAGGATGCGCGAGTTCACGTCGGCGCCGATCACCAGCGCGCGCGCGTAGGCCCCGCTCTGGAGCATCTGCGCCGCCACGATCAGCGCGTAGACGAAGCCCGAGCAGGCCGCGCTGAGGTCGAAGGCGCCCGCGCGGGGCGCGCCGAGCGCGGCCTGCACGAGGCAGGCCGACGACGGATAGGCATAGTGGTCGGGCGTGGAGGTGGCGAGCACGATCAGGTCGAGCGAGGCGGCATCCCAGCCGGCGACGGCCAGCGCCTCGCGCGCCGCGGCCGTGCCCAGCGTGGCCGTCGTCTCGTCGTCGGCGGCGATGCGCCGCTCGCCGATGCCGCTGCGGCTGCGAATCCAGGCGTCCGAGGTCTCGACCAGCGTCTCGATCTCGGCGTTCGGCATGACGCGCGCGGGCAGGTACTTCCCCCAGCCGGCGATGCGGACGTACGGTGGGGCGGCGGGCGCGGCAGGCAACGCCCCTACACCTTTCCCAAGATGAGCGTGCAGTTGTGGCCGCCGAAGCCCAGCGAGTTCGTGAGCGCCACGTCCACGCGGCGCTCCCGCGCGACGTTCGGCACGTAGTCCAGGTCGCACTCAGGGTCGGGGTGCTCGTAGTTGATGGTCGGCGGCAGCTTGCCATCGCGGATCGCCAGCACGCAGACGATCGCCTCGACCGCGCCCGCCGCGCCCAGCAGGTGCCCCGTCATCGACTTCGTGGAGCTAACCGGCACGTCGTAGGCCGCGCGCCCGAAAACGGTCTTCAGCGCCTGCGTCTCCAGCTTGTCGTTGAGCGGCGTCGAGGTGCCGTGGGCGTTCACGTAGCCCACGTCGCCCGGCTCCAGCCGCGCTTTCTTCAGGGCAATGCGCATGGCGCGCACCGCGCCCTCGCCGCCCTCCGAGGGCGCGGTAATGTGGTAGGCGTCGTCGGTGGCGCCGTAGCCCAGCACCTCCCCGTAGATCCGCGCGCCGCGGGCCTGCGCGTACTCCAGGTCTTCGAGTACGACGACGCCCGCCCCCTCGCCCATCACGAAGCCGTCGCGCGCGGCGTCGAACGGCCGACTGGCGCGCTCGGGCGCGTCGTTGCGCTCGGAGAGCGCCCGCATGGCGGCAAAACCGGCCACGCCGATCGGCACGACGCCGGCCTCCGAGCCGCCCGCCAGCATGGCCACGGCGTCGCCGCGGCGGATGACCTCGGCGGCCTCGCCGATGCAGTGCGCGCTGGTCGAGCAGGCGGAGACGATGGAGTAGTTTGGCCCCTGCGCGCCGACGCGGATGGCGATCTCGCCGGCGACCAGGTCGACGATGAACATGGGCACCAGGAACGGGCTCACGCGGTCGGGGCCGCGCGTCTGGAGCACGTTGATCTGCTCGACCAGCGTCTCGATGCCGCCGATGCCCGAGCCGACCATCACGCCCACCTCGGTGCGGTTGCCGTCGTCGATCGTCAGGTCGGCGTCGGCCAGCGCCTCCTGGGCGGCGACGATCGCCATCTGCACGAAGCGGTCGGTGCGGCGGGCCTCCTTGCGGCCGATGGCGGCCTCGGGCTCGAAGCCCTTCAGCTCGCCGGCGATCTGGCAGCGCATGGCGCTGGCGTCGAAGTGGGTGATCGGGCCGATGCCGGACTGGCCGGCGAGCAGCGCCTGCCAGGTGGTGGGAACGTCCAGGCCGAGTGGCGTGACGGCGCCAAGCCCCGTGATGGCGACGCGAGAGCCCACGTTACTTGCCTCACATGCAATTCGGGAAGAAGGAATCTCGGAGACACCCCCAGACCCCTGGCAGGGGAGCGCCCTTGCGCCCGAGAGTGACGCGGGGAGTATACCATCCGCCGGGGCGGGCTGCCGACCGGCCAGCAACCCCGAAAGCAGGCCGCGCTGCGGTATAGTGTTCGCGAGGCCCCGCGAGCGGGCCTGCCACGGAGAGCCTCAGTGAGTGCCAGCCCCGCGCCCCGTGCCCCCGGCGACGGCGCGTCGCCGCCCGGGCCGTCGCAGCAGGCGGCGGCGTTCTTCGCCGCGCGCTTCGGCATCGACGCGCCGGTCATGGAAGACCTGCTGGCGTGTGCGCTGAGCGAGGGCGGCGACTACGCCGACCTGTACTTCGAGCACCGCCAGACGGCCAGCCTGCTGTTCGAGGAGCAGGCGGTGAAGCGCGCCGGCGGCGGCGTGCTGCAAGGCGTCGGCATCCGCGTCGTCAGCGGCGATGCCACCGGCTACGCCTATACCGAGGACTTCAGCCAGGACAGCATGCGCCAGGCCGCGCGCACGGCCGCCCGCATCGCCCGCCACAACCGCGAGCCCGGCCCGATCGACGTGACGCCGATCGCGCTGCCCAACCGCTACCCGGTGCTGCTGCCGTCGATCGACGTGCGCGCCGCCGAGAAGCTGGGGCTGCTGCGGCGCGCGGACGAGGCGGCGCGCGCCTACGACCCGAGCATCACGCGCGTGGTGGTCTCGCTGGCCGACGAGCAGCGCCACCTGCTGATCGCGACGAGCGACGGGCGGCTGGCCGGCGACGTGCAGCCGATGCTGCGCATCAGCATCCAGTGCCTGTCGGAGCGCGGCAAGAGCCGCCAGACAGCGGTGGGGGGCGGCGGCGGCCGCTTCGGCCTGGAGTACTTCGACACGCACACGCCCGAGGACCTGGCGCGCGAGGCGGCCCGCCAGGCGGTGCTGCTGCACGACGCGGTGGAGGCCCCGGCGGGGCAGTTTCCGGTGGTGCTGGGCGCGGGCGACTCGGGCATCCTCCTGCACGAGGCGGTGGGCCACGGCCTGGAGGCCGACTTCAACCGCAAGCAGACGAGCAACTACTCGGGCCGCGTGGGCAAGCCCGTCGCCTCGCCGCTCTGCACGGTGGTGGACGACGGCACGATCGACTTCAGCCGCGGCTCGATCAACGTGGACGACGAGGGCAACCCGACGGCGCGCAACGTGCTGATCGCCGACGGCGTGCTGCAAGGCTACATGCAGGACCACATCAGCGCGCGCCACTTCGGCGTGACGCCCTCCGGCAACGGGCGCCGCGAGACGTTCAAGCACATGCCGATGCCGCGCATGACGAACACCTACATGCTGCCCGGCGAGTCGGCGCCCGAGGACATCCTGCGCGCCGTGCCGAAAGGCCTCTACTGCGTGGCCTACGGCGGCGGGCAGGTGAACATCAGCAACGGCGACTTCGTCTTCTCGGTGACGGAAGCCTACATGATCGAGAACGGGCACGTGACGGCGCCGGTGCGGAACGTGACGCTGATCGGGAACGGCCCCGACACGCTCTCCAAGGTGACGATGGTCGGTAGCGACCTCAAGCTCTCGGACGGCCGCTGGACCTGCGGCAAGGAGGGCCAGAGCGTGCCGGTCGGCGTGGGCATGCCGACGGTGCTCGTCTCCAGTATCACCGTGGGGGGGACGAAGCAATAACGCTGTCAGTCGTCAGCTATCAGCTATCAGCAGACGAACTCCCGGGGCTGAGAGCTGAGCGCTGAAGGCTGAGTGCTGAAGGCTGATCACTGATGGCTGAGAGCTTACTGGACATCGCCGAGCACGTCGTGAAGCTGGCGCGGCAGGGCGGCGCGGACGCCGCCGATGCCGTGCTGGATAGCGGCGTGGAGTTCTCCGTCACCGTGCGCCGCGGCGAGGTGGAGAAGCTGATCGAGGCGTCGGCGCGCGGGCTGGGGCTGCGCGTGTTCCGCGGCGGCCGCTGCGCCGTCACCTACACCTCCGACCTGGCGCCCGCCGCGCTCGCGCGCTTCGTCGAGCAGGCGCTGGACCTCGCGGCGATCACCGACCCCGACCCGCTCGCCGGCCTGCCCGACCCCGAGGCCTGGGCGCCGCCGCAACCGACCGACCTGGCCGCCTACGACCCGACGCTGGGCGACGTGACCGCCGAGCAGAAGATCGAGCTGGCCCGCCGCGCCGAGGCCGCCGCCTTCGCGGCCGATCCCCGCGTCACCAACAGCGACGGCGCCAGCTTCAGCAGCGAGTACGGCGAGCGGGTGCTGGTGAACAGCCTGGGCTTCGCCGGCGTGTACCGCGCCAGCGGCTGCTCGCTCACGATGGAAGCGATCGCCGACGACACGGACGGCAAGAAGCGCAACGACTACTGGTACACGGCCGCCCGGGCGTTCGCTGACCTGGAGTCGCCCGAGGAGGTAGGCCGCATCGCCGCCGAGCGCACCGTCCGCAAGCTGGGCGCCCGCCAGGTGGCGACGCAGACGGTGCCAGTGGTCTGGGATCCGATGGTCGCGCGCTCGTTCGTGGGCAACCTGGCGCGGGCGATGACCGGCGACGCGCTGTACCGCCGTGCGACGTTCCTCATCGACCGCGAAGGCGAGCAGGTGGCCTCGCCGCTCATCACGCTGATCGACGACCCAACGCTGCGCGGGCGCCTGCGCAGCCGGCCGTTCGACGGCGAGGGCACGACCTCGCGGCGCAACGAGGTGCTGGTCGAGGGCGTCTTCCGCGGTTTCCTGATGGACACCTACTCGGCGCGCAAGACCGGCCGCCAGACGACCGGCAACGCGAGCCGCGGCGTGAGCGGCAGTCCCAGCCCGGGCACGACGAACTTCTACATGGCGGCCGGCGCATCGAAGCCCGCCGAGATCATCCGCTCGGTGGAGAGCGGGCTGTACCTCACCGAGATGATGGGCTTCGGCTGGAACATCACGACCGGCGACTTCTCGCAGGGCGCCGCGGGCCTGTGGATCGAGCGCGGGGAGCTGGCCTACCCGGTGAGCGAGATCAACGTCTCGGGCAACCTCGTCGAGATGCTGCAAGACGTGGACATGGTCGGCGACGACCTGGTGTTCCGAGCCGGCACGGCCGCGCCCACCTTCCGCATGCGCAAGCTGGTCGTCAGCGGGCTATAGCTGACAGCTGTCAGCCGTCAGCTATCAGCCGTCAGCCATCAGCTTGGCTCGGCTGGCAGGGCGCGTTGCTCCTACGGTAGAAATGGCAGACGGCTGCCACCTGATTGCAGACACCTGACTGCTGATGGCTGATCGCTGAAAACTGACGGCTGATCGCTGATGGCTGATCGCTGAAAACTGACTGCTGATGGCTGATCGCTAGTGAGTCGGAGATGGCGCGAGCGGCGCTGGGACGAGCCCCCGCCGAAAGTGCCGCGGCCCGCGTCGGCCGCGGCCGCTCATGACATCCTCTGCAACGGCCGGGTGCTGAGCTACGAGCTGATCCCGTGGGGCTCGAACTACACGTTCCTCGCGGCGCTCTCGCGCGGCGCCGAGCCCGAGGCGCTCGCCGTCTACAAGCCGCGGCGCGGCGAGGCGCCCCTCTGGGACTTCCCCGACGGCACCCTCTACCGCCGCGAGCGAGCCGCCTACGTGGCCTCCCAGGCGCTCGGCTGGGACTTCGTGCCGCTCACGGTCATCCGCGACGGCCCCGAGGGCATCGGCAGCATGCAGCTCTTCGTGGAGACGGAGGGCTCGCCGCACCGTCCGCAGTTCACCGACGCGCACCGCGACCAGCTCGCCTGCATCGCCCTCTATGACCTCATCACGAACAACGCCGACCGCAAGGTGGGCCACTGCCTCGTCGGCACCGAGGGCAAGGTGTGGGGCATCGACCACGGGCTCACGTTCCACACCGACCCGAAGCTCCGCTCGGCGCTGTGGGAGTTCTACCAGGAGCCGATCCCGCCGGCGCTGCTGGCGGCCGTGCGCGAGCTGCTGGAGAGCGCGCCGCGGCGCGCCGCCCTGCAAGCCGAGCTTGAAGAGCTGCTCAGCCGCGCCGAGGTCCAGAGCTTCTTCGCGCGCGCCGAGCGGGTGGTGGAGGCGGGGGCCTACGGCTCGGTGCAAGCTTACCGCCGGCGCTCGTGGCCCTTCTAGGGAATGGGGAATAGGGCATAGAGAGTAGAGGATACTACAACCCTATCCCCTACTCCCTATGCCCTATTCCCCCGGCGGGGCGTGGGTCGGGCGGGAAGGGCTCTTCCGGCTCGGGGCCTGGCGGCTCCGGCTCGGGGTCGGGTGGCTGAGGGGTGATCCGTGTGGCAAGCGGCATTCCGGGTCCTCCCGCGGCTAGCTCGGGGGCTGTTCCCATTGTACTGTGACAGCACTGTAACGGGCTGGCCGCGGGGCCGGGCGGCGCGTCTCCGTGGCATCACAAGGGGCACCCTGAGGGCTGTTCGAAGCGGTGCGCTCGGCCGCGCGCCGCGCCTATAATGGCAGGCGGGCGGCACGACCGCGGTACCGCTGCCGGATCGCGGGCCGGGAGGGGAGGAGGGGCAATGGTGACGAGCGTGCGCGGCGGCCGACTGGCAGGCGCGTTCGCCATCTGTCTGGCGCTGCTCACGGTGTTGAGCTGCAGCGGCGCCGCCCCGACTCCGCTCCCGCTGGTCCTCGCCGCGCCACTCGTCCAGGGAGCTGCCGCCCCGGCCGGGCGGATCGCCTTCGTGGTGAACGGCGACCTGTGGGAGTGGCAGGACGGCGCTGTGCGCCAGCTGACCAGCGGCACGCGCTACGAGGGGCCGGCTTGGTCGCCGGACGGCAATCAGCTCGCCGCCTCGATGGTCGGCACGAACCACAGCGACGTCGTGCTGCTCAGCCCCGACGGCGACTTCCAGGCGCGGCTCACGGACAACCTCGGCCGGCTGCGTATTCAGGACTCCGACTGGGCCAGGCTCCCCGCCTGGTCGCCCGACGGCACGCGCATCGCCTTCGGCGCCGATACGCGTACCTACGACCTGGCGCTGTGGCTGGTCGGCACCGACGGGCGCGGCGCGCGCCAGGTCTTCGCGGCGCCGGATGGGATGGGCGGGATTGATCGCCCCACCTGGTCGCCGGACGGCAGCGAGATCGCCGTCACGGTGTGGCGCCAGGGGAGCCCGTCCCAGGTCGAGGTCGTGTCCGTGGCTACGGGCCGCACGCGGCGCCTGACCGACGCGGCGACCGGCGCCTATGATCCCGCCTGGTCGCCCGACGGCAACTGGATCGCCTACGTGGTCCGCGACGGCACGCACCACGACGTCTGGCTCGTCCATCCAGACGGCACGGGGGCCGTGCGCCTCACGTCGTCGGGACGCAACCGCATGCCCGCCTGGTCGCCCGACGGTAGCTGGCTGGCGTTCCTCAGTCTGAACGAGACGGGCTTCGACGTGCGAGTGGCCGCGGTGCCCGCCGCCGACGCGCAGGACGTCGAGCCGTCCGAGGGGCGGGCGCTGGTGAGCGCGCGGCCCGTCGAGGGCGCCTCGGGGCTCACCTGGGGCCCCTGACCGCCGCACCGCCGCTTTACTGAGAGCGCCGCCGCTCGGCCACCTGGGCGAGGCGCAGGACCGTGACGAACGCGACGCCGCCCAGCAGGTTGCCTAGCGTGGCCATCCCCACCCACCTCAGCACGTCCACAAGCCCCCGTCCGGCCAGGTGATAGCCTACGAAGAGCACCGCCGCGCCCACGATGGAGTGCGACAGGTTCGCCGCGAACAGGAGGTAGCCCGCCGCGAAGATGCACAGGATCTTGGCGACCGGCTCGCGTACGGCGAGCAGCAGCCAGGTGAGCACGGTCATGACCATCCCCGCCAGGATCGCGGACAGGAACACGGCGTGCGGCGCCAGCGCCAGCTTGTACTCCGTATAGGCGCGGTAGCCGTCGAGAATCGGCTCGCCCACGGCGCCGCTCTGCGACAACAGCAGCGCCATCCCCGCGCAGGCCAGCAGGTTCCCGAGCCAGGACAGCGCCCATAGCTCGACGAGCGAGCGCAGCGAGCGCTCGCGGTTCAGCAAGGCCATAACTGGGATCAGGAAGTTCTCGGTAAACAGCTCGGAGCGTCCCAGGATGACGAACAGGAAGCCCATCGGGAAGGCCAGCCCGCCCAGCGCGAGCGCGCCGTAGAGGCGCAGGCCGGGGACGCTCTCCTGCGCGGCGCCCACCACGGTCATGGCCGCCAGCCCGCCCAGCGAGACCTCCACGCCGGCCACCAGGCCCGTGATGAAGATGTCGCGGTTGCTGCGGCCCAGCCGCTCCTCACCCACGGCTTCCGCGCGTGTCGCAATGTCCTCGGGCTGCTGATCGAGCACGTCCTCGGCGGGCGTGGGCGCTGCCATCGCGAGGCCTCCTGCCGAACGACACGGGTGACGATCACGACGCTATGGCAGGATTCAGGCCATCTAATCGCCTCACGGATCGACCGTATTTTGTGACGCGCCCCGTGTGCCGGCGCGGAAATCTTCCTTGCCACCCCTAACCGCCCGACGTATAATCGGCGGATTGTCGCGCCTGACGGGCGCCGGCGCTGGGGCCAGGCGGCCGGGAAGGGGGGACGGTGGTGCAGAAGAGCGGGTTGAGGCGGATAGCGTCGAGTTTGATCACCGCGCTCGCGCTCGCGCTGCTGGGTATCGCGCCCGCGGCCGGCGTGTACGCCGACGACCAGGCGACCACGATGATCCAGCTCGAGTCGCCCACGAGCAGCAGCCCGTCCAGCACGCGCCTGATGGTGGCGGGCTGGGCGGCCGACCCTACGGGCGACGGCGTCGGCGTCGACGCCGTGCGCGTGTACTTGGGCGACCCCGACGCCGACGGACAAGACCTGGGCGCCGCGACCTTTGGCCAGCCGCGTCCCGACGTCGCGCGCACGCTCGGCGACAGCCGCTTCACGAACAGCGGCTTCCAGCTGGCCGTCGAGCTGCCCGAGGGCGACTACACGCTGACGATCTACGCGCACCGCAACACCGCGAGCAACGACGACGGCTGGGTCGTCTACTCTACCCCGTTCACGGCTTCGGCCTCGGTACGGCCCGACCCGCGCGCGGTCGCGCTGCTGGACGGCGGCCAGCCGCCGGTACGCACGGCGAACCCGTCGCCTAACGGCGCGGGCAACGGCGCGATCATCGCCGGCGGCGGCAACGGTCGCACGGCGACGGGCGACGTCCCGTTCTCCGCGTCGTCGAGCGACGGCACCCAGATCCGCACGACGGTGTCCAACCGCAACGACCCGATCCCCCTGGACCCGATCATCCCGGGAGCGACGAGCAGCGTCTCGCTCGGCCGCAACGACCCTGAGCTTGCGGACCCCACGGGCAGCGGCGCGGGCATCCGCGTCTCGGTGGCCAGCGATCCGTCCGCAGGCGGGAGCAACAACGGGCAGTATCAGACCGGCCCGGTGACCATCGTCGGCGGGCAGGGCAACACCTGTCCAGGGCCGAACTGCCCGGCCAACGCACAGAACGTGAACCAGCAGCTGCAGAACATGCCCCCGGACCTGCTGCGCCAGCTCACCGGGTACAACATTCCGGGCTTCGGCAACTCCACGCCCTGCGTGCCCACCAACCAGCCGAACGCCCCTGGCGCCTGCAACCCCGTGACGGGGAGTAGCCAGGCGCCCGGCGCGCCGACGGGCATCCAACAGCTTCAGGCGCAGATGGCCGCGGCGCAGCAAGCGGCGAACAACCAGCCCGCGTTCTCGCCCGCCGGCGGCACCGCGCCGACCTGTATGCTCTCCGGCAGCAACGGCCAGTGCGCCAGCCAGGCTGGCGCAGCCGGCCCGCTGGGCAGCACTTGCCTGCGCTTCGTCGGCCAGCAGTGCGCGTACTACGGACAGCCGCCCCAACAGGCCGGCGCGGCCCCGGGCCAGTCGCCGACCGGGCTCACCACGCCGTCCGGGCTGCCCGGCCAGCCGGGCCTCGCCGGTCAGCCCGGGCTGGGCGCGTCCAACCCGCTGCTGGCCGGCGGGCTGAGCGGCGCGGGATGCGCGCAGTGGGGCGGCAGCGGCCAATGCTTGCAGCCGGCGAGCGTGAGCGGGGTGGGGACCGCGGGCGCGAGCGGCCTGACATCCGGCCTCGCCTCGACGAACCCTTACGCCGCGCTTACCGGCAGCGCTGGCCCGGTGACGAACCTAGTGCAGCAGCCGGCGAGCGTGCCGCTCACGACCACTGGCCAATCCTCCCTCTACCAGACCGCGACGACCGGGGTGGCCGGCGCCACGGCTCCCGCGACCTCGCCCTACGGCACGATGCCGCTGCCGACGGCGAGCGGCACGGGCGGCAGCGGCGTCTGCCTCCAGTTCGGCCCGGGCGGCGCCTGCGTGCGCTCGCAGTAGCAGAGCGCCCCGACTTCGCAAACGCGGGCCCGACACGATCCGTGTCGGGCCCTGCTGTTCTCCGCGCCCATCGCTCGCGCAACCGGGCGGATGCGCTCCCCCGGGCAGGCGGTCGCTCGTAGCGGGCGCGGCCGGGCACGGGCTGCCCGCGAGCAGGAAGCTGACGGCCTAGCCGCCCGCGACTCGCGGCACGACGACCACGTGCTCGGCCTCTGGGTCGAACTGGTCGATGCGCCGGGCGGGCTGGTCCGGCGCGACGACGAAGGCCGTTGCGCCGCGCGCGCGGTGCTCCTCGAAGATGCGCTCCGCCTCGCGGACCGCCGCCAGCGCGTCGGGATCGCCCTGCCGCACGCCAGCCTCGTCCCATTCCACGATGTTGTCGCCCGCCGACGATAGGATGCGTAGCTTTGCCATGGCTGAATACTCCTCCCCTGAGGGCCTCTTGTGGGGCGGCGAGTTGGCCGTCTCCCGCTGGCGCGGCATCTCCTACCAGGCTATCGCCGGTCGGCCGGGCGCTTCGCCGGGCGCCGCCAGTTGCCGCGTGGCGGCGCCCGGCGCCGTCCAGCGGCCGGCCGCGCGCCGTGGCATGGGCCTAGCTGCAAGGCGCGGGCCAGGTGGCCGCTCGCTGGCACGATGCGGTCGGCCGCCCGGGAGCACGACGTAAATGGGCTAGAATGGAAGCGTTGCACCCAGTGGGCAAGCTGGGCGGGGCTGGAAAGACACAGACACCCGGAGGGGGAGTCATGATCGCCGAGGGCGTGAAAACCTATCGCAACTACATCGGCGGCGAGTGGCGCGACGGGAGCGCGGACGGCCGGCTCGAGAGCCGCGATCCGGCGAACGGCGAGCTGGTCTACTACGCTACCAACTCCACCGTGGACGACGCGCGCGCCGCGGTCGCGGCCGCCAAGCAGGCGTTCGAGCACAGCGACTGGGCCGACAACTCGGTCGCCCGCGCGAAGGCGCTGTACAAGCTGGCCGAGGCGCTGCGGGGCAGCGTGGACTGGCTGGCGCCGCTCCTGACGCGCGAGGGGGGCAAGCCGCTCGCCATCTCGCGCGCCGAGGTCGTGCGCGGCGCCGACGCCCTGGAGTACTACGCCGGCCTGGCGCGCAACGTCTACGGCCGCTCGATCAACCTCGGTCCGAACGAGATGGCGATCCTGATGCGCGAGCCGGTCGGCGTCGTATCCATCATCGTCCCCTGGAACATGGCGCTGTCGCTGCTGACCCGCTCGCTGGCGCCCGCGCTAGCGACCGGCAACGCGGTGGTCATCAAGCCCGCCAGCCTGACGCCCGGCGCCACCGCCGAGTTCATCCAGATGATCGACGACATCCCCGAGATCCCGAAGGGCATCGTGAACTTCGTGATCGGCCCCGGCGGCTCGGTCGGCTCCGAGCTGGTGAAGCATCCCGACGTGGAGATGATCTCATTCACCGGCGACACGAGCACCGGCAAGGAAGTCATGCGCATGGCGGCCGATGGCCTGAAGAAGGTGTCGCTCGAGCTGGGCGGCAAGTCGCCGAGCATCATCTTCCCCGACGCCGACTTCAACCGCGCCGTGCGCAGCGCGCTCTCGGGCGCCTCGCTGTGGCACGCCGGCCAGGTGTGCGTGGCGGGCACGCGCATCCTCGTGCAGGAGAGCGTCCACGACCGCTTCGTCGAGCAGGCCAGCAAGGCGGCGCGCGAGCTGCGCGTCGGCCCGGGCCTGCAGAAGGGCACGCAGGTCGGGCCGGTCATCAACGAGGGGCAGCTGCGCCGCGTGCTCGACTACGTGGACGTGGGCAAGCGCGAGGCCGAGCTGGTCGTCGGCGGCGAGCGCGTCACGGCGGGCGACCTGGGCAAGGGCTATTTCGTGGCCCCCACGGTGTTCGATCACGTGCCGGTGGACGCGAAGATCGCCCAGGAGGAGATCTTCGGCCCGGTCGTCTCGGTCATGACGTTCAAGGACGAAGAGGAAGCCTCCGAGATCGCCAACGCGACCGTGTATGGCCTGGCCGCCGCGGTCTATACGAGCGACATCAACAAGGCGATGCGCGTGGCGAAGAAGGTGCGCTCGGGCATGGTGTGGATCAACACCTTCGGGCGGCTCTACCCGAACGCCGAGATGGGCGGCTTCAAGCAGAGCGGGCTCGGCCGCTCCTACGGTCTGGAGGGGCTGTACGAGTTCACCGAGATGAAGCACATCAACATCCAGCTCCACGACGCCGGCGGCCGCGCCCCGACCGGCGGCGTCAGCGAGTAGACGCGGGCGTCGCCCCCCGGAGGAGGCAGCCCAGGTGGCAACCACGGACCGGCTCATGACCGCGGAAGAGCGGTGGCTGTTGCCAGACAATGGGCAGCGGCACGAGCTAGTCGCGGGAGAGCTGCGCACGATGGCGCCGAGCGGCGGACAGCTTCGACCAGAGGCTCGCCGACTCACACCCGAGCAGCCCGGCGTTTGACAGCCTCGCCCCTGGACAGTAGACTAGCCCCGGGGCGCGGACGGGCGGATGGCGCGCGGAGCGGGGCGGATGGCGAGGGTGCTCCTGGGGACCGAGCCGGGGCCGCCGCGCACACGGGCGCTGCTCCGCATCTACCTGGAAGCGGCGGGCCATCAGGTGCAGGAGCTGTGCGACGGCGCCGCGCTGCTAGAGGAGGCCGCCGCCGGCGCGCCGCACGACGCGGTGGTCCTCGACACCGCGCTCCCGAGCCTCGACGGGTTCCAGGTGCTCGCCCGCCTGCAAGCGCAGGCGACCACGCCGCGGGTCCCCATCCTCGTCATCTCGGCGATTCCCGCGCAGCTCGGCCAGCGGTTGGTCGAGAGCATGGGCGCGTCGGCCTACCTGTGCAAGCCGTTCACCTTCGAGGCGTTGCGCCAGGCGCTCGACGAGGCACTGGCGCCTGCAAACGGCGGCGCCATTGGCGCCGCCCCCTCGCCCGGCGAGGCCACCGCGCACGGCGGCCCCGCGGCTGACGCGCCCGCACGACCCGCTCCGCCGAACGGCGCTGCTGGCCGGCCGCCCCACTCGCTACACGACGCCGCGCAGCCGCCCCCGCCCCCCGCTCGCAAGCGCCCAGCCGGCTGAGCGCAGGTTACGCTTGCAGCAGCGAGACGACGCGCCGCCCGGCCAGGTGCTGGCGGCCCTCCAGCGCGGGCAGCTCGATCAGGAAGGCCACCGCCGCGACCTCGCCGCCGAGCTGCTCCACCAGCGAGATCGTCGCCTTCACCGTGCCGCCCGTCGCCAGCACGTCGTCCACGACCAGCACCCGCTGGCCGGCCACCACGGCGTCGCGGTGCATCTCGAAGCTGTTGGTGCCATACTCCAGCTCGTAGTCGATGCGAATCGACTCCGCCGGCAGCTTGCCCAGCCGGCGCACCGGCACGAAGCCCAGGCCGAGCGCGTAGGCCAGCGGCGCCGCGAAGATGAAGCCGCGCGACTCCATGCCCACTACCAGGTCGGCCGGCACGTCGCGGAGCGCCGTAGCCAATGCGTCGATCGCGGCGCGGAAGCCCGCCGGGTCGCGGAGCAGCGGGGTAATATCCTTGAAAAGCACGCCCTCGATCGGAAAATTCGGGATATCACGAATCAGGGCCGCCCAGTCCATGCTCGCTCCCGTGCGGAGTGCTGAGTGCGAAGTGCTGAGGCGGGGCGCGGCGGGCCGCGTCCTGCCGGTCGTTAGCCGGGCCGGCGGGACGGTGCGACTCCCTGCCCTGCTGTAGAGGGCCCTGTGCCGCTTATCCCTTTGGTCGTACCGTCAGCGCTCGGCGCTCGCGACCGGTATTGTAGGTGGCGGCCGACGGCGCTCGCCACGCGGAGGGATCGATGGTCCGCAAGCTCTTTCGCACCGGCAACAGCCTGGCGGTCGCCATCCCCGGCGCGGCCGCTGCGGCGCTCGGTGTGGCCGAGGGCGACTACGTCCACCTGGAGCACGACGCGGCCGCCGGCGCATTGCTGTTGTGGCCGCACGCCGCCTACGAGCGGCTGGGCGTCAGCAGCGAGTACGTCCGCGTCGTGGGCGAGTTCCTGCGCGACTACGGCCCGGCACTGGCCGCCCTGGAGGCCGCCGACACCGCCCCATCGGGCGCCGCCCCCGATGCCTAGCGCCACGCGATGACGCCTCTCCGCCCGAGCCGGCTGCTCTTCCTGCACGCGCGGCTCGCGGCCGCGCTCGGCGTGCCGCCCGGCGTGGCCGACACTGCCGCGCTCGCCGCCGCGCTCGCCGCCGCCGCCGAAGGCGGCGACCTCTTCGAGCAGGCCGCCGCCCTGGCCGACGCGCTCGCCCGCTACCGCCCCTTCCACGCGGCCAACCTCCCTCTGGCGCTCGCCGCGGCGGGCCTCTTCCTGCGCGACTACGACCTCGACTGCCAGCTTGCCGCCGCTGACGCGCCTGCCCTTCACGCTCTCCTCCGGGCCGGCGACCGCGCGGCGCTCGCCGCCTGGCTGCGCGCCCGCACCGTGCCGCTGCCGTGACGCCCGAGCCGCCCCGCCATACCCTGATAACCGCTCAAGTGCAGCGGCGTGCTCGGAGTCGCCCCGCCGAAGCCCTGTGCTAGACTCCGGTGCAATGCAAGAACGAGACGCCGCCCCCGCCCCAACGCTGCTCGCGGTCTTCGCCCATCCTGACGACGAGAGCTACCTCTGCGGCGGCACGCTCGCCCGCTACGCGGCGGCCGGCGCGCAAGTCGTGCTCGTCTGCGCCACGCGCGGCGAGGCGCGCGAGCTGGCCACCCCCGACCTGGCCACGGCCGAGACGTTGCCCGCCGTGCGCGAGGCCGAGCTACGCGCGGCGGCCGCCCTGCTCGGCATCGCCGCGGTCCACCTGCTCGACTACCGCGACGGCACGCTCATGGACGTGCCCTTCCTCGAAGGCGTCGAGCGGGTCGCGGCCATCATGGCCGCATCGCCGCCCACCATCGTGCTGACCTTCGGTCCCGAGGGCGTCTACGGCCACCCCGACCACGTGGCCGTCCACCGCTGGACGAAGGAGGCGTTCCTGTACGGAGGCCAGGGGCCAGGGGCCGGGGGCCAGGAGCCGCCGGGGCGCGTGACCGCTCCGCCGCCGCTCGCGCCAGTCGGCGAGCGCCTCTACTACTGCGCGCCGCCACGAAGCTGGTATCGCGCCGTCGCCGCACGCTGCCGCGCCCGCGGCGTCCACGACCGCTACGGCCCACGCGCCGACGTGCTGGGCGTCCCCGACGAGCTAGTGACCACCCGCCTCGACGTGGCCCCCTACGCCGCCCAGCGCCTCGCCGCCATCCGCGCCCACGCCACCCAGCTTCCCGCCAACCACCCCTTCCGCACCCTCCCCGGCGCCGACCTCCTCGACCTGTTCTCCAGCGAGTGGTTCACCCGCGCCTGGCCGCCGGCCGCCCGCCACGCGCCGCCCGAGAGCGACCTGCTAGCCGGTGGCCCGTCGTCTGCGGAATAGGCTGTCGGCGCCGTGCCGAGCACGCAGTCCGCGAAAGCGAGAGCGAATGCTGACGATACGCGACCTGCATCCCTGGGACCTGACGCCGGGCGAGGCGCGCGCGGTACAGCGGCGGTTGGCGGCGCAGGTGGTCGCCGAGGATCGGCTGGGCGCAATTGCGCGCGTGGCCGGCGGCGACGTGGGCTTTCCGCGCCGCGGCGACCAGGAGGTGGCCCGCGCCGCGGCCGTGCTGCTCGGCTACCCCGATCTCGCGCCGCTCGGCGAGAGCCTGATCGAGGAGCCGGTGCGCTACCCCTACATCCCCGGCCTGCTCTCGTTCCGCGAGACGCCGGCCGTCGTCGCCGCGCTCCAAGGCTTGCCCGCCCCGCCCGACCTGCTGATGGTCGACGGCCACGGCCGTGCCCACCCCCGCCGCTTCGGCATCGCCTGCCACCTGGGCCTCGTGCTCGACCTGCCGACGCTCGGCTGCGCGAAGTCGCCGCTCGTCGGCCACTACGACGAGCCGGCCGACGAGGTCGGCGCCTGGACGCCACTCGTGGACCGTGGCGAAGTGATCGGCGCCGTCCTGCGCACCCGGCCCGGCGTGAAGCCCGTGTTCGTCTCCGTCGGCCACCGCGTCAGCCTGGAGACGGCCATTCAGCTCGTGCTCGCCTGCGGCCGCGGCGTCCGGCTGCCCGAGCCGACGCGCCGCGCCGATGCGCTCGCCAGCGGCCGCACCGTCGCCGCCCGCGCCCGCCTCGCCCAGGACCGCCTGCTGTAGGAGAGATAGCGCAGGTGCAGCGGAGGCTGGGCCAGGCCCAGCCTCCGCTGCACCTGCTGTGGGCGCTAGGGTGACGTCGCCGAGCCGACCGTAGAGGCGCGAGACGCTCCTACGGGTTCGGGTCGTTCGCGCCCGAGTTGTAGCTGGACGTCGGGCCGAGCAGCGTGTCGGCGCCGGGCGGGGCGGGGGCAGGCCGATTGACGTCGGCTCCCAGGTCCAGCGTGTCGGCGCTGGCGTAGCCGTTCATCGCGTCCTGCATCTCCTCGCCGTCGCCCTCGCGGCTGCGGTCGCGGTTCACCGGGGCCGCCGGGTCCAGCACGTCGGCGCTCGCGTAGCCCGACGCCGGGTCCTGCATCTCCGGGCTCTCTTGCATCGTCCTCGCTCCCTCCAGTGTCTTCGCCGGCAGGGTCGCAGGCCGCGTGCCAGGCCAGCGTTCTGGAAACCGCCCTAACAGCCGGGCGGCGGCGGATAGATCATGATGCAGACCCGGCCGGACGAGTTGCCCTGATTGCCCGGGTCGGCGGCGCTAGGGTAGCCCGACCCATAGCCAGGATACCCGTACCCATACGGATAGCCCGGCGCGAACGCCGACGCCCCGTAGCCATAGCCGGCAGGGTAGCCCCCGTAAGGATAGACGGGGAGATAGCCTGGGTATCCCGGGTAGGCCGCGGCCGGATAACCGTAGCCGGGATAGCTATACGGGTAGGCGCCGTAGTCGTAGCCGGGATAGCTGTACGGGTAGGCGCCGTAGTCGTAGCCGGCGTAGCCGTACGGATACGCGGCGAAGCCGGGCCCGACGCCATAGCTCCAGCCGGCGTAGCCGCTCCCGGGGTAGTACGGATAGCCGATGCCCTGCGCGGCGGCGGACGAGGCGCCGGGTGCGCCGAGCAGGATGGCCGCGGCGACGAGCGCGACAAGGCGAGCACGCATGTTTGCCTCCTAAGAGTGCGAGTTCGGCGGCCGGGCGGCCGCTCCGGTGTGGCCGCCCGGCCGCCCCTCTCAGCGTAGGCCCTGCGCGACGCGCCGGGTAGGGGGCCAGCCCCGCATTACGCCGGGGGCGAGGTCCGCTCCGGGCCAGTGGGCGGCCCCCCGGCTCGCCGGCCAGCTCCGAGGGGCAGCCTCTAGGGCCTCTCGGCTGCGTGGTCAGGCGGCGAGCGCCTTGCGCGTCGCGGCGATGCCGGCGCCCCGTCCGCCGTTCTTGCCGCTGACCGCGTGGACCACGCCGCGCGCGCGGCGCGGCCTGGCCGCCGATGCCTCGTCGCCCCCGCCCAGCGCCGCCGCGACGGCCGCGCGGTGCCCCGGCTCCAGCGCGGCCGCGTTGCGCGCGAAGTATGCGGCAAGCGCGGCCAGCCGGCGCGCGTCGGGCCGCTCGTAGCGGACGATCGGGGCCATCTTCCGATGCAGCCCGCCCTCGCCATCGCCCACCTGGCCGCACCGCAGGCTGCCGCCCGCGCGCCAGTCGGCCAGGTACTCGCGCGTGCCCGGAAACGGCGTGTGCGTGAGCTGGAAGCCGACGACGTGGCCCGCGCCGTCCAGCCAGAGCAGCAGCCCGCCCGCCACGAGCGGCCCGTCGTCCCAGTACCAGACCACCCGCTCGGCCGCCGTCTCCCGCTTGAGCAGGTGCGGCGCGATCCGCTGCCAGGCCACGCGCTCCCCCACCAGCCACCGTCTCTCGTCAGCGTAGCCCCCGCACGGCACCGCGCGCTGTGAGCTGCCTCACGCTTTCGCCTCCTTCCATTCAGGGAGGCGGGCCGGGGCAGGGCGGTCCTCGCATCAGCATTGGGGAGCCCCCCGGCCTCTCCTCTCCCCCTTCCCACATTGGGAGGGGGGCTGGGGGGGCAGGTCGCTACACCCCCGCCGGCGCGACCGGCCGCGCCGCGCTGTTGCGGGCGTCGGCGAGGGCGTCCACCAGGTCGCGCAGGGGGTCGGTCCAGGCGGTGCCGGGACCGCGCGGCAGGCGGATCTGGTTCGAGCCGAGCGTGATGGGGATCTCCAGGCGGCGGGCCAGCTCGGCGGCGCGTGCGGGCGGCGGCCCGCCGAAGCGCAGGGTGATGCGCAGGTCGTCGGCGTCGATCTCCCGCACGCCCGCCTCCGTCGCCGCCAGCCGCAGGCGCACCAGGTAGACGAGGTGGTGGGCCGCCTCGGGCAGCGGCCCGTAGCGGTCCTCCAGCTCGTCCATGAAGGCGCCGAGGTCGGCGTAGCTCCAGATGCCCGCCAGCCGCTGGTACAGGCGCAGCCGCTGCGCCTCGTCGGCCACGTAGTCGGCGGGCAGGTAGGCGGCCAGCGGCAGCGTCAGCTTCGTCGGCGGGCCCGGCGGCTGCGGCGGCGCCAGCGCCCCCAGCCCTTCCGCCAGGCGGTCGCTGCCGTCCAGCACCGCGGCCCGGCCGTCGCCGGCCGTCCGCAACGCCCGCAGGCTGTCCACCGCCTCGCCCAGCAGGCGGCAGTATAGGTCGAAGCCGACGGCGCTGATCTGGCCGTGCTGCTCGGCCCCCAGCAGGTTGCCCGCGCCCCGCAGCTCCAGGTCCTTCATGGCGATGCGGAAGCCCGCGCCCAGCTCGGTCGCCTCGGCGATCGTCCGCAGCCGCGCCTCGGCCATCTCCGTCAGCGCGCCGTCGCGCGTGTACAGGAAGTAGGCGTAGGCGCGGTTGGCGCCGCGCCCCACGCGCCCGCGTAGCTGGTAGAGCTGCGCCAGCCCGAAGCGCTGCGCCTGGTGGACGATCAGCGTGTTTACGTTCGGGATGTCCAACCCCGACTCGATGATCGTGCTGCACACCAGCACGTCGTACTCGCCCTCGGCAAAGGCCAGCATGACGCGCTCCAGCTCGTCCTCGGCCATCTGGCCGTGGCCGACGGCGATGCGCGCCTCGGGCACCAGCCGCGCCAGCTGGTTGGCCATCGCGCTGATCGTGCGCACGCGGTTGTGGACGAAGTACACCTGGCCGCCGCGCTCCAGCTCGCGCAGGATGGCGTCCCGCACCAGCCCGTCGTCGTACTGGCTGACGAAGGTGCGGATCGGCAGGCGGTCCTCGGGCGCCGTCTGCATGCTGCTCATGTCGCGCACGCCGGCCACGGCCATGTGCAGCGTGCGCGGGATCGGCGTGGCCGAGAGCGTCAGCACGTCCACCTCGCGCCGCAGCCGCTTCAGCCGCTCCTTGTGCGTCACGCCGAAGCGCTGCTCCTCGTCGATGATGACCAGCCCCAGGTCCTTGAAGCTCACGTCCTTCTGCAGCAGGCGGTGCGTGCCGATGACAATGTCGATCTTCCCCTCGGCCAGCGCCGCCAGCACCTCGCGCTGCTCGCGCTCCGAGCGGAAGCGCGACAGCACGTCCACGCGCACCGGGAAGGGGCTCAGCCGCGTGCTGAACGTCGTGTAGTGCTGCTGGGCGAGCACGGTCGTCGGCACGAGGATGGCGACCTGCTTGCCGTCCATCACCGCCTTGAAGGCCGCGCGCAGGGCCACCTCGGTCTTGCCGTAGCCCACGTCGCCGACGAGGAGGCGGTCCATCGGGCGCGGCTGCTCCATGTCGTGCTTCACCTCGGCCAGCGCCGTGAGCTGGTCGGGCGTCTCGACGTAGGGGAACGAGCCCTCCAGCTCGGCCTGCCAGGGTGTGTCGGGCGCGAAGGCGTGGCCCGGCTCGACCTCGCGCGCCGCGTAGGTCTCCAGCAGCTCGTGGGCGATCTCGCGCACGGCGCGGCGGGCGCGCTGCTTCGCCCGCGTCCACTCCCCCGAGCCGAGCCGCGTCAGGTGGGGCGGCTCCGCGCCGGCGCCGACGTAGCGGCTCACCCGGTTGCTCTGCTCCATCGGCACGTACAGGTGGTCGCCCTCGCCGTACTCCAGCAGCAGGTACTCGCGCGTGCCCTCGGCAGAAGGTTGACCTAACCCCCCCGGCCCAGCGACGCTTGCCGTATTCCGCGTCGCACCCTCCGAAGGAAGGGGGGAGCCGGCTCCGCTGGCATTGGTCCGCCCCCCTTCCCGCCTCGGGAGGGGGGCGGGGGGGGTGGGTTCCCCCAGCTTCACCAGCCCGCGATAGCGGCCGATGCCGTGGTCGAGGTGGACAACGTACTCGCCGGGCGCGAAGTCGCTCAGGAACGTCTCGCGGGCCGACGGCCGCCGCGTACGGATGACGCGGTGCGTCTTCGACCAGCCGAAGATCTCGTGGTCGCTGTACAGCGTCAGCCCGAGCGCGGCGCTGCGCCACCCCTCGTGCAGCGCGCCGTGCGCGACGACAAGGCCGGGACCGGGTCGTTCCTGCGCGACCAGCAGCTCGCGCAGGCGGGCGTCCTGCTGACTGACGACGACGACGCGCTGGCTCGCGGCCTCGGCGACGCAGGTTTCCAGGAACTGGCGCAGGCGCCCGCCGTAGCTGGGCGCGTGCTCGAACGGGCCGGGCGCGGCCGGATCGAGGATCAGCTCGACGCGCGGCCGGGGCGCCTCGGCGCCGGCCGCGCGGACGAAGCGCCGCGCCACGTCCTCCCAGGCGGGGAAGGCGGGCCAGAGCCCCTTCGGCGCCTCGCCGCGCGCCACCAGGTCCACGTGGACCTCGGCGGCCTGGGTCGCCAGGGCCGTGGCCGTCTCGCTCAGGCTCGCGGGCTCGTCGAGCAGCAGCAGCGCGTCGGGCGGCAGGTAGTCGAGCAGCGTCGCCGTCCCAAGATACGCGCGGTACTCCTCCAGCAGTGGGAAGGTCTGGCCGGCCAGCAGGTGGTCGCGCTCGCGGGCGAAGGCGGTCGCCACGTCCTCGCGTAGGTCGTCCAGGTCGAGCGCCAGCAGCGCGTCGGCCGCCTCGGGCGCGAGCGGCGGCAGCACCTCGTGCGCCGGCGCGAGCCGCAGGGCCGCCACGGGCGCGCCCGAGCGCTGGCTGACGGGGTCCAGCGCGCGCAGCGCGTCGATCTCGTCGCCGAAGAAGTCCAGGCGGACGGCCGGCGTCTCCGCGGTGGCTCCGTCCGCTTCCGACAGGGCCGCCTCCGCGTCCGTCGCGGCGCCGGCGGGAAAGATGTCCACAATGCCGCCGCGCTGGGCGAACTCGCCGGGGCTCTCGACGAGCGGCACGCGCGTGTAGCCGAGCGCCACCAGCGTTTCCAGCAGCCGGTCGAGCCGCACGCGCGTGCCGACTTGCAGGTCGAGGGTGCGCAGGCGCAGCGCGTCGGGCGGCATCAGCCGGTCGAGCAGCGCCCGCACGCTCGTCACGACGAGTGGCGAAGCCCCGGGCCCCGCCAGTAGCGCGAGCGCCGCCCGGCGGGCGGCAGCGGTGTCGGGGTCGATGGGCAGCCGCTCGTAGGGGAAGGCCTCGATCTCGGGGAACAGGACGGCGCTCGCGGGGTCGGGCAGCCAGGCGCGCAGCTCCTCTACGAGCTGGCGGGCCCGGCCGGGGCGCGCGGTGACGAGCAGCGTCGGGCCGCCGTGGGCGGCGTGCAGCGCGGCGGCGAGCGCCGGGCGCGCGGCGTCGATCGCGCTGGCGCGCGGCGCCTGGCCGCGCCCCACCGCGTCCAGGAGCGCGCGCACGTAGGCGCTGTCGCGCACGAGTGGCAGGAAGGGGCTCAGCAAGCTATCGGGCATCGGCTCTCAGCAATTAGCGATCAGCTCTCAGCAATCAGGTGTCGCCAGGCGGCGCTCGGCCGTTCGCGCCGTCGGTTCGTCAGCCGGCTTGGGCCTCGGTACCGGCCGCGCGCGGCGCCGCTGGCTGCGCGGGCTCCGCATTCGGCCCAGGCGGCGGGCCGCTCGTCCGGTTGAACCGGTTCATCGCGGCGTCGACGCCGTCCCGCAGGATGCTCTCCAGCGCGGCGACCCCGGCGTCGAGCATGCTCTCGACGATCGGGCGCTCGTCGGGCGTGAACGGGCTCAGCACGTGGTCCACGGTGTCCTCGCCGCTCGGCGGGCGGCCGACGCCGAGCCGCACGCGCACGAAGTCCTGCGTGCCCAGCGCCGCGATGATGTCGCGCATGCCGTTGTGGCCGCCGTGGCTGCCCTCCTTGCGGATGCGCAGCCGGCCCAGCGGCAGGTCCATCTCGTCGTAGACGACGATCAGGTCGGCGGGGCCGCGCGTGTAGCGGCGCACGAGCGCGCGCACCGGCTCGCCCGACCGGTTCATGAACGCTTGCGGCTTGGCGAGCGCAAGCGGCGCGCCGTCGAAGCTGCCGGTTGCCACGAGCGCGTTCGCCTCCCGCTTGCCGAAGCGAAAGCCGTGGCGCTCGGCGAAGCGATCGACGACCATGAAGCCGACATTGTGGCGGTGGCGCGCGTAGCCCGGCCCCGGATTGCCCAGACCGACGATCAGGCGCCCGGGCTGCCCAACAACGCTAGGGGCTGGCCTCTCGACCAGCCCCCGCAGGGACTCCTTGACGCGGCGAAACGCGCACACCCGCGGCGCGACTCCAATCCATCTAAGGGACGCCACCCGTATTGTACCAAGCTACGGGCTCCGTCCCCCGCGCGCCCGCGTCCCGCTCGCCCCTTACGCGCTTGGCGGCTCCCCGCGGATGCCCTTACCATCCAGGTAAGGAGGCTCTAGTATGCCAACGGTGACTCGCAAAGGGCAGGTGACGATCCCCAAGAAGGTGCGCGACGCGATGGGGCTCGTACCGGGCTCGCATGTCGAGTTCGTCATCGAGCCCAACCGGGTGGTCTTGCGGAAAGGCATCCCGCCTGAGGTCTTCGACCGCTGGCGCGGATACTTGCGAGGCAAGCTCCTCGCGGACTCCCTGGACGAGGTCATGGAGATGTTGCGCGGCGAGCGACTACCGCCGGATGGTGAACCTCGGTGAGGACGGCCGTAGACACGAACGTCCTGCTCGACGTGCTTAGCGCGGAATCCACGTCAAGGTCCGCATCAGAGAGCATGCTCTCGACCGCCGCGGACGCTGGTCCACTGTTGATCTGCCCTGCTGTCTACGCGGAACTGCCGGCAACTTTACCCAGGCTAATGAGCTAGAGCGGCTATTGGCTAGTTTGGCGATCGAGCTCGATGAGTTCTCTCCTGAGGCTCTCTGGCAGGCAGGCCAGGCATGGCGTACCTATGCGCAGCGGCGCGGCCAGCAGGTCGAGTGCGCGCGGTGCGGGCGCCGCTCCGCCGTCGCCTGCCCCGCGTGCGGCGCGGCCGTGGCCTGGCGGCAGCACCTCATCACGGACTTCCTCATCGGCGCGCACGCGCCGGCGCAAGCGGACGCGCTGCTAACCAGAGATACCGGCTATTACCGCACCCACTTCCCGCAATTGCCGCTCGTCGTCCCCGGCGCCCCACCGTCGGCGTAGGCCGCCCGTTCGCCTGCCCCCACCGGAGCGCGCCCGAACGCGCCCCGGTGTGCGCGGCTAGCCCGGATGCGGGTATCAATCCTGCAAGCAGCCGGCTGCTGGCTACGGCGGGCGCGGCCGCGGGAGCGCGGCACAAACGCGGGGAGGCGGTCCGTGGGACTGCGCGATCAGTGGTACAAGAACGCCATCATCTATTGCCTGGACGTCGAGACGTACGCCGACTACGACGGCGATGGCGTCGGCGACTTCATGGGCCTCACGCGCCGGCTCGACTACCTGTCGGGGCTGGGCGTCACCTGCCTGTGGCTGATGCCCTGCTATCCTAGTCCCAACCGCGACGACGGCTACGACGTTTCCGACTACTGTGCCATTGATCCGCGCTACGGCTCCATGGCCGACTTCGCCGAGTTCATGGTCGAGGCGCGGGCACGTGGCATCCGCGTCATCCTCGACCTCGTGCCCAACCACACGTCCGATCAGCACCCCTGGTTCCAGGCGGCGCGGCGCCATCGGCACTCCAAGTACCGCGACTACTACGTCTGGCGCGAGGACGACCCGGGCGACACGAGCGAGGAAGTGGCCTTCCCCGGCGTGCAGAAGAGCATCTGGACCTACGACGAGGAGGCCCGGGCCTACTACCTGCACCACTTCTATGACTTCCAGCCCGATCTGAACTTCGCGAACGCCGAGGTGCGCGAGGAGTTCCGCAAGATCATAGGGCTCTGGCTCCAGTACGGCGTCGACGGCTTTCGGATTGACGCGGCGCCGTTCCTGATCACCCCCAAGGGTGTCTCCGACGCCCGCGGCCTGCCGCGCGCGCACGACTTCCTGCGCGAGATGAAAGAGTTTGCCGGCCTGCGCAGCGGCAACGCCATCCTGCTCGGCGAGACCGACGTGGGACTGAGCACCCTCGCCGACTACTTTGGCGGCGGCAACGAGCTGCAGGCGCTGTTCAACTTCATCCTCAACCGCTACCTCCTGCTGGCGCTCGCCGAGGAGAGCGTCGATCCGATCAAGACCGCGCTCAACGAGCTACCCCCCATCCCCGACCTGGGGCAGTGGGTGAACTTCCTGCGTCACCACGACGAGCTGAACATCGGCCGGCTGACGAAGGACCAGCGCGAGCGCATCTTCGCGGCCTTTGGCCCCGAGCCGAACATGCAGCTCTACAACCGCGGCCTGCGGCGGCGCCTGGCTCCCATGCTTGGCGGCGACCAAGCCCGGCTGCGGCTCGCCTACAGCCTGCTGTTCAGCCTCCCCGGCACGCCGCTCATCTACTATGGCGAAGAGATCGGCATGGGCGAGGACCTCGACCTGCCCGAGCGGATGTCCGTGCGCACGCCGATGCAGTGGACGCCGTACGACAATGGCGGCTTCTCCTGCGCGCCGCCGCGCCGCTTCGTGCGCCCGATGATCGTCAAGGGCGACTACGGCTACCAGCAGGTGAACGTGGGGGTGCAGCGCGGCGACCCGGACTCGCTGCTCAACTGGCTCGCGTCCCTCATGCGAACGCGGCGCGAGTGCGGCGAGATCGGCATCGGCAACTGGAAAGCGCTGCCCATTGACCACGACGCCGTGCTTGGACTGCGCTACGACGTGCCCGACAGCTCGATCGTCGTCTACAACAATATCTCTCGTCAGCCGTGTACCGTGGACCTGCACCTCAGCGCGGACGAGGTCGCCACCGTCACGGACCTGTTCACCGACCGTCGCTACGAGCCCATCGACCCCGCCCACCCGCGCATGCGCATGGCAGGCCTTGGCTACCGCTGGATGCGCCTGCGCGGCATCTACTGAGCGGGTGTGCTACACTCGGCACGATCGTCCGACGGGACAGCCGGCGGAGCGCGGCGCAAGGAGGCAGCGATGGTGGCGACGACGGCCGGGGACTTCGTACAGGAGCTGAAGGCGCAGATCCGCGCCTCGGGCAAGGCGCATGCCGACTACCCGCTGGTCAAGGGCATCGCCGCGGGCACCATCCCGCTGCGCCAGCTCCAGGGCTGGATCACCCAGGACTACTACTACCGCAAGCACGTGCCGCGCCTGGCCATGCTCCGCTACCTCAAGTGTACCGACCCCGAGATCGCCCAGCACCTGGCCGAGGTGGTGGAGGAGGAGTCGGCGGGCACGTCCACCGGCACCGCCGGCCACGTCGAGCTGTTCTACGACCTGGCCGCCGGGCTGGGCGTGAGCCGCAAGCAGCTCGAGAACGCCCGCGTGCTGCCCCCGGCGGCGGCGCACGTCTATTGGGCCGAGCTGATCATCCACACCCAGCCGTGGTTCGTGGCGATGGCCGCGCAGCTCGCCGGCGAGGGCGACGGCGCGCGCAACAACATCGTCATGCGGCAGGGCCTGCAAGAGCACTACGGCCTGGACGACAAGGCGCTCCAGTTCTACCGCACCCACGAGGAGGCGGATACGGAGCACGGCTCGCTCACCGAGACGATCATCGAGCGCTACATCGTCACGCCCGAGCTGCAAGCCCAGGCCCGCGCCATCGTGCAGCGCAAGGTCGAGCTGCTCTGGGACATGTGGGGCAGCTACCAGTATTTCTAGCTACCTGGCGCGCGAGGCTCGCTGGAAGCTAGCAAGCAAGCGCCAGTCTTAACGGCCGTCGACCGTCGGCGCGCGGACGAGCACGCGGTCGGCCGACCAGGGCGCGGGCGGCGCGAACGTGAGCCGCGCCAGCTCGACCAGCACCGTATCGTAGTTCACCCGCCAGCCGGCGAACGCGCGCCAGCACGCGTCGCGGTCCGGCTGGAGCGGCACGCCGACCGCCGCGAGCTGGTCGCAGGCCGCCTCGAATTCGGCGCGGGTGACGCTGATCGGGTCGTCGGGGCGCGGGTCGGGGTCGTAGGGGATGCGGAAGAAGCGGGCGATGCGTCGCAGCGCCAGATAGCCCGCGCGGATCGTGATCTCCGCCTGCGGCTCGCGCGGCACGGCAAGCGTCGAGCTGTAGAGCGCCGCGGCGTCCAGCACCGCGCCTGCCGCCGTCACCCAGGAGCGCTCGGGGAGCGGCGAGCGGAAGAACACCAGCGCCGGCAGCGACGTGTGGCTCTCCTCTAGCTCGGCGAACCACAGCTCCCACGTGGTCCACAGGTCGAGCAGGCGGTCGAGGTGGTCGAGGCGGTAGAACCGCGTGAACAGCTCGACGGCCGACGGCGGCGTCCCCGCGCGCACGGCGAGCAGCGTCACCGCCGTCTCGCGGCGCTGGAACGCCCCGTACATCGTGGGCAGGTAGGCGATCAGCAGGGCCACCAGGATCAGGCCGAGCATCGCCTCGCTGAAGGCCAGGGCGGCGGTGGGCGGGTCGTGGGCGGTGGCGAAGCCGAGCGTCAGCAGCGACGAGCCGCTGACCATGAACGCCTCGTCGGGTGGGCCGACGCCGAGCGCCCAGAACATCGCCGTATAGCCGACCCCCACGAGCATCAGCCAGACGACCGGCAGCGCCAGCAGCGCCAGTGGCGCGTAGAGCGCCATGACCGCGTCGCGCTCGCGGTACGAATGGGCGCGGCGGAGCGCCACGCCGATGCAGGCGCGGACGCATCGGAACACGACGTGGGTGAGCTTCACCACGGCGTCGCGCGGCAGGACGAACGTCCGCACTGCGCTGCCCACCGTCAGCACCACCAGGTACAGCCCGCAGGCGAAGACGAGCAGCCGCGCCAGCGCCGCTAGGACGGCGGTTGCGTCCATCTAGCAGCCACGCAGCTTGTCGTTACGTCTCGTACCAGGCCGCGGCTGAATCATGCAGCTATTCCGTACGGTGATGGCTGGCGGCCTTGCGCGGACTCATGGGGCCGGGGCGGGGGCGGCGTCCTGCGGGAACGTCAGGGCGGCGCTCTCGTCGCGCATCTGCTCGAACTTGGCGTAGAGGCCGTCGGGCGCCTCGGCGCCCTTCACGCGCTTGATGTCCACCAGGCGGCGGGTGATGGCGCCATACGCGCACAGTGTCCCGTCCGCCTCGCGTACGATCTGGAACGGCGTCGTGAAGCCGCGCCGTGTCAGGTCCCGCACCGCCAGGTGGATCTCGACGACCTGCTCGATGTGTACCGGCGCGCGGTACTTGCACTCCACGTTGACGATAGCCAGGCCGTAGCCATACTCGCGGTCGAGCGTGGCGAAGCCGATGCCCTTCTCGATCAGCCAGGCCGTCGTGGCGTGCTCCAGCCAGTAAAAGTGGCGGCCAAAGAAGGTGATGCGCGCGAAGTCCATCTCGTCGAAGGTCGCGCGGTGCCGGTAGATCATTCCTCATACTCCGCGCCGCAGGCTGCTCGGCAGTCCCCTCACTGTACCCGAATTCGCCCGTGTGTCGGACCACCGGCTCGACCAGCCAACCGTATATCGGGCCGCGGGGCCCGGTTCGCTCGCGCGCGGCGCGGGCGCCCTACCCGGAGATTCCTGTGATTCCTGAGGCCGACAGCATCGTACGAGTGAGGATGGGCCTGCTGGCCTTGAGCTGGGCTGGCCTGGCGCCGGCGGGGGTAGCGCCGGCCGGGGCAGTCGATACGACGGCGGTGGGCGGAGGCGACCAGGTGCCACCCGCCCAGCCCCGCGCGGCCTAGGCGTCGCCGGCGGAGGCGGGCTCGTCGCGCGAGCGGCGGATCGCCTCGATCTCCATTAGCTGCGCGATCACCTCGGTCTCGCCCAGGACGCGCTGGCCCTCGACCGTCACTTCCAGGTAGCAGCGCGTCGGCTCGGCCTCGCCGGCCACCGCCGCGTGCAGCTCGAAGCGGGCGAGGCCGGCCGCGTCGAGCGCGCGCCCCGCCAGCCGCAACAGCGACTCCCAGCTCGTCAGGTCGGGCCGAGGGGCGGCCGCGCCTTGGCCGCGTAGGCGCGCCCGCGCCTCGGCGAGCGCCACCACGCTCGGCCAGCTATACAGCTGACGTCCGAACCCACCCGGCGCCTCGACCTCGATGCCCGCGGCGCCCACGCGGAGGGTTGCCCGCCCGGCCACGGCGGCGTCCAGCAACGCGCCCAGGCTGCGCAGCGCTTCCTGATAGGTGAGAGGGTACTCGGGCCTGGCGGGGGGCTGCCTCATCAGCGCCTCCTTCCCTCCTCTCGCGCCGCCTCAGCTCCCGCGCTGCGCGTCCTGCAGGTAGTGCTCGTCCACGTAGCGGGCCGCGCCGCCGCTGGCGTCCTTGATCTCGCCCTGCTCGGCGAGCGTGCGGACCACCGTCTCGGCGCCGGGCATGTTGATCTCGACGTTGCTCGGCTGCACGCGGTCGCCGTTCTGCTGGAAGTACAGGTCCCAGGTTCGCTCGGTCTCCGAGCGCGACGAGCGAAACGCCGCCATCCCTAGCTCGACCGCCTGGTCGCGGTTCGCGGGGTCGTGGAGCCAGCGGTGGGCAGCGAGCATGGCGCGCAGGAAGCGCCGCACCTTCTCAGGATTCTGCTGGCCCCAGCTGCGCCGGATGGCGTAGGTCGTGAACTGGAAGTCCTGGTCGGTCGTGTAGCCGAGCAGCTTGTAGCCCTCGTCCTGCGCCTTGAAGTCGGCCGGCTGGGCGAGGATCGCCGCGTCCACGACGCCGTTCGCCAGCGCGGCGTAGCGGTTCGGCGTGCCGCCGAGCGGCTGCAGGTCGTAGTCATCCTCCCGCAGGCCGTTCGCCTGGAGCAGCAGCTTCAGCACGACCGTGCTGCCGCCGCGCAGGTCCGTCACGGCAAACTTCTTGCCCTTCAGGTCGGCGTAGCTATTCACGCCCTGCCGCACGGCCAGCGCATAGGGCGGCCGGTTGATGTTGCCGCCGATGGCGACCAGGTCGCCGCCCTGATCAACGGCGCGCACGACGGCGTCCATCGCCGCCTCCGAGAAGTCCACCGAGCCGCCGACCAGCGCCTGCACGGCGCGCGCGTCGGTCTCGACGACCGTCCAGTCGACCGTCACGTGCTCCTGGGCGCCCACCGGCCCGTCGCGCAGCACCACGAACGGCCAGACGAACGCCGTCATGGCCGGCAGCGCCACATTCAGCGTCAGCGGCGTCTCGTCGGCCGTGGCCGCCGGCTGGGCCGCCGCTCCCGTGGTGCCGCCCGACGGCGCCGGCGCGGCGGTCGCCGCGCCGCTCCCCGGCGGCGCGGGCGGCGCGGGCGGTGACGCGGTGGGAGCGCTCGCGCTCGGCCCGCAGGCGGCGCCAAGCAAACAGGCCCCGAAGAGGACGACGAGCAGGCGCGGCATCCTAACCTCCAGCGCCCGTGGCCCGGGCGCCACTCTTGGGACTATACGAGCACGCCGTCCCGCGGGCAAGCCGCGCGGTACACTGGCAGTGTGCAAATGGTAAAGGAGCCTGCCGGGCCATGGACCGCGCCGCGTATCTCGCCGCCCTCGACGCGGGCCTGGGCGCGCTCGACGCCTGGGCGGCGCGCTGGCCGGCCGTCGCGCCCGACCCCACCACCGTCGTCCCGCCCGAGCGCGTGGCGGCCGTCCTCGACACGCTCGCCACGCGGCTGCGCGACAACTACCCGTTCTTCCACCCCAGCTACGCCGCGCAGATGATGAACGCGCCCCACCCCGTCGCCCAGCTGGCCTACGCGCTCGCCATGCGTATCAACCCCAACAACCACGCGCTGGATGGCGGCCCGGCCACGGCGGCGCTGGAGCGCGAGGCCGTGGCCGAAGTCGCCCGCATGCTCGGCTACCCGCAACACCTCGGCCACCTGACGAGCAGCGGCACGATCGCCAACCTGGAGGCGCTGTGGGTGGCCCGCGAGGAGCGGCCCGGCCGCGCCATCGCCTACAGCGCCCAGGCCCACTACACCCACGCCCGCGCTTGCGCGCTGCTCGGCGTGCGCGGCGTGCCCATCCCCTGCGACGCCGCCGGCCGCATGGACCTCGCCGCCCTCGCCCGCCACCTGGCCCAGGATGACGTGGGCACGGTCGTGGCGACCATCGGCACGACCGGCCTGGGCGCCGTCGATCCGCTGCACGAGATCCTGCCGCTGGCGGGGGCGCACGGCGCCCGTGTCCACGCCGACGCGGCCTACGGCGGCTTCTTCACACTCCTCGCCCAGCGGGAGCCGAGCCCGGTCGCGGCGGCGCCGTTCCGGGCCCTGGCGGCCTGCGACAGCGTGGTGGTCGATCCCCATAAGCGGGGGCTCCAGCCCTTCGGCTGCGGCGCCGTGCTGTTCCGCGACCCGGCCGTCGCCCGCGTCTACCAGCACGACTCGCCGGCCACGTATTACACGTCGGCCGAGCTACACCTGGGCGAGATCAGCCTGGAGTGCTCGCGGGCCGGCGCCGCGGCGGCCGCCTTCTGGGCGACGCTCCAGTGCCTGCCCCTCGCGCCCGACGCCGGGCTGGGGACGATCCTGGCGCGCACGCGCGCGGCGGCGGTCACCTGGGCCGCGCGCCTGGCCGCGAGCCCCTACCTGCGCCTGGTCGTCGAGCCCGACCTGGATATCCTGGCCTACTTCCCCGCCGCCCAGCCAGCCACCGCCACCGCGATCAGCGCCGCCAGCGACGCTCTCTTCATCGCGCTCATGGCCGACCCCGCCGAGCCGGTCTACCTCGCCAAGCTGACCGTCGAGCGCGACCTGCTCGCCGCCCGCTACCCCGCGATCGTCTGGGACCGGCCGACGATGACCGTGCTCCGCAGCGTCCTCATGAAGCCCGAGCACCTCGCCGCCATCGACGCCCTCCACGCCCGCGTCGAGCGCGCCGCTGCCGCGATCGTTGGCTAGTCGACGGACGTGACTGCACTCAGGTCATGCCGGGCGTGTAATTCGCACGCGGATACCGCGCGCCCTCACTACCAGCAGGCAGTCGAGGCGATCAGGATACCGAGCAATGATCTCGTCCAGGCGCGCGATCCGGCCATCGAGGTCGGTCGCGGGAAGCCGGAATAAGATCACGCCGGCGTGCGGCTGTCCATGGCGCACGACCAGGTCACCGAAGTCTCGGTCCTCAGTGATTACTACGCGGCGCTCGCTGTACGCGAGCGCCAGCACTCGCTCGTCGCTGATGGCGCGAGGATGGTCCCGGACGATAGAAGTAACATCATGCCCCTGACTTGCGCGGTAGTTGCCGACGCGGACGTCGGCACTCTCGTCGAGCAGGAACCTCATGCCGGGGAAGGCTGCTTATGGTCCAGGCGCTGGCTGGGACGCGAGGCGCGACGGCGGGAGACGGCCACCTGCGCGTAGGCGAGACAGGCTTTCACGTCATCCGGCGTGAGCCGGGGGTAGGCGGCGTAGAGGTCCGCGAGGTCCAGGTTCTCGGCCAGACGGGCAAGGACGAGCTCCACGGGTATCCGCGTGCCCTTAACGACCGGCTTCCCAACGAGAACCGCCGGGTCCATAACGATGCGCTCGTGCAGCGAGTCTCGTTTCCCTGGCACCGCGACGCTCCCTGTACAGCACGCCCAGTACACCATACCATGACACGGCCGACGCCGCGCCGTCGTCGTCGGCTAGCGGCCGTCAGGTAGCGTGAGCAGGAGACGCCGACACGCCCCGCTACCCTTGCGGATGACGAGCCCGGGCGCTGCTGGTGCAGCGCCCGGATCGCCTCGCGGCAGAGTCCGAGCGCGCCGGCGCTGGTAGCGGAAGCAGGTTCTCGGCGGCCGCCGGGCCGGGGCTAACGCAGGTCGGATACCTGGACCGACCAGTTAGTGTTGGCGCCGTCGATCACCAGGTAGAAGCGCCCGGGGCCGTTGTGCTCCGTGACGGTGCCATTCGGGCTCCCGACGCTGCCCGACACGCTGCCGGCGGGTAGGCGCGTGTCCGCGTTGAAGATGGCGATGCTCAGGTAGCCGGGGATGCTGTCGCGGTCCTGGGCGGTCCACGTGAGCGTCCAATCGGCGCTGGCCACCGAGAAGGGATCGGTGGTCTGCTGCACCCCGTTTCCGGACCACTGCTGTACGGTGTGCGGGCTCTGGGCGCCCGCGCCCACCGGCGCCAGCGCGAGAAGCAGCGCGAGGCTGCCGCCGGCTATCCACTGTCGCATGGTTCCCTCCAGCCGTAATGCTCCCGGGCCTGTGACCCGCCGGCCGGCTGTAGCAGATTGCGGGCCACCGACCGCGCCGCCCGCCGGCTGCCTACGACGCTGTGCTGTATTGGCGGGCAGCCAGGTCCCCGGTACGCGCTCACCGTCCGGGTCGATCGCGGGCAGCCCCGCAAATGGCCCCCGCGCAGCTCCACCGACATATTAGTAGGTGCGGCCCCAGGGGACTGCAGAGCTGCTACTCGAAGCGGGCGCGACCGGCGAGCCTCCGCTACACTTGAAGTACTCGGATTGAAGGAGAGCAGAGGATAGGAGATCGACGATATGGAGCTGCTGACCGTTGACGATACAGCGGAAGCCCTCAAGGTAAGCACTACGACGGTCCGCCGCTTCATTGCGGATGGTAGACTGCCAGCAGTCAAGGTAGGAAAGGTGGTGCGTGTGCGAAGAGAGGCCGTCGAGCAACTGGCGCAGCCTGTCCAACCGAAGGCCAGGCGCGAACGCTCGCGGGCTCGTCCGATGACGGCGGATGATCCTATGAGCAAGCTCGTAGGGTCGGTCACCGACGCGCCGCCAACTGACTCCAGCAAGAAGTATGAGTACCTGGCTGACGCCATCACGCTCAAGCAGCGGTGAACGCCCATGTTCGGTCTGGCCTGCCGCGCCACGTATTCTTGGACTCGTCAGGGTATCTGGCTGTCACCAGCCAGAGGGACGTTCATCACCAGACGGCAGCGCGTGCCTGGGCCACCTTTGTCCGGGAAGGCTGGCTGACATATACGAGCAACTACGTCGTCGCGGAGACGCACGCCCTGTTTCTCACTCGTTTGGGCCGCGGCCCGGCAGCTCGCTTCCTGGCGCAGTTCGACGCCACTGCCACGGTCGTCCTTCAAGTACGCCCCGCCGACCAGGAGCGAGCACGGCAGCTTGTCTTCCAGTACGATGACAAGACCTTCTCTTTCACCGACGCTACCAGCTTTGTATTGATGGAACGCCTGCGCATCGGCGTGGCCCTGACCACCGACCACAACTTTGCGCAGTATGGCTTTCAGATGGTAGGTGTAGAACGGCGCAGCTAGACTCAGATGGGGCACGTCCGGGAATTCTGGCGCGGGGGCTATCGCACGAGAAGTCCTGGCCATCGCATGGCTCGGCCGGCCGCGAGCTGCTACACAACGTGCATAGGGCAGAGAGGGGACTAGCGATGATCGAGGCGGAGCAGACGTTCGTTACCACGATGGGCAAGGCGGAGCTGGACCGCGTGACGCTGCGAGGCTACGACCTGTGTACCGAGTTGGTGGGTCGCCTGACGTTCGGCCAAATGGCGTACCTGATGCTCACCGGCCAGATGCCGACGCCCGAGCAGGGGCGCATGGTGGACAGCCTGCTGGTGATCCTGGTCGAGCACGGCATGACCTCCAGCGCCATCGCCGCGCGCCTGACCTACTCCACCGCGCCCGAGGCACTGCAAGGCGCCGTGGCGTCGGCGATCCTCGGCGCCGGCAGCGTCCACCTCGGCTCGGCCACCGACTGCGCCCACATGCTCACCGACGCGCTCGCCGGTCAGCCCGCCGACGCCGACCTGGACAGCCTCGCCGAGTCGCTGGTCGACCGCTACACGGCCGAGCGCCGCATCCTGCCCGGCCTGGGCCACCGCACCCACAGCGGCGGCGATCCGCGCGCCGACCGCCTGTTCGAGATCGCCGCCGAGACGGGCGTGGCCGGGCGGCACTGTGCGCTGCTGCGGCTGATCTCCGAGAAGGCGAGCGCGCGGCGCGGGCGGCTGCTGCCGGTGAACGTGACGGGGGCGATGGGCGCCATCTCGTGCGACCTGGGGCTGCCGTGGCAGGTGGCGAAGGGCTTCGCCATCGTCGGCCGCGCGCTCGGCGCCGTGGCCCACCTGGCCGACGAGGTGCGCGAGCCGATGGGCAAGCGCATGAGCGATCTCATCAACGCCCACGTCGTCTACCAGGACCCGCCCGGGCGCTAGCCGCCCGCGATCAGACCGGCGGGGCAGTCGCATTTCCGGCAGGGCGAAGCGAGTAGTGTCCTTACGGTACGGCCGGTGTAGGGGCGCTGCTGGCTGCGCCCTGCTGGTCGCCACCCGGCCCGGTCCACGCGCCCTGCTGCTGGCTGCGCCCGACTCCGGCCGACTCCCATACCCTGCTCGGAGCCGCCGGCCGCGCGAGTTACGCGGCCGGCGGGCGCTCGGCGTGCCAGTCGCGCTGATAGCAGCGGACGACGCACAGCCCCGGATCGGGATGAGCCAGCAGCGTCAGCACTTGCAGGCCCTGCTCCGCGGGGCGATCCGGGGCCAGGTCGCCCACGAGGCTGCGGGGAACGATCGCGGTCCAGGCCAGGCGCATGGTCAGCACTCCTCTCGCCGCGCACTCACTGTGCCTACACTATCTATCGGCCAGCCAGCCGCCGGCCGTGAGGCCGCTCACACGCGGAATGTGAATGCGCTCACCTCCTGCCTCGCGTCAGCGCAGTCCCCATGCCCGGCGAGCGCCCCGGGGCGCTCGCCGGGTCCTCCTGAGATGAAGCCGTGACGCCGCGGCTGTAATGCGCCGCGCTGCCCCGCGTGCTTGACGCCCGCGGCGGCGCGGCGCATAGTAGCGCCAGCGAATCGCCCGCGGGGAGGCAGCGATGATCGTGCTCGCGCGGCGCCTCGGCGTCCTCGCTCTACTCCTGCTGATGCTGACAGGCATAGCCTGCCAGGGCGCCCCGCGGAGCGGGGCCGGCTCGCCCGCCGCCGGCGCCGCCGGGACGCCCGGCAGCGTGCCCGCCGCCCCGACCGCTCCTGCGGGGGCGCCCGCCGCCACACCGAGCGCCGCCGTGGCCGCGTCCGCGCCCATCAAGATTCGGTTCAGCCAGCCGCTCGACGCGCTCTCGCTGATCAGCATGTACGTCGCCCGCGGCAATGGCTATTTCACGGACGAAGGGCTCGACGTGGACGTGGTGACGTTCAGCGGCGGCGGCCCCGACGTGCAGGCGCTGATCGCCGGCGACGTCGAGTTCGATGCGACTGCCGCGACCTTCCTGATCAGCGCCTACCAGGAGGGCACGCCGCTGCTCGGCGTCGCGAGCATCCTCAACCGCGCCATCGTGAACGCCGTCATGCACAAGGACGTGGCGCAGGCCCGCGGCATCACGGCCGCCAGCCCCCTGCGCGACAAGCTCGCCGCCCTGCGCGGGCTCACGCTCGGCGTCTCGCGGCCAGGCTCGCTGACGTTTCAGATCGCCACGTACTGGGCACAGAAGGCCGGTCTCACGCCCGGCACGGACGTGAACATCCTGGCAGTGGGCGGCGGCGCGGGGATGATCGCCTCGCTGGAGCAGCGCAACGTGGACGTGATCATCAACTCGCCGCCCGAGCCCGACGAGGCGGTGCGCCAGGGCATCGGCGTCATGCTCATCAGCAACGCCGCCGGCGATGATCCCGACCTGGCCGACTTTCTGCAGCAGGTGGTGCTCACGCGGCCGGACTACGCGCGCGACCACCCCGACATCGTGCGGCGCGTGGTGCGCGCGCTGGTGCGGGCCAACCGCTGGGTCACCGAGCATTCGGCCGAGGAGGCGGCCGCCATCTTGCAGCCGTTCTTCAGCCAGATGCCGGCCGACACGCTGCTGGACTCGACGCGCTCCGTGCGGGCCGCTGTGCCCGCCGATGGCCGCATGACGGAGCGGGGCGTCGTCGTGAACTATGAGCTGATGGAGCTAACCGGCGCGCTCAAGGCCCGTCCGCCCTGGGACGCGCTGGTGACCAACGAGTACCTGCCCCAGTAAGGCGGCCCGAGGCTATCGGCTGTCGGGCGTCCCTCGCCGTGACCGGGCGCGGCGGCGGGGCTACGCCGCGGGGCCGCGCGGCGTCGGATCGAGGAGGACGTCGTCGCCCTCGACGCGCACGGCGTAGGTGGCCACGGGCCGGAACGCCGGCGACCAGACGGCCGCGCCCGTGCGCAGGTCGAAGCGCCCGCCGTGCAGCGGGCACTCGATCGTGGCGCCCTCCAGGAAGCCCTCGGAGAGCGACGCCTGGGCGTGCGTGCAGGTGTCGTCCACCGCGTAGAACGTGCCCGCGCAGTTGAACAGGGCGACCGAGCGTCCGGCGACCTCAACCCGCCGGCCCTGCCCGGACGGGATGTCCGCCACCCGCGCGACCTTGACGAATTCGCCCATGCTTCCCTGTACCGTAGTTCGCCGTTTAGCTCGATCGTCGCCGCGTCCTGGCCGGGACCGGCTATGGTGCGCCGGGCGCATTCTAGCATCTCGCGCCCGCCGGAGCGGTGCGCCGGGCCGGCGCCCGAGCCGGCCGGCTGGTCCGCGGCCGCGATATAGCTGCGCCGCTCGCTACAAGGCCAGTAAGCTATAGCTTAGCGTGGCCGGCTGTGTCGCGCTGGCGGGTGCCTCGGCAGCCGGCTGCGCGCCGTGGGCGATCGGCCCCGGATCATGGTCCCGCCGGGGGCGGGGCGAGGGGAGCTAGATGAAGCGGGTGATGCTCGGGCGGCTCTTGTTCGGCGTCGTGGTCGCCGCACTGGTGGTGGGGCAGCTGCCGGTCCGCGCGCAGGGCGTCCCGCCCGCCGCGCAGGGGGGCGCACCGCCCGCCCCGACGCCGCTGCCGCCAGTCAGCAGCGACGATCCGTGGTTTGGGGCGGTCCAGGCGATCTCGGCACCGCAGGCCGCCCTCAACGCGGGCGTCAAGTGGCAGCGGCTGATCTTCCCCTGGGACCAGATTCAACCCAACAACAGCGGCGAGTTCCAGCAGGGCTACTACTCCGACGCGGACATCGACGCCCAGCTCGCACTAGGCCTCGAGATCATCGGCGTTACGGTGTACACGCCGCGCTGGGCCGCGCGCGACCCGAGCTTTGGAGGGCGCAGCGTACCCGCCAACCTGCAGCTGCCGATCGACGATCCGCGGAACTACTGGGCAGCCTACGTCAAGCAGCTCGTCGGGCACTACCGCGGGCGCATCAACAACTGGGTGTTCTACAACGAGCCCGACATGTACCGCGACAACGACTACCACACCTTCGCAGGCACGCCCGAGGACTACGCTCAGGTGCTGAAGACGGCGTATTTGGCCGCGAAGTCCGTGAACCCCGACGCGAAGGTGATGATGGCCGGGTTCACCTACTCCTGGGACAAGGAGGCCGGCCGCCCGCAGTACCTGCAGCGAGTGCTCGACGCCATCGGCGGCGATCCCAACGCGGCGCGGTACAACTGGTACTTCGACGTCGTGGACGCCCACACCTACGGCAACCCGCTGAACGCCTACGCCGTGCCGACGGTCTTCCGCCGCATCCTCCGCGAGAAGGGCCTCGACAAGCCCATCTGGATCGCCGAGAGCAACGTGCTCGTCAAGGACGATCCGCGGGTAGCCGCCGGCGAGGGCCCGTTCCGGGCGACGCTCGACGAGCAAGCCTCCTACGTGATCGAGGCGATGGCCTTGGCGCGCGCGGCCGGCGTGCAGCGCTACAGCATCTACAAGATGAAGGACGAGGCCCCCGAGAACGAGGATGAGTACTGGGGCCTGACGCGCAACGACGGCACGGTGCGGCCCGAGTACCTCGCCTATCAGGTAGCCGCGCGCTACCTGCAGAATGTGCGCGGGGCGACCTACTACTGGGGGGGCTCGCAGATCCCCCCCAGCGAGCAGGAGATCACCACGCTGTTGGCCTCCAACACCAACCGCTATCAGTGGCCCTGGCCGGCGGCGGTGAACGTGGTGGTGCTCGACCGCGGCGCCGAGCGCGTCACCGTGGTCTGGAACGGCTCGCCCCTGCCGGCCACCTACGCCCTGCCGGCCCAGAGTCGCTCGGCGCGGCTCGTGGACAAGTACGGGCGTGAGCAGCCGCTCGCGGCCACCAACGGCTACTACCCGCTGAACCTGGAGCCCTCGCGCAACAACTCCGACCCGCGCGACCCGACCGCGTACCTCGTGGGCGGCAGCCCGTGGCTGATCGTCGAGGACATGACCCAGGCCGTCGCGCCCGCCCCCACCTACACCCCGACGCCCGGCCCGAGCCCGACGCCGCACGCGACGTTCTTGCCGACGCCCAGCCCCATCGCCCCGCCGCGCCCCTGACGCGCACGGCCGCGGTCCGCGTCCCGGGGCTCACTGCCAGATGTGAACGGAGGCGGGTGCGTGTTCGCACCCGCCTCCGTTCACATCCAGCGTACAGGAGCGATGGCGTGGCCCGCCGCTCCCGGCGACGACGTCGAGGCCGCCTGGAGCCAGCAGCTTAGGCGCTGTGGGCCGCCATCTGCCGCTCGACGTCGCACAGATCCTGCCAGCTCACGTCGCCCAGCAGGCCCCAGCTGCGCATCCACTCGTAGGTGCGCCGCGCCTCCTCCTCGGGGATCGGCGCCGGGTCGACTACGATGAGGCGGCTGGGGCGCAGGTCGTCCACGGTGAGCGCCGCGACCGCGGGATCGTCCTTGTGGTAGTCGATGAAGTACTGCAGGTACTTCCGCTTGTCGGCGTTGATCCGCCGCACCGCCTCGCGCACCGCCCGGTTGAACGCCCGGTACGTCTCGGCGTCCACGTCGTTCGTCGCCACCTCGGTGCCGTGGTACGGGGCGGCGAGGATGATACGGCAGCCCGCCTTCTCGGCCACGGTGATGTACGGCTCCGTCAGCGTCGTCGCGTCAACCTCGCCGTTCATGAGCGCCTTGTAGCGCAGGCCCGCGCTGTTGGGCGCCAGGCAGGTCTTGATCTCGTCGCGGCGCAGGAAGCCTTCCAGCAGGCCGAGCGCCAGGTAGTGCGTCCCCGCGTGGTACGGGACGCCGACCACCTTGTTGGCCAGCTGCTGCGGCGTGTACACGTCGGACCACGGCGGCACGGCGATCGCCGCGAACACGACGATGCCGCGGCGCCCGAGCTGGCGCCCACCCGCGTTGGAGCGCTCGGCGCGAGTGTAGTTGCCGCACTCGCAGGCGTTGAACATCGCCGCCTTGCCGGTCTCCAGGCTGCTGCCGTGGCTGCCGAACGGGCTCACCTGCACGGGGCTGGTGATCGCGCGGTCCACCCGCACCGGGGCCTTCTCGCCGCGCTGCACGAACACGACGTCCAGCCCTTCGGCCGCGAACAGGCCCTCGTCGTAGGCCACCAGCTCAGGGAGCCCCTGGAACGGGGCCGTCGTCTCCAGCTCGAGTCGTTTGCCCATCGTCTTTCCTCCTCGTGGCCTGGCCTGCGTGAGTCGGGTGCGAGGCGGGCCGCAAGCTCATCGTAGCCCCCACCCGCCAGCGCCGTCAACGCTCGCGCCGGCCGTCACAAGCGCGCGGCAAGCCGGCCGTGCTCGCCCGTCGCGGGCGAGCGCGCGGCGGCTTCCGCGTGATGCGCCGGGCGTGCGTAGTGAGCCGCGATCCGCCAGACTTGAGCCGCGTTGCGCCGCACTCGCGTGCGTAGCGCCGATCGCGTACTATGAAGTTACCCGCGGACTCGTGTCCGCGCGGCGTGTTATCGCTCATGCGGGGATGGCCGGGGGCCGGGTGGAGGACCGTGAGCGCCGCCACGGCGGACCGTGTCCAGTACAGTGAGCGCTTCGAGGTCGACCACGGCAGGATGAGCTTGGCCCGGACTGCCGGCTGCCTGATCGCCTGTGCCCTCGCGCTCGCCGCCTGCGCGGGGGCGGGCGTGCCCACCCCCGCGCCGCAGGCGGCCGGCTCCCCGGCCGAGGCCGGCCTGCCCGCTGCCAGCGCACCGCCCGCCCTGAGCGGCGATGCCGCGGCCGCCGCGCCGGCGGGCGATACCCCGCCCGCCGCCGATACCGTGCGCCTGGGCGTGCTCAGCGCCGCCAGCGACGCCGGGTTCTTCATCGCGCAGGACCTCGGCTACTTCAAGGAGCAAGGCATCGAGCTGGAGATGTCACCCTTCGACTCAGCCGCGCGCATGGTCGCGCCGCTCGGGGCCGGGCAGCTCGACGCGGGCGGCGGCGCGCACAGCGCCGGGCTGTACAACGCCGTGGCGCGCGGCATCGACCTCAAGCTCGTCGCCGACAAGGGCTCGTCGCCCCCGGGCTTCGGCTTCCAGGCGCTGCTCTTCCGCAAGGACCTGGCCGACAGCGGGCAGCTGCGCAGTCCCGCCGACCTGCGGGGCCGCAAGGTGGCCCTGCCCGCGCACGGCATCACCACCGAGGTGGCGTTGGCCGCCTGGCTGCGCCAGGGGGGGCTCACCCTGGCCGACGCCGACGTGACCGAGCTGGGCTTTCCGGAGCACGTCACGGCGATGGCGAGCGGCAGCGTCGACGCGTCGGTGACGATCGAGCCGTTCGTGACGCGCATCGTCGACCAGGGGACCGGCACCGTGTACCAGCGGACCGACGAGCTGCTGCCCGGCTACCAGATCGCGGAGGTGATCTACGGCGGCCCGTTCATCCAGAGCCAGCCGGACGCGGCCCGGCGCTTCATGGTCGCCTACCTCAAGGGCGTGCGCTACTACAACGACGCCTTCGTGAAGCACGACGCCGCGAAGCGCGAGCAGGCCGTCGCCATCCTGACGCGCAACACGACCGTCAAAGACCCGGCCCTCTACGACCGCATGGTCATGCCCGGCCTCGCCCCCGACGGCCACATGAACATGGCGAGCCTCGCCGAGGACCAGGACTTCTGGCTGTCCACGGGCCTTCAGCCCACGCGCATCAACGTCGACGACGTCGTGGACCACAGCTTCGCCGACGCCGCGGACCGCACCCTCGGCCCGTATCGCTGACCCGCCAGGGACGGGGCCAGGCCGCCAGTGCGCGTCGGCGGCCGCGCCCCACGCACAGCTCGCCCGGCCGCCGCTCGCCGGCGACCCGAGCGGAGGAGAGGGAGACCATGGCACGCGTACGCGAGACCCCACGCGAGGCGGCAGGCGCCTACGGGATGGACTTCGCCGTCCTGCCGAAAGCGGGCAATGTGCCGGTCGCCGAGCGCGCGACCCGCACCGCGGCGCCCACCGGGCGCGACCTGCGCGGGTATCTGCGCTTCCTCGAGCAGCACCACCCCGATCAGGTCTACTATGTCGACCGCGAGGTGGACCCGAAGTACGAGGTCACCGCGCTGCTGGCGAAGCTCGAGCGCCAGGGCCGCTACCCGGTCGTCATCTTTCGGAACGTGAAAGGCTCGCGGCTGCCGGTCGTCACCAATGTCCACGCCAGCTTCCAGCGCCTGGCGATGGCGATCGGGCTGCCGGCCGACGCCACCGTGCCCGACTTCACGCGCGAGTATAGCTGGCGCGAGGACCACCCGCTGGACCCCGTCCTGGTGGCCCGCGACGAGGCGCCGGTCAAGGAGGTCGTGCTCCGCGGCGACGAGATCAACGTCTACGACCTGCCGCTGCTCACCTACCACGAGAAGGACGCCGGCTACTACATCACCTGCTGCTTCGAGACCATGCGCGATCCGGACACCCGCGTGCGCAACGCGGGCATCTACCGCCTCATGCGCCAGGCGCGGGACGAGTTCGGGATCCAGATCTCGGAGACCGCCCACGGCCACTACATCCTGAAGAAGCACATGGCGCGGCACGAGCCGACCCCCGTCGCCATCTTCATCGGCCACCACCCAGCCGTCCACCTGGGCTGCCTGAGCTTCACCCCCTACGAGACCGACGAGTTCACCTTCGCCGGCGCGATGCTCGGCGAGCCGCTGCGCATCGTCAAGTGCGAGACCAGCGACCTGGAAGTGCCGGCCGATGCCGAGATCGTCATCGAGGGCGAGATCCTGCCCGACCTGCGCCGGCCCGAGGCGCCATTCGGCGAGTACCCGGGCACCTACGGCCCCCAGCGGAGCAACCCGGTCGTCAAGGTCAAGACGATCACCATGCGCCGCGACGCGCTCTACCAATCGTCGTTCGTGGGCCACCCCGACAACCTGCTGCTCAGCGGCGTGACGCGCCTCAGCTACATCCAGAAGACGGTCAAGATCGCCTCGCCCAGCGTGCGGGCCGTCTACGTGCCGCCGTCGGGCCGCTGCCGCTTCATCTGCTACATCCAGATGGAGAAGCTCATCGAGGGCGACCCGAAGAACGCCGCGATGGCCGCCTTCGCCGCCGACCCGTTCCTCAAGTTCGTGATCGTCGTCGACGAGGACGTGGACATCCTGAACGACTCGGACGTGCTGCACGCCATTGCCACCCGCGTGCGCGCCGACGTCGACACCTTCATGGTCACGCACGCCCGCGGGTCGCCGCTCGACCCGGCCTCCTACGACCCGGCCGGCGGCTCGCACATCGTGACGAAGGTGGGCATCGACGCGACGCGCAAGGCGAACTACCCCGACGAGATCAGCGTGCCGGGCACCGACCAGATCAACCCCGACGACTACCTGGTCCCCTACGGCCGCTAGCGCGCTCCCGCCCGAGCACGGGCCAGCTAGGGCTGCCATATGCGATGGAGGCGCCCTGGCTCGCCCGCGCTCATCGCGGTCCACCAGTCGGGCTCGCCAGGCTGCGCCATCCTCGCTCCGACCGCTCGGCCACCGTGGAGCGCCGACCTAGTATGATGGCGCTGCGTGTGACGAGCGAAGAGGAGAGCCCGCATGCTGGCGAAGGTGCTGACCCGCGCGGTGGCAAGGCTGGACGGCGCGCTGGTCACCGATCGCTTGGTACAGCCGCGCTTGCCGCGCCGCCGCCTCGGCCGCCGCGCGCGCCCGATGAAATCCTCCCTCGCGTGCTGCACACGCGCCTCGGCAGCCTGTGGTCAGGTAAATGACCTGTAACTCCTTTGTGACCTCTGCCTCTTGGCAACGCGCCATTCCCTGGTGGACAAGATTCCGGGTGGAAACCACTTGCCAGAGATGGCTCGCGATGGTGAGTGGCTGGGTGAGCCCAATGCTGCAGCCAGCCTGGGGCAGACCGACCGGTCCCCGTACGCCCGCACTGCTCGTTAGATAGGCGGATGACAGGCGGAGGTTCGCATGGTCCTCGCCCGTAGCCTCCTCTGGGGCCTCGGCGCTGCACTCGTACTCCTGGCCTTCCTTCGCTGCTCTGTGCCTGCCGCTCTCAGCCCCTCGCCCGGCCCCAGTCTCACCCGCGCCGCCGCCGCTACCATTGTCCCCGCGCCCGCGACCGCCGATCCGAGCGGACCCGATGGTGCGGTCGAACGCGCGTACCAAGCCTTCGCGCGCGGGGATGGGGCGACCTTCCTCGATGCCATCGACCCAGCGGTCCGGGCCGGGCCCGGCCCGCTGGAGTTTGGGAACCTGGTCGTCGTCAGCACCACGGGCCTGGACAGCGACCTGAGCAAGACCATCTTTAGCAAGATGCGCTATTCGGTCCTCTCGATCGCCGGGGAATGGGCCGAAGTGGGTGTGCAGGGCGTCGCCCGGTCGGTGGCCCTGGGGAAAGAAGTTCCCCTTGCGGGCGTAGAGGTTACACGGCGGGTGCAAGACCGATGGGTATTGTCGACGGCGCAGGCCCGGACCGCGGCCCAGGCCGAGCGCACGCTGGAAGCCGCCCGCGATCAGCCCGACACGGGGTCGGAAGGGCGGCTCGCGGCCGCGACGCCGCAGCCCGGCCCCGAGCCGCCCTACTGGCGAATAGTGGGCGAGGACGGGGCTAATCTACGCGAAGCGCCCAGCCAGACGGCCAGCATCCTGCGAGAATTGCCGAAGGCCGAGGTGGTTACCAACCTCGATCAGGAGGTCGCCGCCGAGGGGCTCACGTGGCGGCGAGTGGCGTATGGCACGGTCGAAGGGTGGATAGCCGCCGCGCTGCTCGCGCCGCAACGGGACTGAGCCGTCGCTGCTTCGAGACGCTGACTCTTGCTCCCGATTCACCCCCTCCTCGACGGACCCGCCCCGCTGGAAGCACTCCAGCACCTCGAAGCCTTCGGGGCTGTCGGCGTCCGTCGCGGGGCGTGCTGCCGAAGCTGCCCGCCCGGGCCGACGACGCGCTTCTGGACCATCTCGCGCACGGTCTCCAGACCGCCGCGCTTATGCGCGCCAGTGGGGTCCCGACAGCACCTGAGCGCGCTCTCAGCGGACTCCGCGCTGGGCCACAATATTGACGGCGTACTCGCTCTCCGCGCTCTCGTACTCGTAGTAGAGTTGATCGAGGGCGAGGCGCCCACCCAGCGCTGGACGTGCCAGCGGTGTGGAGTCCAGCGAGAGCACCAGGAGCCCACAGTGAGGCCCGCTTGAAGGAGCAGCGGTGGTAGGCACCCCGCCCGCCAGCCCGGCACCCGTCGAGCCACCCGGCTCCCCGGCGCTGCCCGCGGACCCCGTGATCTGGGCCATCTTCGTGGTCGCGGTGCTGGGAATCATTGTGCTCGTCGTGTATGTCGCCGCAGTGGACGAGCGGCGACAAGATACGTGAGACCGGGCCATCACCGGTGGAGCTGGCGTCCGTGCGCGCCCTGGTGCTCGCGGTGTTCTTCTTGGCGGTGGCTGGGACACCGTAACGCAATTCACGGGCGCGCTGTGACCGGGTTCACTGTCTCCTCTTTGGGGCCGTGCGACCATAAGCCCGTCAGCCGCAGGGGCTGG
>Ga0070738_10000494_pt1 | contig 111916 bp, 122 predicted proteins | sample Coa_R2_2_FD_66446 | JGI IMG/M metagenome (GOLD analysis project Ga0070738, IMG submission 66446) | Surface soil microbial communities from Centralia Pennsylvania, which are recovering from an underground coalmine fire - Coalmine... | ecosystem: Environmental > Terrestrial > Soil >... | reverse complement strand
TCCAAGCTAGCCTTTAAATTGCTATCCCTTAGGCTTTAAGATTAGCTCCTGTGGTGTAGTCCGGCTAAGCATACTGCCCTCTCAAGGCAGTGATCCCGGGTTCAAATCCCGGCGGGAGCACCTAAATTTCCTAATAGTATGACACATGCTGACCATCCCAGCAAGACTGTTGGTTTGACCAGTCCCGCACAGCGGTATTGGTTTGCTTTGATTATCACGTTTGAGATTCTTGGCCTTTTTTAAATAATATTTTGTGGTTTGTAGAGACATGTCACAAGATGTGGAATCTATATACGAAGACTACATAGCCAGACTAAAGCAGGCCGTTCCAAACGTCGACCCCAACCTTACACACAGAGTCATGTACCTGGAAAGAAAACTTGCAGCCGAGGACATGTCGGAGCCGGATGTCAGTGCAGTCATAGAGTACAGGAAGGGCAGCGACCTCGACAGGAAGATGTCAAATCTGCGGGCCCGGTGCGAGGTAGAGGCAGAGTATGCCGACAGGGAAAATTCCGTGCACATAGTAGGCCGCATGAAGATGGGCAGACTAAAGGAGATAGCCTCTGACAAAGACATTGTAAAAATCACTGGCAAGGCGGACCCGGGATACGGCGAATAGGCCTCAAAGACAATTCAGGTTGTTCCACGAAATAATCTGAAATTTTTTTAATTATTTGCGGCACTTTAACGACCAGAATCATGCAGCTAGGCACGAATGGCTAAAGTGCGGTCATGTAGACAGGCTGGTATTGGGAACAATCCCATGCCTTACCTATTGGAATTTTTCTTGTCACACTTTGTATTGCATTGAATACTTTTGATTTTTATTTTTTCATGACAAAAATTACATCATGAAGTTGCATGTCTTTCGAGCCGCAAGACAGGCAGGCCCGTTGCTGGTCTTCCTTTTCCTCGGGTTGACCTTTTCAGCAATGCACCTTGCCTATGCGCAAGAGTCTACGCCAAGCAATCCCGTTGGGTATACCAACTCGGATGACCCTCATGGTCCCCTGGCTGTGCCAGGTTGGATTGCGGGGATGTCCATCGTAGGCGCCATGTCAGGCGTCGGGGTTTGGGCAGCCATAAGGCGAAGGTAGGCCTGCGCAAAGCCCTCATTTTTTAATTTGGGGGAAACAGTAACAGCAGCCGTGACTGATTGCAGGCCGGATGCCTTTGGATACCCGGAAACGTGGCAACCGGGGGATTTTTTTCACTTCGTTGTCATCGGGTGGTTAACCTTGTTACTCTACACTTAAGTTACCGTTCGGGTAAATTATACCCGTTGATAAACTACAAGTCATACCTGATATCGATATTTGTATCTCTTGCAATCAGTATAGGGCTGCAGATGATCCTTCCTTGGCCTTACGGACTGATTGCAGCTCTTGCATTTTTTGCCCTCTATCCTCTCATCATGAGGAACCGGGCCCTTCAGAGGATGAACGGGTTGGGCGGAGGCGGATCCATTGGAATGGGCCAGGGCTTCAGGTATTCCTGCCTTGCCTGCAACAACAGGTTCAAAGGATCAAGCTGCCCAAGATGCGGCTCCAAAATGAAGCGGGCCGAGTTTTAGATCCTCCTGTATCGGAATCCACAAAGCCATTTTGAAAATTTTTCCTTGCCGGCTATGGGCCCGGGTAGCTCAGACGTCCAGACCTTCCCAACCCCACTGCAATCAGTACCGTTACCAGTACTGCCAGCACTGCGGCTGAGTAGGATCCAAACTCAGGGATTACCTGAGTTCCGATTATCCTTATCTGCGTCATGTTTGCCTCAAAGGGAATTGCAAGGTCCCTAGTTGTGGCGTTCCTTGTCTCCTCAAACGCGGGCACCTTGCCGTCTGATGTCACTACAAAGTCAAGGTCGGTCTGGTTTGCCCCCTTTGAGTCTATGAGGGTCCTCGGAAGGTCGATGGTAAGCACTCCCTTGCCCGATGCATGGAACCCGATTGTAAGCGACCTCATGTAGGCATCTATTGTGGCCGAGCTGACATTACCGTTTACAATGGTATATGATAGAGTCTTGTTGGTGTTTGTTATCGGGATGAATGAGCTGTAGGGCAGGGCTGGAGGGCCTGAAAAATAGAATTCCGAGCTTGCGCTCTTCTGCGTGTTTACCATCGTAGCCTGTATGGAATACATTCCTGCCTGCTGCCACAGGGGTCCACCGGTGACTATTCTGGTTGTGAATGTACCATCCGGGCCGACCGTTGCCTGGTCAACCCTCACAATGTTCCCATTGGGCGCCATTACCCTTACCCCCATCGTAATTCCCGCAGGGGTGTTGACCGCGGTCCCTGAGGCAACTATGGTGTCACCACTTTCATAGGAAAGCCTGTCGGTGGACAGGGTTACAGGTATTGCCTTGCAATCTACTATCCACCACTGCTCCTGCGTGGCGTTTGGAATTTCCGTTATGTTTGAAATTGCCTGTGGAGACGGAGCTCCAGTCTTAAAGTATGGTACGCAGTTGAACGAAACTGCGTACGCGGGGGCAAGGCAGGAGAGCACTACCGCGAGCGACAATATCAGGAAGAGTTGGATCGTGCGCAATTTGGTATCTTGGGCATCGCAGTTGTAATAAGAATGCGATATGATTATCATCAATGAGAACGGTGAAAGAGATTAAGCGAGTGCAAGGAGCATGAAGATCAAGAAATGTATGCCTCAGAATCTGTGACCAGGCATTGCGAGTGCGGCCTGTGCAACCACAACAGAGAGTCTGACTGCGTCAGGCTTGAATGCCGCTGCTGCCTCAACTTTCATGAGAGGTCAGGTTCGGAAGAATGGGATTGAATGCCTTGTCAGGCCTGCCATAGGGCTTGCGGCCAGACCTGCCGCGCCTGATCCTAAAGGTCTAAAACATACCCAGCCGATATGCTACCTATGGTAGGCCCAAGGGACGGAGGATTTGGTTTTGACGGCAGCAAAAAATATTCGAACCTTGAGAACACCGAGTCCATCTGCGTCCAGTGCCAGGCAGGGCAGCACTCAAAGTGCCTGGCAAAGGAGGACGACAGCATATCCTGCGACTGCGAGCGGTGCATTCTAGGCTAGCTTGCAAAGAAGGTGGTCACATAGTTGGCATTTTCGTACTTTAGGGCTACCGTCCCGTCAGAATTTTCTGCAACGGAAACCCCCCTGATTGAAAAGACTGCGTCGGAAAACCTTGCTGCAAGGTCCTTTGGCATTTCCAATATTGCCTTGTAAACGTACCCCTGTTCAGTTGGGCATGTCACGGTCACAGACTCGCCACTTCCGTATGCAAGGCAGTTTTGCATAATATCGCGCGGTACAACGTCATACCTTGCCTGCGGAGCCGGAACGTCTTCCTGGTCTACAATTCCAGTCTCTGCAGCATGGGTCTGGAGCAGATCCGGATAAGTGGCAAATGCAATATACAGTACGAGAAAAGCCGCCGTTCCCACCATCAGGGCAAATGGTCGTACCGGAAAGATCCTTCTTGCGTGCCCATTCTCCACGGTTTCAAGGATGCACTGGTTGACACCTTTTTGTAATGTGGGGCTCAACGGCATGCCCCCTCTTTCGCAACCGGCATGGAACTGCTTACGGGTAAGCGCGTTGCAGGCCTGGCAGACCTTTTGTACCGGCTTACGGCATTCCTCACACTGCAGGTGTGACCTGAGATCTCCGCCGCAGGACCTGCAAGATTCGTCTGGCATCACAGGAAGGAAAAGGCTATCTTAATTAAGAGATGCTGAGGATTTGCACTGAAAAATCCTGCCTAAGACTTAAATCCGAATTCGGGTGCTTTGGCACGGTTAGGATACCGTTATCTGCTTCTGGAGGACATCGGTGAGAGGAATTGCAGAAGCAAGGCTGTCCCACACAAAGACCTGTACCGTATATGTTCCTGTCGCCTTTGGAATCCACACTTGGGTCGCCGTGAACGACTGGTTGCCGAGCATCGAGGCAGAGGTTGCGCCGAAAAAGTCTGTGACGCCATCCTGGTCCATCACCTGAACTATGTAACTGAATTTCTGGTTCTGGGTTCCTTGGTTTGCAAGCACAGACTGGATTCCAATTTCCTGTCCCACGCCGTAGCTTGTGATGCCGTGGCCTGTCGTGTCAACGGTTGCTGGACTTGATATTGTAATGTCAGAGGTGGCATGGGCAAACTGCAGCGTTCCGATGGACAGCACCAACCCGAGAACTAGGACCAGCGAGAGTCTCAACGGATCAGACGATCTCTGTGAGATATAAAACGGTTCCGATGAATTCGTCCCTAGAGAAACACGCTATTTGCAGACGCGCGTTCAGACGGTGACCCGTCTTACCACTATCTCGTGGCCCTCATAGACATGCGTGGAGTGGTTTGCCTTTATGATCTCACCCATCTTCTGGTCCGTGAAGTATTTGTCGCTGTACCTTCCCAGGACCTTCTTGCAGTTGAAGCAGTAGATCTCCTTGAACTCCATTTGCTGTTTCAAGCAATCACACCATATTTAAAATTCGATGTTTGAAAACCCGGGCTGGTCCTTGTTCTGGAGAAACTGGATTTTTGAAATTTTGTAGTAAATTACTTCGCCCCTTCTCTCAATCACCGCAAGGACAGGCTCCTTGCCCATCGTTACAATCTGCTCTATCTGCTTTTGCAATAGTCCCACCTTCTGCCTTCTTCCCTCCGAGAGGCCGAATACTACATACTTTGCCCCTTTCTCGCCGAACTGCCCCCTTTCGTACACCCGAAAGTCGGAGCCAAATCCGAATCCGTCCTTTGCGATGTACCCCCTGGTCCTCAGGTCCCGATAAATCAGGAATTTTGTAAAGGCCTCCGCGTCGTGCCGGATGCACTCCTCCATCAGATGGTCGAATTTTACCTCCTGCTTTCCCTTGAGGAGCCTCAGCTTGTCGACATAAAGTAGGTAGAGCGACTCGAAAGGTTTGAGGTAGAACTTTTCCTTCATCGTCTCTCCGAAGCCCTTCTGCTCTAGGCTTTGCTGCATCGCCCGGTCATTTACCAGTGCATGGTCCTTTACAAGTACCCCCTCGACCTTGGACTCTAGTTCCGACATTAGGGGTTTTGTCTATCCGATCACAATATAACATTATTCCATTTGTCTACGGTCCGGATTTGGGCAACAGGAACGGCCCTGCCGGAGTGGAACTTACGGTTAAAATAAGGGGCTAAAATAAGGATGGAAAAGTGTTCTTATGCACGGAGCAAACTATCGAACAGGTAATGGCCAGCCCTATACGAGGAAGGAATTCATCAAGGGTAAGCCACAGATAAAAATTGCCAAGTTCTCCGGCGGCAAAAGGGACGCCGATTACGATTACTGCATCCAGCTGCTTTCCAATGAAAAGGCCCAGGTAAGGCACATGGCAATAGAGTCTGCAAGGCTTGCTGCCAACAAGGCAATCGAGCAGGTTGCCGGCGAGACAGGATACTTTTCAAACCTCAGGATTTACCCGCACATCCTTCTCAGAGAGAACAAGATGATTGCCACTGCAGGTGCAGACAGGCTTCAGGAAGGGATGAGGGGTGCCTTTGGCAAGGCCATAAGCCTCGCCGCAAGGGTCAACAGGGGCCAGATACTCATGGAGGCATTTGTGAAAAAGGAACACCTTGAGGCTGCAAAAAAAGCGATGCATGGTGCCGCAGTAAAGCTTCCAGTTACCCCTACAATCAAGATTATCGCGCTCAAGGCCCCGCTAGTCAAGTCTTAGCGCGTCAACTATTTCCTTCTGCCTCTTTCCAAGCATCTCAAGAAATTCTGAAAATTCATCCTCTGTTGGGTCCCGTTTCAGTATCCTCCTGCACTGGTAATAGAACGAGTTGTAAAGCCTGCCCACCGCGATGCCGAATGCAAACGAATCCGAGCGGGTCCGCAGGTCGTCAAGGGACCCTATGATCCGCAGTATCTCGTCCGATTTTTCCGTGACCTCTTTTATTTTCTGCTTGACCTTCTCCTCCAGCTGCGGGTTCACGCTTTTACATGACATTTCAGTGTTAAAAATTTGCGTGTTGAAACATACCCTTTAATAGACTAGAAATTTCTAAATCGATTGAGCGGTTGTAGTACAGCTTGGTTAATATGCGGGATTGCCAATTCCGCGACCCGGGTTCAAATCCCGGCAACCGCATACGAAATTGATACACACGCTGTGCGTCAGGACAGACGGTTTTTGTTTTGCATGTCCCGCAGGTGTTACTCCTTTTTGAGTCCTTTTCTTATCATCTCAAGTGCGCTCTCGGTCCTTTCCGGTTTTGGGAGCTGTATCATGAAGACGTTTGTGCTGCCATATGCAGAGCGTGGTGATGAGAGCGCAAGCATCGAGGTCTCTCCCAGGGCCTCGAAAAACTCGAATGATTCGTTTGCATAAAGCAGGACCTTTTCCTCAAGATGCCCTTGCGAGAACGTCATGGTTATCCTCACAAACACGTGGCCCAGCCCGTCCTGGAGGATGTTCAGGTTTGTCTCAACCGAGACGGGCTTTCCGGCAATCGCCTTCATCAGCTCATCGAACCGAGCCTCCTCCATGATGAGGCACGGGACCTTCCTCCCCTCAAAGTCAAAAAGGGTAAAGTCCCTGTGCCGCTGGGCCATGAGTCTGTCAAGCTCTGAATCACCCATACCTCGGAAGGATCCTCCTTGCGTTAAAAAGGTAGAGAGGCTATATTATGCAGAGGGTCTTTGCGAGCATCTCGGCCCGGGCGTTGTCTGACTGGCCAATTTTTTTGTCATTGTACTTGCTGCTAAAGTATAGCAGATCGACCAACTTTGACTTGTCGACGTTTACCACAGTTGCGTTGTATGGGCTGGGTATCCTTTTGTCGGTCAGGATTACGAGCTTGTCAACCACCGCGGATTTTGCCATGTTGGAAAGGCCCTCGAGGCTCTCCTTTCCGTCCGTGCCTGTAACCACTACAAGGCCGACCCTTGCACCGTAGGGATCCTGGTACAGGATGTCTAGCGGAAGGTTTTGGTTTTCTATCCGTGATATGCTTCCCATCTCCTCGGCAAGGCTTGTCAGGTTGCGCACCGCCTCCCTTAGATCCCTGTCTGAGGACGGCGCCCCAAAGTTGTTCCTTATCGCGATAAAGTCGGAGATTGGAACGTCCATTATGCTTCCACGGACCCGTAGTCCGGGATACGTCTGTCTTATTGCGTCGTCAATTGTGCCCTCATCGACCTTGTCAAGTCCCATCTGCGACGACTTTTCCATCGAGTGGTAAAGGATGTTGATGACGGACCTTACGCTTCTAAACTCCGGAAATTCCTCATATAGGACTTGGATCTTTCCTGCCAGTTCGTCCTCCATCTGCCGCGTAAACCTTCCGTGCTTGTCGTTGTGCCTGATGTACTCGGCTGCAATTTCCGCAAGCTCCTCCTTTGAGTTCGACCCTGCAAGGTCAATCTTGTAGTTTGCCTTCTCAAGCCTGTCAAAGACCGAGGAATTGGCTCCCTGTACCTCCGCATAGCCCGAGGGTGTCGAGATTATCAAGAGCACGCAAGCCGGGAGGTGCGAGTTTATCACTCCCTTTACAAACTCGATAGAGTCCCTGTTACCGTCAAACTCGTCTACCTCCAAAAGCGTAATCTTCCCTAGGAATCGGTGTGAAAGTCTGGAGAGGGCAGAAACCATCCCAATCATTTCCTCCAGGTTCTGTACTGCCTCGAAGGAGTTGGTGATGACGCTCCTGATGAATGCCGCCTCGTGGTAGCTGAATCGCTGGACCAGAAACTGCTTCAGGCCTTCCACCGGTGGCACCTCTTTTCCGGATATGATGTCTGCCACCTTTTCTTTTACCGTCATGCCGGTAAGCCTGTTCATCATGGTATAGTTGAGGGCTTTCTTTGCGGATCCGTCTCCCTGCTCGGCCCTCTCGCCTATGTATGAGAGGAATTTGGCTCGAAGCTCGACGAAAAAGCCGTTGTCAAACCCCTTGATAATGGCGTTGTAGATGCCCGGCATGGTCTTTGGGGATATCGTGGAAAGGTCCACAAAGGAGCACTCGGTGTTGTAATGTCCCTTGAGATTTTTTATATGCAGCGCAAGGTGTGTTTTTCCCGAGCCTACATCCTGGATTACGGTGATTACCCTAAAGTCGTTGTCGGCGCAGTCCCTCCCCTGAATCTTTCCGTTAAGTTCCTTTATGCATTGGACAATTGCGCCCTTGGCCTCTTTGTGCCTCTTGCCGCCCAGTATCCTTGCATCCTTCTCAGTCGGGGTCGGGCTGCTTGGATATGGATTTGCCTCAAGTCCGTACGCGTACATCATACAGACCTCACAAACCCATGGACCATTCCCCGTATGACTATTCCCTCCTGGCCTCCGGTCGAGATCTCATACTTGTCCCGGTTTCTTTCTACAAGGTCCCCCGCAAGGAGGTAGAACCTTTCACGGGAGAGGTCGCCTGCCTGACATATCTTTTCCCTAACCTTTGAGAAGGGCGTCCATCCAATTGAGGTTCCCGCCTCCCTCAGGCACTTGTCAAATACCGTTTCAAAGTCTGAAATGCGACCCTCGTCGTCCTGGAGTGATATCCTTTCCATCTCCTCCCTCAGGTTCTGGGTGTGGTCCTTTAGCCTCGCCACGGAATGGCTTACGCCTACAAGCATGTTTAGTATTAGTTTGAATTTGGGATCGTTCTCGGTGAGATGCAGAATGTAGTTGTCCCTTGTCCAGACAAAATAGGCAGCCCCCTTCTTCTCGATGAATATTTTTTCCTCCCTTGCAAGGCCTTCAAGTATGTCGTCAGATTCCTTGCCAAAGGTCTTCTTCAATTCTGCCTTCTTTATGCCCTGGACTCCGGCAGATCCTATGCTCTGGAGAACCTCCTCTTTCATGGATATGAATCCCTGAAATTTTATTTAATCCCAAGCGTAGTCCAGACCGACAATTTGGTGAAAAAATCTTATCTTTGCAGGCCTGCGGCAGGGCCTGCGATCGGTCACATTATAAGGCACTCAGGGCTAGGATGCTTGCAGAATGATGATCGGGTGTTCTGATTATGATGAATTATACCTGGGGTATCTGACTGCTTTTTGAAGGGCCGCCTTCCCAATTACGACCTTTTCAAAAATTAATATCCTAAGGGGCCCCCATTAGGTTTGATGGCAGAAGAGGCCTGGAAGGACAAGCTCACTCCCGATGAATATTCCATATGCAGGATGAAGGGAACCGAGGCCCCCTTTACCGGAAAATACTACGACTGCAAGGACAGGGGGACCTACAAGTGCAAATGCTGCGGGGCTGACCTTTTCAACTCGGATACAAAGTTTGATTCTGGCACGGGATGGCCAAGCTTTTGGGAGCCCGTAAGGGGCAACGTCAGGAGCGAGACAGATACCAGTTACGGCATGGAAAGGACTGAGGTCCTTTGCAGTAAATGCGGCTCACACCTGGGGCATGTGTTTGACGACGGGCCTGCGCCCACGGGGCTTCGGTACTGCATAAACTCCGCCTCGCTCAAACTGGAGAAAAAGTAGGTAATACTACAGTTACCTCACTATTAATAGTACCGTATGGTACGGTATACCATGTTAAGCTGTGAATTCTGCCCAAAACAGTTCTTTGAGACTGCTAACGGGTTAGTTGAAAAGACTTTTCACGAGGTCCTGCACGATCCCGAACTTGTCAACAACTAATTCTGACCATTTTTTTAACAAAATAAAACCGAACTTTTTTATCGGTTATGTTTGTTGTAAACTAAAGTGAAGCAGGCAAAACAGCGTGAGTCCAAGAGGGCTCCCAAGGATCCAATTTCAGACGCGCTCAAAAAGATGGGCTCGATCTCCGAGGCAACGCAGGTGCTGGCCTCCGAAGTAAAGACAATGTCGAAAATTTTCACGGAAAACCAGAAGATTCTGATCTCATTGAAGAGTATGATTGACGGCGTGAACTCGTCGCTTGACCAGATACAAAAGTCCTCAAGGCAGATAGGGATACTGGAGGAGGACACCCAAAGGCTCTTCCACGGGATGAGCCAGGTAAAGGCGCACTCGAACCTCATCGAGAAGATAAACGACCAGATAGGCAGGCTGCAGGACCAGGTTACCAAGATTCACCAGAAGCAGGAGGAGATCCCAGACGTTGAAAAGCTGATGAAAAGCGTCAATGACAACCTTGACTCTATTAGGAACAACACGAAGATGATCATGCACATCTCGGAAAAGACCGAGAAGATCCGCGAGGAGATAAAGGGCGCATCCTCCAATGCCGAATTGCTTTCAAACATCGGACCTGAAATCGAGGAGGTCAAGAAAAGCACGCGCGAGCTTGCGGCCAAGGCGGAGTCGCTTTCTGGACTTCGCGAGGAGATTGACAAGGTGAAGAGGAACACCGAGGCCATGGCTGAGAGGGCCGAGAAGGTCTCCAACCTAGAGGAAAACATAGCGAGCCTCCGGGCAGATGTTGGCAAGGTGGTTGAAAAGACGGAGCCCCTCAACGTCCTTGATTCTCAGATAAGGAACGTCGGCGCGGAAATTGACTCTCTGATAAAGAGGACCGACGGGCTCGGGTCTCTGGGCAACGACATCCGAAACATAAATGCCGAGTTTAGCAGCTTCAGGGAAAACGTACTTGGAAAGACAAAGGAGATGGAGGAAAAGATTTCTGATTTTGCAGAGATGATGAACAGGAACTCTGCCTCGATTTCAGAGTTTAACAAGACCACCCATGACATTTCGCAGCAGATAAACGAGATTCGAAGTATCACCCACAAGACGTCGCAGAGCACCTCTCGGGAAGTTATGGGGCTCCTGCGCCTCTCCGAGTACCAGTCCAATATACGAATGAGGGCCGAGTCAAAGTATGGCACCATTGACGACATACAGAAGATGGTATCCCAGACGGTGGACATGATAAACCTCTTTGACAGGCTTTCCATCGAGGCCGAGACCAAGATGCCCTTGCCGATGGAGGTGAAGCAATGGGCTGTTTCGAAGATACTTGACTGCGCCGATAGGTGGGAGATTAGGTTCACCGACGTGTTCAGGATGTTAGTGACAGAGATAGGGGCCGACCTCGTAAAGGAGTCGGTAAGGATGGAGCAGGTTCGCGATCTCTTCGGGATAAGGGCCGTGGATGAGGTCAGGCACGACCTGAATATACAGTAGGCCTATTCCTCTACGTCGTAGGTTCTCAGGCGCTCTCTCTTTCTCTTGAGTACCGCAAAGATTCCGATTATTACTCCGACCCAGATGCAGCCAAACAGCATGTTCGAGATGCTCACGTACATGTATGGAGTTGCGTCAAGTAGGTTTGTGTAAATCTCTGCAGCCTCATAGTGGACATTGGCCATTCCAGTGTGGAATGCCGCGCTGTCAGGAGATGTCGTGGCAATCTTGTCAACGGTGCCCATCATCGTCTGCAGATCAACCTGCATCGCCCCAAAGTCGGTGTCCTCGGTGGGGAAGATCCATACCGGGTTGCCGTGCGACGGTATCAGGGCGCTCACCTGCTTGAGTTCGCTCTGGACGGTAGGCGGGTCCGATGAAGCCTCCATCCTTCCCAAGATTCCCCTTGCTTGGTCCAGCGGATAAATTGTCGTGTTATATTCCTCAAACGCCATGACTACGCCAAGCACTATTAGACCCATGATTCCGCCCATTGCGAACTTGTAGTAGCTGCTGGCCATTCTTTGATTACCAGACGGGGCGGGTATATTTCTTGATTTGCCTTTCTTAAATGACGAGTGGTTGATGCTGAGGTAGGCGATGTAGAAGAACCCTATGGTCTGAATTCCGATTATCGGGGTAAAGACTGGGTTGCCCGAGAAGATGGCGACGAACACGCCTATGACTCCATAGACGCCAAAGAAGATCTCAAGTAGCGTTGTCTTGGTAAATGGCAGGGCGTATGCCTTGTCCCTCCAGTCATCGCTCTTGTTCACTATCCCAAACTTCGGAGTCCTGAGGAACTCGTTCTTCTTGCCAAACAGGGCGTCAAAGACCGCCACGGTGTTGTTGACCGACATCCCTGCAGAATAGAATACCATGTAAAAGTAGGAGAGGGTCTTTGACTTCCATCCCGTGTCATAAAGGTCTCGTATTATCATGATGTAGACAAACGGTCCCATGGCAAGGTATGCAATTATGGTAAGTGCCGGGAGGCCGTTTACGACGTAGAGGTTGATCTTGGATGCAAGAAGTATTGGAAGTATGAGGAACTGTGCAAGCATGAGCGGGAATGCGATATGTCTAGTGAGCTGGACGAATGCCTGGACCTTTGTGTCTACCGGGATTCGCTTTATGGCGACGTCTCCGAGCAACTTTATCGCGCACTGGATGGAACCCTTTGCCCACCTGAACTGCTGCCTCTTCGCCGCATTCATTTGGACGGGGAGCTCGGCGTCAACCACAATGTCCGGTATGAAGACGCACTTCCACCCCTTCATCTGCGCCCTGTAGCTGAGGTCCAGGTCCTCGACCAGGGTGGCAGTGTGCCATCCGCCCGAATCCTCGATGCATTCCCTTCTCCACACGCCCGCAGTCCCGTTGAAGTTCATGAACAGGTGCGAGTTGCTTTTCGCCTTTTGTTCTATCAGAAAGTGAAAGTCCAGGCTGAGAGCCTGCGCCATCGTGAGTGCGGAATACTTTTCGTTGACGTGTCCCCATCGGCACTGCACGAGCCCTATCTCAGGTTTGCAGAAATAAGAGAGAGCCTTATTGAGGAACCATGATGGCGGGATAAAGTCTGCATCAAATATCGCAACAAAGTCTCCCTTTGCGGAGTGCATCGCGTGCCTCAGCGCACCTGCCTTGTATCCCTTCCTGTTTCCGCGCCTCACGTGCGTTATGTCAAAACCTTTCCTCTTGTAGTCGTTTACGAGCTCCTCAAGTATTGTCGACGTGTCATCGTCGGAGTCATCAAGCACTTGGATGAACATCTTTTCCTTCGGATAGTCCTGGGCGCAGACGGCGTTCACAAGCCTTGCTGCGACGTATTTTTCATTGTAGATTGGCAGCTGTATCGTAACCACTGGCGTATCCTTGAGCTCGACCGATTTTGTTCTCCTTTTCTGCCTTGAGAGGAAAACAAGGTAATAGAAATTACAGGTGTAGAGCGTTATAATCAGGGCGATTCCGATAAAGAGGTTCCAGAGGAACTGCGTCAGCGGGGTCGGTATTGTGTGTACCAGCATTTGGAGTTTCTCAACTCACAATTCCTTATAGCCCTACCGTTATTCGGTTCTGCTAGCCTCTTTTTGAGATCTTGATTGCCTGCACCGGGCAGACATTCTCGCAAGAGAGGCAGAAGATGCAGTCAACCTCCCTTGCCATGAGTGGCTTCTTTTCAGATGACGGGTTTCCTTTGAACTCGGCCCACTCGTAAACCTTGACTGGGCATGCATCGATGCATGCGCCGTCTCCAACGCAGATATCGAAATCCACAGATACAAACTCGCCCCAGATTCCAAGGATCTCGTTCCCCTTCCTTGGGCCGAAAACCTTTATCTTGCCTCCGCTTGATGGCGCCGTAAACGTCTCGGTAACCTTCAGTTTCTTCTTGAACTCCACATCTATTGGGCCCGGTTTTGTACCGCTGGGCGTCTCGACCTCGACCACCTGTTGAGCCTCCTGTCCGGGCGGCGGCGTTGCCGGCTTGGGCTTTGGCTTGGCGTTTGGAACAATTTGGGCTAACGGCGTCATCTCCTCAAGTTCCTTCAGCGCAGCCTCAGGCGTTACCTGCTTTGTCTTGACTAGGTGTTCCACCATCTTGTCTGCAAGGACGCTGTTACGTAAAATAGTGTCAATTATCATCTTGGCATTTGCATCTGCCTTTTTCCTGTAGTCCTTAACCCAGAGGCCATCGCCGTATTTTTCCACAGGATAGATCTGGTAAATCATGTCAACAACCTCTCCAGTCACGACCTCCACTTGTACCTCCAAGGCAATTTCCTTGTAGCCCCTCTCGTCAGGATCCGGCATGTTCTGCTCGCTCCACCTGTAAGTAGCATAGATCCTGTCTGCAAACTGATCCATAACGAATGTCTTCTTGAAGCCGCTTACGATAGAGTCTATCTCGTACTTGTCCTCGAGTTTTATTGGCAGGCGGAAAAGGCCCAGCTTGTAGCTGTGCAGCGGATAAATCCCCCTCTTCGAAGTCCCCGACTGGACCGTGTAAACCTTGTCCTTGAGGAGGAGTGACATATTTCTAGTAGTTCGAAAAGTCCTTAAAAACTCTTCCTAGTAGTCCGGGCATGTTTCCTCACGGATCTTGCGGTATCTCTCATCCATTTCCTTGGCATGGCACAGGACTTGCTCGAGGGAATACTTGTCCTTTGGGAAAAACCACCTGATCCCCACCCGGTGCCCAATTCCATCCATGTCGTATATCATGCCCTTTTCTGATTCGACGCCGTACTTTTCGTCGGGCGATCTTTCCTGGACGGTAAGCCCCCGTTTGGTCTTGTCCTCCATTACAAAATCGAGCGGACCGTCACGTATGGCATAGAAAATCCCCTTTTGCAGGACTGGAAGTTCCTGTCCTGCCTCATCATTTTTCGATTGGGTTTCCAATCATATTACCCCATTCGGTCCACGAGCCGTCGTAGTTTCTCACCTGCGGGTATCCCAGGAGATATTTGAGGACAAACCAGCTGTGGGATGATCTCTCCCCTATCCTGCAGTAGCAGATCACGTCCTTGTCGGGGGTTATTCCCTTTGACTCGTAGTTCTGTCTCAGCTCCTCGACGGTTTTGAAGGTGCCGTCGGTGTCGTTTACTGCGGTAGCCCAAGGGATGTTTTTTGCAGTCGGGATGTGGCCGCCTCTCTGCGCGTGTTCCATAGGATACTCCGGAGGGGCGGTTATCTCGCCTGAGAACTCCTTTGGGGAGCGGACGTCTACCAGTACCGTATCCTTTTTGTCAAGCGCCCTCCTTACGTCAAAGAGGTAGGCGCGTACGCCCTCGTTGGGCGGCTTGGAGGTGTATTTTGTTTTTTGGATCTGTGGCTCGTCCTTTGTGTAGGTCCTCTTTTCTATTTCCCATTTTTTCCTGCCACCATTCATTATCTTTACCTTGTCGTGTCCATAGTACTTGAATATCCAAAATACAAATGCCGCGAACCAGTTGTTAAAGTCCCCATAGAGTACGACCTCGGACTCTGGGGTAATACCATTCCTTGACATCAGATCCTCAAACTGCGTCTTGCTGACAATGTCCCTTGTTATTGGATCGTTGATATCCCGTTTCCACCAGATCAGTGTTGCTCCTGGGAGGTGGCCCTGCCTGTAGGCATTTTCCGGGTCATAATCAACTTCGACAATTTTGATTGAACTGCCGTTGAGGTTTTTTGCGACTGTTTCGGTGTCAGTCAGAACATCGGGGTTTGCATACATACAGATATGCTAGTGAGCAAGGGGTCTTAATATTTTATCTCATGATATGCTTTAAAAGCTAAATTGGAATAGTATCCTTGTTTGGAGCTAAATAACGTAGCCGTTGTAAGCAAGGTTGGTTCGAGGGAAGCAGAGGACGCAGCAAGAAAGGTCGCAAAAAAACTACTGGGCAAGAAGGCCAAGGTCTACACGGTTTCGCCTGTGGATGTTGACGGGGCAAAGAAGGTAAGCGACCTTGAGGAGCTAAAGACTGCAAAGCTTGACCTGACCATTACCCTTGGAGGCGACGGGACTACCTTGCGTACCTTCAGGTATTTGGAAAACGAGACGCCCAACCTTGCCATCAATGTGGGGGGCAACAGGGGAATCCTATCCGAGATTACCTTGCAGGAAATTGACACTGCCATAGAGCAGATAATCTCCAACAACATATTTCTTGACAAGCGGACACGTGTGATTGCCTCGTGTGCGGGCCAGGAGTTCCCTCCTGCCCTAAACGAGATATACGTCAACAGGCAGAACCTTACGAAGACCTCCCTCTTTGAGATAAGATTCCAGAATGACACCGTCACCCAGAGGATGGACGGGGTCATAACCGCCACGCCCAGCGGGTCTACAGGGCATTCTTACTCGCTTGGCGGCCCCATATTGCACGAGAGCCTAGATGTACTGATAATCACTCCCGTGGCTCCAGTCAACAAGCTTCCGTCAATAGTCGTTCCAGACGAGAAGATCGAGATAATCAGCAACCACGATTCCAACATCATCATGGATGCGCAGGTGATAAAGACCGCAAGTGTTGACGAGGTGATAACGATAAGGAAGTACAAGAAGCAGGCGGTTTTTGTCAGACTGAAGAAACGCGGCCTCAGACAGATGAGCAAGCTTGGCTTCTAGGGTTTTGGACGCCACGTCGTTTTATTCTGGAATCCCATTTTCATCCCCCGAGGTCAGCTACACTACCCCCCTCGTCTTCGAGGAGGTCAAGCACATCAAGAAGAGCCAAGGTGCAGTCGAGGTCCTCGTAGATACTGGGAGACTGAGGATTGTCGAACCCGAGAGAAGGTTCACCGAGTCCACCCTGAGGACTGCCGAGGAGACTGGCGACTACCAGAGCCTGTCAGAAGGCGATGTCTCGGTAATAGCACTTTGCCTCCAGATTGGCGGCGAACTTGTGACTGATGATTTCGCCGTTTCAAATGTGGCAAAGCACATGGGATTGAAGGTTTTGCCGGTGATGACTGCTGGTGCAAAGGAAAAAAAATGGTCTTATTTTTGCAGCGGCTGCGAAAAGACATTTACCAAGGAATCGGTGTGCCCCGTTTGCGGCAACAGGCTTCAGCGTAGGCCAAGAACCAGCAAGGCTCCGTGACACATTGCAGTGGGATGCAAGACAGTACCGGACTCGGCATGGCTAGACATCGTGCAGTGTTTTCTGGCTGGCCTTGTTGTCGGTTTTGCCCTCAGTATCTAGTAGCTTGCGGATCTTGTGGGCCCGGGATTCTCCCATTCCCTCGATTTTCGAAAGCTCTGCCATCGTTGCATTGAGCGACTTGGCGGGAGACCCGAATTTGTCAAGCATTCTGGACGCAAGCTTTTCCCCCACGCCGGGCAGGCTGCACAGGACTGAGAGCTGCTGCCTCTGAACATCGCCTGACTTTCTTATCTTCTTGAGAAAGGGCCCCTTGGTCTTGCCCTGCCTTGCACACATTGCCACCAGAAGCTTTGCCGTATTGGAGGCGTTTGGCGTAGGCACAACAGGTATCTTAAAGTCCAGCACAACCGACGAGACGGCGCCATAGAAGACAAGCGGGTTCTCAGTTATCTTCAGTACCTCGTCTATGTTTCCCTCGATTATTATCGCTGGGCTTTCAAAGTGTTCCCGCAGCCTGTTACACTGGTCAAAGAGTCGTCCGTCAAAAACCGACGAAATAAAGTCATGAACGCTTTTTCTCTCGATCACTGTTTCTGGTGCGACAATATAGTCTCCAACCTGCAAGTTTTTCATCTCTACCTTTACCCCTATTTCCTTTAACAGGTCCGGGATGCCGCTCTTTCTCTCCCGCTCGTCAATTACCATTCGCAGGTCTTCGATGTTCATTGAACTGTTAAAATTCGGTCAGTAATTTATTTAGGGGTTCCTGCGCTCTGACCGCCCTGCGAGGGAGGTCCCCGAAGCATTTCCCTTATCTTTGTCTCGGCCTCTTTGAGGTTTTCTTTGAGCCTTGCTTCCTGTTTTGTGAGCACGGTTATGCGCGTATTTGCTAGCTCCTTCTTTTCCTCAAGCTCGGAGACCAGGGAGGCCTTGTTGGATTTTACGAGAATCGACCCCGCTGCCTTGTAAACGGTGTCAGAGTCCCCGGCCTTTTTGAGTGCCTCAAGAGCCCTTTCAGTCTCAAGCTGCTCAGTCTCAATGTGCTGCTTTTGCATCATTATAGATTGGAGGTTCTGCTGCAGTTGTTGCATTCTGCCCACCTGCTCCTGCAGCCATGGAGGAATCTGCTCGCCTGCTGACATGCAAGTCCCAGCTGTCGTTTTGCTTATAATTTTACCGCTTTCGGGTTAAACCCGGCCGGCAGCCCATTATCGGTAATCCTCATTGTGTGCAATCTTCGGGTCTTGAAGCGGGCGGCTGTGTCCTTTTTTTGCCGCCAGATCATTTTACCGATTCTATCGCGTCGTTGCTTGCCTGGACCAGCCGGAGGGTGGAGTTGAGGTTTGCCCTAAGATGGGATAACTCCTGGGCTTCAATCGAGATTGCAATTTCCCTGCCACAGGACATTTCGGTCTTGGTTGGGTTCTCATCGTAGAATTTGTTGTCGGTTTCAAGCGACTGGAAGATCGCCTTGGTTTTTTTCCCTGCAGAAATTTCTATCCTAGCGCTATACCTTGATGTCATAGGCCATGCCCGCAACCTTGTAGCCGCACTTCTTGCACGACCAGATGCCTACAGCCTGTCTGCCGAACCGGATTGAGCCGCAGTCAGGGCACCTTCGCTTTGTCTTGAGCAACCTGTGTACCGAGGTATACTTTTTGCGCGGCTTGAGGCCATATTTCTGACCGAGTCCTTTAAGTGAGGCGCCTTTGCTTTTTGCCATTTACATCAACTGCTCAAAGCGCTTCCTTATTTTTGTTCCCACAGAAAGGGCAAGCTCGGAGCATTTCAGCAGCTGCTCAACGGTGAACCCGTTTTCGCCTCCTTTCTGAAGTGCGCAGATATTTCCCTGGGAATTTGTCGTTATCGTTATCCTTGCATCCATGCATGCCTCCTCATCCTTGGTTGGGTCTACGATTATGTAGTCGCCGATCCTTGCCATGGTCACCGAGACCGGGAGCGTCTTGACCGGAGGCTTGGATGTGACGCCTTCCACGAGAGTGGGCGCGTCGTCCTTTATCTCATATTTTGGAATGGTTGATGAAAGGACTGCTGCAACTGATGCATACGAACAGGCATCGAAAAGGTTTCCTGCCGAGTCTATTACGCTGCTGTCTATGAAAATTCCTACTACTGACTTGTTTTCCACTAGCACGAGCTGGTGAAGGTCTATCATCTCAGTCTCCCTAATTCCCCTGTCCACAACTCGGGCAAGCTCTATCACGTCCTCGTTGGGCGGGCCCGGCTCCACATGTGGATCTGCAAGTGGAAGAATTTCTGCCGTGCAAATCAATATTCCCTTGTCGCCAAGATCTGGAAAGGGCTTGTCAGGCTGAACCTTTACACCAGTTATCACCTCTGTGTTTCCAAGCCTTACCCTAGCCGAACCGTTCGCCTTTGGTATGACTCCGGTTTCAATCTCGAGTGGCCTCATCTCCTCAAGTGCACGGCCGTCAAGCCTCCTGCCCTGCTTGAGGAGATCGAGCATTTTGTCTGTCCTTAGTTTGTCTAGAATCGCGGATGTCATTTCTAATGCGCCCCGCTTTCAAAGTATTTTTCTACGAGCGCCCTTCGTTGGACTTCGTAAACCGTCCTGCATCCTGCAATGGCTGTCTGCAAGCAGGTCTTGTATTCCTCAGGAGTCAGTATTCCGTCAAGCTGCATGAGCGTCACCTTTCCCATGTTTGGCATTATGGCTACCGGCATGTCTGCCTGTCCCTCCTGGTCCTCCTCGTTGTTAACGTCAAGTACTATCCTGTCCGCGACCTTTCCTGCAGCGCAGGCTGACACCATGTCACGCATCGGTATGCCTGCATCAGCAAGTGCCACCGCCGCAGCATCGAGTGCCGCACATCTTGATCCGCCATCAGCCTGTAGAACCTCCACAAAGACGTCAACGACAGTCCTTGGAAAGTCCTTGAGTATGAGTGCGGGCTGGAGTGCTTCTTTTAGAACTTTGGAAATCTCTATCTCTCTTCTTGAGGGTGCTGGATTTTTTCTCTCGGTTACCGAGAATGGCGACATGTGGTATCGGCAGCGCAGTATTCCCGTGTCTTGGTCTGCCATGTGTTTGGGGTGGACATCCCTGGGGCCAAAGACACCTGCCAGTATCTTGTTTTTGCCAAACTCGATATAGGCCGAGCCGTTTGCATTTTTTAGGACGCCGACCTTTATCGAAATATTCCTTAATTGGTCTACGCGCCTACCGTCGCATCTAATTCCATCTTCAGTCATTAATTGTGTCATTATTTTCACCTTCTGGTACTCCTAGCATGGATTTGACTCTTTCAGTCAAGTTTGGTGTATGCGCTAGGGCATCCACCATTTTAACAGCCTCAATCGCCTTTAATAATCCCTCTGAATCCTCGCATGAGACGACGACCCATCCGTTCTGGCCTATCGTTATCATTGCACGAGTGGCCATCTCTATCGTCTGGATCATGGAGCCCCTCTTTCCGATCAGTCTTGGAACCTTGCTTGGCGATATCTTGACGAGTTCTCCCACGTCTATCTTTCCCAAGTCACGGTCTTGGACTGTAAGAAGCGGATCCCTTGACCTGTCAAAGTTGGCTACCCTTGCGGCAACCAAGTCTCCGATGTTAAGCCTCTGCCTCAGTTCGTCCTTGGTTGGCGAATAGTCCCTGCCAAAAACATCCTGAGCCGGAAGAAATCCTATGAAGCATGAGTTGATGTCAAACTCCCATGAAAGTGGAGAAGTCCCTATCACCTTCCCAATAATCAAGTCGTTTGATTTTGGGACATAGGGGCCTGTTAGCGGTATTACCCTTACGGCATTTTCGAAAATTTCGGAGATTCCCACACATGTAGAAATCATCCTGTCGCCGTCCTGCACTACGTTTTGTTCAGGACGCAGCGAACCTGTAGCTATGACATCGCCAGGTATGACGTATCTTCTCTTTATGTCCATCATTTCGCAACCTCAACAGAGGCTGTACCCTTCGTTACCGAGCCTAGCCTATCAATCACATTTGCCCTTGCCGCAGCCGGTATATCTAGTATTACTTTGAGAGATCCATTTGCCTGCCATTCTTCCTTCTTCAGAGACCCAAAAGACTTGAGCACGGAATAGGACTGGGCTGCAAATTGCGCAGGTACCGCAATTTCCAAAAGCATGTTTTCAGATTTGAGCGGTATGATCGGCCTGAGCTGTTCCACAATGTCCTTGGTCTGCTCGTCGATGTTTCTGAAAGGATCTACGGAGACTCTTGCGTCATCCATGGCCTGCTCTATCCTCAGCGGCGGATGCGGGAGGTGGGACCTCGGGTCGACAAAACTTTTTGCGATAAAGTCCACGATCTGTTTCCTCTTTTCTGCCACCATCTTCCTTCTCTGGTCGGTGGTTAGGTTGAGGTCGCCCTTTTGCAGTATTGTGGTGGCAATCGAGCCTGGGTCGGTTGTCTTGAAAGCCTTCATCAGCTTCTCGGTGGAGGCCCTAGTGCCCTTGTTGGAGTCCGAATAGATCTCGTCCGAGACTAGGACTCCGGAGATTTCCTTCCTCTTTCCCAGCTTGAATTCAAGGGCTGGGTCAGGTTTGACGATTATCTCAAACTTCTCCCCTTCGACTGCCAGCCTCACGACGGTGGTTTTATCCATGGCTGTGGTACCCCTCCTTGGTATTTATCCTTAGATAAAAACTCGCTAGATTTTTATTTGGAAATTCGACCTTCATCCGTATAATTTGACTTCTCTTGACATTATTGAAGAAAGTGAAAACAGAATTGTTGTCAAGCTAAAGGGAATCCCGCTGCAGTATGCCAATGCCCTGAGGAGGATCTGCCTTTCTGGCATTCCCACCTTTGCGGTTGACGACGTTGTGATTATCGAAAACTCATCCGTCCTTGCAGACGAGGGCGTAGCCCACAGGCTTGCCATGCTCCCGCTAAGGACAGACCTGACAAGATTTGTAGAGCCCTCCGCGTGCGACTGCCACAGCGATGTCGGCTGCAGCAAATGCAGGGTTCTCCTCATGCTGGACTCCGGTAGCTCAGACACCACCAGGACGGTGACATCTCAGGACCTCAGTTCCGAGGACGAGGTGGTAAAGCCAGTAAACCCCAATGTCCCGATCGTTGCACTTGCACCCGGTCAGAAGCTCAAGGTGGAGGCCTATGCAAGGCTGGGTCGCGGCAGCGAGCATGCCAAGTGGAACTCTTCCACCATCGCCATACTCACAGAGGGAGGAAACCCCGAGGAGCACATACTGGCGGTCGAGACAGTCGGCAGCCTAACCGCCGGAGAGGTGGTAAGAAGCGCAATCGACGAGCTTGAAAGAAGGCTGGGCGAGTTCCAACAAACAATCGCTGCACTCTCCTGAGATTCCATTATATTTGGGTAAAAGGGGGCATAAATACACATGACCAACCAGGTTGTCGTACAAATGGCAAAGGAGTTAGAGGTGGCATCAAAAAAGAACAAGGCCCCCATATGGTCCGTGCTTGCCGAAATGGCACTCAAGCCGTCAAGGGCAAGAAGGGTACTCAACCTCGGCCAGATTGACAGGTGTGTGGCCGACAATGACATCGTGGTAGTGCCAGGAAAAGTCCTTGGCACAGGCAGCATGTCCCACAAGATTACATTATGCTCGTTTTCAATTTCCACTACCGGTGCAAAGAAGATTACCCAGTCCGGGGGCAAGGTAGTGAATTTTTCGCAGCTGATAAAAAACAACCCCACGGGGAAGGGAGTGAGAATAATTGGCTAAGCAGGAGCAGGCACAAGTGAAAGAGTCGAAGGGACCCCAAGACGTCATAGTAGACGGCACAAACCAGGTTGCCGGAAGGCTTTGTTCCCACGTTGCCAAGATGCTGATAAACGGGTCGCGGGTTTCCATAGTTAATTCCGAGAACATCATGTTCAGCGGCAAGAAGGAGATGGTGATTGAGGAATACCGAAAGTTCCTTGAGATCGCTAGCATTAACAACCCAAAGTTCGGCCCATTCCACCCGCGCAGGCCTGACACCATGATAACCAAGATGGTTCGCGGCATGCTTCCAAAGAACAAGCCCTCAGGCGAGGCCGCGCTCAAGAGGCTCAGGGCATACCTCGGTGTTCCAAGCGAGTTAAGATCAAAGAAGGTCATTCAGTTTGACGACGCAAAAATACGCAAGCCAGCACCGTATTACACCACGCTTGGCGACCTTGGCAGGACAGTAGGGTGGCACGAGTAATGGCAAAGATAGAGGGTTATTTCGCATCAAGAAAGGCTGCGCGGGCACATGCCTTTATCGCAAAGGGTGCCGGCAGGGTGAGGATAAACAACGTGCCAGTAGAGATGATCCAGCAGGAGGTTGCAAGGGAGGTAATCATGGGACCCCTTGAGATCACCGGCGAACTTAGGAACAAGGTGGACCTTTCAGTCAAGGTGCGCGGAGGGGGATACATGGGCCAGTCATATGCCAGCGCAGTCGCAATATCAAGGGCGCTTACCGGCTGGACAAAGACAAGGAAGGAGCCAAAGGACCACCCGTTCACAAAGTCGGTTCGGGAAGACCTAAAGAAAAAACTGACAGTATACGATAAGCACCTGCTGAGTGGCGACGACAGGAGAAAGGAGCCAAAGAAGTTCGGCGGTCCTGGCGCAAGAAGAAGAAAACAAAAGTCCTACCGATAGCTTTGAAAGCTGTGGTTCTAGCCGGTGGGCGTGGAACGCGCGGAAGGCCGTTTACGGATTACATCCCCAAAGCAATGATACCAATCCATGGCAAGCCTCTAATTTCCTACATCGTAAGGCACCTCAACCAGTCACGAGCCGTAGACGAGATCATTATCCTAGCAGACTTCAGCGGACTCGGCAAACAGGTCGAGAGGTATTTTGAGAACAACCGCGAGGTGAAAAAACCCATGAAGTTTATCCAGGACTCACAGAGTGGTACCGGCGGCGACCTCGTACATCTGGAAAGGGCAATCGGCAAGGATCCGGAATTTCTCCTCTGGTTTGTAGACAACCTCACTCCCCTCGACATAGCAAAGATGCGCAGGTTCCACTCTGGCAAAAAAACCCTTGCAACCATAGCCACTAGGAGATACAGGAAGGAGGAGACCGGCTATGCGGTAGTCAGGGACGGTGTGGTGGTTGAGTTCCGGGAAAAGCCCACGGTAAGGTTGGAGATGGCCGAATGCCTTGGCATATACATACTTGATTCCAAGATATTGAAGATAATCAAGTCAAAGAAGAACGGAAGGGAGATTAACCTCTCATACGACATCCTGCAGCCTCTTTCAAGGAAAGGCAAGATTTCCGCGTATGACATTGGCAGGCAGCCGTGGATTGACGTGGACTCGCCTGCAAGGGTGGAAAGGGAGAAGGATCTCGTGGGCTCCATCATCAGGAAGATTTAGGGTTCATGTCCCGGTGGGACGACTCGTATCTTGAGATCTCGTCTTGATGGAGAAGCGTAGCAGCGATGTCATCAAGCCCTTCAAGAAGTATCTTCTTCCAGTGCGGTTCGATTTCAAACCGGACATCAATGCCATCTCCCCGTATGGCCTGGTTCTGCAGGTCAACCTCCACCTCACCATCAGTCTCAAACAGCTTTTGCAGCACTTGTTCGCCCACACGTATGGGCAGGATGCCATTCTTGAAACAGTTGTTGTAGAAGATGTCGGCAAAAGATGTTGATATTATCACCCTAAAGCCAAAGTCAAGAAGTGCCCAAGCTGCATGCTCCCTGCTCGACCCGCATCCAAAGTTGTTCCGTGCCAGGAGGATTTTAGAGCCTTGGTACTTGGGATGATTCAGGACAAACTCCTTTCGCGGCGTACCGTCGCTTTGGAACCTCCAGTCAAAGAAGAGATACTGTCCAAAACCGGTCTTTTGGATAAGCTTGAGGAATTGTTTTGGGATTATCTGGTCAGTGTCGACATTGACCTTGTCAAGGGGCGTGGCTATGCTCCGTATCTTTGTGAATGGCTCCATCTAGCTCAAATCCATATCCCGCACGTCGACAAAGTGTCCCGCTATTGCGGCTGCCGCAGCCATTACGGGGCTGACAAGGTGTGTCCTGCCCCCTGCCCCCTGCCTCCCCTCGAAGTTACGGTTTGATGTGCTTGCGCATCTCTCCCCCGCTGCCAAGATATCAGGGTTCATTCCAAGGCACATGCTGCATCCCGACTCGCGCCACTCAAATCCCGCGTCCTTGAAGATCCTGTCAAGCCCGAGGTCCTCGGCCTGTTTTTTTACGTGCTGCGAACCTGGAACCACCATGGCCCTCACCCCCTCGGAAACCTTCTTGCCCTTCACCACACGCGAGGCCTCAATGAGATCCTCAAGCCTCGAATTTGTGCATGATCCTATGAAGACCCTGTCTATCCGAATCTCCATGACTGGCGTGCCCGCCTTGAGGCCCATGTACTGAAGCGCCTTTGCCGCCGCCTTTTCTTCCTCGAGGTTCCCCTTTGCATATTCCTCGGGAAACGGCACTCTCTCCGTCACGTCCACCGTCATGGCAGGATTGGTGCCCCAGCTTACCTGCGGCGCTATCTCTCCGGCCTGGAGTGTGAATGACCTGTCAAACGTTGCATTGGCATCGGTCTTCAGGTTCTCACGCCAATAATCCACAAGTTTTTCATAGTTGTCCGGGAGGTACCGCCTTCCCCTGAGGTAGTCAAATGTCTTCTCGTCGGGGGCAACCAGTCCCGCCCTTGCACCCCCCTCTATGGACATGTTGCAGATTGTCATCCTCTGCTCCATGGTCATGTCCTCGATTGCCTCGCCTCGGTACTCAAACATAGCCCCCGTCCCGCCCGCAGTTCCGAGCTTCTTGATTATCGAAAGCATAATGTCCTTGGCCGTCACTGCGTGCGGGTTTCTCCTTTTTCCTTCCACCCTTATCTCGAAGGTTTTTGGTTTTTCCATCCATATGCACTGGGTGGCGAGCACATGCTCGACATCGCTTGTACCTATCCCAAACGCAAGGGCGCCAAATGCTCCGTGGGTGGATGTATGGCTGTCCCCGCACACTATGGTCGTCCCCGGTAGCGTAATCCCAAGCTCTGGGCCTATCACATGCACTATCCCCTGATCGGGGCTGTCAATATCAAAAAGCGTGATTCCAAATTCCTTGCAGTTCCTCTCAAGCGCCTTTACCTGCATCGCCGAGGTCTGGTCCAATATCGGCAGTGATCTGTTGCTCGTGGGAACGTTGTGATCCATTGTCGCAAACGTAAGGTCTGTCCTGCGGACCTTTCTTCCGTTCAGCCTCAGGCCGTCGAATGCCTGCGGCGACGTTACCTCGTGCACGAGGTGCCTGTCCACATAAAGGAGCGACCGGCCATTTCCCTCGTCTACGACCACGTGAGAGTCCCATATTTTTTCAAACAAGGTTTTAGACATCTAGTGTTTCACCCTTCAATTCCAGATATAATGGTATTAGAGCAATTTGCCCTTCAGCTAGGGTTTGTAGTTGAACAGCCCGCCCGCGGCAATTATCTTTCCTATCAGTTCCGGGAATGGCTTCATCTTGTAAGTCTTGTTTTTTGTTATGTTTTTTATCTCATTTTTCGAGGTTTCAATCTCCAGCTGATCCCCCTCGGAGATCTCCTTGTAGGTTTCCTCGTCTATCTCTATTGGGAGGAGGAATGCGCCATCCACGGCGTTTCTGTAGAAGATCCTTGCAAAGGAAACCGCGAGGACTGCCTTTATCCCCGAATAGGAGAGCGCAATTGGCGCATGTTCCCTTGACGAGCCGCAACCGAAATTCCTTCCTGCAACTATGAAATCTCCCGGCTTGACTTTTTTGTGAAAGTCCTTGTCGATTCCTTCCATTGCATGTTTTGCAAGCTCGTTGTAGTCATGAATTTTTAGGTATGGCCCTGGCAGGATGACATCGGTGTCAATGTTGTCCCTCGCATATTTTATCACAGAGCCCTTCATTTGAGGTCCCTCGGGTCGGTAATCTTTCCGGTCACTGCAGATGCCGCCGCAACAAGCGGCGAGGCAAGGTATGTTTTTGACTCGACGTGCCCCATCCTTCCCGGAAAGTTCCTGTTTGTTGTGCTTATGCAGACCTCGTCCTTTGCAAGCACTCCCATATGGGCGCCGCAGCAGGCCCCACATGTCGGCGGTCCCACCATCACGCCCGCATCCATGAAAATCTTTATCAGGCCCTCATCCATCGCCTTCCTGAAGATCGATATCGCCGCGGGGAGGACCTCCGTCCTTATCTTCACCGTTCTTCCCTTTAGGATTCTTGCGGCAGCCCTCAGGTCCTCGAGCTTGGCCCCGGTACACGAGCCTATGTAGGCCTTGTCAAGGGGCGTCGATGAGAGTTCTCTTGCAACAGATACATTTTCCGGGGAGAATGGTTTTGCCACAACTGGTTCAATCTCCGAGGCGTCATACTCGTAAGTCTTGGCGTACTGCGCATCAGGATCCCCATGGACCTCCCTGTAGTTCGTCGCGCCCCTTTGGGCTAGATAGTCCCGTACTTTCTGATCGGGCTCGATAATCCCGCTTTTTGCGCCCGCCTCCGTAGTCATGTTTGTAAGCGTAAGCCTTTCCTCTACGGACATTTCCGATATTCCGGTCCCTCCGAACTGCATTGTTTTGTACGCAGCCCCGTCCGTGCCGATGTCGCCTATAATTTTCAAGATAAAGTCCTTTGCCATGGCATATTCGGGCAGCCTGCCGTTCAGCTTGAAGTAAAGAGTTTCTGGCACCTTGAACCATATTTTCCCGTTTAGCAGGACGTATGCGACGTCTGTGTGTCCAAGTCCTGCTGCAAATGCTCCGAGGGCACCTGTGGTGTTGGTGTGCGAGTCCCCGCCCACATAGACTTCCCCTGGAAGCACCATTGCCTCCTCGTGCGAAAGGGTATGGCATATGCCGTACTGGCCCATGCCGTATTTGAAGTGCCTCCGTATACCATAATCCTTTGTGAACTGAGTTAGGAGGACCACGTTCTGGGCGGAAATCTTGTCCGCTGCCGGAACAAAGTGATCCTCAGCCACCCAGACTTTTTCTGGGTCATGCAACCTGTCAATCTTGACGCCATTCTTCCTGAGTTTTTCAAAGACTGCAAGGACGCCTGGGCCTGAAACATCGTGTACCATTACCTTGTCGACGTTGGCAAAAACAACATCGTCCGGTGAGACGCTGTCCCTTCCTGACGCCCGTGCCAGAATTTTCTCGGTAATGTTCAACATGAAAAATGGTAGGTTTTAGAAATTAAAACGTTTGCCGGGGTTTTTCGCTCCAAACCTTTACATGGAATCAACAGCCATCAGGGAAACAGTTGGCCTCCGTGCTTTTAAGACTCATGGCTTTAGTGGTCCTTGTTTCGGTTTTGCAGTGCGCCGTCTTTGCGCAGGTAGAGTCTGCACCGCAGACCAGGCTTTCAAGCAGGGGCCTTGCATTTGTCAACCTCTCGACGGCTCCCGCAAATCCAGTTTCGGGCCAGCCTACCGTCATACTTCTAGAGTTCCTCGACCCCCAGACAAAGGCGCCACGAGCGGACCTTTACTACAAGGTAATAATCAGGAACGAGACAGGGCCAATTTTCGTACTTCCAGGCGGGTCCACTATCGCCGGAAAGGTCGGCATACCGTACCAGTTTGACAAGCCAGGGGCATACCAAGTGGAGGTGGCACTCAACGACACCGATATTTCCAAGTCCACCACCACCTCGCTTGACACGGTTACCTTCCCAGTCTACGTCTCCCAAGCGGCGCCCCCGCTGCCGAGCCAGAAATCCAATGCCACGGCTGGCGGCATGTCGTCAGTCAACATTGAGGCCCCAAGGCCAAGCAGCCCCCACCTCCTTACAGACGTCTTGCTTGTTGCCGTGGCAGTAGGCCTGGGCGCCCTAGTTGTTGGAAGAAAGGTCATTTCCAATCGGAACAGACCCGTGCCGTAGTTTTTGGTAAAACTAAATAGCAAATCCTGACCACAGCACGTTATGCCGCTAACGGTATTCCAGATAAGGTCTACTGCCAAATTCGACACCTTCGATCTTTTTTCAAGCATGGTCTCAGACCTTGCCTCAAACGGCCTCGTGCCGGAAAATGGAGATGTCATCGTGGTTTCAAGCAAGTATGTTGCAAATTCTCAGGGAAGAACAGTGGAGTACGACACCGTAATGCCCTCTTCCCAGGCACTGAAGGTAGCATCAAGGTTCCAAATGAGGCCTGCGATTGCAGAGATCATCCTGCGCGAGTCGGACGTAATTTTTGGCGGCATCCCCGGATTTGTAATCACGTCATCTGATAGCATCATGGCGCCAAATGCGGGCATTGACAAGTCAAATGCAAAAAAGGGCTCGATCATCCTCTACCCCATCGACCCATACTCCTTGTCGGAACAGTTGGTGCGAAAATTTCTGCTACATTACAATTCTCATGTTGGAGTCATAATAGCAGACAGCAGGCTCATGCCTGCAAGAAGCGGAACCGTGGGTGTCGCCATCGCGTGTGCGGGGTTTGAACCCGTTTCCGATCTGAGGGGACAGAAGGACCTCTATGGAAACCCCCTCAAGGTGACGCTTCAGGCGGTTGCGGACGACCTGGCATCCATTGCAAACCTCAGGATGGGCGAGGGGGCCGAGGCCATACCTGCCGCATTAATAAGGGGTTCCGGCGCACGGCTCACCCACAGGAGGATTCGTGAGGGGGAGATGGCCATCTCATACGATCAGTGCGTTTACGTTCGTGGACTTGGGGGCAGAAGGTAATACAACATTAATTTTTTATATATCTCAATTTGACGGCAAAGTATGGTAGAGTTCTTCACCAGGTATCCCAAGACAGTCTCCCTAATAGACGGCATGCGGGCGATGGTAAAGGTGGACACCAATGGCGTGGAGCAGCTCACGATTGTCGTAAGGAAGAGCGTGGACGAGATGCTGAAAATATTTGCCAACGAAGGATTTACGCATGTCAAGTTTGAACACAAGCAAAACACCCAGATTGGCCACGGGCTTTCCCTGAAGCTGAAAAAACCCTGGGAGATGCACGTAAGGCTTCTCGAGATGAAGAAGGGTCTTGTGGCAATACACGCGGAGGTGGAGGTGTCAAGGGACTATTTGCAGCACCTCTTCTGCCAGAGGACCCCCGTCTTGTACGAGATCGAGTCCCTCCTCAAAAAGCACCAGATAGAGTACAAGATTTGGAACGAGAGGATTAGAAAGTACGTAAAGACGGTTGTTGACAATTACAAGGTGCAGCTCAAGACCCCAAGCTTCCCTGTGCTTGCTTGGAAGCCCATGGTCTTCTTCATAGGGGCCACCGGTATCCTGTACCTCTTCAAGTATCTCTTGACCATCTAAGTTACCGCTGAATTCAATTCTTAAATGAATGCTCTGCATATACAATACATGGCGGTGTCACCGACGGACAGCGGCCATTTGCAGGATGCCGGAGAGCGCGAATACCTCGAGAAGATATGCTGGCTCTGGATTAGGCTTACGCCCGCACAGAGGTCAAGGATAGAATCATCCATGTCAAGAGACACTCTCAGGCAGGAGCACAGCAGGCACTGCATCATAGCTAACGCGGTAGGGGAGACAGTTTCAGACTCGGTGCCGCACGGAAACCCGATCCTTGCCGCGGCTTTTGGATTTGCCAATGCCATATTCTATGACGGGCCAGACTACAGTATGCTGCTTGGAAGGAAGCCCGCAAGGGAGGAACGGGTGCTGCTTGACGACATTTACTATGCAAGGATGGGAGGCCTGGAATACCAGTACAAGAGGGCAAACCGTCTCGTGAGGTCGTACATATCTGGCCTCATGGCATCCACCTAGGCAATGGTGTCCGGACTCCCGTGATCGAACCTTTAATTAGAAATTTTTTGGAATCATACTAGATGAGTGCCAAGCCCCCCCTTTCCCTCAAGTTCTACGGAGTCTCACCGTGGGAGCTCGAAGTCCTCTACAGCCTTCTCCACAACCTGTTCCAGGTGACGGAGGACAAGATGGAGCAACCCGACGACGACTTTTCGACCATGATAGACATAGTATTTCCCCTGGCGTTCAATGACGCGTTCTTCAAGTGGTTCGGGAAGGCAAGGTGGGACAAGGCTAGGGCCATACTCAAGGAGTTCAAGAGGAGGCGCGGGGGTGGCAAGACGCTGCGTGTTTACATCAAGTTTACAGGAAGGCCCAGCATAAGGTTCACGCTCGACCTTGACGATAGGAGTATGTTTGATACCGCCTTGGACAAGATGGACTTTGTGCTTGAGCTTCTCCCGTACCACCTTGACCCGCAGAAATTACCTGCCGGAGTTTCCGACCTGCAGTATTATTTTGACGACAGGGCTGGCAAGTGGCTAGTCAGCTATGAATCTGCCGAAGGCAGCGCATAGTAGGATGACCTGAAAATCGTGCTGGTTACTTGATTTCCTTCTCTAGAGGCCCCAGCAGAGAGTTGAGCTCGCGGTATTTTTTCTCGATAAAGTCAAGCGACTCCTCGAGTTTTTTTGATTTTCCGTACTTGTACCGGATGAGCTCCCTGTGCCTCCAGAAACTCTTCCCTTCACCTGCCGACATGGTGCTGAAATAGTCCGGCCCCTTGAGGTTGTCTGGCAGCTTGATGCTGTGTGGAAAAAGGAACTCCGCCATGAACCACTCGTCGCCATCCGGGTAGTCCGAGCCCGTCTCAATATCAAAGAAGAGATGCAGGAGGTTTGTCTGCATCAGGCCGTCGTCCCTTATTGTCGGATGCTTAAGGTTTGACTTTTTGAAGTCCAGGTTAAGGAGGCTGGGCTCGAAATAGCCCTTGATGATAGACCGCCGAAATATCTTATTGACCTCCTCCAAATTCAATGTAGAACTATTCTCTGTGCAGCATGCTTTTAACTTATATCATTACCGTTAATGGGATTTAACAAAACGTGCAGACATTTTAGAGGAAGCCCCAAAGACCCGGTTCAGCCTAGACCTGCAACTTATCAAGAACTTTCGTAATGTCGGTAAGCGGCCTGCCGTTCGAAGATATTTCCTGGTATGCCGGGGGGTTTTCAAGATAGTTTGGAATCCTGTCCGCAATCCTCTCATCATACGGGGCAATTATCTCGTTCTTGTAGAAAATGCCAGTCGGGATCTTCTCGTCCCACTCGTTTGACTTGATTATAGCCTGCGCAATCTTGGCGTTCTCCTCCTCCGGCGAATCGATGTGCACTACCGGATCGTATCCTGTGTCCTCAAGCTTGTAGATCCTTGGACGGGGCTTTTTCGTTACCTCGTCAAGGTTGTCCATCCCGGCAAACCAGTCCCTGGTGTTGATGTCATTGTACGTGGGGCAGGGTTGGAGTACGTCAAGGAAGGAGAGACCCTTGTGCCTGACCGCCGCGATTATCAGGTCCTTGAGATGTCTTACGTCATACGCATATCCCCTTGCAACAAATGTAAATCCGCTGGCAATGGCAAGCGCTATGGGGTTCACCGACTGGTTTACGTTTGGCTCTGGCAGGGACTTGGTCTTCAGCCCGAGCTTCAGCGTAGGCGAGGCCTGCCCCTTGGTCAGGCCGTACACTGCATTGTTGAATATCAGGTAGGTCATGTCCACGTTTCGCCTCCCCGCAGCGACAAAGTGTCCCGCACCTATACCAAGGCCGTCCCCGTCTCCTCCCGCGGCGACCACTGTCATCTCTGGGTTTGCCAGCTTGGCTCCCTGGGCAAATGGCAGCACTCTCCCGTGTAGCGTATGGATTCCATAGACATTGACATAGTGCGACGTCTTGCCCGAGCATCCCACACCGGAGAAAATCGCTGCCTTGTGGCGGGGAATTTCCATCTCTGCCAGGGCCATCTGGATTGCGTTTACTATACCGAAATCGCCGCAGTTATGCAGAATTGCATTTTCTGAAACATACGAGTTTACGTCCTCTACCTCTAGGTTGTAGACTGGCCCGTCATAGTCAAAACTTTCAATCTCCCTCACAGGAATCATGACATAATCCGGAGTGATAACGGAGGAGGGAGGCTTGCCCACGTGTACGATTTGATCTATTTTTTGGTCCAGTATGTTGCAAAGAATTGCAAAATCCCTGTCATTTACTACTTGGATTGAATACGACTCGCGATGGATGCCGTGTGCTTTTTCCACGGATATTGTTGGTACCGCCCCCTGTCGCAGGAGAAGCGCCTTTACCTGCTCGCTGAGAAGCTTCGAGACGGTCTTGAGATTCCCGCGCATCTGGCCGGTGCTGAACCAGCCGTCTCCCCTCCACAGTCCCTGGATGAGGCTCTTCTGCTTTTGTGGGGGGAGAAGCATCGCAAAATGTGGAATCCTTTTGTTGTAGGATTTATGACCAAACCAATCCATGAAAACCCTTCCAAGGGGCGCGGAGCTGAAGGCAATTGTTGTTGCATTCCGCTTGGTGGTTCTAGTCCCCGACAGCCCAAAGGTCTTTCTCATTACGTATTCAACGTCATCAAGAAATTCTGTCTCCTTGGAGTTGAACGTGAAAAGTATCTCGCGATCGTGCACATAGCCCTCTGCTATATAATATCCCATCAGCCTCAATACGTCATCATTAATCGGTATCATGTTTGGAAGGGGTTTTGATACCGTGTCCTTGCCCCTTAATTGGTAATCGACCTCGATGTAAGACCTGTCCACCTCCTCCTTCTGGATTGGATAGACTAGGTAGTCGCGGGCTTCGATCTCATCAGCTCTTGTCCAGATGGCATCGAATTTTTCATTGTGGCGTTTTGGATCCTCCCGTCTTACGATAAGTACTGGGTGCTCATCGGTCAGATATGTCGTTCCAAAGCACTTGGTTACTAGCTTGAATATCTTGCCCCTGTGGATGTGGGTTATTACCTCGCTTACCTTGTGGTAAAAGCCGTCCCTCCCAAGAACCCTTTCACCTACCTTGAGCTGCTGGATCTGCTTTACGGACGGGTTGCAGTGAAGGAGCGTGTCTGGCAGGACGCATCCTGGGCACCAGTCGTTGTGGACCTCCGTCTTGTAGTCTGACATGCTAGACGCCATATGACAACACCTGCCTCTTTTCTGCCTTGCCTTCTATTATTTTTTTGATTGAATCATAAATTTCATCACAGGTCATGGCCCTGCCGGTATACTTGACGATGTAATAATCAACCTTCCTGTCGAGGTTCTCGTTGAGGAGCCTGCCGAGCTGTGCCGAATGATTTGCCTCGATGTCAATTATGGTCTTGGCGTCCTTCAGCAATGACTTTACAAGAGGCGCGGGGAACGGCTGCAAAAGCTTCAGCTGCACAAACCCAACATTGTAGTTGTCCTTCCTGAGCATCTCCATGGCGTCAAGGATCGGGCCCTTGGTGGAACCCCAGGACACGATGCAAAACTCGGCAAGCCCGTGGCTTATTGCCTGGTCTTCGCTTGGAATGGTTTCAAGGGCATACTCGAGCTTCCTTGCGCGCTTGTCCATCTTGTAGATCCTGTTTGCCGGATCCTCGGAGATGTGTCCCTCCTCGTCGCTTTCATCGCCCGTGTTCCAGAATATCCCGTTTTCAAGGCCCAAGCGGGATCGCGGGGAAATCCCGTCAGGCGACGGGCTGAACCTCAGGTATTGGCCTTCCACCTTTTCCAGCAGCTTGCCGCGACGGATTGTTATCTTATTTGTGTCAAACCGGTCCACCGTGGCAACCGTGCTTGCGATGAGCTTGTCCATCATGTGGATTACTGGCATCTGGTAGGTGTCGGCAAAATTGAAGCACTTGGCGGTGTCATAGAATCCCTCCTCGATGTCTCCCGATGCGTAGACTATCCTTGGAAAGTCGCCATGGCCAGCGTGGATTGCAAACATCAGGTCATCCTGCCCGTGTCTTGTCGGCAGGCCGGTTGACGGGCCACTCCTCTGGTAAAGCGTTACCACGATTGGAACCTCGTTTATTCCGGCCCACCCCAAGGCCTCCGCCATGAGGGAAAATCCCGGACCGGAGGTGCTCGTGGCTGCCCTCGCGCCTGTGAGTGCGGCTCCGATCATCATCCCTATTGCAGAAATTTCGTCCTCAGTCTGCACAATAATGGTGGAGCCGGGCCTGTTGTTTTCAACATCAAAAGTCTCGTGTGATTCCAGGAAGACGCTCTCGTCTGATGCTGGCGTGATTGGGTAATAGGACTGGAACCTGCATCCTGCAGCCATCTTGCCAAAGCCTGTAGACTGGAACCCCTGGACCAGGATTGTATTGGGCTTTTTTGGTACTGGGGAAAGGCGGTATTTGAATTTCTGGAACTTGGCTGACGCGAAATTGTAGGCATAATTTGCTGCGTTCCGGTTCATTTCCGCCACCTTTGGCTTGCTTGAAAAGACCCCCTCCACAGACTTGAGCAGCGTATCCGGGGGAAGGCCTAGCAGACCTATCGAGACTGACACCGACAGGACGTTTAGCATCCTGAACATCCCCCGAATTGAGGGGTTCTTCATCTCGTCTGCAAGCGTTGCAAGCATTGCCTTGAACGAGACCGGGTAGAGCGTAACTCCCCTCTCCCTTGCAAGGTCGAGCACTCCCCTTACGGTAGCAGGCTTGTTTTTTGAGGCAAGCAGTTTCAGAAGTCTTGCCTTGAACGGCTTGTCCAGCGTTGGCACTTCGTCGGCCTTGACGGCCTCAAGGTCGGACTCGTATACTATCGCGCCGTCGTCAAATACACCGTCTGCGTGCCTAAACAGTGTCTCGGCATCGAATGCGGCAAGCATGGTGATGCCGCTAACGTTTGAGCGGATCTCCCTGTCGGCGACCCTCACGCCGAAATAGCTGTGTTCACCCTTGATATTAGAATAGTATTCCCTTTTTCCAAAGACCCTAAGCCCGCATCCGGCGCAGGCCCCGGCAAATATGTTTGCGGCAGATTCCACTCCCCCTCCCTGCGGGCCGCCGATAACCCATGTCAGATCTATCGAAGGCATGTTGAACCTAGGCCCTTATCAAATATTAACAGTTGCTATGATTACAGGCTTGAGCCCTCATCCGCCTGTTGCCGCGTCCCCAAGCGCGCACTCGCACTTGTCCCGCTCTCCGCAATATGGGCAGACGCATACGCATTTTTCTATCGGATTCCTGCATTGAACACAAACAGCGAATTCTTCCTTGTGTTTCAATCCGCTATAACTAGGACAAGTTATTATAAATGAGTTCTGGTACTTAGAGAACCCCCATTTAGAGGATATGCGTGGCGCCATAATAGAAGAATTCTGGATTCGTAAGGCGGTTTACCCATGCAACCTCCGCCAAAATAACCTCTAAAAGATGATTAACAGCTAACCAATTCAGTGGCTTGATGCAAGACGCTAATGAAAAACCTCCACTGCAACAGATATCCAAACTTAAGATTGTACTGATTTTCACTTCGGCTTATTTTGTTGCGGAGATTATCGGGAGTTTGTTAACGGGAAGCCTTGCCTTGATTGCAGATGCTGGTCACATGTTAACCGATGTTGGCGGCCTTGCCTTGTCGCTTTTTGCCATCAATTTTACACGCAGAAAACCCACGCCGCATAGAACTTACGGATTTTACAGAATGGAGATACTTGCATCATTAGCAAATAGTGTGGCTCTGATCTTATTGTCGATTTATATTTTCTACGAAGGCTACCGCCATCTCTTCACACCGCCAGAGATTCAAAGCATACCTATGACGATAATTGGCGGTGTTGGACTTGTAGTTAATATAATTAGCATGAAATCACTGGGAAACCATTCACACGGTACCAGTGAGCATGATCATCATCAGGAAGAGAATCTCAACATCAAGGGTGCAAGGCTAGAGGTCTTAAGCGATACAATAGGGGCGGTAGGAGTCATCGTAACAGGAGTCATAATTTTCACAACTAAGTTTTATCTCGCAGATGCGATTTTTAGCATCGGACTTGCAATATTCATACTCCCTAGGACTTGGGCGCTAATGAAAAAATCAATCAATATCCTAATGGAAGGTGTTCCCGTAGGAATAGACTACGAAGATGTCAAAAATGCAATATTAGGGGTAAAAGGAGTGACAGGTTTGTTTGACTTGCACATATGGAGCATAACAACAGGCATGAATGCATTGTCGGCACACGTGGTGGTAATAGACCAGTCTAGAGCACAATCAATTCTAAAAGAAATAACAGGCATACTGGAAAACAGATTCAGGATTACACGTTCCACCCTTCAGATAGAGACATATCACTAGGAAATTTTTGCAATGTTTGAATTAATCGTATTTTTTACTTCATTCAAGTATATTTTTGTAGAGGGTGGAGAACAAGTTCTGGTAGGAATAGGAACTGCTAGTCGAATTGGATTACGTCAGACATTAAAGATAACTGCAATAGGGCTTGTTGTTGGAATAATCCTCTATTTTGTTTTCCTCAAAGTTGCTGGTTTTGTTCCAACCAAGCCACTTGAGATCGCTTTGGGATTAGGATTGTTGTTTTTCAGTGGTACAATGTTTAAAGAGTTTTTTGAAGGCGATGAAGATGAAAAAGAAAAAACCAAGTACATGATAACTTATTTTTATATAGCCATGCTAGAGGCAATTGAAAACTCTGTTGCACTGGCTACTTTTAGTTTAATCGAGATAGACAGTGCGTTGATAGGGTTCATTTTAGCAGTAGGTTTGCTTGTCGGATTGGTTTTTGCAGGTATTGTAAAAAAAGTACCATTGAGAGTAACAAGATTAGTTGCTGGGATTTTACTTACAAGCACGGCAATTCCATTGATAATTTACGGGCTTGGTATTGCTTCCCCTGAATTTTTGCATTTGTTAGTTCCGCCTCTATCATAAAGTAGATGTAGAATGCTGAATGATTGCAGGGGCGTAGCTAGGTCAGGTGTTGGTTTGTTTATAATAAGCAATTCATATTATAAGTGAGTTCTGATATTTTGTCTCTGTAGGCTTTTAACAATGAAGATTCTCCTTACCCGGCCCCTGCATGACTTTGCCCTCATGGAATTGCGCAAGAGATACGACGTCGAGGTCCACAAGGGGAAGGTTCCCATGCCGAAAAGGCTGCTCCTTTCGAGGATCGCCGACAAGGACGGCCTCATCTGCTATCCATATGACAGGATAGATGCAGAGATAATGGCCGCGGCAAAAAAGCTGAGGGCAATCTCGACATTCAGCGTTGGATACGACCACATCGATACAAGGGCTGCGGCAGGACGCGGCATAGTGGTAAGCTACACGCCAGAGGTCCTGACCGGCGCAACTGCAGACCTGACCATGACCCTCATCCTTGACATACTGCGGAGGGCAAGCGAGGGGGACAGGCTCATCAGGAGCGGGCGGTGGAAGACCATTCTGGGACCCTACGAGTTTCTAGGATCCGACCTTTCAGGAAAGACTCTTGGAATACTAGGGATGGGGAGGATAGGTACTGCCGTTGCGTCAAGGGCCCGCGCCTTTGGAATGAAGATATCCTATCACAGCAGGAGCAGGCTTCCGGCCTCAAGGGAGAAGATCCTTGGAGCAAGGTATGTGACCCTTGACAGGCTTTTCCGGGAAAGCGATGTGATAAGCATACACGCTCCTCATACCCCCGAGACTAACGAGATGGTGGACATGAAGATCCTCAGAAAGATGAAGAGGAGCGCCTATCTTGTAAACACTGCGCGCGGAAAGATAATCAACGAGAGGGATCTTGTCGTGGCGCTCAGAACCGGGGTTATTGCGGGTGCCGCACTTGACGTCTTCCAGATGGAGCCGACCGGACCTGCCAACCCGCTGACAAGGCTTACCAACATTTTGATTACGCCGCACATAGGAAGCGCGACCAGTGAGACAAGGCGCGCCATGGCAGAGATGGCGGTGAGAAACCTTGTCCTGTCACTATCAGGAAAGAAGCCTGTTTACCAGGTCAGAGCTGGATGAGGTCGTCCGGGTCAGCCTTGATGCATGCTGTGCCGACCGGCTTGAGGCCCTCAAAGTGAATCGCGCCCTGCGGCACCTTCCCCTCCTTCTGGAGCGAGCCTAGCTTTTCGCCAAACATCCGTTTGTGGCCGTCGCATGTGACGCCGACCATGTATTCACCGTCATCAGATTTGACCGAGATTACAAATTCGGGAGGCATTGGGCAGTCCCTTCCGTTCTCCCGTACAGAACAGCGTTCTGGAAGCACAAGCTGAATTCCCCGTCAAACAATATTAAGTTTGGCTGCTACCTTGCGTCCCTATCTTGTAACTAGGACATTTTTGACCGTGGTTTCAAACCTTTCCGTGAGGTACCTGAAGACCTCATTCTCGCCGCTTTTGGCGCCGTCGCAGGATCCGCACCGCGAGAAGAGGATCCTTGCATCGTCATCCACCTCGCCAATCTCCCTGCCGCATGTGGCGCACCTTATCTGTCTCTTATCATAAATGTTCATCATGTCTTGACTTTTGATTTTTCATAATAAACGGGTGTCCAGATTATCAAGTATGAGAGCGAGCATTGCAAAATAGTGCAAATCATCTCCAGTAATTGCACGTTATCAGCAGTGGAAATCCCATCCCTTGTTTATATGAAATCGCGAGCATCGTTGGTCATGAATGGAATTACTTCACAGAAAATCAGCCACATGGACGTTGGCCTTTTTTGGAAACACAACGAGCCAATGCTAAGAGAGCTGGAACACAAGAGGATGCCTCCCAAGTCGCGACTTGTCTACAAGGACATGTCCACCAGGCATGACAGGTCGAGCGGGACGTACCTGACCCAGTACGACCTTGTCAACTTTTATGACAACAGGAAAAACCTCCTTAAGATATACGTCGAGTTTGGGCAGGACATGTCAGTGAGGAAGGAGGAGATCATAGTCGGGAGCGGCCTCCAAGGCGCAAAAAAGACCACGCTTGAGGGAGCAAGGGTCACAAGCCCCGGACACGTAAACTGGCTCCGCAACATGACAAGGCGCATGGTCGCAGGTGATACCCTGAGATGAGCAGCTCGGAAAGGCAGGTTACCCTCAGCGAGGGAGAGATAAGGACCCTGGTCGAGATCCTCAAGTTTGCCGAGTCGGCATGCCCTGTGGAGAGCATAAACCAGGACTTTGCCATCGATGCTGAAAAAATCGAGGGCCTCATCTCAAAGCTGGAGGGCGCCTGACCCCGGTAGAGCAAAACACACCCCCGGGACGAAAGCAGGTCCGAAAAGGCCTGCAACAGTGCAGAAAGGACGGCGGCCCAGGTATGCGGCATCGGGCTTTGGTCCTTTGCCGCCGTGTACGGTTTGAAATTAATCGGGGGTTGCCCCCAGGCTCAGCCTGAAAGCATCTTTGCTATCTGTCCGTCCTGCTCAAGTGCCGACTTGAATGACTGCAGTGGCGTTACCTTCCATTTTACCATCCCCCAGAACGGAATGGCCTTTAGCATCTTTGCGAGATCCTCGTTTGAGGCGGCATCCATCACAAATGCTCCTGCCCGCTGACCGGCCAGCAGCCCTCCCTTGATCTTGTTCTCGGACTCGAGTTTCATCAGGTGCTCGTAACTTGGGATTACGATGTGGCTGATGTAATCGGGGACATCCTTCATCGGGATCAGGCCGTCTATGTTTTCAGCCTCGACTAGGTACTGCATGCATGTTAATGGAGCTAAAATTAGATAAAACTTGGCTTTTGGGCGCGGGTCGACCTAGTTTTTCACGGCATGAACTCGCGGCTCTTTGATATGCTCTCAAAGAGGCACTCATCCGAGCAGTGCGTGGCCTTGGGATCGTCCAGGATTTTTCCGCAGATCTCACACTTGTTTGCCAAATACAATCTCTGGCCACGGCTCCAGAAATAAACGGGCGCGTCGTTATCACCCTTGATAATCTGAATTTCCGTTTATTAGCAATGCGTTGCAAGTAAGGGAGGAAAGGGGAACTACCAAGGTCCTATGGCCAAGCGTCATCAGGCATCCAATTTCCCTTTCCAAAGGTTTGTCTATGACCGGTTCCTTATGCCCATCCAAAAATTGCCTTGAGTTATATGACAAGTCCGTGCTAGGGGAAAAGTATGTCAGGTGCCTGTGAGTACAGTCCGGAAAAGGCTCGCGAGGCCGCAACGGAGTCTGATGGCGACAGGAGGCTTGAGATCCTTCGCCTTGCAGCGGTAGGGACAGTGGCCCTGCTCGTTGCCTGGTTGCATCTTTTGAGTCCGGACTGGCTTGCAGATTCCATAATAGGCATAACGGTTGGTTTGGCAGGGTATCCGCTTTTCAGGGAATCCGTATCAGCCCTGAGGCGCGGCCGCGTGAACATGGAGCTTTCCATGGTTGTCGCGATCATTGCCTCGCTCGTCCTTTTGCAGTGGCTGCCGGCGATTGTCATTACGTTTTTTGCCTTGTTGTCGGAATTTGTCGAGGGCCTGATCGTGACAAAGGGGAGGAAGAACATCGAGAGCCTCTACAGGCTTGCCCCACGCACTGCAATCATCAAGGACCGGGCCGGGCACACCTTTTCGTCCCCCATAGAGAATGTCGCAATTGGGGACGTCATAGTGGTAAGGGAGGGCGACATCATACCGGTCGATGGGACCGTAATAGCCGGCGCATCGACCGTCAACCAGGCCTCGATAACGGGGGAGAGCATGCCGCTAGACAAGAAAAAGGGCGACAGGGTCTTTGCAGGCACCATGAACCTCACCCATCAGATCGAGGTCCTCTCCGAAAGGAAATCCTCTGAGACCACCTTTGCCAAGATAATCCATCTCGTCGAGGTTGCCGAGGCATCCAAGGCTCCGATACAGAAACTCACGGACAAGATGGCAACGAGGCTCATACAGTTTGCCATAGTCCTTTCGATCATCACCTATTTTGTCACGCAGAACATTGTATCCACCCTTTCGGTAATCGTTGTGGCCGGAGCCTGCGGACTTGCAGTGGGCACCCCAATTGCAATTCTTGCCACTACGGGGAAATTCTCAAAGAGGGGGATTGTAACAAAGGGGGGTTTGCAGATAGAGAACCTCAGCCATGCGGGGACCGTTGTTTTTGACAAGACCGGCACACTTACCCATGGCAGGCTCGAGGTCTCGCAGGTGGTCTCACTTGGCAGTTTCACTCCAAGGGCGGTGCTGGAATATGCATCCGCCTTGGAGAGGAATGTCAACCATCCCCTTGCAATAGCCATCTGTGAAAAGGCCATGTCGGAGGGAATAGCAGGCCCGCAGTGCGACTCTCGCGTTTCTGATACCGGCGTGGTGGGCAGAGGAATCGTCGGAAATTGCGGCGGTTTGAGGATAGGGGTAGGAAACATGGAATTTGCACAGGCAGAGGCCCCAGGCCAGGACATCCAACGCATACTGCGCGGCAAGAGCGACGCCTTCCAGTTCCTCGTCAACGAGTACAGGGACAGCTCGGGCCAGACGGTCCAGATAGTACGCAGCCAGGAGGTCAACCTTTTCGAGTTTGCCCTGACCACGCTCTTGGTCACGGTGGACAGGAAGATTGCGGGGGCAATATTCCTCGAGGACTCCCTCAGGCCTGATGCCAGAAGGGCAGTAGCCGAGCTCAAGTCAATGAACCTCAGGGTGGTGATGCTTACTGGCGACAACGAGAAGATTGCAAAGAGGATTGCCGCGGATGTCGGCATCGATGAAATCGGCGCCGGTCTTCTTCCCGACGGCAAGGTCGCAAAGATCGAGGAGATTGTGGCAAGCAGCGGCAGTAAGACAGTAGTCATGGTAGGGGACGGGATAAATGATGCGCCAGCCCTTGCCAAGGCCCATGTTGGGATAGCCATGGGCAGGACCGGGACCGATGTTGCAGTGGAGACTGCAGATGTCGTTTTGATGAGCGAGGACCTGATGAGGATCCCCTACGCGATAAAGAAATCAAGGGGGTCGCTTTTTGTCGTGAGGCAGAATTTCTTCGGAACCCTGTCCGTTGACGGGATAGGCTTTGTGCTTGCATTTACCGGCCACATCAATCCGCTCCTTGCCGCACTCATACACGTTTCCTCGGAACTTGTTTTTATGATAAACTCTGCCAGGTTGATACTCGACAAGGGATCCCATCCCTGACGGGGCTGGTGTTTGCCACCGCTGTCAGACCTGCCGTCCCTGTTGGCAAACATTACTGCGCCAAGGCCATAGACTGCCGTTGCTCCAGGCAGCCACGGCATCCTCACCTGCATTCCCATCATGCCGTACTGTGGCATCATTTTAAGGGGCGCAAATGAGGCAAGCATTGAACCGTCGATTACCATGAGAATCCCTGCAATTACCGACGTGGTGCTAAGGACTGTAACACCGGACGGGCGTTCTCCCATGACAAGTTTTACCGTCCTTTCCTTATTAGGACGCGCTAGAATATCATGGTTAAAACGACTTTACGGGGGGAGGTCCTGCCCTACCGCGTATGACATCCCGGAGCCGAATGGGTGGAGGCAGTTGAAGACTAGCCTACTACTTGAATCGGTCTGATTCAGATACGTCACGTTGCACGCCAGGTTCTTTGAATAAAGCGATACTTCATGACTGCCGCCATTATCATAATATGATGCAAGACCCACAGGCAGTGTGGAGTTTCCTATATCCATTGAAGAGTCGGTGCATTCGCCGTCTGACCTGCATTTAATGTCAAAGTTGAAGGGCTCGTAGGCATGGCCATCAAAGGTGAACGTGCCGTTGCCTGAGAATGCAATTACAGGCATTGGATTAGCACCCTGTCGGGGAGGCGCCGCACCTCCCGTGGCGATTAATGATTGGGTGGCAGCATTACCTGCGGCCATCGGGCCGGCCTGTTGGGTGTCCATTCCCCCCGGGCTGCCTGCCGGAAGTGATTCAGCTACAGAGAGCGCCTTGTGGTACACCCCCTCGAATGAAACCTTGTTTTGATCCCATCCCCGTATGACGACATCAGACGTCTTCATGGGTTTTGCAAATGTCATGTTGAATGTTACCACTAGGTTGTTGCCCACCTGAGATGCGGTCACGTTGGCGCTGGATAGCAGGTGGGACGGATCAAACATGGACATAGGCTGCCCCGGCTCGTACATCAGGTATGTCTGTCCATTCTGGTCCGTCGGGTCCCCGAAGTTGGTGTGGAATGCAACGTGCTGTACAAACGAGGCCCCGCTTGGATCATTGACATCTACGTTAACGCTGACGGGTTCCCCTACTGCTATAGTTTTTGTCACATTGTCCTCAAGCGGAAGGATTCCGCCAAACCCTCCGTTTGACTCTGCCTGCGCTTGAGGGCCTATGCTTGATGTGGTTAGCAGGGGCGGCGCCCAGAAGATCTGCACGTCGGACGAATGCCCGGTGCTGGTTTGGAGGAGGCCGCCGAAGGCAAACTGCGAAAAGTGCGGCACCTGCACTATGTAATCGCAGTTGCTGCTGTCTGCAGCATCGGCTGATTCTGAAAGCATGGTGACCCTGTTTGATGTCCAGTTGTGCTTGGTGCTGTCAAACACGAAGACTGCGGGGATCGCGCACCCATCTGCATATGTTTGGATGTTTGAACCTGCCAATGGCTTTGGCAGGGTGATGGTCATGTTAGGTGCTACCGCGAAGTTTGACGGGTTGCCCCAGTTGAACCCCTGTCCTGTGACCTCATAGGGATAGGTCACGTTTACAAACAGCGTCTCGCTGTTGTTTACCAGGGTTGGCAGGTTTGGAAGCGTGCTTGGGAGGGTCTGGTTTGTTCGGATCACGAACCAGTCAGAGGTTGGGTTTCCAACAGACTGGGAAGTTGGCGAGGACTGGACAAAAAGCTGCTTAATCCCCCCATCGCTTGGTATGGCAGAGTCTTGGACCGGGATTATCATTGGCTGTCCCGGGACGACCTCGCTTAGGGGCGGGGTGGTCACTATCTGGCCGTTTGTGGCGTTGTTTGCGGTAACTATCGATGGTATCACGGATACAATATTCTTGTCGTTTGGCATAGAATACGTCGGGACCTGAAGGTCATCGATGATGTTTTGGGGTGAAATTGTAGGCGCAAAGGTGGTGTTCAGCTGGATGGTCGCCTGATTTGATACCGCACCAGATATTCCATCTGAATTGTCAGAACCGGCGGAAATTATCGGCGGCAGCTGTGAGACCGCGTCAATGGCGCTCTCAGTAGTGTTTATCTTGATCGCGTGGAACCTGCCGCTCCAGGTACTCAGCGAGGTATCGTTGAGCGCGGGCGGCGTGGTAATTACCGTAGTGCCAAGGCTGGACGTGTTTGCACCCATTGGTACCAGCCTGAATGCTATCACACCGCTAAGCGAGGTCGAGCCCTGCGTATACAGGGTCCAGTTTCCAAGCACGTTATAGCCTGCCGGGATGGCACTCATGGTGATGTTGTATGTACCAAAGGGAACCAGGTTGACCGTGGTGATTCCGTCGGTTTTATTGTCTGCGTCTCCCGAGGCTCCATCAACCAGGGCAGACGGGACACCATATGGATCCGGGCTTATTGTATACCCCGCACCTGGAATCAGAGACCCTGAAACTGTCTGCGCTTCAATTCTGAGAGGCGATAGCGCGGTTTCGGGGGACGATTGGGAGCCTGCGGTGCTAGTGCCAAGGGCGTTTGTTGCCTCTAACCTCCACTGGTACTGGGTGCCGCTTGTAAGCCCAGTGACAGTGTAGTTTGTTTCGGGAGGCGCCCCTGCAATGGTCGCGACCGTGTTGAAGATTCCCCCAGAGACCGATTCATCAAGTGAGTAGGAAGTGATAGGATACCCGTTTGTATCAGGTGCTGTCCATTCGAGACTCATGACTCCCCCTGACAGGACGGTTACCTCCGGCTGGGCTACTGCGGACGGGATATCGCCTGCCGTCACGCCGTTTGATCCGACTGAAAAGTCGCTCGCATCTCCGGCATTTATGGCAGCCACCTTGTAGTAGTATGTAGTGCCTGCGTCAAGCCCCGAGTCTTCGTAGGTCGTGGAGGTTCCCAAGGATGTGGGGGTGCCCCAATTGGTTCCATCCGTGCTGCGCTCTATCTTGTAGCCGGTGATAATCCCGGTGCCCGGCGGGGCTTGCCATTCCACGGTAACTTTCATTCCTGCCTCCGCAGTAGCATTGACAACCGTAGGGGCCGATGGAATTGTTGTCGCGCTTGCCGTACCCGAGGAGGTACCGGATGCGCCTCCCTGTCCCAGTGCGGACACGCGATAAGTGTACAGGGTGTTTGATTCAAGGCCAGTGTCAGAGTAGGTGGTAGTGGCGGTGGAGGTGTCTGAAACTACTGTGCTCCAGTTTATCCCGTCCGTGCTCCGCTCAATCTTGTAGCCTGTAATGGTACCGGATGGTGCCGTCCATGTCAGGTCTATCTCGGAGGTGGAGGCTGCCGAGGCGGAAAGGCTTGTCGGTGCAGGGGGGTTGGTCTCGGCAGACGCGATGTTCGAAGGCGTGCTGGCAAGGCCGGAGTTTATTGCCGATAATCTGTAATAATACACGGTTCCTGCCGCAAGGCCTGTATCAGAGTATGTCCTGGCGGAAGTTCCGGTGTCTGGCATGATCGCGTTCCAGTTTATCCCGTCCGTGCTCCGCTCAACCTTGTAGCCTGTAATGGTACCGGATGGTGCCGTCCATGTCAGGTCTATCTCAGAGGTGGAGGTTGTGCTGGCATCAAGGCTGGACGGCGGGAGAGGGATGGTTGTTGCAGATATCGCGTCAGACACAGGTCCTACCCCTATTGCATTAATGGCAGAAACCCTGTAGTAGTACTTGGTGTTTGGCAGCAGGTTAACGGTGTCATGATACGAGGTGGAGGAGCTTCCGGTGTTTGAGGCTAGTGTTTCCCAAATAGTCCCGTCATTGCTTTCCTCAACCCTGTACCCCGATATGCTGTAGCCGTTGCTTCCAGGAGCCGTCCATGTGAGGTCAATCTCTGACGTGGATGCCCCGCCTGCCACTAGTCCCGTTACCTTGGATGGGACAGCCCCGGCTACGGCGCTCGCCTCGGTTGATTTTATAGATTCGCCTACTGAATTTATCGCAGTTGCTTGGTAATAGTACCTCTGGCCCAGGACAAGTGATGACGAATCATTAAACGAGGTAGACTGGATGTTTGTTGCAAGTGGTGTGCCATTTTCCCCTCCTGGCGAGGTTCCTCGATATATGTCGTAACCGGTTATTTGTGAGCCACCGTCATCAGACGGACTTGACCAGGAGAGATCTATGGTGGCATTGCCTGGTGTTGCCTCAAGGGAGTTTGGAGGGTAGGATACCAAGTAAAGAAGCACCCGGTTGTTCCTGCTATCGGCTATGGACATCTGGCCCAGAGGATCAAACGCGACACCTGTTGGGTTATTCATGGAGGAGCTGGTTGTCTGCCCTTCATCATAATGCCAGTTGTCATTGTTTGAGCTGCTCTGGCCTAGGATGACAGAGGCCTGCCCGTAGCTTGTAAATGGGGCCTTGAACTCCATGACTCGGTTGTTTTGAGTGTCGGCAACCCAGAGGTTTCCCTGCGTGTCAAAGGCCACTCCGGAAGGATTGTTCAGGGATGAATTTGTTGGCTGGCCATCGTCGTGGTGCCAGTTGTCATTGTTTGAGTTGTTTTCTCCCAGTATGATTGATGCAGACTCGTAGCTTGTAAATGGGGCCTTGAACTCCATGACTCGGTTGTTTTGAGTGTCGGCAACCCAGAGGTTTCCCTGCGGGTCAAACATGGTGCTCAATGGAGTGTCTAGGGAGAATACCGTCGTACCCGAAAATTTTGATGTGAATCCTGTTTGCCCAAGGACAGCTGAAGCAGGTAGCCCGTCAGAAAATTCCCATGCTTTCTGAAGGGGCATGATCAGAAGTAACGATATTGTTATGCAGAGTGAAATTACTAGGAATTTATTGGTGAGACGAGTCCGTCCTAAAATATTTGTCATAGGCGCCCCTAGATGCTGACCCCACGACTCAAAATCCGCTCTCTTTGTAAATGTCGACATGTCCCCCTAAACCCCAATGCAACCCCGAATGTATTCTCATGATTAAGGAGATTAATTCGAGTTAAGACCTTGTTTATCAAATTTAGGTGACAAGCCCTGCCATTCATTCCATAATCTGGCCCTAGGTTGATCATCCCGAAGAACTCCGATCTATTTTTTGAGACCTCCACAAGGGAGTTGTTATTTTTCTGGAATATCTAGAAAGTGGAATTTAGTTCCATTTTTCAGTTCCAACGTGGAACCGAGGCTGCAAATCTCGGGTGGGTCATTGCACCATTTTGCAATATTTTGCAATCAAACCTCTCTCCGAATTATAAATTCAAATTATATCAACACAGTCGGACTTCCATGTCTGGGACCGTCAGGATAGACGACAACAAACTGGTCTTTGAATTGCATGGGATTGACATGATACTGAGCATACGCAGGACACTGTCAGTTCCACTTGACCACGTGTCATCAGTCTCAACCGAGAAGGTTCAATGGCAGCCTTTCCATCAGATCAAAGTGGTAGGGGCTTCAATTCCTGGAATAATAAAAGATGGAATATTTCTTTCTGACGACGGGATTCTTTTTTTCGAGATGCATGATCCCGAAAAATGCGTTACAGTTTCGTTGAATCATGAGAGGTTCAAGAAAATAGTATTCGAGGTTCAGGACAAGGAAGATTCCGCGAAGATGATCCGGGATGCTCTAGCGAAATAAATTGTTACAAGCCTGGAGAGGTTTAGGATTTGTTTCTGAAATTACTCGGTATATCGATTCCATATCCAACGGAATTTCAGATCAAACAATTCTGTATGCCGCCTCCATAATAAATGGAATCGGTAGAAGGGGCATTCAAGTTTTCAAGGCATAATTTTAAAATTGTTCTTCCAGAAATCACGTGTTCTGGCTTTCTGGATCCTCTGTGTCCTTTTAATAATTAACTGCCGTTCCCATCCACGAAAATGGTAGAACCGGTTTTATTCTGAATTTCCTAGATAAATTCAATGAAAGTTCTTTCCTACGGACTGGTGGCAGTGGCGTTACTTGTCGTTGTTACACCTGCTTTGGCGTTTGCCGAATCGGAAGATGAGTCGGCCGAGGCAGGAGGCCTTCAGGAAGGGCGGGAAACAGCCACAACACCACAAGCAGAGCATGGAGGCGGGGTAGGGCATTCGGAAAATTCTGGATATTCCACCGCAGTCTTGTTCGTCACCGTTGCTGCAGTAGCAGTCGTAGTCGGATATTCCGGCTGGAAGGTCTACAAGGCAAAGAGGAAGGCTACTGCCAAGAGTTTGGTGTAGCTTTATGCCTTTTTTTTCAAAAAGATCGTTGGCATTACCATTACTTCTGGTTTTGTTCCTGGCCCCGGCAGTGGCATATGGAGAGGACGGGAAAGGGAGCAATGCGGCAACCACTCTTGGTTGGATTTCCATAGGTTCAGGACTGGTCGCAAACCTGTCATTGGTGATTTTCAAGGCAGCAAGGAGGACACCCATACTCAGGTTGGTGGGCGCACCCGGGATATATCGGAGCATAGCTCCTGCATACAGGCCGGTTTTGGATTTCCACATAATGCTAAATTCGGTGGGATATTTTGCTGGCATGGCTCACGGCCTCATGCTGATTCGGGGACTTGATGCCGTATCACTCTCACTAGCAATAGTAATGACGGTTTCCATGGCAAGTGGGATACTCCTCAGGTTCACGTCAGGAAGGGACACAAAGCTATTTGGCAGGTTGGTACATGGGCAGTTTGTTTTGGCCGTTTTGTTGATCACGCTTGTGGTTCTCCATGTGCTAATGCATGGTTTTGAAACTGGCTGATTAGGATCTACGGCTTATCCAGAATCCCACGGTATTGGATGTTACATTTCCCCCGATGCACCATAACTCCAGGATTTTTCCTTCCAAATCTCAAGGCTCACTTTCCCATTCCCCATATTCATATATCTATGGAACACGCTTGGTCTGCATGACAGGGCTGTTTGGTAGTAAGGGATCCTGTTCGGTTTGCAGGAAGGAGGTTTCTCATTTGCACAAGCCAAAGAGAGCCTGGAAGGGCTATGGACCATTATGCGCCAATTGTTACGTAGACCTCATGAAAGAGAACTTTGAAAATGACAAAAAGGACCGTTGCTCCCTTTGTGGCAGTGAACCGGGCTCGTTTAATCTGTGGAAGCCAAGCAAGGAGTGGCAAGTCGAAGGTTGGATATGCAAATCCTGTTTTGACGAGAGAGAAAAGCAGGACAATGACCTGAAAAATTTCTGCTGCTCTTGTGGCAAAAAGATAGGCTTCTTCAGCTACCCTCCCAAAAAAGAATGGGGTATGAAGGGCTCCATGTGCAAAAACTGTTGGAAGTTGAAGACCCAAAACTAGGTTTTGGATTGTGATTGGGGGTTATTCCTTTCTAGCAGGGAATAGATTTGATTTGCCGATATCACGAGCCGGACGAACCTCCCGGGGCATCACCGATTGAATTCTACCGTTATGAATTCCAAATCCCATGACAATCAAGCCCATGAGAAATCGCGTTAACGTTTGACCTCTTGCTCTGCGTATTAAATCCCATGTGGGCCAGGTCCACCATGGTGATCTTGGTGATCAAAGTGGTCCAGTTGTTGCTGCTGGACCTGCTGCTGTTGCTCCTGTCTTTGTTGCTGCTGTTGCTCTTGCCTTTGTTGTTGCTGTTCTTGTTGCCTATGTTGTTCCTGTTGCTGCTGCTTTAGCTGCTGTTGCTGTTGCTGGACCTGTTGTTGTTGCTGGACCTGTTGTTGTTGCTGTTGCTGGACCTGTTGTTGTTGCTGGACCTGCTGCTGTTGCTGGACCTGTTGTTGTTGCTGGACCTGTTGTTGTTGCTGGGCCTGTTGTTGTTGCTGTTGCTGGACCTGCTGCTGTTGCTGGACCTGTTGTTGTTGCTGGACCTGTTGCTGTTGCTGGACCTGTTGTTGTTGCTGGACCTGCTGCTGTTGTTGCTGTTGCTGGACCTGCTGCTGTTGTTGCTGTTGCTGGACCTGTTGTTGTTGCTGTTGCTGGACCTGTTGCTGTTGCTGTTGCTGGACCTGTTGCTGTTGCTGGACCTGTTGTTGTTGCTGTTGCTGGACCTGTTGTTGTTGCTGTTGCTGGACCTGTTGTTGTTGCTGGACCTGTTGTTGTTGCTGTTGCTGGACCTGCTGATTCTGATGTTGCATTACTTGCTGAATCTGCTGTTGTGTTATCTGTTGAAATTGTTGTTGAATTTGCAGCTGTTGTTGAACCCGCTGTTGTTGTCGTACCTGCTGTTGAATTTGATTTTGCTGTTGAACCTGTTGTTGCTGTTGTATCTGTACCTGCTGTTGATTCTGCCATGAATTTTGTTGCACTGACTGCTGTTGTTCATTGACCGGTTGTTGTACTTGGCTTTGCAGATATTGTTTCTTCTGCGCGAACTGTTTTTGGTGCTGGGCTTCACTCCCTTGCGATACGGCATAGGCATTGGAAGAATCATGTTCAACTATTATAATGGATGCCATAATGATTAGACTGGAAACTATTGCTATCTTCAGTAATCCGTTTACCATAAGCGTATAGAGCGATATTGAATAATAATCACGCTGGAAAAAATTCCAGTTTGCTCATTCCATTATGGCAATTAATACAAAATACATCAGAACCTAGGTATAACATTACGTTAGAACCCTTAAACAGTAGCTAGAATTAATTATTAAGAAAAAGCATAATAAATGTGCCCAACCTATTCGCCTCTTTGCGATGTGATAACAAAAGAATTTGGATTGCTGGCGTTTCATTTTTCGTGCTATTTGGCGTGGGGGAGATAGATCATCCCGCGCTTGCAGAGAATGAAACTGTGACAATTCCATTCGGAGCAGCCAATCCAAATTTTGATACACCTACGACAGACTGGTTTTCCCCAAGCGTTTTAACAATACAGGCTGGTGATACCGTAACATGGGTCAACAAAGACAAGGAAATTCACAATATCACCAGCGGGAAAGGAATCACTAGGATTCAATTTGCCACGACCAGCGATATAGGTACGCCTGACGGACTGTTCTCAAGTGGCTCGTTCAAACCCGGCCAGGCCTGGTCGTACACGTTTACAAAACCTGGAATATACCACTACTTCTGCTCCATCCATCCTTGGATGAACGGAGCCATAGTAGTAAATCAGCAAGTTCCTAAAGTAGCCACCGATGCCACAGGGCAGCCAATCATTAAGTGGCCCATAGAGATTAAAACACTAGATGATTTGTATGAGGCCGATCTTTCTTGGGAGCCGCATATTATTCTTACAAATGAAAAGGTTACCCTTGTCTTCAATTTTTACAATGGCATAACAGGCAGACTGATTGAAAGCGGGGTTCCATATACTCTTGTAATTGCACAAAATGGCAAAGAGATCTTCAGAACTGATGGAGCAACTCAGGTTGGGGGAGATTACAAATTTTATTCCTTTAGCGATCCAGGTTTGACGACCTTCCGGTTCATAAATATCGGAGGTGGGAATTCTTTTATGGAGTTTTCCACGCTGGTTTACCAGAATCCAAATGCAACCAGCACTCACATTCCTATAATAGAGCCTGCAAGAAATATTGTATTTGGACAGGAATTGATAATAGTCCTAATCGGACCTCCTATCGTAATTATAGCGGCAATGATATTATCCGCAAAGGGTGTCTTCTCACGCAAGAAGGACAAGACCTCGCAGGACCAAGGTAAACGTTCCCCCATGTGATTCTTACATGAATCTTTATCTTACAATCGTGGCAGGGCATTGCAACAACTGACGGTTATGCTGCAAAGCCAAGATAGTTTGGTGCCCTGCGTATTTTTTTCAATTCCAAAAATTTAGGTTGGAAACTTAAATGGTAAGATCAAAGGCGCCGGGAGTGCAAATAAACATTTTGCAGTATCGCAATGAATAAAATTTTGCCAAATCTTCAATGCTGAATTACACGATACGCCTGTACATCCATATCATTTTATCCATAGGTTCTTCTTTGGCTTTGGTAAAACCACATTTGTCCCTGTAAAATGACATTTTCTTTTCATCAGTATGCAATACAACACATGTACAACCAACGCGCTTGCTTACCAAACTTGCAATCCCCAAAGCAAAAGTGCACATATGTACTCCGATGTTACCACTTCGAAAGTCTTTGTCGACACACATCTACCCCAATAATAATGCAGGGTATGACTTTATTGGAGAATTACTAATCCGTTCTTTGTCCTCTAGTTTTTTAGCTTTTATCACAAACATGGAAACACTAAAGCATCCAACTATCTTTTTCTTATATCGTACAACATAAACTGTAGTCAACTTGGAATCATGTGATAGTCTTGCATGATTATGTACAAAATCATCTACTAGAAGAGGATCACTATTATTCAATTCAGTGCAATCAATGTTTTCGATACCATCAGATGGTTGCAATACACCAAACGACAATTCACTTAATGAAATCTTGCTCAATTAACTTCGAGCTAGAGAACACAGTGTTTTCCATATAATGCCTCTGCTTCTTCTATCTTTCTTTTCTCTTTTACAGATAATGGTTTTGAAAATGATTCTAGAAACTTCTTCGCATCCTTTCCTTTCAGTACAAGATCTTTTTCATCCATAGAATGAGATTCATCCTTGAAATTTATAAATGTTGAACGTGGATCTGTGAGGTAAAGCCGTTCATAGTGAGACTTGATCATGGTAATAGCGCAGAGGGGGAGATTTGAAGCGCCGGGAGAGAGATTTGAACTCTCGAACCCTTGCGAGTACGCGCTTTATGGTTTGCATTTCCAGGCGCGCGCCCTACCAGGCTAGGCGACCCCGGCATAAGTTCGCCGATTCAATCTCGCTTTAAAATTCGACCATATATTACGTTACTTGCCTTTGTTGTATTCGGCTCCCCTACTGGAAGATGTTTATCGTGACGGATTTCTTTAGGATGCTTCCGGCTTCAGGTGACGTGTTAGATTCTATGTCGTACCTTCCTTCAAAGACCTTCCCTCCGCCTGTCCTTGTCTGGTTCCAGTCAAAGATCTTTTCTTGGTGCGGCATGAGGGTGTAGGATTGCCCTGCCGTAGGGGGCGAGTATATGATGGTGCCGTCAAGGCCCCTTATCTTAAGTCCAAGCGACGGATCGGCAAATGTGAGTGGATCCGTGCCCGAGTTTATTATCCTGATTTTTACCTCCTGGCCCATGTGGTAGTTTATCCTGTCTGGGATGATTGAAAGCGACCTTCCCTCCTGGTAGACGAGTTTTGGGGCCTGGCTTGAAACCTGGAACAGAAACGCGCCAAGTACCCCCGCGCTTACCACGCCTATTACAAAGCATATCGTAGCCCCTTTTGGGATCAACTTTCAGAGGGTGGGTCGGGTTCCTTTTTAACTGTAAGTGCCATCTTGGAGCGCCAGCTCTTGGGATACGTGTTTGGTGCCATTATGATTCTCTTTATCTGAAATGCAAATCCCTTGGTGTTCTCGATTATCTCGTCTTCCGACATGATCGCCTGGGCAAGCGCCACCACTTCCCCCTTCTGGGTATAGATTCCGACGAGGTCGTCCTTTCGCATCCCGTATGACATCTCAAGTATCCCGGGTATGGCAAGCTGCGCGCCGTGGCACAGCGCATCGACTGCCGAGTCCCTTATGACCACAGATTTTATCTCGCTGAGGCAGTACTCGATTGGCATCAATATGCGCCGGAGTTTTGACTCGTCGTTTTTTTCCCGCCATATTGCATACGCATCCACTAGGTCGTGCATCTTTACCAGGTTCGAGTCCTCGTTGAACTGGCCCACGCGCGTCCTCCTCAGCTCAATCATGGTGGCGCCCGGTCCCAGGATCTCTCCCAGGTCGTAGAATATTTTCCTAATATAGGTTCCCGCCTCACACAGGACGCGCAGGAGGATGAGCCGCTCCTTTTGCTCTATCACATCTATTTCGTACACCTCCCTTACCCTTGTCTGCCTCGACACTGAGGAGCGCTGGGGCGGCTTTTGGTAGATCTTTCCGGTCAGCTGCCGCAGGACTTCCGCAAGGTTTTCCGCGCTAGGCAGCGAGTGCAGCCTCCCTAGGGCATGGTATTCCTTGGGTCCGAGGAGGAGCACGATGAGGGCCTTTGTTGCCTCCCCGAAACCTATCGGCAGCAGGCCGGATACTTGTGGGTCAAGGGTTCCGCTGTGCCCTGCCTTTGGGACGTTGAGGATTTTCTTTACCCATGCCACCGTCTCGTGGCTTGTGGGGCCGTTTGGCTTGTCAAGCAGTATGAAGCCGTAGTTGAGGAGCTGCTCGATCGAACGCTTGTCGTAGTAGGTACCGTACGACTCGTTTGTAATGTCCTGGTCTATGACCCTAAGGTTTTCTAGCTGCTTTAGCACCATAATGATTTTTCACCGCCGCTGTTGCGCGCTCGAGCACCTGCGCGGGCCCGAGGCCGTCCGTGTTTATTATCTCGTCAAATACCGAAAGGTCGTCACCAAAGTTAAAGCCGTAAAGTTTTTTGTAAATCATCTTGTTCTCCTCGAATCTTTTTTTCACGATTTCCTCCGCCTCATCGAATGGTATGTGGTCCCTGGTAGTCATCCTCTTTGCGCTTATCTCTTGCGAGCCCGCAAGCCAGATCTTAATCCCGTCATTGACAAGCCACGGAAGGGTGTAGCTTGTTATTACAACGTCCTCCGTCGTGTACAGTTTTTTCAATTTTTCGTCCACCATCTTGTCAAACTCCGGGTTTGTCTTCCTCATGTTCAGGAATTTCATCCCGGCCTCGGTATCCCAAAAGTCGTCCCTGTCGGTGCTAAATCCCTCGTCCTTTGCGAGCTCCTTGAGGACGTCGCCTCCGCTGAGGTATTTGAGCCCAAACTCCCTCGCTAGCCCCTTTGCGATTGTCGTCTTTCCTATGGCTGGAGGACCGGAAATTATTATTGATCTTAGCAAGTCAGATTGCTTCCATTTTGTTTTTGTGAAGTTGAGAGCATTCCCTTGCCGCCTCGACTGCCGTATCAGAAGCTCTGGTTTGTGCCATTGTTAAACCCCATCGCGCTTACTATTCCCTTGGCAGCATCCTCTATCTTTCCTTCCGTGTTGAGTACCATCTTTATTGGCGATCCTACAAGTATGGAGCATGTCGACAGCATGGCGCTGGTAACATCAAGCTCCTTTTTGATTGCGTCAATCGATACAATGTCCCTTGCCCTTGTCGTATCCTTCATTCTCCGGTTGTAAATCTCCTCGGGTCTTGCAGTTATCATGATAAAGCTGTCCGGCATCAGTATCTCAAGGACGTTGTGTGGGAGTCCCGGGTAGAACCCCTCCTTTGTCGAGATGAAGGCGTGGGTGTCCACGATTACCGCCTCGTCCGTTATCGAGGCAATCTTCCTTGCCGCCATCGACTGGAGGTCCTTCTGTTCCTTTACTGTAAGCTTTCGCAGGTCGTCCCTGCTCTGTATCCCCTTGGTCTTTTTTGCCTCGTCAAACATTACCGTGCCAAAAATCGACACGCTCACGCTGATGTTTTTCTGTTTGAGTATGTCAACCACCTTGGAAACGACGGTGGTCTTGCCAACGCCAGGGATTCCTACTATGATTACCCGCTTACTTTCTGCCAAGCAGAGCACCCAAGGCAGGCATTACTTCCTCCACCCTTTCCCTTACCAGCAAGTTGTAATAGTTAATCAAGATGTCAACTGTGAGCAGCATTCCGGTTCCGGAACCAAAGGTTCCAAGGACGTCGGAGCACCCGGCCAAGAGTCCAAGAATCATGGAGCCTATAATCGTGACAGACGGGATGTATTTCTGCAGGAGGTTTTCAACGGGCTGGTTTGATCTCCTAAATCCCGGGATCTGGACCTCTGCGTCAAGCAGGTTCTTTGCGGCGCTCTTGGCCGAAAGGCCTCCAAGCTCAATCCAGAGCCTTCCAAAGAGCACGACTATCCCCACCATGAAAAGGATGTATGCCACAGCTCGTGCCGGGTCGAGGGCAACTATATCAAGGCCCCTCGGGGCGGTTACATAGTACAGAATTCCCCCGGTAGGCGTGGATGGCGAGGTAGGGTCAAACATTCCAAGGAAGTTGAAGAACGGGTTTGCGTTGCTCGGGTTGAAGTTTGCCCACATTATCTGGCCTATGAATACGGCATTTGCCGTGAGTGCGGATGCAAGTATGACGGGGATGTTTGACACGTACATGAGCTTGATTGGATAGACGGCCGAAAATCCCCTATACTTTGTCGAGACGATTGGGATTTCCACCTTTATTCCCTGGGTGTAAATCAGTATGAGCAGGACACCTGCAGTTATGAGCAGGCCAAAGACGCTTGGGATCTGGTTTGCCCTAAACATCAGGTTGCTAAAATCGTTGTGTATGAACGCGTGCACTATGTTGGCAAGCACCCCCACCGGTCCCCCGTCAGTTGCCGGGATGGGGCTTATCATCGCCCAAACGACCTGCTGGGCAACGCCTGCCGCAATAAAGAGCGAGATGCCGCTTCCGATTCCCCAGCCCTTCTGGACCAGCTCGTCAAGAAGCATGATTATTATCGATGCTCCGATAAGCTGCCCGATTAGGACTAGGGCAACCTCATGGTTTGGAAGCCTCGGGCCGTAGACCGCCATTCCGTAAAGCGAGGCCTCGGCGATTATCACAATGTATGTAACTATCTTTGTCGCAGTCTGGTAGAGTTCCCTGTCCTCGGGCTTTTTGAAGTCGAGGTGGAAGATTTCGGAGCCCTTTAGCAGCTGCATGAGGAGTCCTGCCGTGACTATCGGGCCTATTCCAAGCTCAACCAGCGTACCCTGCTGTGATGCAAAGATTACTCGTGCAAATGCAAGAAAGTCAAACGCCGGAGTGGTTGCTCCATAAAGGGGCGTCTGGCCCATTATCATGTAGATGAATAGCGCTATTCCGCACCATATCAGCCTGACATGGAGCGATACCTTCTTCTTCGGTTTTGGAACCTGCGGTATGTAGGTCTCGGCCTTGGAAATTATTGTTCGGAGAAAGCCGGTGGATGTACCTTCTTCGCTCATGCTGCTGCGAGCACCTCGCCACCTGATTTCTTGAGTTTTTCCTCTGCCGAGGCAGAGAATCGTCCTACCTTTACAACGTAAGCATTCTTTGTCTGTCCTCCCCCTAACAACTTGTCATAGCCAAGCTCCGAGAGATCTATGACCTTCTTGCCCCCTTCCTGCTTGCCGTGTTTGGAGTAGATGTCGTCCAGATCTCGCACGCTTGCCCATTTTCTTACTAGGTTTGGATGTGGCGGGTGCGTCGAATCATGACCGAAATGGTTTGGATCCGTCAGGAGCATACGGATGAAGTGATGCTTGTGCATGCCGGACTTGCCGAGGCCTCCCTTGTGCCCGCTGGCCCTGTGCTGCCCAATCTGGCCCCAGCCGTGGTTTCTCCCTCCCCTGTACTTTCGGGTCTTTCTCAGCCTTGTTGCCATGTTACATCATTAGCCTCACTTGTGCGAGCAGTTCCTTGTGGTTTCCCAGGATTCCGCCCTCGCCGTACATCTTCTTCGTGCTTCGCTTGAAACCATGCCTTGGCGGCGCCAGTGCAAACCACGGTTTTAACGGCTTTAACTTTGATAGGGCGACCGAGCCCTCTGCGATTGATTTTGCCAAGTCATCCGTTGTCTTGAAACCAAGCTTCGAGATGTCCTCAGGCGTAACCTTCCTGTAGCCTTGCTTTCTTGCCTTCTTCTCCAGGAGCTCCTTTGCAGTCGTCGCGTCGATTTCCTGCCACGATACATAGTGCTTTATCTTGTTTAGCATTCCCTTGGTGTTGTCGCGCTCGGGCACTATGGTTGCCCTGAACCTCTTGTCAAGGTGGAGCAAGTCTAGTGTAGTGTTTGCCCAGTGCGGGACATTTATCGTTCCCTTCATTCTGACTACCAGGAAAGCTTTGCCCATCTCTCTCAACCTTGGCTAAATGTCTGCCTCAGACAGTTCAGGACGGCCCTTGACGTCGAGGTCATTGTGTTTGTTGAACCGGTGCTTTTGGTCCACGCGTCCTTCAGGCCTGCAAGCTTCAGGAGGTTCCTGATGTTTCCTCCCGCAACAAGCCCAAGTCCCCTGGGACCCGGAATTATCTCTACTGTAACGCTTCCTCCCCTCCCCCTCACCTTGAACGGTACGGAGTGGTGCTGGTCGCACTTGCATTCCCAACTTCCGCAACCCAGCTTGACCGGGCTTACGTTGAGATATGCCTGGTTGGTAGCCTTTTCAATCGCAATCCTCATCTGCTTTGACTTGCCCTGTCCGATTCCGAGCCAGCCGTTTTCATCGCCTGCTGCCACAAGCGCCTTGAACCTCGTATATTCGCCGTTTGTGGTCTGCTTTTGCACAATGCCCACATCGATGACCTCGGTCTTGATGCCGGGCAACAATTTTTTGATTATTCCCGCCTCTTGAATTCGATAACCGTTTTCATAAATTTCCTTCATGGTTGTAATTTTCTCAGTGGCGACTAGCTTGCCAAGCGTTGTCCTTGGCACCCATACCACTTCGGGCTCTCTTGATCTCTGCCTTGTCTCTGACCTGCTCATTTGGATTTTACCTCGCTGTCTATGGATGACTTGACCTTCTGGATCTCGTTTGCGACCTTGAGGTGCTTTCCGGTGATCCTTTCCTCAGATGGGAAGGTTTCCTCATCTGCTGGTACCTCTAGACCTGCATCTATTATTCCTTTCAATGCGGCTGCGATTCTCTGCGTGTACCTCCTTGTACCGACATAGAGCACCGCGCTATCAACACCGCTTGCAAGTGCCTTCTTCCCGGCAAGGTATCCGGTCAGGTACGCCGCCGGGATGCTTTTTCTCGATCCCTTCCAGCCCTTCTTAATGAGGAACCTAGAGTGTGCAGAGGAGAGCACCTTGTCGCCGGCAATCTCCGGCTTGTGGATCTGGACAAGAGTGTTCTCGTTTGAAATCTGAACCGTGATAAAGTCCCGCCTACCCATGAGCAGGTTCCTTCTCCTCCCATAGTTGGTCTTCTCCTCGCGTGATCTGCGTAATATTTGCGAATATGCCATCTATACTACCTATTTACAAAAAATTTTGATAGAGCTCTTATAAACGTTGTAACTTTGGAGAAACTCCCCTTAATAACGGCGTCATGGGCGCCCTGCAGGAGCGCCCGCCGTGGTAGGGGTGGCTGCACATGTTTTGACTAGGAGTGTCCCTACTTACATGTGCAGTCCGTGTAGGAACGTTTCTCTATGTGTCACCATCGGTTAAAACCGGAGCTAGTTTCTCATCTATTAGTAAACCTTGATCGCCTTCCGTTCAAGCCCGCCCTGCCAGGGGAAAGGTCATGAAATCTCTTTCGCAAAAAATGAGAATCGATTCTGGGTATAATACTGACCTTGACGCATATTATCATGGTTGAAGACTCTAGTCATCGTTTTAGGAGGCATTGTACTATTTGGGACACTTTCCAACGCGTGGGCCACCACAGACTTTAACGCCTTCATACCAATCAACGGCGCGCTGATAACCCCCGATTTCAAGTTCACGCGCGTGGTCTACCTAGACTACCCCCAGGGAGGGAAGCTAAAGGATGCCCTGGACGGGAAGAACATGACAATTACATTCCAGACAGGTTCCAACGATTCCGCCAACATTGGCTTGATGACCGAGCTTAACAACGCGCTCAGCGCAACTGAGAGCTCGGCACGCATCACAGGATACAGGCTGAACTACGAGGCTCAGATAAACGGAGGGCCTACGGAGGCCTCAATCACATACCTTATTGACCTTGTACCCACGATAGGGAGCTATGTCCTGTACCAGGGAACTGCAACGACCCAGGGAGGCATCTCGGGCGGAGGCACACCTTTCATACTTGACGCCGCATGGGCAGGCTTTAATCTCAACAGCCCCGTGAACGTTTCCACCAGCCAGTACGGCACCCTTGAGATCAACTATCCAATCAGCCTATTCCAGAAGGAACTCCCTGCGGTCTATGACATCATCAAGGGAACCCCTGCAGAGAAGATCCTGCAGCAGAACCTCATGAACCCTTCAGTTCTCTACCAGCAGCAGGGACTTGACAAGTGGGACCACCTCTTTGACCCGTCATACATAGTGTCAGACGCGAACGTACTCAACTACCAGGGGGCAAAGGTGGCGGTGACAACATTTTCCACGGGCGTAAGCAGCCTCCAATCCGGGGCAATGAACGTCAACCAGCAGGACTCGGACTTTACAGTCGACGCCCCATACCACATCCGAACAATCGACCAGCCGGCATCCGGTACAGTAAGCGTCCAGGGCCAGGCACAGGCCTATAACGTCAAGGGCGCTCCGGCGTTTACCACGACGGCAACCGCGGCAGGCGGCGTTTCAAACACCACTGCCGGAGGCATGTCAAACATGATAACATATGGGATGGCAGGGGGCGCTGGAATGATTGCCGTGATAATTTTCATATGGAGCAACAAGAAGATGAAGCAGACCATCCACACAGTTGAGACTGGTCCCATCCAGTACGAGACCAGGACCCACTGGGCTGACAAGTTCGACGCCGGCACCGAAACTATGCAAAGGCAGGAGGAGGCAGCTGCAAAGCAGCACCAGGCCGAGGAGGACGCACAGCCTGACTGGCTCTGCTTCAAGTGCGGGTTTTACACCCTCAAGTCCCAGGACCACTGCTCAAACTGCGGGGCTGCAAGGCCCACTTAGGCTTTTGACAAGAGGGCCGCCATCAGCGCCTTTTGCGCGTGCAGCCTGTTTTCAGCCTCGTCCCAGACCGCAGACTGCGGTCCGTCAATCACGTCGCTTGTAACCTCTTGCCCCCTTTTTGCTGGGAGGCAGTGCATGAATATCGCGGACGGGTCGGCTTTTTTCATGAGTGCCGAGTTGACCTGGAATTTGGGCAGAAAGTCGTTTGTCCTGTCAGTCGTCTGGTGGTGGATTGACACGAATGTGTCGGTGACCACCACGTCGGCGCCCCTTGCCGCGGCCTCCGGGCTGTTTGAAATCCTTATTTCGCCAAGTCTGGACGACTCCCTTACGACCTGGGCGTTCGGTTCGTATCCCTTGGGCGTAGCAATCCTCATCTCGATTCCCGCCTTTGCGCAGCCGTAAATCATGGAGTTGCACACGTTGTTGCCGTCCCCAATCCATGCGAGCTTCAGCCCGGCAAGCTTCTTCTTCCTCTCCTTCATGGTCATCAGGTCGGCAAGTATTTGGCAGGGGTGGAACGAGTCTGAAAGCCCGTTTATCACCGGGACCTCTGCGTTCCTTGCGAGGAGCTCAAGCTCCTCGTGGGAGTAGACCCTGGCCATTATGATGTCGACATAGCGGGAGAGAGTCTTTGCCGTGTCCTCTATCGTCTCCCCCCTTTTCAGCTGCAGGTCATCTGCCGAAAGGTTCAGGGCATGGCCCCCGAGCTGGAACACCCCAGTCTCGAAGCTCACCCTCGTCCTTGTCGAGGGCTTTTGGAATATCATTGCAAGCGTCTTGTTCTTGAGCAGCGGCCTTGAGATGCCCCTCCTCAGTTCCTTTTTCATCCTGATTGCCGTGTCAACAAGTCCGAGCAGCTCGGCCTTGTCAAGCTCGTTTAGCGTAAGCAGGTCCTTTGTCTTCAGCCTCATTTCTTCAACCATCCAAACATGGAGCGCTTTTTCTTTTGCTTTTCATCCTCTTTTTCCTTCTCCCCGGCTTCCTCCTCTTCCCCTCCCTCCTCAATAACTTCTTTCTCCTTGCCAGGCTTTGGCCTTCCCTCGGAGACCCATTTCCTTATCTTTGACGCAAGCTTCCTTGCCTCGTCGTCGGTCTCAGGCGGCGGGACGTCATAGAGGTCGGAATATTTTTCAATGTCCTTGGTGGCAATTCCGGCAAACGGATCCCCGGGCTCGCCAAGCTCCTCCTCCCGGTCACCTTGTGGAGGCCTTGTAGTCTCGGCCTTTTGCTCCGGCTTGGGCTCTATCTTTGGTTCTGGTTTTGGTTCTATCTTTGGTTCTGGTTTTGGTTCTATCTTTGGTTCTATCTTTGGTTCTGGTTTTGATTCTATCTTTGATTCTAGTTTTAGTTCCGGCACTTCCGCAGCTATTGGTGCAGGTTCGTCCCTCCTCTCGGACCTTTCGTCCGACTGCTGCGGTGGTTTTACCCGGATCTCAGGAGCGGGCTCTTGTGCCCCAAATATCGACTCGAGAAATGCGTCCTTGTCAAACGGTTTGAGGTCCTTGTATTCCTGCCCTATTCCCAGATAGAGAATCGGGGTGGACGTAATCTTGACAATTGAAATCGCGGCTCCTCCCCTTGCATCTGCGTCGCTCTTTGTAAGGATAGCTCCGTCAAACTTTGTATAATTGTAAAATTCACGTGCCTGGCTCACCGTGTCGTTTCCCGCAAGCGAGTCTCCAACAAACAGTTTCAGGTCCGGGTTTACCACCTTGTTTATCTTCGATATCTGGTCCATGAGGTTCTTGCTTGTCTGCATCCTTCCCGCCGTGTCAATAAGCACGCAGTCAATCTTGTGGGATTTGGCATAGAGCACCGCATCCCGCGACACCGCGGCAGGGTCTGAACCGTAATTCTGGGCTATCACCCTGACATTGAGGCGCTTGCCGTGCTCGCTTATCTGCTCGATCGCTCCGGCCCTGTAGGTATCAGCTGCGGCAATCACGGCCGAGTACTTGTTCTCCCTAAGCATACTTGCAAACTTGGCTATAGTGGTGGTCTTGCCAGTGCCGTTGATCCCCATGAACGAGATTATGTAGGGCTCTCCCGTCTCCTTCTTCTTCTGTATGTTTGACAGAATGTCTATCCTCGGGGTGGCGTCAAACATTGCATGGATGCTCCTCCTCAGGCTCTGCCTGACAAAGTCGTCCACCTCGTCCTTCTGGACTGTTGTGCCGACGAGTTGCTTTTTGAGGTCTGACTTTATCATGTCTATCACCTCTGTTGCCACGTCCGATTCGAGCAGCGCTATCTCAAGCTCGAACAGCACCTCGTCGATGTCTTTTTCCTTGAGCTCCTTCTCCCCGAAGCTCTTTACTGCTGACGAGAACGCATTTCGTAGTTTTTCAAACATGACAGACTTCCTTATTGCGTAGAACCGCGGCTTGATTGTATAAGTCTGTTCATTTCCTGCTGGCCTTGCTCAAGCCTCTGGGAGACCTCCTGTCGCTGGGCCGCCAGCTGCTGCAATACTATTTCCAGCTCCTTTATCCTTGACTCGACATAGTTGATTGCCGAATCCCTGTCCTGCTCGATCGAGGCACCTGCGCCGACATGGACAAGTATTTTCTGGTCGGGCTCGACCTTTGCCTTGACGTATGCCCCCATGCCCACAGGTACTAGCGTCTCGCCATCCCCTCCGGCACCGATTGCCTTGATGGACTCGATTGCCCCCGTTGCCTCGTGCAAGAGCCTCATCACGGATTCTTCCCTCTGCAATACGTCTGAAAGATATCCCTCAAGGGCCTGCATCTGCTGCATGAGGGCCTGGGCCTGCTCTTCGCTCATTTGCAAAAAACTGTCTTGCCCGCCTATAAATTCATTCTGAACGGGTACGGTCTGAAAAAATCAACCAGAGGCATCCTCTGGCCCGTCGACGGGCAGTTGCAGGCATCCGGCCTTTTGCCCTGGCGCAGGATCATGTGGTGCGAAATATCGGAAACAAAAAGAAAAAGGGTTTAAGCTGAAACCTTTGACAGTCTCGAGTCTACTTCTTCCCAGTTGATGACGTTCCACCATGCACCTACATAGTCCGCCCTGCGGTTTTGGTACTTGAGGTAGTACGCATGCTCCCAGACGTCAAGCCCCAGCAGTGGGATGAATCCCTTTGTCCTTGGACTTGTCTGGTTGGGCATCGTCGTAAACTCGGCTTTCCTGCTCTGCGGATTATACACAAGCCAACCCCAACCGCTTCCCTGAATTGCGATGGTGTCTTTTGTGAATTTTTCCTTGAAGCTGTCAAAGCTGCCAAACGTAGCATTGATTGCGTCTGCCAGCTTTCCGCCTGGCTTGCCGCCTCCGCCGCTCCTCATGCTTGTCCAAAACAGGGCATGGTTTTCAAACCCGCCTCCGTGGAAGTTTACCGCCCCCCTTGATGCCTCGGGAACCTTTTCAACGCTTGCTAGAAGCTTTGTGATTTCCATGTTCTGGAACTCAGACCCTAGGGCTTCAAGCGCCTTGTTCAGGCCGTCAGTATATGCCTGGTGGTGCTTGGTGTGGTGAATTTCCATTGTTCTGGCGTCAATGTGCGGCTCCAACGCGTCATATGCATACGGTAATTTTGGAAGCTCGTATTTTGCCATGGAGATCTCACATTGCCATTGCAATTTATGGCTTTTGAAAAAAGGCATTTTAGCTAGCCAGACCGGAGATAAGTTGTGTCAAGCAGGATCATTGTTTTCTCCCTTGTCTGCATTTTCTGCATTGTATTGCTAGTTTCACAATCAAGCGGGGCCGAACTTGCCTCAGGCCTCCAGAAGTCAATAGAGCTTGTCGGCGTAAAGGCTGCAAGGCTTGAGGGCCTGGACGGCGGCGGGATAAAGGTCGGAGTCATCGACACGGGAATCGACTTTGATCACCCCGACCTGCGGGGGTACGGGTCTGGAGGAAAGGTGGTCGGGGGATACAACTTTGTCAGCCCCGGCCTGCCCCCCCTTGACACCAACGGCCATGGCACCGAGGTTGCAGGCATCATCGCAGCCGACGGGAACTTTAGCGGGATGGCGCCAAAGGCGGGGCTTCTTGCCTACAAGGTTTCAAACACCGGCGAATCCGTCTCGTCCAACCTCATAGTCAGCGCCATACAGCGTGCGGTACAGGACGGGGCCAGGGTGGTAAACATAAGCCTCGGCATCAACAGGACCAACGACCAGATAGACGGGGCAATTGACGGGGCCGTAAGAAAGGGCACGGTGGTGGTGGTCGCGGCTGGAAACAACGGCCCCAGGAACGACACCATAGGGAGCCCCGGAATGGACAGGAACGCAATCACCGTAGGCGCGTCGTACAACAACCTCACGTCAAGCCTCACCGCAACCTTCCAGGTGGGCAAGACCCAGTACCAGGTGCTTCCCATGGTGGGGACGCGCGAGCTTGACATGCCGATTTCTGCAAAACTTGTCTGGGGGGGCTACGGCAGGGACCAGGACCTCAAGGGAGTCAATGTCCGCGGTTCCATACTGCTTGAGGAGAGGGGAAGCGACGTGCCTGGTCAGAAGGTCTACTTTGCCGAGAAGGAACAGAATGCCGCAAGGCTTGGCGCAAGGGCGCTCGTGGTCTTCAACAACGAGACCGGCATCTTTGTGGGCGAGCTTGTGGAGCCGAACAGCACCTCGGGTTTTGCCCCCACCATCCCCGTCCTTTCGATGTCTGGCGAGGACGGCAAGTCGCTCAATGACTCGCTTGGCCGCGGCGCAGTCGCAAGGATGGACGTGTTCTTCCACCCAGACTTTGTTGCCCCCTTCAGCTCCGAGGGGCCGGTCTCGCCATTCTACATCAAGCCGGACCTTGTGGCCCCGGGTGTCTTTGTAAACTCGACGACCCTCGGTGGAAAGTATAACGTCACAAGCGGGACAAGCTTTGCAGCCCCGCATGTTGCCGGTGCGGCGGCGCTGCTCCTGCAAAAGTATCCCGGACTCTCCCCGCCCGATGTCGCTTCCATCCTTGTCACCACCACCGACCCAGTCACTGACGCGTACGGCAAGATCTTCCCAATCTCCGCAATAGGCAGCGGAAGACTCAACGTCACCCGCGCAATCGACGCAGACCTTGTTCCAACCCCGCACGAGCTGGTATTCACGCTGTCCTACGGCCAGCCGTCGGAAGAAAGGACGGTACACCTCAGGCCGCTTTCCGGGCAGCCGGTGCCGAATATCAGGGCCACGTTTGTCTCGGCCGAGCCCAGCCTTGCGTTCTCATACTCCCAGTCAAACGGCACCCTCGACGTCACGATAACCGCAACCGGGAAAAAGGCGGGCGACTACGACGGGTTCCTGGTACTGCATGACCCAAGTACGACCTACCGCATACCCGTGATAGTTCACGAGACGCGGGGGACCATTTTGGCAGACCAGAGGAACGGAACGCTGTACTTTTCCCTCGATTATCCCGGCAAGTGGACGTATGCAAAAATCTCGCTTATCAATGCAGGGACCGGGAACAAAAAAAGCACCTCCCTACTTCCAGGCGACAGCGGCTCCCTTGCGGCATATGAAAGGGGCCAGTATTGGATCCTTGCACAGATACAGGTGCCAAACGGGACTGACAATGCATATCAGACCGCCGTTGTGAGCGAGCCTGCAAAAAGGGGCATCCTTGACTTTTCAGAACTCGGCATACCCCCCACGGAAGTTGCAATAATTGCAGGCATAATATCAGTGATTGGCGCGGTCGGCCTGTTTGTCCGGCGCAGGAACTAGGCGCGCGGGCCGGCGTCCGTTATTTCCCCTGAGACGCTTCCAAACTTCTTGAAGTTTTCCACAAACATCTGCGCAAGCTTCTTTGCCGAGTTGTCATATGCATCCTTCTCCGACCACGTGTTCCTCGGGTTCAGCACCTCGGACGGTACGCCGCTGCACTCCGTTGGCACATCGAGGTTGAAGACTGCGTCGTGCCTGTAGCTCACCTTTGCAAGTTCGCCGTTGAGCGCCGCCGTTACCATCCTCCTGGTGTGGTTGATGTTCATCCTCTTCCCTATCCCGTACGGGCCTCCCGACCACCCCGTGTTGACAAGGTATACGGTGGTGTTGTGCTTGGTTATCTTCTCGCCCAGAAGCTTTGCATAGACAGACGCGTGCCTTGACATGAACGGCGCGCCAAAGCATTCAGAGAACGTTGCCTTGGGCTCTGTGATTCCCCTCTCGGTGCCAGCAAGCTTGCTTGTGTATCCCGACATAAAGTGGTACATTGCTCCCTCCTTTGTCAGCTTGGCAATCGGCGGCATGACGCCAAATGCGTCGGCGGTAAGGAAGATTATGACGCTTGGGTTTCCGCCAAGGCTTGGAATTACCGCGCCTGGAATGTAGTCGATTGGATATGCCGCCCTTGTGTTTTCCGTGAGGCTGCTGTCGTTGAAGTTGGGCATCATGGTTTCCTTGTCTACTACAACGTTTTCAAGCACCGTCCCGAACCTTATCGCGTCCCATATTTGCGGCTCGGCATCCCTGTTGAGGTTTATGCACTTTGCATAGCACCCTCCCTCGAAGTTGAATACTCCCCTGTCGGACCAGCCGTGCTCGTCGTCGCCTATGAGCATCCTGTTAGAGTCTGCGGAAAGCGTCGTCTTGCCTGTCCCGGACAGGCCGAAGAAGAGCGCGGTGTCGCCGTTCCTGCCGATGTTGGCAGAGCAGTGCATTGGAAAGACCCCCTTTTGGGGCAGCTGGTAGTTCATTACCGAGAACATTGATTTTTTTATCTCGCCTGCATAGGGCGTGCCTCCGATGAGGACGATTTTCTTTGAGTAGTTTAGCATTATGAATACGTCCGTCCTTGTCCCGTCATCCTCCGGGATTGCCTTGAAGTCGTTTATTGCAAAGACTGTATACTCGGGCTTGTGCGACTCGAGCTCCTCCGCAGTGGGCCTGATGAAGAGCTGCCTTACGAAGAGGTTCTGCCACGCGTGGTCCGTTATAATCCTGATTGGAAGCCGGTGCTCCTTGTCCGCCCCCACAAAGCCGTCAAAGACAAAGATCTCCCTTTTCTCAAGGTGCCTTTTCATCTTCTCAAAAAGCCTGTCAAACCTGTCTGAAGGGAACGGGTGGTTTACCTTTCCCCAGTCAACAGTGCCGTGGGTGAGGTCATCGTCAACTATGTACCTGTCGTCCGGGGATCTCCCCGTATACTTGCCGGTCTTGACCGAGATTGCCTTGTTGGCAGTAAGCGTGCCCTCGTTCTTCTGGACTATGATATCGACAAGTTCCTGGACCTGCAGGTTCCTCCGGACCTTCGAAGGCTTGATACCGATTTGGTCCAACTGGGATACAAGAAGGCGTGTGCTGGCTTGCTCCAAATCCTCGATCATCGGATAACTCGTTTCTTCGTATTTTCCTTATTATCTCTTCGGATCATTCCTCAGCGTCCAAGAAACGTATTTATTGTAAAATTCAGGCAAAGACGCTACATGCCGATCAACAAGGAAGCGCTGGAACTTAGGAAAAAAGTTCTAGAACATAAACCGTCTTTTGTAAGGCAGGAAAGCTGGAGATATGCCAGGCTTGCCCCGAACTGGCGAAAACCGAAAGGTATCGACAACCACCAGAGGAAGCAGAAGAAGGGCTGGCCTTCGCTTGTCAAGATAGGCTACGGGGGACCGAGGATTGCAAGGGGCCTCCACCCGTCAGGATATACAGATAATCTAGTTTACAACATCAAGGACTTGGAAAAACTCAACCCCAAGACCGACGGCGTCAGGTTCGCCCACGGGGTCGGAAGGAAGAAGAGGCTTGAGATAATCGCCAAGGCAAAGGAAAAGAACTTCAAGGTTTTCAACGCGAGGGTGTCAACAAGTGGTAGTAAATCTTAAGACCAAGCGCAAGCTCGTGTCAAGGGTTCTTGGCGTGGGGCTGGACAGGATAAAGTTCGATCCCAACTACATCGACGACGTGGCAGACGCAATCACCCGCGGCAACATCCGCAGCCTTGTTACCGCAAACGTAATCGAGGTCAAGCCGATAAAGGGAACCTCGAAGGGAAGGTCCCACTTCAAGAAGGCCCAGCGCAGGAAGCGCAGCACCAAGCAGGGGTCAAAGAAGGGAAGGAAGGGCGCAAGGATTGGCAAGAAGCAGGTCTATGTCAGGAGAATCCGCGCGATGCGCCACCAGCTCAAGGTTTCCAAGGCAAGGAAGGAGATCACAAACGAGTCCTACTGGAATCTCTACAAGCAGGTAAGCGGAAACCAGGTAAGGAACCTTGCACACCTAAGGTCCCTGATAGAAGAAGTCCGTTCAAAGAAATAGCGGTACAGCGTCCCGGCAGTTTTGGGATGCGGCGATTTTTAGAACCTGTGGATTAGCGCCGAATCTTCAATCTTGCCGTCCCTTATCTTTACGCCCTCGCTTTCAAGCATCCTTGTCTTCACCTTCTCGCCCCACGCATATCCACCCACCCTGCCGGTGGACATTATCACTCGATGGCACGGCACAATCACGGGATACGGGTTCTTGTTCATAATCCTCCCAATAGCGCGCTGGCCGTTCTTGAGGCCTACTGCCTTGGCAAGCTCGCCGTATGTTGTGACCTTTCCCTTTGGCACCTCGAGCAGCTTCCTGTATACAAGCGCGTCAATCCTCAAACCCTTACTACCTCCAGATCCGCATTGTCAAGCATTGCAATTATCTTTTGCTTGTTCCTTCCAAGGCCCCTCCATTCGACAAGGGCGTGCGTGGCCTCCCGGTTCCTCTCAAGTATGTGGAGGAACAGATCCTCGTCAAGCCCGTCAAGCGCATGCCTTGGCACGACAGTGCCAAGCGCAAACTCGCCCTCGATAAGTTCCCTGTTGAACTTTTCAGGATAGTGCGTGCCGCCTATGCAGATTGCAACCTTGCTCTTGCGCGGCTCGGCCTCAAACTCCCTTTCTACAATTTTTGCAATCTCGCTGCAGAGTCCCTTGTCGTTCCATTCCTTCTCCGTGGTGCCAATCTCTATGAAGAGGGCCGGCTTGGAAAGCGCTGTCGGGCCGTGGTGCGTCGCCTCTATTGTTATCTCAAACCTTTCAAAGTCGGCCCTCCTTTCCCAGAGGCTCCTCATGTATGACTTTTGGAGGTACGGGTGGGGGACTGCCACCTGGCGGGCAAGCCCGCCGAACTTGGCGTCGCCAAAGTTTCCCGTGCTGTGGCACGTCAGCGCAAGCGTGCCGCTCTCGGAGGCGTGCTTGGACAGGAATACATAGCCGTCATAGTGGTATTTTTCCTCAAGCCAGTCGGCAGAGATTGCCGGCGTTGGAATTACAAGCAGGTCAAATTTCCTGCCGCGGTAGAGCCCGTCCCTTCTCTCCCCCATCCCCCTGATGATTTGCGAGGCCATGTTAAACCCCGCCGGGTCGGACTCGTATGCGACAAGAAGCTGCATGAGATAGGTGGGGGACGGGGCTGTTTTAAAATCTATTACGGGACCTTAATCCCCCCGCCCTAGGGGTGTTTCCCCTTTTCAGACAAACTCACCCTTATGGCGCGTCAGGCCCAAGTAATGGCATACGGCAGGCATGTCACGATACACCATAAGGATAGAAAGGGTAAGGCAGGAGTGCAAGGAGGGAAGGTGCGGCCATCTACACGAGATTCCGGTATCCGTCCGCCAGTCCCAGATAGTCTGCTCTGATCTTGCCTGCAGGGAGACAGATGCCTCGCTTGTCAGGAAGATCTTTGTACCGTATGACGGTTCCAAGTTTTCAAACAGGGCATTTGAGTTTGCGCTCGACCTGGCAAGAAAGTACGGATCCTCGATTATCGTGGGAACCGTGATGACAGGCTCCTCCTTTGAGGACACGTCCCCCGAGTCGCTTGAGACCAGCCCAAAGATTGTCGACAGGGAGAGGCTTGCCGCAATGGAGAAGGAGTTTGCCAAGATGGACGAGCTCTCAAAAAGGTTTGCAATCCCGGTCAAGACCGAGGTGATAGTCTCGTCTTCCGTTGCGGACTCGCTTGTGACATTTGCCAACTCGGGAGGCATCGACCTGATAGTTATGGGCACCCGCGGCAGGGGCGACAACAGGCTCATGCTTGGCAGCATCTCAATCGCGGTCTCGCAAAGGGCAGCGGCTCCGGTCCTTCTGGTAAAGTGATGCCGGAAAATTCCCCAAAGGCCGCACGCGCCCTAAAAAAGGATTATAAGTCCACCGGCGTATCGTTTTTTATGTTTAATCCCAGGCAGATGCTAAAGGACATGGCAAACACCATCAAGCTTGCCAGAAAGTCCGACAAGGACGACTATATGCAGCACCTCAGGCTGGTCGTGCTCGGAATGGCAACAGTAGGCGGCATCGGTTTCATTATTCAGTTTACATTTGCAGTAATCAACTTGGGACACAGATAGGATTGACACAAGAAGTAAAATCACACTTTTTTGCCGTAAGGACTACGGGCGGGCAGGAGAAGGTGGTCCTTGGACTCTTGGAGAACAGGATAAAGCTGAAGAAGCTCAACCTCCAGTCGGTGCTGCTGCTTGAGAACCTCAAGGGATACGTCGTGATTGAGGCAATCGATGCAAACGCGGCATTTGACGCACTCCAGGGAATGAGGCACATCAGGGGCCAGCTTAGGGGCGAGCTCCAGTTCAAGGACATCGAGGGATACCTCGTGAAAAAGTCCACCGTGTCCGAGCTTTCGGTAGACCAGGTGGTAGAAATCATAGGAGGCCCGTTCAAGGGAATGAAGGCAACCATCACAAGGATCGACCATGACAAGGAGGAGGCCACAGTCATCCTGCTTGACGCGCCATACCAGCTGCCGGTGACTGTCGACGCAAACTATCTCAAGCCCTCGACAGCATAGCAAGGATTAAATTTAAAGAAAAGGGGCTAATGAAATCATGGCAGATGTTCAAACAGTTTCCGCGCTGGTAACGGGAGGCCAGGCAAGCGCAGGCCCTCCATTGGGTCCTACACTCGGGCCGCTCGGCGTGAACATCCTGCAGATAGTAAACGCAATCAACGACAAGACCAAGGATTTCGAGGGCATGAAGGTGCCAGTCACCGTAACCGTCGACAAGAAGACCAAGCAGTGGTCCGTCGATGTCGGAATTCCGTCTGCCGCAGCGCTCATACTAAAGGAGGCCGGGCTGCAAAAGGGCTCTGGCACCTCGGGCGCCACATGGGTGGGCGAGATAACCCTTGATTCTGCCGTAAAGGTTGCAAAGATAAAGCTGGACTCGTCCTATGCTACCGACCACAAGGCGGCTGCCAAGGAGATAATCGGCACATGCCTCTGCCTCGGGATAAAGGTTGACGGCAAGAACCCCAAGGAAGTAACGGCCGAGATAAACTCGGGCAAGTGGGACGACAAGTTCAAGTAAGATTATTCTATTACGGTATAGACCGGATCCTTGTCGGTACGCTGCAGTTCTACAAAGGTCTCCGTGTTCTGGATTCCCTCTATCTTTCCAATCTTCTCGATTGCCACAGTGTGCAGCTCCTCGAGGTTCTTGGAGCGGAGCGTTATCAGGATGTCAAACCTCCCTGTTACCTCCGAGATCTCGATTACCTCAGGCGTCTTCATGAGCGCCCTGTGAATTGGGTCCTTGAGCTTTGGATCCCTGTTTATGCCCATCGTGGCACGCACCCCAATCCCGATTAGGGACTCGTCCACCAGTATGGTGAACTTTTTGATAAGCTTCTTTTTCATCAGCCTCTTTATCCTGCTGTACAGGACAGAGGTGTTTATGCCGAGCTTCTTGGACAGGTTTGGAACGGAGATGTTGCCGTCGCGCGTAAGCTCGGTGATTATTTTCATGTCAAGTTCGTCAAATTTGTGCAAGTTTGCGAGCTACTTTTTGTTCCTATTTAATAAATGTAAGTTCTATTGTCTAAACCTGATGTTCTTACAACTTAAACCTGATAAGATGAAATTTTTAGATCCCGCCGGTTGCCTGCCAGTTTTCCTCGTAAAGGATTAAAAATAGGCTCCCAGCAAGCACCATCGTAATGATCAACGAGTCTCAGATAGCCCAGATGGTCACCGAGGCAAAGAAGGACCAGAAGGAGAGAAAGTTCAAGCAGTCTCTTGAGCTAATCATGGTTTTCAAGGATATCGACGTTAAGAAGGGTTTTGCGATAAACGAGACGGTCCAGCTCCCAAAGAAGCTCAACCAGCCGGCATCAGTGTGCGTCATCGCCTCCGGAGACCTTGGTCTCAAGGCCAAGGGCGCAAACGCCGACATGGTAGTGGACGGGGCCCAGCTTGCCCAGATAGGGACAAACAAGCGCGAATCCCGCAAGCTGATAAACGGGTACGACTTTTTCCTTGCCGACACTACGCTGATGGCAAACGTAGGCAAGACCCTTGGACAGTTCATGGGCCCGAGGGGCAAGATGCCCACCCCGGTGCCGTTCAACGCGCCAATAGACTCAATACTTGAGAGGTTCAGATCATCAATCAGGGTGAGGCTGAGGAACTCGCTCTCCCTGGCATGCAAGATAGGGGACGAGACGATGGCCGACGACGACCTTGTAGCAAACGCGAATGCCGTCATCAGTACCGTCGAGAAGAAACTTCCAAGCGGCGACAAGAACATCAAGAAGATAATGGTAAAGACAACGATGGGCAAGGTAGTCAAGCCCCAGGCAGAGGCAAAGTAGCATGCACCAGAACAGGACGACCTTCCCAGCCAAAAAGGCCAAGATGTACCAGCAGATGCAGGAGATGCCAAAAAAGTACAAGGTAATCGCGCTTGTGCGCATGGAGAAGGTCAGGTCGTCACAGCTTTTGCCCCTGCGAAAAAAGTTCAAGGACGAAGTCGAGATTTTCAGCGTAAAGGACAAGGTTGCGCAAAAGGCGCTCGCCGCCCTCAAGATTCCGGCAATTGACAAGCTTGCCGAGAAGCTCGTGGGCCAGTGTGTACTGATGTTCACAAACCTGAGCCCGCACAAGCTCAACATACTGCTTGGCAAGAACAAGATAATGCTTGCAGCAAGGGGAGGGGACAAGGCAAGCATCGATGTAACAATCAAGGCCGCAAACACCGGCATTACTCCGGGTCCAATCCTTACAGACTTTAAGGAGGCAGGGATTGCCACAAAGATTGACCAGGGAACCGTCTGGATTACAAAGGATTCCACCGTCGCAAAGAAGGGCGACATCATATCCACCAAGCTTGCAACGCTGCTCTCAAAGCTCGACGTCAAGCCGGTAGAGGCAGGAATCGTGCTCAACTCCGCGCTTGAGGAGCAGACAGTCTACACCCAGGAAGAGCTTGTAATAGACGTCGAAAAGTACCGCCAGGCGTTTGCACAGGCCCACCAGGAGGCCCTCTCGCTATCGATAGAGATAGGCTACGTCACAAAGGAGAACGTCAACCTCATCCTTGCAAGGGCGGCCCAGCAGGCCCGCTCGCTTGCAGTCGAGGCAGGATTCCTCACGGAGGAGACAAGGGACCAGACCCTTGCAAAGGCAAACGCCCAGGCATCTGCGCTTGCAGGCAAGATGAAGAACTACACCCCCCAGTAGGCCCCCCGATATTCCGCCCTGGGAACGAGATTTCAGAATTTCTCACAATCACGTGCATTTCAAGCGCGCCACGTATAGATTTGGGCCCGAAGGTCGAGGACGGTTTTTTCAAAATTTTCAGGGCGGAATTTCCAAGGGCCGGAATTTTTGCACAGTACGAGGAAGGCAGCTAGTGCCCCCTTGCGCGGGGAAGGTTCCAGTTGTATTTCATTGCCACAAGCCTCAGGGCCGTCACCACCGCGATTGACGCGAAGGTCGCAGCCTCCAGGTTTGAGCCCGCATAAAGCGCGGCATAGAACACCACCACGCCCAGAAAACTTGCCGAGGCGTAGAGCTCCTTTACAAACACTATTGGCACCTCGTTTACGAACATGTCGCGCAGTATCCCTCCCCCAACGGCAGTAATCATGCCTGCAAGGGCTATTGCAAGGAAGTTCATCCCGTAGGCCTCATAGGCAAACGTGGCCCCGATTGCAGTAAAGACCCCAAGGCCTATCGCGTCAAACTTCAGGAAGAGGTTCCAGTGCCTCTGCATCCTCGGATAAAGGAAGAAGATTGCAACTGCGGTGGCCACCGTCATCCCGACATAGTACGGGTCGGAGACCGAGTGCGGAGGAAAGTGCCCCATTATGACATCCCTTATCGTGCCGCCTGCAACGCCTGTGATTGTGGCAAGGATTATGATTCCCACAATGTCTGCCTTGTGCTCGATCGCCTTGAAGGCGCCGGTCACCGCAAAGGCCATCGTCCCGAAAAGATCAAGGACCAGGATGGTATCCTGGACTGGCAGGGAGAATGGCAAATCACATGGTATTAGGAGATATGGTAAATAACTTTAGGGAGCAACAAAAAAGTGTAGAGAAAAAACTTGAATTTAACCGAACAGTGCTGAAAGGCCTTCCATTGCCTGCTCTTCAGTCTTTGCAGGTGCCTCTTCCTTCTTCTCTTCCTTGGCACCGCCTGCGGCTGGTGCTGCTGCTGGAGCGGCGGCTACTGCGACTGGTGCAGCCTTGATTGCCTCTTCAATGTTCACGTCAGCAAGTGCTGCAACTAGTGCCTTTACCTGAGCCTCGTTTACTGCGGCTCCGGAGGCCTTGATTACGTTTGTAATGTTTGCCTCGTTGATCTCCTTCTTTTGCTTGTGCAAAAGCAGGGCAGCGTATACGTATTCCATTGTAAACGGAATTTCAAGTAGCCATAATATAAAACTATGGCGCATGACGCGGAAAAATTCTCGGACCCGATTAGTTGAGGATCTTAAGACTTCGGCAGATCGAGTACATGTACCTCTTGAGGTCCTTGTCGTACAGCGTGTCCATCCTCTGCTTGAGGACCCGCTTTGCCTGGTCCCTGTCTGGCCCCTCCGGGAGCGAGAGCACGTTGTTGATGAGCTCCGGAATGGACTCCCTTATCCAGCCCATCAGAATGTCGTAGGTGTTCTTTCGGAGCTTGATTATCTCGTCCTTTGTAGTGTCAAATATTCCGGTAAAGTTGTCGTACTCCACCCTGTAGATGAACGCATAGACCAGGTCCTTTGGATCAGGGTTCTTGAGGGTTGCCACCGACTGGGGCCCCGCCTTGCCGGCAGTTATCTTGTTCTTGAGGCCCACAGGGTTGACGATGATTCCGTTAATCCCCACCTTTGAGTTCTCGATTCCTGTAATCATGCCGATTATCATGTCCTTGTACTCGCCGTTCTGCTGGGACGTGAAGACATAGTCCCCTTCCTTCCATCCCTTTTTCTCAAACAGGAACATGAGAAAATCTCGCGTAAGATCCTATTTAATGGCTTGGTTGGGAATCGTTATATCCTTCGGAGCAAAAACTTTGAAAATGGACAAGGACCAAATTCTTGCCAAGTTTTCATCCGAGCCCGACAGGTACTACAGGGTCGCGCTCTTTGAAAGCGAGGGGTTCAAGAGAAAGTCCTGCTCCAAGTGCGGCAGGTTTTTCTGGGTTCTTGACGATTCAAAAAACGTCTGCCCGGACCATATCGATAACAGCTATTCTTTCATCGGCGACCCGCCGACAAAAAAAAGGTTCGACTACACCCAGTCATGGAAGGAGGTCGAGTCGTTTTTTACAAGCAACGGCCACAAGTCAGTCTCCCGGTATCCGGTGGTGTGCAGGTGGAGGGACGACCTTTACTTTACGATTGCATCTATTGTCGACTTTCAGAGGGTGATGGGCTCAAAGGTAGTCTTTGAGTTTCCCGCAAACCCCCTTGTAGTCCCGCAGACGTGCCTCAGGTTCAAGGACATCGAGAACGTCGGAGTTACCGGACGGCACTTTTCAAGCTTCTGCATGATTGGCCAGCACAGCATACCAAACTCGCAGGGGTACTGGAAGGACAGGTGCGTCGAGCTTGACTTTAAACTCCTGACCGAGAGGTTCGGAATAAGAAAGGAGGAGGTCGTGTTTGTCGAGGACGTGTGGGCAGGCGGGGGCTCATTTGGCTCCTCCCTTGAATATTTCGTAAGGGGTCTTGAGCTTGGCAATGCTGTATTCACCGAGTTCCAGGGCGAGCTTGAAAACTATACCGTCCTTGACCAGAAGATAATAGACATGGGTGCAGGCCTTGAGAGGTTTGCTTGGATTACAATGGGCACCCCCACGGCTTATGACTGCTGCTTTGGGCCGATTACAAAATACCTGACAGACAGGGTGGGAATCGACACGGGCTCGGACGCCATATCAAAATATTTCATGGCAATAGCAAGGACGCTTGCCGACTCGGAGGACCTCACTGCCGCAAGGAAGCGCGCCGCCTCGCTTGCAGGAATTGACGACGCTGGGATGGAAAAGACAGTCTCGCCGCTTGAGGGCATATACCTGATATCAGACCACCTCAGGACCCTGGTCTTTGCCATATCCGACGGGGCCCTCCCGTCAAACGTCGGCGGCGGATACAACCTAAGGATGATACTGCGAAGGACTCTTGCAACCATGGACAGGTTCGGCTGGGACCTTGACCTTGACCACCTGGTAGACCTCCATGTCGACTACCTCAGGTCCACATATCCGGAACTTGAGGGGACTCGAAATGACGTCAAGAAAATACTCGGCATAGAGAAGGAGAGGTACAAGGAGTCCAGGGTCAGGATGGCAAACATTGCAAACACCATCAAGGGCCAGAACAAGAAACTTTCAGTTGACGACCTAATAAGGCTCTACGAGTCGGACGGAATCACGCCCGACTTTTTGAAGGAGACTGCGATTATAACGGAGATTCCGGCCACGTTTTACGAGAGGCTGTCAGACCTGCACCAGTCCGAAAAGGCCGAGAAGGCAGTACACCTGGACCTTGGAAACGCCCCGGACACGGACCTGATGTACTACTCGGACGACCCGCACGAGTTTGACGCCAGGGTCCTCAGGGTGACGGACGGAAAGTACGTGGTGCTTGACAGGACCTCGTTCTACCCCAGGGGAGGCGGGCAGGAGCCTGACCATGGCAGGATCTCAGGATTTGACGTGGTCGATGTTACAAAGCACGGCAATGTCGTCGTCCACGAGACAAGGGGCGGCGCGCCAAGGGAGGGCGAGACCGTAAAGTGCGCAATCGACGTTGCAAGGCGCCTTGGGATAACGCGCAACCACACAAGCACGCACGTCATCAACGCCTCGGCAAGAAACACGCTTGGCTCGTGGATCTGGCAGCACTCGGCGTTCAAGGAGAAGGACTACGCCAGGCTTGACATCACGCACCACTCCAACCTGACCGAGGAGGAGATCACCAGGATAGAGGATTTTGCAAACAGTGCGATACGAAGGGACATGCCGGTTTCAATTAACGAGTTTGAGCGCGGGGATGCAGAGCAAAAGTACGGGTTCAGGATATACCAGGGAGGCGTGGTGCCAGTCAAGCTTGTGAGGATTGTCAACATCGACGGCCTCGACGTCGAGGCATGCGGGGGCACCCACGTGAAAAAGACCGGCGAGCTTGGGCTCATCAAGATCACCAAGTCTGAGAGGATCCAGGACGGGGTGGTAAGGCTCGAGTTTGTCTCAGGCGAGGCCGCGCTCAAGTACACCCAGGACCAGGACAGGAAGATTTCCCAGATTGTCAGGTCTCTTGGCTCAAGCAAGGAGAAGGTCCTCGAGTCGTTTGACCACGTGGTCCGGGACGGCGAGGACGCAAAAAAGAAGCTCAAGCAGGTGATCAAGAGGACCTGCGAGTCGTCTGCAGGCGATGCCGTTGCAGAGGCAAAGCAGCTTGGGCCCGTAAAGCTGTATTCGGTGGTCGAGGAGGAGCTTGACGACGAGTACCACATAGCGGTGGGCGAGCAGGCAGTGAAGATTGACAAGTCCCTCATCTACTGCGCCCTCGTGGTAAAGAACGGCTCGATCAAGATTATCGCGTTTTCAGGGCCCGACGCAGTAAAAACGAAAAAGGCCGGGGACCTGGTACGGGACGTGGCAAAGGTCCTGGGCGGCTCGGGCGGGGGCAGGGACTCGTTTGGCCAGGGCGGCGGAAAGGACATGGCACGGATAAAGGACGCGCTCCTTGCCGCGGAACAGTCGGTACTTGGAAAGTGATGCATGTGGACTGGACCGCGATTGAGGAAAAGTGGAGGAAAAGGTGGCAGGAGGAGAGGCAGTTCGAGTCCGACCCCGATCCCCGCAAAAAGTTCTTTGTCACAGTGGCATACCCGTACCCCAACTCGCCACAGCACATTGGCCACGGCAGGACCTACACCCTTGCCGACGTCCACGCGCGGTTCATGAGGATGCAGGGATACAACGTCCTCTTCCCGATGGGCTTCCACTATACCGGCACGCCGATACTCGGCATGGCCCGGAGGGTGCAGGAAAACGACAGGGAACTCCTTGAGAACTTCCGGACGCTCTACAAGGTCCCCGAGGACAAGATAGCGGGCTTTTCCGAGCCAGTCAAGATTGCGGACTATTTCCACGAGGAGATAAAGGCAGGCATGATAGAGATGGGGTACTCGATCGACTGGAGGCGCGAGTTTACCACGATAGACCCCTTTTACAACAGGTTCATCGAGTGGCAGTTCCGCAAGCTAAAGGAGCACGGCCTCGTGGTCCAGGGCACGCACCCGGTGGGATGGTGCCCAAGGGACCACAACCCAGTCTCGCAGCACGACACGCTTGGGGATGTAGAGCCAAGTTTTACAGAATACACGGTAATCAAGTTCAAGTACGACAGGTTCATACTTCCGACTGCCACGCTGCGGCCTGAGACAATCTTTGGCGTCACAAACATCTGGATAAACCCCGATGTCACGTACGAGACCTGCATGGTGGACGGCGAGGAGTGGATAATCAGCCCCGAGTGCGCGCAGAAGCTTGCATACCTGAACAAGAAGGTTGCAAGGACCGGGACCGTCGTGGGGTCCGACCTTGTAGGAAAGACGGCCACAGTGCCTGAGAGAAACGTCGAGGTCCCGATACTTCCCGCGCCGTTTGTCAGGAGCGACAACGGTACCGGGGTTGTAATGTCGGTCCCCGCACATGCCCCCTTTGACTACCAGGCGCTTGAGGATTTGAAAAAGGGCAAGCCCATCCCGGGCCTTGACATTTCCACCCTGGCACCCATATCGATAATCGAGACGGATGGATACGGCGAGGTCCCTGCAAGGGACGTGATAGAAAAGATGGGAATCAAGTCCCAGACAGACCCGGGGCTTGAGGAGGCCACAAAGGAGATCTATTCCAAGGAGTTTTACGGCGGCAGGCTGCGGCAGAACACCGGCAGGTTCCACCAGAAGACAGTCGCGGTCGCAAAGGAGGAGGTCAAGAGGCAGATGATCGAGGGCGGAAGCGCCGACATAATATACGAGCTCAACGAGCATCCCGTGCGGTGCAGGTGCGGCGCAGAGTGCGTCGTCAAGCTGCTTGACAACCAGTGGTTCCTCAACTATTCAAGCCCCGAGTGGAAGGAGAAGGTGCACTCTTGGATACGGGAGATGAAGATTCTCCCGGAGGAGATTCGCAACGAGTTTGACAACGTGGTCGACTGGCTAAAGGAGAGGGCATGCGCAAGGCAGCACGGCCTTGGCACCAAGCTTCCATGGGACCCCAACTGGATAATCGAGAGCCTCTCCGACTCGGTAATCTACATGGCATACTATACCATATCAAAATACGTAAACTCGGGAACCATCTCCCCTGGCAGGATCACGGACTCGTTCTTCGATCTTGTGTTTCTTGACATCGGCGACCCCAAGAAGGTTTCGTCCGACTCTGGGGTCCCGCCGCAGGCACTTGAGGATGCAAGAAAAGAGTTCCAGTACTGGTATCCCGTAAACGCAAGGCACTCGGGCCGCGACCTTGTCCCAAACCACCTGACGTTCTTCATTTTCAACCACCTCGCAATCTTCCCGAAAAAATACTGGCCCGAGGAGATCGTGGTAAACGGGTCTGTCCTCATGGACGGAAAGAAGATGTCCAAGTCCATGGGGAACATCATACCGCTCAGGTCGGCAATCCGGACCCACGGTGCAGACTCGATACGCCTTGCGATACTGATATCGGCAGAGCTCTTGCAGGACGCCGACTTTAACCAGGAGGCAGTCCGCGGCATAAAGGGCAAGCTAGAGTCCCTTGTCCTCGAGTCCTCAAAGTACAAGGAGCCCAGGCCCTCGGCACTCGAGCAGGAGGACAGGTGGATCTACTCGCGCCTCCAGCAGGTAATCTCGGAGACCACCCTTGCAGTGCAGAAGATGAGGCTGAGGGAGGCCCTCCACCACGTCCTGTACGAGTTCGAGGCCGACCTTGAATGGCACGCAAAGAGGGCAGCGGCAAAGAAGAGGTCGGACCACGCAGGAATAATGCATGACATCCTTACCGCCCGCGCAGCCATGCTGTCGCCCTTTGCGCCATATGCCGCAGAGGAGATGTGGCACAACCTCGGCAACACGGGCCTTGCATCCAGGGCGTCGTGGCCCTCCCCCGACGACTCCAAGGTGGACCTGCTTGCGCTCCAGTCCGAGTCGCTTTTGAGGAGGACTCTTGATGACATCCGGAACATCGTCAAGGTCACAAAGATTACCCCCAAGAAGATAACGATTTACACCGCGGCACCATGGAAGGGAGCGGCATACCAGAGGATCCTAGCAAAGGTCACCGCAGGGGAGGTAAACATCGGCAACATCATCAAGTCCCTGATTTCCGACCCCGAGACTGCCGACATAAAGAAGGACCCGGATTTTGTGAAAAAAACTGTCAACGACATACTATCCGACCCGCAGGGGGATAGGGACTCGAAGAACAGGGCGGGCCTTGTCGACGAGGCCCGGGTATTTTCCGAGATATCAACGCTTGTAGAGGCAGACTATGGAATCGGGGTGCAGGTATTTTCCGAGTCGGACCAGGCCAAGTATGACCCCAAAAACAAGGCAAGGACTGCAAGGCCATACAAGCCTGCAATACTCATCGAGTAGGGCCGGGCGTTTCTTTTTATTAGGTCGGCCTAGGAATAAGCACGTTTGAAGATAGCAGTATGCGGAATCGGGGTCGCGGGAGCATACCTTCTTGCGCGGCTGAAAAAAGAGCACGAGGTGGTGGGTTTTGAGAGGAGCACTGTAGAAAACCACGACTCGATATGCGCGTGGGGCACCACAAAGGGCCCGATGGAGCAGTTTGCGCAAAAGTGCGACCTTGACTTTAAGGACTATTTGATCCACGACGGAAAGAAGATGTACATTTCAATGGGTTCGGACCAGTTTACGATAAAGCTGATGGGCCTGTGCACCTACAACAAGATAGGCCTCATCAAGGACATGGCAAAGGGCTGCAAGATAAACTACGGCAAGGCCCCGAAGGTCGAGGACCTCGAGTCGGAGTTTGACATCATAGTGGACGCAACAGGTTTCCACAGGTCATACCTCCCAAGGCTTCCAAAGGACTTTCACCTTCCCACCTACCAGTACAAGGTAGAGTACGAGAACGGGGTCCCCTTTGACGACTTTTACCTCAAGCCCTTCCACGCCATGACGGGCTATTTCTGGTACTTTCCGCTGGGCAAGAACCTTGCCCACATAGGCGCCGGCGACAAGAACAGGAACCACATCGAGGAGACAAACGCCTTCCTCAAAAAGTACGGCGGCAGGGTCCTCAAGACCGTGGGAAGGCCAATAAGGCTTGCGACACCAGACATGTGCGAGCCGTTCTATTCTGGCAAGGTCGTAGGCGTAGGCGAGTCGATAGGTACGGTCTACCCTCTGCTTGGCGAGGGAATAATACCATCCATGACCTGCGCCGACATATTCATCGAGAACCTTGGAAACAACGAGAGGTACAGGCAGAAGGTGCTTGAAAAGTTTGCAATATACCAGAAGGTGCTCTCCTTTGTCAGGTCCAAGATGGACCACAGGTTCGGGATGCTCAAGAACATGGCTGACCTGATATCCATCTACAGGTACATGAAGAAGAACGAGTGGCGCTTTGGCATGGAGATCCGCATGGCAGACATGATGAAGGTAGCCAAGGCCTAGACGAAGCTTACTGCGCCAAGGTTTTCGCGGGTTGTCCTGCTTGAGCCCATCGTATAGTCGTATATTATCTTTGAATATTCCTCAAGCACGGCTTTCATCTCGTCGGAAGATTTTGCAAAGTAAAACCCGGGGCAGTCCCCCGTGAACTGGAACGTTGCGTGCACCCTCGGCCTCCCCTTCTCGTTTTCAAGCCATGACGAGAACGGGTAGAGGTAGCAGACCCCCGGCCTTGACGGATGGAGGCCGCAGTATCCCTTGTCGTCAAGGAACCTGCACCTGATGTGGGTGCCGTCCTCCGACTCTTTCTCCTCCCCCTTCCGCTTGAGGCTTATCATGGTCATAAGCACCGAGTTGCCCGACGGGCCCTTCTCCTCCCAGGTGTTTATGTTGGTCTCCTTTTTTACAAAGTCAGAAACCTTCCCGTACTTTAACCCCCTTGAAATCGTTATCAGGTCGCCCGATGTAAGCGGCAGCCTCCCCTGCCTGTTGCAGCAGTTGTGGCAGTCGGGCCAGTAGCACTTCCAAAGGACATACCCCCCGTCCCCTGCAAGATACGGTATGTGGAACACGACCCCGTTTATTTTCACCTGAAAGTCTGACACGTCCGCCTTTTTTCCAAGCAGAAAGTCCATAATCACGGGCTCTATCTTCCAGTCCCTTGAGAGCGAGGCAAGGGCTTCCTCTATCTTGCTCATGAAGCAATAAATTGAGACAATGCTTTTGAACGTTGTCAATGTTGGGCGAGAAGGGAAAGTATGCGTCCGCGACGCAGAACAGGCGCCTTGTCTGGGAGAAGGTGATGTGGCCCCTCATACTTGAGATCAACAGCGTAAGCTTCACCCTTGAGCAGTACAAGAAAAAACGCGACGAGGTCTGCAGGGAGCTTGGCATCCCGTCGTCAAGGGTGGCGGGTGGGTTTGTGTCGCTTCTCATCAAGGGGATCCTCTACAAGGAGAAGAAGATCTATTCCATCCACTACCGCCTTATTCCCTACATGAGGCTCAGGGCCGAGTGCGACTATGCCACGGCTGTCCGCGAGGCAAGCACGAAATGACGGCATCGGGACGGGCACCTGCCTGTAATTGGATTTTATATCGTCTGTCCGGACGGTAAACAGATGAAGTACTACATTTCCGGCATCATACTGCTTGCGCTTTTCGGAATTCTTGCGGCAGTTGTGACATATGACAGGGCCCAGGTAACCCCGTCTGACTATACCGCGTTTGCAAAGATAAACAACCCCCAGGGCAAGGCCCTCAACCAGGTAATGGTGGACCTGACCAAGTACGGAAGGGAGGAGGTCTGGATTGCAACGACTGCCGCGGTCTTTGTACTTGGCGGGCCTTCCGGCAGGAGGACTGCCGCGCTGCTTGTGATATCGTTTATCATACTTATACCGCTGGGGACTGCCCTCAAGGACGAGATTGACAGGCCAAGGCCCACGCCTGCAGCCCCCGACAACCTACTTGTCAAGGCAGACAACGACTCGTCGTTTCCGTCAGGCCACGCCGTGATTGTATCTGCGGGGGCGTTTGTCATGCTTGCAAGGTTCAACCAGGGCAGGAAGGCAATTGCGGCCTTGGTACTTGCAGCCGAGGCTGCACTTGTGATATATTCAAGGGTATACGTTGGTGCGCACTATCCACTTGATGTCTTTGCGGGCGCGCTGCTTGGGACGGGCGTTGCCTCGATTGTGGTCGGGTTCTCGCGGTACCTCAACCCCCTCTTCCTCAGGCTGGACCTCATCGGCAGGAAAAAGCCCTAGCGGTACTCTCCGCCGCAGTCACCAATGATACCGTACAGGTCATTAGCCCGCGACGTCACGGACCTGATCTCTCCAAGGTCCCCGCCGTCGAGTTTTACCGCAAAGGTCCTGAGGTTGTCGGAGATGTGCTGCGATATTCCAAGCCTTGCCCCGATTATCACCCCGCCCACTGCCGGCCTGTCAAGAATGTACCTTGTGGCAACGTTTGCAATGCCTGCCTCGTGCCTCCTTGCTATCATGTCAAGGACCCCGAGCAGTTCCTGGAACAGGTCCCACCCTCCCCATGCGTCTATCATCTGCTTGTATTTTTGGAGCGAGAGCGTGTAAAGGTCTCCCCCCGCAGGCTCGGGCTTGCCGAGGTATTTCTCGGAGAGAAACCCCCCAAGCAGCGTCCCGTATGAGAGGATCTTCATGTTGTGCCTCTGGCAAAAGGGCGCCATCTTCACCTCCGGCCTCTGGTCGATAATCGAGTACTGGACCTGGTTTGAGACGGGCCTAAAGCCGCTCTCCATTATGGTCTCCACCCTTTCGGTGTCAAAGTTGGTAAGCGCGATATGCCCTATCCTGCCCTCGTCGCGCATCTTTGAGAGGTGGTGCAGCGCGTCAAGGTATCTCGTGTCGCCATAGTCCCACCAGTGGAACTGGACTGCGTCAATCCTTTTGACGTCCATCCTTTTCATCGACTTTTCTATATGATGCTCTACAATGGTGCGCGTCATCGGGCCCGGGTTTGGGACAAATTTTGTGAGGCCCTGCACGTGCGCAAGCTCCGCCTCTCCCCTTGTTTTTTTGAGCATCTTCCTAAACTCGCCAAAAAACTCCTCGGCGGGCCCGTAAATGTCCGCCATGTCCCACGTGGTAAGCCCCGCCTCGTGGTATTCCAGCATCTGGCCTATTGCGTCGCCGGGCCTTATCTGCCCGTGGCCCCCTGCCGTCTGCCACATCCCGTTCAGTATCCTGCAGATTTTCAGGTCCTTGGCAAGGTGTGAAAACTCGACTGTCCCGCTCATTTCCTAGGGTGCACTTTTCATCTTATCAAATATAGTCCTTCTTTGAGACCAGCCCGTTGAGCCGCCTCACCATCCTCCGGAAGGTGCGGTTTGACTCGTCGCCCGAGACCTCAAGGGTGCCGTCCTTGTAGTAGAACACTGGCACGTTGCCGTCGATGGATACAATCTCAAACGAGTCAAGCATGGCGTCATGGCATGCGGGGTACTGCGAGAGCACATAGTCCCTGGCAAGCGACCTCTTTATCATGTGGTAGAGGTCTGGCGGGAGCTTTTTGTAGGCAACCATTTACCGGGTTAGGGTTGCCATGCTTTAAAAAACAAGTTGGTTGGATGGCCGTCCGTTGCATGCGCCGGGGTAGCACATAATCCTCCCAGTATTTTGCTGCAGAATCAAGGCCGGAACGCAGTCTGGGGTTTTGGTTGCCGTTCCAGTCTTTCTTGCAGCTATTACTTCGTTAATTATTCTCACCAAATTAAAAACCAAACAAATTTGCAGACTATAGAAAACAGTTTCGTATTGAACAATCACTAGTCTTATTAGCTACGTTTGACATTTGATGTCAGATATGCGGTTTAACGTTTTCGCTCAAGAAAAATCGACCAAAATTTTACCAAGATTCGTTCATTGGGTCTCAAATCCCGACAGTCGAACCCACCCCCGGTACTTTTTATAACTTCAAAGTACGATCTACCGATCTGAACAAATGCTAAAAGCAGGTGTTCTTTAGGACTAAATCAATTTGATAAGATATTTTGAAAAAGAGGAAATCATTCCTTTAGTAGATAAAATGTTAAGTGATACAGGCACAAAGCTCGCATTTCTCAATAGGACAAATCTCGAATTCACATTAGACAGCTTGCGGACAAAGTTTGGCCATGAATTAAACACCGACGTGATGGCAGAAAAGTCGGCATATCTGGTATTCCAAATAGTGAATGGTCATCCCTTGGCAGACGGAAATAAAAGGACGGCGGCATTCCTAGGGGAGCTTTTTTTACGCCTCAATGGTTTCCGCCTGGAGGTTACAGATGATGAATTCATGTATGAATTGATAGACTTGGCATCTGGCAAAATCTCGGAAAAAGATATTAGGAAATGGATACTTCAGTATATCAGGTAAGAGCATGCAAAAATCTACCAAAGCACAGTCAGAAAAGAAAGTTCGAGAATTGGCAGAAGAATTGCTAAAAGAAAGAAAAAACCTGTATGCTAAATTAGCTAAAAGATAGCGCGTCTTTTGAAACCCTCTCTCGGTTCAGTGTCGGCAATACGCACAATTGAAAAGCCATTGGCCAACTCCATTTACGACCACACCGCAGTGCAACATGCTGTTGCTTATTGAACCATAGAACCCTGGCCATGAATACGGCGGGGGAGCGATTGGAGGCTCACTGTACAGGTGGCACCAAAGGTAAGGCGATTACAAGGATAGTAAAAACAAGGCCGATTATTATTGAAAGATGCCGGTTGTTCATAGCGAGTTGGCAGTCTAGGTGGTTGGCGCAAATACATGAATCCATCCGTGTAGCCATGGTTCAGAATGGTACCCGAAAGTTCCTGGTTTTGTAAATGTAAAGTTAAAGGAATCTCCCGGTCCTAGGACGTTTGGGCTCTTGAAGCTAGGACCTTCATACATTTCCGACGAGGTTGCTTTTGCAAACCCCAGATCAGAATGGCTGTCCGACATGATGTAGTGTAATTTAATGTCATAGTTAGTCCACCGCACTGTATTGTTTACTCCTATAGTGAGATTGACATCCTGAGGGTCAAAATTCAGGCCCGAATCTTGGTTATATGCCGCAGGTGGTATTGCAACGTCCACAACTCTCTGTGGAATTTTAGTGCCTGCCTTTAGGTCTGTCATGAACATTATCCCGTTAGGATACGCCGTGTAGATTAGCAGATGGTATCTGCCAGGGTATAAAGTGATGCCATTTCCAACGCAAATAGTCTCATCAGGATTGTACCTGTTCCAGCACTTGCCAAAATTTGTAATGTCATAAAGTTGCGACACCACATTTCCTTCCCCAGTACAAATCGGGGCTGATTGGTTGCTTGGATGCAATATAACCGATTTGCAGATGTATAGGATTGCAGGCTGTAAAGAAATTATCCTGCCTGTAATGTTCACAGTATCGTTGAAGACAAAGGAGCCAAGCGGTTCGATTTCCCCGCCTCTTCCGGCAAAATGAGTCCCTTTCTGCACTAGAACCCAATTGAACCAAGTCTTATTCGCAATATTTGACGGAAACGAAACTTGGGAGGCTTGGACAGGACAGGATTGGCACGGAGGCACATTTGAGGGGATGTAGTAGAAAAACCAAGCATAGGCCAAAAGAGATATTGCCGTGCTTGCTAAAATAGATATAACAAAAATTTTGTCCATGCTTTGAATATAAGATCCTGAAAGATTTTAAAAAAGATGTGTATCCTTGTTCTGTAGACATTTTGGTGGTAACCGGTGCATCTAGTTACGTAACCCATCAAAGGTTTCCAATCTTGTGATAAAAATACATGAATATAGAAAAAAGTGTATCAATCTTTTGTGTTTCAATTTGCCAAATAGAAAAATACAAGCCTCACTACTAGAGGACATGGTAAAACCACTGGATATGACGCTTGAGGCATTACAAAATGCACAGGATGCCATCAATGAGATGAAAGTGAGAAAAAACATGACCGCGGAAAAAGAAAGACTACAAGATTATGACAAGATCATAAAACACCTTGAGGGTTCCATATCAGAGATGCTTAATGCTGTTGTAATATTTCATAAGTATGAAAAGGCTCTGTGAACGATTCTATCGTACCAAAATAATTACAGTTTTTGCATCTGTAGAAGACTGTACCGTTTGAGTGTGTTGCGACTGTCTCAGGCTCGCTCTTTGGGCAATCCTCTTTGAAATAGTCGTGTTTGCTTTGCATTACCTTCTTATACAAAATTTGTATAAAAAGACGACATCTTACCTCTCGGAATCAAATGTGTTAATAAAAACTCACATTTACAATGAAGAGCGTTTCTCGATACAGTACCAGCATTATCTATAAAATGAATGTCTTTTATTCAAACTCGGACATATTCCTAGTCATTTTATCGCGAGTTATTACAAGCAGTTTTAGAATCTAGAATAATCTTCCCCAAAGTTTATCCGAACTTATTGGCTCCCTTAATATCATGACTTTCTCGCGAAAGAGGCGCGAGGAAGGGAACGGTACCCGGGATGCAGGTTCCCGGTGGGGGATTTCTCCTATGGTCCGGCATCCTTGCGTCCCTTCCTGATGTCTGCCACCGAGAGTATGACTGCGGCAGATGTTGCAGAAAGTGCGGCATAGAGGTAAGAGTCAAACTGGCTGAAGACAAAGATGACCCCCATTGCCGCATTTGACACAAAAAGTCCTGCGGCCCTGCTTGAGCTGAGCCAGCCCATCCCGCTTGACATCTTCCTTGCCTTGACAAGAACAGATACGATGACTGGCTCGAACGTCTCGACCGAACCTGTGGCAAACCCAAGCCCGGCTGCGGCAAGGTAGTAGAACCAGAGCCCCCAGTGGAGGAGGTAGGACAGCCCTATGGCAAGGGAGGAGGCCGCCGCAAGGAGGTACCCAAGCGTCCACAGTGTCCTGATGGGCCTCCTCCCGTGGAAAAATCCCAGGAGATATCCCGCCATGGCAGAGGAGCCAAGGAACAGCCCGAACGTTACAATGCCGAGCACGGGGCTTGACTCGGACTCGGCAACGGTAACTATGGGAAAGCCCAGCGCGTAAAAGCTGAATCCAAAGAGTGTCGCAGACAGGAGCAGTGCCCGGAGGACAAGCCCGTTATCGCCTGAAAAGATTCCACGCCCCTCCTCTTGGGCGGCCTCTGGGTGGGGCGTCCTGCCTTTTGGCCCCGACCCGGCAGCGGCAAGGCAGGCAGTCGATACCAGCAACGGTGCCACGGTGAGGAGCAGAATCTGTGAGAACGGGACATGGAGGTAGACAAGCACCGACGTGTATGCCACTGCCACAAGTCCTCCCCCCACATCCAGTGCATGAAGGAACCCAAAGACCTTTGTGCGCTGGCCCGGCTCGGAGACATCGACAAGCCATGCCCTCCTGGCAGGCGAGCGGAAGTATCTTGCCCACCACCCCAGTACAAAGAGGGCGCCCATAATCCAGAGGTTGTCAGAGAGTGCCCCAAGCGACATCAGGGGGATGAACATATTGCCAAGAATTGAGATCTTCTTCTTGCCGTATTTGTCGCCTAGCTTTCCTCCTGCAAGCGATACTGCAGAGCCAACCCCGTAGCTGAGTGCCAGCAGGAGGCCGTAGACGTAGGCCGGCTCGTGCATCTTTATTACAACAAGCAGCGGGAATACCGCTGTTACCGCCTGGTACCCCATGTCTGCAAAAAAGGCAGAAAACGAGATGAGGCCGACATCCCTTGTAAGCCAGCCGCGGTTTGAAGCCGTGTTGTCTTTTCCCGCCATTTGGTATCAGGTACCTCCCAGTCGGGCCTGCCGGATTAAAAGCCATCATTTGCCCCCCTCACATATCCATCAGCGGGCCCGGGTTGTCAAACACGGCCCAGACAACACTTAAATTTTATCAAACAGGTCGGTTGCCAGTGCACATACTGGAATATTTTCCACATGCAAAAGATTTTTCGTCGCGTGGTGCTGTGACCCTCATACCTGGCTAGATTAATCAGCGCATGTCCTTTGAGAATTCCTGGCAAGGCAGATAGAGATGAACCAGAAACAGAAAAAGAAGATTGGAAAGATAGTAAAACCAACAAGTGTCGAGTATACTTTCACCAGGCACGGCGCTGACATCCTGCCCAAAGACGGCCCGCCGCGGAAGAATGAGGTAAAAAAGAAGGACGACATAAGAAAAACGAGAAAGGACCTGACTGGTGCCAAGACCCGCTTCAAGTCCACAAGGTCAAGCCCAAAGACCCAGCAGGGGCACTCGCCCGTTTATGAATAGGCACTGGAATCCATCCACAGGCATCACTTGAAGTTCCTTGCTGCCATGGACGAGAATCCTTTTGAGACAGGCCCTGCCCCACGACAGACAAGGAAAGGTTGCAAAAAATTGCACCCGGATGCCATACCTTGCGATAAGTTTCCGGCGCAGAAAATAGAAGAATGCTCTATAATGATCTCTTTTTTATAGTACGGGATTCAGCAGGATTTAGGCCCTTGGGTTTGAAGATTCCAGTAAAAATTCCCGCACTTTTGGTTTCCATATTGCTTGCAGCCGTGTCCCTTCCCGCCGCGCATGCAACGTCGTTTGAGCTTGACACAAGCAACAGCGGCGGCGTGTGCCAAAACGAGTTTGGCGGAGCATGGGTCCAGAGCACCGAGACTTGCAACATAGATGCGCAAAACATGCTCAACTTTGTAACGCTCAAGATAGACTCGGGCGTTACCGTCGCCTTTATCGGATATGGCATGATAAACCAGGGCAACGGAATACTTGACAACAATGGGACAATAGACCTGTATTCAGGCGGGGGCCTGTCCGACATCGGGCCCATAGCCGCAGTCAACAACTATGGCTCCATCATAATCAACTCCGGAGGGCAGCTAAGCGGGGGCGGGCCCATCAACAACAACGGCACCATCACCGTCAACTCCGGAGGCAGCTACACCGTCTCGGGCACAGACGTCAACCATGGCTTGATTCAAGTCGCGGGGGGCTCGGCAATCATCGAGGCGGGCATGCTTGACAACGATGCCGGAGGCAGGATAAGCACGTCCCAAGAAGGGACGATAAACAACCTAGGCACCATAAACAACAACTACGGGGGCACAATCAACAACAACTCCACCTCAATTAGCAACCACGGCACAATCACCAACGCCATGGGTGCGTCAATTTACAATCACGCGGTTTTTGAAAACTATGCGATGTTTGACAATGGAGGCAGCATGGACAACACAGGCGCCATCCAGAACCAGGGCGGGACGATAAACAACTCCGGGACCATAAGCAACGACAGGGGCGGTTTTATCAACAACAACATCTACAGCCCCAACTTTGTCAATTACGCGTACGGCATAATCAACAACACGGGCACCATTGCCAACTCGGGAACCTTTGGCAACTCGGCAGGTTTTGACAACTATGGCACGTTCACAAACCCCGGCGGAGTCACAAACTACAACGGCGGCACCATACGCAACGGCCAGGGAGGGGCAATCAGCAACCCCGGCAGCATCACGGACCTATGCGGCTCGACCTTTTCAGAGAGCGGCGGGACCCTTTCGGGCAACCAGGTAGTGAACGCCTGCATGTCTGCTACTGCCACGGCCCTTTCGTCGTCGCCCAACCCGTCAGTATACGGCGGGCAGGTCAACATCACGGCCTCGATATCTCCTGCAGGGGCAGGAGGCACCGTGACATTCACAATAGACGGCAGCGCCGGGCCCTCATCGGCGATATCATCGGGACATGCAAGCCTTCTGGTTTCCTCGCTTTCTGTCGGGACCCACAATGTTACAGCGTCCTACTCGGGTGACGCAAACGACAAGTCAAGCACGTCCGCCATCCTAAAACAGGTGGTGGACCAGGCCCCCACCTCCACAGCCCTCCAGTCCTCACAGGACCCCTCCACGGTGGGCGAGCCTGTCACGTTTAACGCCACGGTATCCCCCGCAACTGCAACCGGCACCGTGACATTTGAGAACGGTACCCTGGCACTTGGCACTGCGGCCTTATCCGGGGGCAGTGCCACGCTTACGACATCCTCCTTTGCGGCAGGATCGTACCAGGTAACGGCGAAATTCTCAGGAAGCGGGGATTTTGCCCAGAGCACCTCAAACGAACTAAACCAGACAGTGGACAGGATAGCCACAGCCACGACGCTCTCGGCATCTGCAGGCAGCGCCATCATGGGCCAGGCCATAACGCTTACAGCCAAAGTCAGCCCCGCAGTGCATGACGGGGAAACGGTAACATTCTACAACGGAACAGATGTAGTAGGCACGGGAACGACCAGTTCCGGAACTGCCGCCGTCAACGAGACGCTTTCCACAGGGCATTACGCTATCACCGCATACTATCCCGGCGATGCAAATTACACCGCAAGCACCTCCGCGCCGGTAGCCGTCACGGTTTACAGCCTGCTTGGCGAAAAGCAGGGAGTTGTCCAGGGCCTAGAGTCGCTTAATGCATCAGACCACGAGGACAGGCATGACCTTGGCCAGGCAGCCGAGGCAGTACAGGACAGCGTGGATCCCTCGCTGTGGCAGGCCGACGGAATCCACCTTGTCGTAAAGACCGGCCACAAGGTGTTTGACGACGAGCAGCAGGCAGTGCGACACCTGGAGGATATCATGGGCGACAGGAAGGAGTCGGCCTCGTTTGGCGCCTCCCTGCAGGATGCCATCAGCGTGCTTGTGGGGGTGGACAGGGGCCTTGCCCAGACTGCAATTTCCGACGCGTCAGGCGCCCCGCCAGGCGGCGACTCGCCAAGGGACATTTCACATGCACAGAAATTCATGTCAGATGCCGCATCCGATGCCTCGCACGGTCACTTTGCAGACGCCATCCAGGACTATTCGCAGGCATGGGAACTTGCAGAGCACGCCAATCCCGGCGACCACCATTCCTTGGACAATGATGCCGGGCACCATGTGCATGGAACGGGCCACTAGCGCGGCAAGCGGGATGTATCCTGGACAGACCACCGGCACTTTCAAGTAGGGGCTGCAACCTTTTCTGCCAGGACAAAATTTTTACGGATTGGAAAAATGGATTCATCTACCTGCCGGTCCTTTATCCCGATTTTGTAAGCAGAGCCTGCCAGAATCGGCAAGCAAGGCATGCCGGGAGTCTGAAAAACCCTTGCCCGAGTGCACCTCGGATCCGTGGGTTCAAGTCCCACCCCTGACGGGTCTAACCCCAGTATGGCCAGCGAGTCTAATTAAAGTGTCGTACCTTTTTGATGCATATCACATGGCTGCACGCTTCAGAGACGTATGCCGTAAAACAAGTGGATTTGATTCAAGTGTACGGAAAAAAAGCTGCGGAAATTTTCACACCCTGGTGCTAGAACAATGTTACATCACACTTTTTAGCCAAAAGACGGAAACCCTGACCAGCCCTTGACAAAGCCATATCTTGCCGCGGCACCGCTATTGCTAATCGCGCTTGTTTGTCTTACTTCCCCCCTGCCAGTCCACGCCCAGATAATGGGCGGAGGCCCGATGATGCCCACAAGGCCAATGAACCAGCCCCCCACCCTGCAGGACTATAAGACTGCCGCGTCAGGAAGCACGGTCTACCTCATATGGACGGTCGAGACTCCCGGACACGGCACCGCCCTGTACTTTGAGCGGAGCACCGACGGCGGAAAGACGTTTGGGTCCAGCACAACGCTTGCCAACGGGTCGAGGATCTCAGGCCCCGAGATTGCAGCGTCAGGCAACATGGTCCATGTCGCATGGTCCGAGCAGGACGGCAAGCCTTCAATGCTTGTCGCGTCAAGCGCCGACGGCGGGGCAACCTTTGGCAGCCCCGTAACCATAGGCACAGGTGATGCCATCCAGGCAGGGATTGGCCCGCTCCTTGCCTCTGGAAACTATGTATCGCTTGTCTGGACAGGCATGTTTGGCCCAAACCGGACCCAGTCGGTGATGCTCTCCCAGAGCACGGACGGCGGGGCAACCTTTGCAGACCCAGAACATGTAAGCGACCCGTCACTCCAGTCCTGGAGCCCGTTCGGGGCCCAGGCAGGCCAGGACGCCTATGTGGTGTGGTCGTCCGGGACAAACTGCCAGAACTCGTTTGGGTACTGCAGCCCCAACATTTTCCTGAGGCACATGGGGGCAGGGTCCCTCGGCCCTGCAGTGCACCTTGCCCCGCTTGACGGCCTCGTGCCGGTCGAGATCTCCGCGTCCCAGGGAAACCTCGTCGTGGAGGGGCTCAAGAGGGCGTATGACAACGCGGTCTTTGAGAACAGCACGATTGTAATCATGCAGAGCACGGACGGCGGCTCGACCTTTTCCACCGCCACATCCACTTATGGCACCAACATGGCCCAGATCTTCCCCGTCGTTGCAGGCCCCACCCTCTACCAGTTCTGGACCGCATACGAGAACGGGCTCCAGCCGCAGCCGATTTATGTCGAGCGGAGCACCGACGGCGGAAAGACGTTTGACATGCCCGAAGAGGTCAGCGCAGGCACTACCGCGCTTGGCACCGAGCTTGATTCAAGCGCGGCACCCTATGGCAACTCGGCCTATGTCGCATGGTACGGTACAGGCAGGGACGGCTCGTTCCACGAGTACTTGGGCGGGGCAACACAGGGCTCACTGATCCCACCACGGACAGTCGAGGACGCGTACCAGGCGGGAAGGTTCCACCTGGTCGGAGGGCCGCAGCTCTTCCTCTCGCTCCAAGCAGGGCAGAACATACTTGCCTTCCAGGCAAACAAGACAGGCCTTTCCGAGGCAAGCACGCTGTGCCCCCTTGTCCAGCCAGGGCAGGGCGGGGTGACGCTTGACACGCCCCAGGTAATGGTTGACGGCCAGCCAACCAAGTCCATCCTTGCAGGATGGGACACCGAGCTATCTGCCGGGATGCACACGGTGCATGATATGACCGTCAAGGCGCTCTACCAGGTAGAGGCGGTATCAGGCGGCAAAGTAGTGTTCCAGTCCTCTGCAAACGTTACCGCCACATGCGGGTACTCGCCTAGGGCCGTAATCGACTGGGCCCCGCAGGAGCCTGGCAACTACACCATCATTTCCTCGCTTCTCGACCCTGAAAACAGGTCAGGCGTGATTTCAACTGAAAACACCACGCTCCAGGTTGCGCAGAACAACTATCTTGGCAACTTTTCATCCTCGTCTCCTGTCCAGTTCAGGCTTGTAAACGAGTCCTCCATTGTAAACTCGGGCGGCTGGGCCAAGTTTGCAGTAGATGCAGGCCCAAGCTCGCCAAACTACAGGCTGCACAACATCAGCCTCTGGATTGACGCGCCCCCAGGGATGACTGCATGGTTTGACAAGTATTCCATCTATTCGTATGATTACAAGCTTGAAAGGCTTGCAATGTACGTCTACGCAGGCTCGGCCGCCCCGCCTGGAAACGCGCCGCTTGTCATAGAGGGCAAGGGCGTCGTCACAAACCTCCTCAACGGGACCATATTCAACATAGGAAACCCCATCCAGCCTGCAGGGCCGCGCCAGCAGTTTCCCGGACTGATTTTGTCAGAGCACGAGAACGGCCAGCAGGTAGGGACGATAACGGTCAGTGTAAACTCGACAGGCGTCCCCGACTCGCATGCCACGGTAGGCACCCCCACCATGCACCCGGTCTCGCTCTGCTCAAGGGAGCCCCTTGTAAACGGCAACGGCGGGGGCGGCACCTGCATAGGGTTCATCGGGTACGAGGAGTTTCCGCTGACGGTCTACTCTGCCACGTCCCGGACCGTGTCCCTCGGGGTATCGGGTCTGCCTGACGGCGCATACGCAAGGTTCCTGCCCCAGCAGGTTGATGCAACGCCGGGGGGAACCCCGGCAACGATGGTCCTTGCAGGGGCAATAGAGCCCTTTGAGATAAACGTCCTTTCAGTCAAGACTGCGCGCATTTATGCAAACTCGACCGGTGGAAGCTCGGTCAGTTTCATCCCTATCACAAAGAGCGAGTCGATAAACATAGTCAACGGGTCGGCGCCTCTGGAGTTTGGCTCGCCTACAATCAACATCAACCACACCACCCCCAACCCGTACGGCATGGTATACGACTCGCCAAGCGGCATCCTGCCGGTTTCGCTCTCGGTGCTGGGCGTCTCCCAGAACGGCACCACCGGCTCCATGCCGCCGTGGCTTGCAGTCAACTTTGTGCCGTCGCAGTTTACGCTCAATGCAACCCAGCCCTTTTACATGAAGGTTGAGACGGTGACACGGGCCCCGCCAGAGGGCGCAAACGCCACGGTCCTCGTAGGCGAGAAGATTGGAGGAAGGACGTTTACAGGGCACCTGTTCTTCCACGTGCCTCCCGCGGTTTATTTCAGCAGCGGAATGCGCCTTGCCCCTGTTGAGACGCACCCAGGCATCCAGGGCGGGCCCGGGCCTGCGGCAATGTCAGGCGGACCCGGACACTTGGAGTGCGGCAGGGGACTAGTCCAGGTGACCAAGGCCGAGGACGGAAGCCACGCGTGCGTGAGGCCCCAGACTGCGCAAGCCCTGGTCGAAAGGGGCTGGGCAAAAGGCCCGATAGCAAACACGCCTACCTGATGCGCCATCCCGGCCCAGCACCAATTCCCCAAATCCACCCCTTCAAATCAGGACATTGGCGGCCCAAGGGCAAATCTCCGGGATGTATCACAATGTAGATTTTTTTCCGGCCCAGTCTACCTCCTCCGGGTTTTGGCGCGGCCCGGCCGCGTCCCCGTCCTCCCCTTTTGCTGGGCCACATAGGCTGCAATTATCTTTCTTGTAGACATCCAGGTCTTGCCTTTTTTTACCGCGTCAATCCTGCCCTTTCTTGCAAGCAGGCCGAGGTATTCTGCGCTGTAAGGCGTGTTCCCGGCAAGCCTGCCAAGCGGAAGGAGGTCAGGCCTGCCGGTTTCCTGGAGGAACATGTCAAGCGTCTGCTCGACGCACCTTGCTACATAGGTGGTAAAGGGCTCGATGTCGCCTTCGGTATCCATGCGGCGCAGCGCGCCGAGGTAGGTCTTTCTCTCCACGTCCCGTACTATTGTAAACGGATATCCATTGCGCAAAAGGATGAAATTCATGACCAGCCTTGCCGTCCTGCCGTTGCCGTCGCTGAAGGGGTGTATCCAGGCAAGATCATAATGGGCCTGCGCCGCAAGCTCGACAGGCGTCAGCTCGTCCGGGTTGCAGTTGACAAAGTCTGCCAGTTTTTTCATCATGGGTCCTACCTCGTACGGCGGCGGCGGGACAAATTCCGCGCCCCTGACCGCCCTGTCATCCGTTCTGTAGGCGCCCGCATCGGGGACAATCCCCCTCATGAGCAGCCCGTGTACCGACCTTATCTCCCTCTCGGATATCCTGTGCGAGGCGTCAAAGGCAAGCCTCCTTATGAGATCCATTGCGCCAGGATGGTTTCCAGCAGCCCTGATGTCGTCAAGGCTCTTTGATATGATGCCTGAAAGCGGGCGTCTCCCCACCGTTACGCCCTGAAGCACAAGATCAGTCTCCCCCCGCGTGAGCGTGCTTCCCTCTATCTTGTTGCTGTTGTAGACAAATTCCGCCTCCATCCTCCCCATCAGGTCTCCCAGGGCCTTTCGTGACATTCCAGTCCGCAGCCTCCCGTACCTTGCCTTCTTTTCGACAATGCGCTCATGGAGTGCCCACGGCATGTTCAGCCTTCGCACGGTATCGGATATGGCTATCCGATATTAAATAATATCGGGTAATTCACCCGATATCAAACAGTATCGGATAAACCACCCGATACAGGCCGGCACGCGGCACAGCATCAGATGCCGCGCATCTTCCAAAGGCAAGCCCTAGGAAGTAACAAGAAAGTCCCTTGCCTCAAAGAAGCCCGAGAGCTCGCGCGAGGCCTGGTCTGAGAAGATTCCAAGGACCTCAAAGTCCCCCGGCGTCAGGGTCTTCCGGCTGAACATTGCAAGGACTGCAACCACCTCGCCCCTGTAAAGTATCGGGTACCCCGCAAAGGATTTCAGCCCCTCCTTCCTTGCCCAGTCGTGGTGTTTTATCCTCGGGTCGTGCGCAATGTCGTTTGACACTACCGGCTTTTTCGTCTTGGCAATCGCTCCTATCTTGAGCGAGCTGAGCGGAATCCTTGAGAACTCGCCGTGGATCCCGCGGTATTTCCCCTCGCTGTACCGCAGCACCAGCAGTTTCGACTTTTTGTCATAGAACCACATCCGTGCAAACCTGGCGTCAAAGTATTTCACAAGCGACTCGACTATTGCCTGCAGCCTGTCGTTTAGGTTGTCGTGCTTTTTTATGGCATTAAGTATTGCGTGCACGCGGACCCTTTTCTCGTGGTCCTCGTACTCGTCAAACATGACATAGGGCGAAGACTTGACGGCCTTGGACTCGTAGGACCTAAAGTCAGCCACAAGGTCCGCAAACCTGTTGAGAAAGTTGTTTGTCTCAAGGTCGTACTGCTCGGCAGAGGAGAACACAAAGTGCCCCACCCAGTCAAAGTCTCCCCCAAGCCTTGCCGCAAAGGTGCAAAAGGGCGACTCGGCTGCATACCTGTTTAGCCTCTCTACCGCCCCGGCAAGCCCCCTGGAGTACTTGAACTTGACCAGGACTGTCCGGTTCACCTTCTCCGATACAAGGTCGGGGTTGAGGACGGCGGCATACCCAAGTATCACCTTCCTCTTCTGCAGCCTTTCAAGGCGCTGGCGCACGGCCCTGTCGGTTATCATGAAACCCATCCCCTTGAGGATGCAGGCCATCTCCTGCGATGAGGCGCGCGCGTTCTTGCCAAGGCATGACAGGATGACCTTGTCTATCTGGTCAAGCACACGGGTATATCTCACGCAGGCGCTAATATCGATTTCCGGAACGGAAATCCCGCCCCATTCCACCCCCATGCGGCATATGGCCGGCGCTTCCGGGCCGGAAATCCTTTCCGGCTTGATGCTTCCACCCCCGTTATCAGCACGGCATGACATATGGATGCCATGTGGAAGAAGGTCAACACCTTTGCAATAATGGTGGTACTTATGATAGCAGTGCCCGAGGCTGTCGGCCACTCGCTGTTTGAGAGGCCGCATCCCGCATGGTCGTCGCCTGATGCAGCAATCTCCCTTGTCGAAAAGATTGGCAAGGACCCGCAAGACAACGTCAACTGCAGCCTCGTGCTCAGAAGCGACCCGTCAGGGGCCCAGATAGAGCGCGCAAGCGGCCTTGAGGGCAAGTACGGCGACTACAACTGCGCCTAGAAAAATTCCTTCAAGGATTCGCAGGCACATAACCCCGCATTGTTTGTAGGGAATAGGCCTCCGCAGTTTTTCCCCCGAGGCCAAAGGGTTTCTCACTGGATGATCATGTTGGATCCACGTGGATTGTAAACGTCCTTTTTTCCAATACGTTGTCCGTCTCCCACGGTCTTTTGTATTCAATGATTAGGTCTGCCTTGCCTGCCGACAAGGCTTTGAAATTTAAGACTTGGGTCCTGGGCTGACCGGCAAGTGTCACTTCGTTTTCCCAGGTCGTGTCCAGTGGACTAATTATCTTGTCGGGCGAGAGAACCTTGGCAATCCAGAGAAACCCCGTTGTGGGGTTTCCCGGCAATTTTATCTTGAAGGTCTCGCCAACCCGCGCGCGGATTTTCTCGTTCATGATTCTCATGTGGAATACGTAAGGAGGGTATTTACGAGTAATTGGTTACTCGTTTTATTTCCCTCCCCCCGTATGTCCTAAGGCTTGAACCACTTTGTTCCGGCGATTCCCCAGAATGGAAAACCGTTTGGGTCAGTCGATTGATCAATTTGGCACTGGCCATATTCTATGCAGAAGAACCCGTTTTCTCCCCATCCGGTCCCCCAGCTGTTCTTGCATATCCAGCATTTTAGGAAGTCGTTGAATCCAACCACTTCCACGCAATGGTATCCTGCAAGGCCGCCGGTCACATGCGAGTAGACTCCGGTACGGTAGCTGAAGAAGTCCCCGTATACTGCAAAGACGCACACGGCAGGCCCTACGTTCTTGATGTAGTTCTTCCGGTCGGCAATGGTGTTCAGGACAACATGCTGCGTTATCTTTATCGCCTCGCCGTCCCTTTCGCTGCATGTGGCGCATGCCATATTATGGTCGTGGTACGGGAAACAGCTTTCCTGAGAAATGCCGCGGTTTAACAGATAGGTCACGGCGTAGTCTGGCCACCATCCTCCACAGCTTCCTCCCCCACAGAACAGGAGTTCCGCCTCAGACAGGTCGAAGATGGCGTCGTGCTCAATCGATACCATCGACTCTAGTGTTGCGGTCGTCCCGAAGGATACGCATGACCCGCATGCACCCTGGTCCTTGATTGATGTTACGTTATTTCTTCCCAACCGGTTCCTCCAGTCGACTATCTGCGGCAGCGGGAAAGGAAATGGGTGCGGCGGAATCATAAGTTCGTATTCCTTCCTTCCCAGGGTATTCATGAGGCCTGCCATGTCAGGCGGAGGCGTCTTGATCCGGGCTTGGAGCTGCTCCTTGTCCACATTAACTCCCAAGCGTTTTACAAGTTCGTTGTCAGGCAACTTCAAAAATGGATGGTCCTGCGCAACCCAGTTTGCTTTCTTATCTCCTATCGCCTTTGAGATATCTTCAAATTTTATTACCATGTCTGTTGATGTCATGTTTAAAATATTTAAGAAGTCCCGTACATGTTACTGCTAAATACAAGCATGAACTTTCCCGGTTTTGCAGGTCACATTCCTGCTTTATGGAACAAAGCCATCCCGTACAGTCGCCAAGGTTTTCCCTGCCAGTAAAACACCGGTCCCTGAAAAATTGAATTGTTTGGTTTTTTCGGCGCCGAAAAATTGTACGCAATTAATTTGCGAGTCCTACCTGTCCCTGGCGGCTTTTCTTTTTTCCCTCATCATGTCATCTATCTGCTCATGGAGCAAGTTCTTGTGATGCATCAGCTTCCTGACAATAAAGTCGTTGTCCTCATTGCGCTCAATTAGTTCCGATATCCTGTTCATGGCAATGCGCAGAGCGGTGATCCCCTTGTCAAGAGTTTTGATTATTTTTTCCGTCTTGATCTCGTTTTTTGTTTTCATGCGTTGCATGTCCACCCCGTATGATTTTATGAGGGTTCTACTTCCCCTAAAAGACAGATTCTTTTTTGTGATTATTTCTGCCAACATGGACTGGTTTTCCCTGTCTTTTACGGAGCAAAGTTCTTCGGCTATACTGGGCTTGAGGGCCGAGTCCCTGATGGAGTCCAGGACGGACTGCGGAAGGTCCAAAAGCTGTACCTTTTTTGTAACATAGCTTACGCTTTTCCCCAGATTTGCCGCAAGGTCCGTGATTCCCCCCCACCCAAAGTCATCGATGTATCTCTTGTATGCCTTGCCCTCCTCCAATACACTGATGGAGTGGCGCTGGACATTCTCCATGAGGGATACCACAAACGATTCCCTGTCGTCCAGGTTTACTATGTGGCAGGGGATTTTCCGCCAGCCAAGCATCTTGCACGCCCGGAACCTCCTCGTTCCGGCGACAATTTCAAAGGTTTCAGAATCCCTGGCCCTCACCGTTAGCGGGTTTAGGATTCCCTTTTGGCTTATGGAACTTGCAAGGTCCTCGATCCCCTCAAAAGTAAGGCGCAGTGGATTGGCGGGCTGCTTTAGGCGCGAGACATCGACATCCTCTATGATACCTGGCATGAAATCCGATGTCCCGTACAACCTAGACATGAAGGTTCGATCGCGAGAAAATATTTAAGGATTTTACCCATTTTAGGAAAACGGGTTAAGAAAAAATCTCCGGTTTTATACCGGATGTTTGAAATTTCCAACAAATCTTCCCAAAACAAAAATTTTTTGATGACGGCAAGGTCCTCCCCCGGCCCCGGTTGAAACCCCCGAATGGGGGCTTGCCGGCGCAGCCTTGTGCTCCACGGATGCCATCATGGCCCCATGGCAAGAAATTTTGTCCAACCCTGCCTTGGCGTCTTGCTAGTTCTGAGGGGGGGATATCCTCAGGCTTCCGTTAAACAGGTCTATTGAAACCCCCCATTCCTTGAAAAGCTTCAGGGCCTCCGCGTTGATTTTTTCAAGGGCCGACCTTATCTTGTCTCCTACGATGTGCCCCCTGTTCTGGCGGAGCGCCTCTGCCACCTTTCCCTGGATGAAAAGGCCGAACAGGATCTGCAGGCAGTCCATCGTTCCCCCCGTATCGGCAAGGCTTGTCGGGCTGTCATACCTTGTGAACGCGGTAACATGCTTGCCGTCTGCAGACTGGATCGTGGCCATTTCCGTCTTTGCAGTCATGACTATGGACGGCAGGGCGGTCAGGTTGAAAACAGTGGCCAGCCTCTTGTAGTTGGGATCACTTGGGTCGACAAACCCTACAAACAGGTTTTGGCCTGCCTTTTGCCCCCAGCTTGTCAGGGCGTTGCGCAAATCTGGAAAGTCCTTGAACCCCGGGACGTACAGCAGGTATACCTCACAGTTTGGAGGAACCTGGCCCAGGGTTATGTCGGAATCCGCATCAAGCAGCCAGCCGCCCCCCTTGTGGAGAATCAGGTTTGGCATTTCTTTTCAGAATCAGGCCCACTATTTATGCAAATTGTACCACACAAAATTATTTGTTCAGGCGACCGGAAACCCCAGATGAAAAAGAGTTGAGACATTAACATGGCAAGGAAAATCAAATCCAAAAAAGCGCGCCCCGCGTCCAGTCCCCGGCAAAACCCCCCGATGTCCGGCCCCGCAAACCGCTGTTTTGGCGAGCCTTCGTTTGAGCCTGACGACATCAGCTTCAAGGACCAGCGTCCCGACGAGGCATTTTACAAGGACGCGGACAAAAAGCCTTTGCCGGTCCCCAAGCCGCGCATTGATCCCCCCGTCATGCTGCTTGACGATGTCTTGAGCGACGACGAGATCCAGAAGATAAGAAGGGCAGGCAGGATAGTATTCCACGCGGTGGGAGACACTGGGGTTGATTATGCCAACGCCAAGTCGATTGCCAAGCTAAAAAATGAGGACACTGTTGCCGACAAGATGGCGGGCGATTTTACCGAGGCTGACCCTGCCGATGTGCCAAGGTTCCTCTTTCACCTAGGCGACGTGGTATACAGTTTTGGCGAAAACCAGTATTATTATGACCAGTTTTACGAGCCTTTCCGCAACTACATGGCGCCAATTTTTGCAATCCCTGGGAACCACGACGGTCTTGTTTACACCGATGATCCGGAGCAAAGCCTTGAAGCTTTCAAAGAGCACTTTTGTTCCGAATCGCCCGAGCATTCCCCACATGCCGGAGGGCTTGCAAGGACGACAATGACCCAGCCAGGCGTATACTTTACACTCTCCGCCCCCTACGTGACAATCATTGGACTCTACAGCAACATCCTTGAGGACCCGGGGGTCATATCAAGCGAGGGCGGCAAGCGTGCTGGGGTGAGTGATGCCCAGAAGGACTTTCTAAAAAGCCAGCTAAAGCAGCTTCATGACGAGAACTATGACGGCGCAGTCATACTGGCAGTCCACCATCCACCCTTTACAGGCGGTACAACACATGGTGCAAGCCCAAGAATGCTAAAAGACATTGATGATGCCATAAGATATGCCGGGGGTTTTGCCCCGCATGCGGTTCTTTCAGGGCACGCGCACAACTATCAGAGGTTTACGCGGCTGGTAGGGGGAAAGGAGATTCCCTTCATCATTGCCGGGAACGGGGGCCATAATGTATCCCCCATCAAGCGCACAAGCGGAGGCGCCTCCGCAATAAGGACTCCAGTAAAGGAAGGGGACCACGTCTTTGAAAAATATTTTGACAAGTATTACGGTTACCTGCGAATAGTGGTAACATCCAATCTGATGAGCATAGAATTTCACGACACTGCCTCAGGCCTTGGGTCCAAATCGCCCTCGGATGTGTGCACGGTGGACCTGAAGACTCGCAAGCTCACAACGGCTAACGCCGGATACTAGTCCGGGCAAAACGCAGCCCCGCACGTTTCATGTTCCCACTCCCTGCCAGGCAAAATCCCTAGACGCGTAATTTCCTAAGGATCGGGCCCCTTGCAAGCCAGAGCATCCCCACTATTATCCCGCCCACTGCCACGTCCTCGATAACGGGAAATATCGCCCTCTGCCTGTTTGATATGTTCGGGGCAGGCTGGACTATGGTAACAGGGCCTGACGGGTGCGGGTTGGGGTACACGGTTGCATTAAATGACGCAGACGAGTCGGTGTCCCCTATCTTGTCAAGCGTTATGGTGACAGGGCCCGGGCGGTCAAAGGCAAAGTACTTGTAGTCTCCCGCCTGGGATGTAGTCCCCGGTATCCTTGCAAGCTCGTGCCCGTCCTGCGATACCACAAAGTCATAGTCCACCATCGGGACAAGCTCGCCCGTATTGTAGCTGTAAAACTGGAAGATGAACATTATCTTCTGGTCCGTGAGCATCCTGTGGGGCTCCCAGGTAAGGTCGGCCTCGTAGCTCTTGTCGGCAGTGTACACGACCTTTGGAAACGCGCCTGCCTGCGCGCCCGTGCCCCCGGTACTTTGCGGCACGGTTCCGTAAAGCTGCCCCCATGCCGCAGGAACGGATGCCAGGACAAGCACGAGGCCAAGCCAGACCCATCTCATATGATACACGATGTGGTCAAGGTTTCCTTTAAAGGCAGGCACCCGTGAGATATCCTCAGGCCTGCCCGATGGTCTTGGAGTCTATCACAAACCTGTACCGTACGTCGCTTTTTAGGATCCTCTGGTAGGCCTCGTTTACCCCCTGTATTGGTATAAGCTCGATGTCGCATGATATGTCATTTTTGGAGCAAAAGTCAAGCATCTCCTGCGTCTCCTTTATCCCGCCGATAAGCGAGCCTGCAAGGTTGCGCCGCCCCGCGACAAGCGAAAACGCGCCTACCGTTGCCTGCGTCTCTGGTATCCCGACTAGGACCATCGTCCCGTCAAGGGCCAGAAGGTCAAGGAACTGGTTGAGGTCAGTCTCGGAGGATACGGTATTAATGAGAAGGTCAAAGTACCCCTTCAGGGAATCAAACGTGGCAGGGTCTGCAGTCGCATAAAACTTGTCCGCCCCGAGCCTCTTTGCATCGTCCCTTTTTGCAGGCGAGTGCGAGAGTACCGTCACCTCGGCACCCAGCGCGTGCGCAATTTTTACTCCTACATGGCCAAGGCCGCCAAGGCCTATTATTCCGACCTTCTTTCCGGGGCCTGCCTTCCAGTGCACAAGCGGGGAATAGAGCGTGACCCCCGCGCAGAGAAGCGGGGCCGACCTGTCAAGCGGCAGGTTCGCAGGCATGCTCAGGACATAGTTCTCGTCGACTACAATCCTGTCCGAGTAGCCGCCCTGGGTTGGGGTCTTGCCGTCCTTTTCGGTGCCGTTGTATGTTGTTACCATCCCGCCCCTGCAGTACTGCTCAAGGCCCTTTTTGCACGGGTCGCACGTGCGGCACGAATCCACAAAGCACCCCACCCCTACCTTGTCGCCCTCCCTGAACCTTGTGACCTTCGGGCCCACTCTTGATACGGTTCCTGCAATCTCGTGGCCCGGCACCATCGGGTATGTCGAGCCTCCCCAGCCGTCGCTTACCTGGTGGATGTCGGTGTGGCATATTCCGCAATATTTGATGTCTATTACCACGTCATGGTCGCCCGGGTCGCGCCTCTGGAACGAGTACGGCTCCAGCCTTGAGCCCGGGCCCTTTGCGGCGTACCCCTTTGCAGGTATCAACCCTGTTCCTCCCCTGCCTCAGGCATGGATATCATACAAATCATCAATGGTTCTTGTGGGGCTTGCCGGATATTTAAGAAAGACAGGGGGATTTTTCCAGACTTTGATATCAGTCATCATTTCCCTGTACGGAACCCTCGGGGGTATGATTTCCTGTACGGAACCCTCGGGGGTATGATTTCCTGTACGGAACCCTCGGGGGTATGATTCCCAGTACGGAACCCTCTGGGGTATGATTTCCTGTATGGACCCTCGGGGGATATGATTTCCTGCATGGAATCCTTGGGGATATGCCTCCGGGGAAGGGCTTGAGGTACCGGTCAGAATGGATCGGTTAAATAGGGCATGGGCGTGGTAAGGAAAGGGTTAGGATGCCAAGAAAAGAATACAAGACAATCACGGTAAAGGAGGAGACATTTTCCAAGTTCCTAAGGGCATGCCGACAGGCAAAAAAGTCCGACCCTGCAGTCGACAACAGCGTCTTCATGGAGAAGCTGCTGGCAAAGTACAGGAAAAGGCGCAGGTAAAGGTCAGGCATTTGGATTGGGGATTACCCGAGGCAAGGTTTTCCCAGCTTTAGGCTAGTGTCACACTATATCCGGTGTGGATTTTTTTGGAAAAACCGGGATGGAATCGTCTCAAGGTTTAGTGTTGGATATAGGCAAAGTTAGACTGTCTAAAAAAAATTTTCGAAAAAAAAGCTATAGGGGGGAGTAAATAATATGGGGAGGTCCTAAAGATATTCCCTGCAATTTTTGGCCCGGCAATACCAGTCGGTGTGCCGCCTTTTGGCCCATCTTCGGTATTGACGTCATGGAAAATTTTCCAGGGAGTTTGTCACTGGATTTCGTTTCTGTAGTTTTTAACGGCTTGCTGTTTCTGCGGTTTCATGACACCTTGTTATGATGGCATATCATGGGATACTGTTTCCGTTGTATGTCATGGCATCTTGTTTCGGTGGCATGTCATGGAACCTTGTTGTTATAGTTTGTAATGGCGTCCTGTTTACGTGGTTTGTTATGGGGTTTTGTTTTGGAGGTTTTTCAGGCTTTGTTCCCCTGCAGGAATTCCTGCTATACCGTGGCATGTTTCTAGTTCATCGTCTGGGTTTTGGGGGACCTTGGGGTCAGGGCTTGGGGTTCCACATGGGGAATCTTTCGTGTAATGTAAATTGCATCACTTTTCGTGTGGTGCCATGTCGATGGCGTGCATTGCGCGTATTCGTTCGTATTTTCTAGGTTAGAGTCTGCTGACTCGGTATCACTTCACCCGGATGACATATAAGGTTGGGGTGGGATTGTACTGGACCTGCATTATGTATCGGTCTTCAGGGTTGCCGTCCCTCACATGTGCTAGGGCGGGATCTCACAAAATCATGTCTTGTAATTATCATACATATCGGAATTTCATTTTTCTTCCCCTGTTTCAAAAAAAGGGAGGGTCATTGGTGCAGCCTTGCTGCAGCCAATCTCTTCTCTATCTGCCTTGCGCGGACAACAAAGGCGACAAATATGCCCCCAAATATGGCCCCCGATATCACGGTGGCCCCTATGACCCCGCTTGGGTCAAGGTACGGGGTGCCCGAGCCCGAGTGCGGGTTTGCCTTGACAAGCTCTATCCTTTCACGGGCCAGCTTGAGCTGGTCCTCAAGGGTCATGCCTGTCGCGGGCGCCTGGTACTGCTGCGCAAAGGCAAGCGGCACAAGCGGGCCTGCTGCAGCAAGCACGACAAGTGCGGCACAAAGTGTGTTTCTTGCCATGATACCATTTGGTGGTTTTTTGGATTTAGCGTTTGATGAAAACGGGATTTCATGAAACCCTTTACATAGTATGGGACCCATATTAGCATGCCATGGCACCGGCACCTACAAGGCAGGCAGTCCCCGAACGGGTGGGCATTTACGACACCGACGACGCAAGGCTCCAGGCGTTGGGCGAGGCGCTCGTATCGGTTCCCGGAAGGGCAATCCTGAAGATATTGTTTGAGGACACGCTCTCTGCAAACGAGATTGCCGTCCGCACGGGGTATTCCCTGCAGCTTGTCAGGTACCACCTCAAGAAGATGCAGGACGTAAATTTAATCGAGATATCAAGGATTGGCAAGAACACCAAATCACACGACATGAAGTATTATTCGGCCACCAAGTTTGCAATTGTCATTGTACCTACGAGGTTCTCTGCAAGGACCCGGGCGTCAAGGTCGCTTGCAAGGTCGTTCCAGTCGATATACCGCCTTGGGGCAGTTGGCGTTGCAGCCGTAGCCGCGTGGTTTGGTACGATATCCATGCAGGGCATCAGCGTGCCGTCTGTAGGCGACGAGCTGCAAAAGGTTCCCCCAGGCGCCGGGTCGACATCGTACAACCCGTTCTATAACGCGGTAGGCGGCCCGTATTCAGGCGACGGAGGTATAGGGTCTGGTGCCACGCTTGAGGAGATGCTGAAGCTTGCGCGTGAGCGCGTGACTGCCGTGATATCAAACCCGCATGCGGGTTCCGGCACTCCGATATTTGCAGGCGGGCATACCCCGGAGTTTTTCTGGCCCCTTGTTGTAGCCCTTGCTGTTGTGGCAGCCGGCATATCGATGGAAGTCATCATGAAATTGGTAAAGGTAAGGCCTAGCCCCAGTCGTTCATCGTAAGCACCTTTGCCGCGCGGACCTTCTCGTCCCTGTGGATCTTACGTATTATATCGTCCATCTCGTCGATGGTGCTTGACGATACCTTGGCAATGAGGTCATAGTGGCCTATTGTAGGCAGCATCTCCGTTATGTTTGCCGAGCCTGCAAGGCTGCGCATTATCCTGTTCTCCGTCCCGTCCTCGCATTTCATCAGTACGTATGCTGTTGGCATGACATACCATGATGCCTGCGCAGAAGATAAGGCGCGCTCACCATTCCGGGCAGTAGAATTCTTACTGAGGGGCCTTACATGTACTGGATTCCCCTTTGGCTCCTTGGCTGCCATTTGGGTGCGGATTTTGGATATAAGATAGAAGATCAATACGTAACCGATCGTGGTATTTCTAAAATACCATCCCTGTGAATTTATATCATGAAGGAGGCGTTTGTCCTCATCAACTGCAAGGAAGGGGGCGAGGACAGGGTGGTTGACGAGCTCTCAAGGGTTGAGAACGTGCTTGAGGTCCAGAAACTTGTGGGCGTCTATGATATCATAGCAAGGCTCGAGGGGGACTCGGACAGCGAGATAAAGAGGCTTATAACATCCAAGATACAGAAGATGGAGCCTGTAAACTCGGTTGTGGCGCTTGCGTCAGACTAGAAGGGCGGGACCTTGGAATATCCGCCTTCAATGTGTTTCCCGTCCTGATGTCAAACTGGGCCGCAGGTCATTTGAGGGAGTGGGGAATGTTGGGTCCGGGGGTTCTCTGGGCCACAGGCGATACGGAAACCCGGAATTTTTGTGAAGAAATTTTTGATGCAAAGTGTGCAGTAAGATGATTGGAGTGGTTACAAAACTCCTTTTCCCAATTTTTTATTTGAATGGAATAAACCTATTTTTCGCAACACCGAAAATTAGGAATGAAGCAAATCCCATATAGAGAATGAGAGCAGAATTAGGAAATTCTGGCACGGTAGTTGCTGATGTAGTTTGGGTTGGATAAAGTTGGGCATAATAGGCAGTATTAACCGCATTTCCTGTGTTTAAAGTTCCAGAATCGCCACCTATACAGTAAATATGATTCGAGGATATGACACAGCTTGGAAATATGATGTTAAGAGGATAAGAGTTGGTAGCAGACCATTGCCCTATACCAGAAGATGATAAAGGTGCATAATAGACTGCACTAGTTAAAGAGTTTCCCGCATTACCTCCTATACAATAAATGTAGCCAGAATCAGCATGACAGCTAGGCAACCAATAATTTGTCGGATAGTTTGTTGTCGTTGTCCATTGACCTATACCAGAAGATGATAAAGGTGCATAGTTGGCACCATTATTGATGAATGAGGTTGTACCTGTAATGCAGAAGATATTACTTGAATACGTAGTACAACTTTGTCCATATACTGAGATCGGATAGTTTGTTGTTTGAGTCCATTGACCTATACCAGAAGATGATAAAGGTGCATAGTAAGATTGACTTGCTTGTGCACTTCCAGGTACACTATTGCTGCAATATATGTAACCAGATTGCGCAGTGCAGGATGGATTGATTATGCTTACAGGATAGTTTGTTGTTGGGGTCCATTGACCTATACCAGAAGATGATAAAGGTGCATAGTAAGATTGTAGTGGGGGGCTGTTAGGGAAAGTTTGTCCTCCTACACAGTATACATGATTATCGTATGCAACGCAAGTTTGGGCAGTTATATGATCAGGATAAGTTGTTGTTGGGGTCCATTGACCTATACCAGAAGATGATAAAGGTGCATAGTAAGATCGGTAAGCACTACTGCCAAGCCCTCCACCTACACAGTAGACATAATCAGATTCAGTAACGCAGTTAAACGCATTTGTATCTGGATAATTTGTTGTACCATACCATTGACCAAGACCTGATAAGTTGGTTGAAGGGGATGATTGGTACATAGTCCTGGGTGGTGATTCTACTGGATATATTGTCAAGTCGATTGGTTTGCTTGTCACCCCATCAGAAACAGCTGCAAGATGAACTTCGGTCTTACCGGTATAGCTAGTTGCTGTCCATGCGTATTCGAATTCTCCTTGATAATTTGCTTGTCCAGTTGTGATTACATTACCTGTATCAGCATCAACTATTGAATATGTAGCGTAGGGTACATTTGTTATTTGTTCCCCAGTACCAGTACCGCCACTCATTTGTGTTATTTGTCCTACAAGAGTCACTTGTTGGCCTTCAGTATACTCAGTTGTATCAGGAGTAAAGAGAATCACCGATATGCCAGTCGGATAAGTTTGAACCCCATAAACAGGGCAAAGAGTCAACCCTCCTACGATGATTAATAATGTGCATAGATAGACAAATCGCACATAATCATGGTGTTCTTAATATAAATAAGAATATCTTTTCTACACATTAAGATTTTGAAAAATGATTTTCGTTTTACGCGCAGATGAAATAAACTCGGGGATGAATCATTGTTGAATTTCTCAATTCATGAAAGGTTCGAACGCCGTTTACTCATCATGGTGCTAAAGAAGTAACTGAACCGGGCCCTACGTTGTCAAACCATTCATTTTGAAATTGGATTCCATGACCTATCTCAGTCGATGTATTTATTGCCCATAAGAAAGGATTAAAACCATAGCCACTTGTTCCGATCTGGCATCCACTTGGACATGCTTTCAGCACTGGGCCTTGCTGAATCTGCGGTGGCAGGTTAATCTTTGGCCCAATATTTGTCATCGTGGTTTGTGATAAGATTGAATATGGCTCATTGATTTTAAGATTGTTAGAATTTAAATTTTGTATTAGTGAATTAGACAACAGAGAAGGGGATGTGGAAAATACTAAGTGTGGAGTTGAGTTTTGGGGAGAGCTGTTCACTGATGGAGATGGCTGACTAGTAGTTGGAGGAGATTTATTCTGTGTCAAAAGATTTTGATTTGTGGTCGGAAACGGTGCAGAATTGGTAATGAGTGTATGAGATGGAATTTGGTAGTTTGATGCAGTGGGCAAATGATTCACAACAGGAGCAGACTGGACTGGTTGAGACTGGACTGGTTGAGACTGGACTGGTTGAGACTGGACTGGTTGAGACTGGACTGGTTGAGACTGGACTGGTTGAGACTGGACTGGTTGAGACTGGA